>Ga0334888_1003012_pt1 | contig 17241 bp, 14 predicted proteins | sample GraSluR1_MG_FD_207227 | JGI IMG/M metagenome (GOLD analysis project Ga0334888, IMG submission 207227) | Sludge microbial communities from methane-producing bioreactor in Wageningen University, Netherlands - Granular Sludge_3_08-R1 | ecosystem: Engineered > Bioreactor > Anaerobic > Unclassified ...
AAGTTTTTGTTTCGTACAACCTTCATTTTGGAGTCTCCGGTGGCTTTTTTCAAGGTGCGAAATTGCGAACTTTAGTATACGCTATCTTTTAAATTTACACAAAACCCAAAAAAAAGATACAATATCAATAGATCCAAATTAAACCAAAAAGAAGAAAGGATAAATTTAACCTTGATACACACCGATTATCGCTTAATAAAAACAATTGATGATATTCAACCACTTTTATCATCTTTAAATGAAAACATAATCTTTGCAATTGATACCGAAACTACTGGACTTGATCCTTTTCAAAACCGAGTTCGGTTGATCCAAATTGCATCTCCAAACCAACCAGTAATTTTGGTTGATCTTTGGAAAGCATCTCATGAAATTATTTCCTCTTTAAACAAAATCCTTACTTCACCAGCTCTTAAAATTTTTCACAACGCTAAGTTTGATCTGAAGTTTTTGTTAAAATCCGGGTTTATTGTGCATGGTCCTTATTTTGATACCATGTTAGCCGCACAAGTTTTATCAGCTGGTCAAAAAAGCCAGGGTTTTAAGCTGTCTGACTTGGCTCGTGAGGAATTAAATATTGACCTTCCTAAAGAATTACAAAGCAGCGATTGGGGTAACGACTTAAGTGATGAACAATTAAATTACGCGACTCGTGATGCTCAGGTGTTGCTGGAAATTTATCCAAGCCTTCTTTCGAAACTGGAAAACTCAAACTTATCTGCTACAGCCAAATTAGAATTTGAGTGTCTCCCAGCCGTTGTAGATATGGAACTCAGTGGAATGCTACTTCATACCGAAAAATGGGGAAAATTGACCCAAGAACTGGAAAAAAATCAAAGCGATTTAACAGCAACTCTCCGCCAAAGACTTAGTGAAGGATTTAAGAGAATCCCCCAGCTTCCATTTATGGATAATCAAATCACTGAACCACCGCTTCTTAACTTAGATAGCCCTAAACAAATGTTGGAAGCCTTGCAACAGTTGGGTATTCCTTTAAAAACCACCTCGCATGAAGAATTATCTCAATTAAGCCGTCAATTTCCAGTCATTCAAGCTCTAATTGATTATCGTAAAGTAACCAAAGTACTCCAATCATTTGCCAGCGCTCTCCCCAAGTATATCCATCCAGTAACCAGTCGAATTCACCCTGATTACTGGCAAATTGGAACTGCTACCGGACGCTTTTCTTGTCGAAATCCCAATCTCCAACAAATCCCTCGAGATCAGATTTTTCGAGAATGTTTTATTCCAGCTGCAGGAAATATCTTAATAATTGGTGATTACTCTCAGGTCGAACTTCGTGTTGCTGCTGAAATAAGCCACGATCAAAGAATGATCGATGCTTTTCAACAAAACCAAGATATTCATTGTTTGACTGCTTCCCTTTTAATTGGAAAAGATATCGATAAAGTTACCAAAGAGGAAAGACAAGCCGCAAAAGCAGTGAACTTTGGTCTCTTATATGCCATGGGAGCTCGAGGCTTAAAGCTCTATGCTCAAAATTCTTATGGTGTCGAGATGACCGATCAACAGGCAGTTAATTTCCGTAAACGTTTCTTTGAAATTTATCAAGGCATAGCTTCCTGGCAAAAAGAACTCAGTAATAGTCGTCTTAAAGAAATTCGAACCCTTAATGGACGATTACGACTATGGGAGGAACGACCCCGAATCACTGAACTCTTTAATACTCCAATCCAAGGAACGGCTGCCGATATAGTGAAACAGGCTATGGCTATGTCTTTCCCTTATTTGAATAGCAAGGATATTCATCTCATTGGAACCGTCCACGATGAAATTCTACTTGAATCTCCACAAGAAAAAGGCCAAGAAATTTCTCATTTTTTAAAAGAAACAATGATTAAAGCAGGGAAGAAATTTATCCAACATGTACCCATAGAAGTAGATGTTGTTATCGCAAAAAATTGGTCTGAAAAGTAAAATTTTTAAAGTTTTAAAAAGGAGAAGGAAATGTCGATTTGTGAACATATTGAGTTTCAATGCCCCAGCTGCAATTCATCACAAACCATTGAAATTTGGAGATCAATTAATACTCAGGAAAACCCTGAATTGAAAAAAGAGCTTTTTGAGGGAAGAATTAACGTTTTTCACTGTCTTGAGTGTGACTTCGAAGGAAGCCTTCCGGTGGATTTACTTTACCATGATGTTGAAAATCAATTTTGCGTTCAGTTTTTCCCTTTTGAATGGATATTGGATGATAAATTTATTCAACGTTTTCGCTTCCAAGATGGAAATGTGGTTTTTGTCCCTCAAAAGGATATTTTAAGCCTTCCAGCTTACCTTCGGAATTTTCAAATTACTTTTAATATGAATGAAATGATTCGATACATCATTTTTTTGGAAAAAGTCCTGCCGATTGGTAAAAATTGGTGAAAATAAAAAAACCACAGATTCCAACAAACCTTCTAACTTTAATTTTTTCTTCGGGGAATTCGAGCTCTTCAACTCCCCGTAGGAACATCAGACTTGCGCCCTCAGTTCTTAAAGTTTTCCAATTTCTCGGAACCTGTGGTAATCATATTAAACATCAAATTTCATAAAAAGTCAAGATCAATTGGCATTCACCGTAGTAATATTGAGATTAAAAAATAGCAAAAAATATTTAAAGGAGTGCGCATTTTATGGCTAAGAAATGGCTCACCCGAGAAGATTCAATCCAATACCTCAATGAAGCTTTTTATGGTCATTTAGCAACCACGAGCAATAATCAACCCTATCTGGTTCCAGTTAATTATGTTTATCATCAAAATCATCTCTATATCCACTCCGCACTTCAAGGACAAAAACTCGAAAATATCCGAAAGAATTCTCGGATTTGTTTCGAGGTCAGTCATCCCATCCAATTTCTACCCGGAAAAAAACCCTGCCAATTTGGAGTACATTACTGGAGTGTTTTGGTTTTTGGTCAGGCAAATATCCTTGACGACTTGAATTTGAAAAACGTAGCCCTAAACCTCTTCATCAAAAAATATAGCCGCGATGATTATTTAAACCCTATGGATCCAGATGATCTTCAGAACGTTGCTATAATTGATATACATATTGAAACTATCTCGGGTAAGGCAAATAATTAAAAAAGGAAGTGTTAATATGGGGGTTATTCTATTTCTTTAATATAATATTTATCGTCATTTTTCTGAAAAAATATTTTTCCCTGGTCTGAATCCAGATGGATTTTAGTAATAATTTTTTCAGCTTTCTCCTTAGAAGCTGATTTTGTCTGATAATTGATAATTTCAATCGGAATAATATTGGGAAATAGCAAACCTCCCTCTCCGAAATCACAACTAAAAATAATGCTTTCTTTTTCTTCTTCTCCATGCTGATCAAAAAGAAAATTTCCCAAGCTATATAAAATATACTTCCCCCGATATTTTTCAATTCCTTGAATAACATGGGGATGATGTCCAATAATCAAATCAACACCATTATCAATCAATCGATGAGCAGTTTCGATTTGATGGGGGTGAGGAAGGGCTTCATGCTCCAATCCCCAGTGGAGAGAGACGATGATAAAGTCCACCTGATCGCGGATGTCTTGAAGGGCAGAAATAAATCCATCCAATCCAACTTGGCAGGGCCCTGAGGCCTTCGGATCAATTTTCTCGATTTGAAGCGGATAACCAAGGGATGCAAAGAAAGATAAAGTTAATCCATTTTTATGGATTATAACCGGTTTAAGGGCTTCTTCTTGATTCTCTCCAGCACCAAATGGATTTAATCTGGCATTTTTAAGGTTTTCAATGGTAGCAATTAAAGCAAGATTACCATAATCCATTATATGGTTGTTGGCTAAGGAAATTAGGTTTATGCCTGCTTTTTTAAGCACAGCAACATCTGAAGGGTCACCTCGAAATATATACTTTTTCTTTAATGCTTCACCCCGCTCAGAAAGAGGTCCTTCCAGGTTGCCTAGTACCAAATCCCGGTTTAATAAATAAAAGTCTATCTCTTTTAAAGGATAATCTTGCCCCTTTTTTCCAATAACCATTCTTATCCCGCGATCCAGAAGAATATCTCCAACTGCGGAAAATTTAATGAATTTTTCACTGGAAAAAGTCGGTAAAGATACTTGTAAGATTATTATGAAAATGAATAGAAAAATTGCAAATTTCCTGTTTACCATTTATTTCAATCCTGTAAATACAAATTTACCATAAACATCTTAACGCTGTCATCCCGAGGCTTCGTTTTTCGAAGCCTCGAGGATCTCATCTGACACCGAAGGCGTCATCCTGAGCCCTCGCTTTTCGAGGGCGTGAGGATCTCATCTGACACCGAAGGCGTCATCCTGAGCCCTCGCTTTTCGAGGGCGTGAGGATCTCATCTTTTTAGGTTTTTTATTCTTTAAAAATACTTTAAAGGATAAGATTCTCACGTCGTCCGGCAGAAGACACCGGACTCCTCAGAATGACAAACTAGGTGGCAGAGATTGCCACGTCGTCCAACCAAAAATCGGTTGAGCTCCTCGCTATGACGGATTTAGATAGCTATTTTCATCCTCATTTGATACTGCTAAGCAGCATGAGGGTTTATCCTGAAAATCTATATGCGGGCATGATAAATCAAGCCCCTACCAAAGAATTAAAAACCTAGGGGCACAATGTATTATGCCCGTTCTTCATTTAATGTAGCGACTTGCCATGGCATATCGAATTCAGGCTTTCACCCTCATCCTCATCTTCTCCCATCAAGGGAAAGGGAATATGAATGAAAACAAAGAACTTCAAATTTCCCTTTTGTGGAAGAGGATTAAAATGATAGGGTAAATTTTTAAATCATCATCCATTTTTATAAAGCAACGCAAGCAATGGATATTTACTATTAAAAAATGAGTCATTTGACTTCATAACAATTCCAAAGTAAATTGATAATCGATAAGTGGAATGAATACTATCTATTTTGATATTTTACCATTATAGAAAGCTAAATTTGGAAAAGGGGCTGAAAATGGAAAGACAACCACTCTTTCGTTTTATTCATTGTTCCGATTTGCATTTAGACAGTCCGTTTGAAGGAATTCAGTCGGTTGAACCTTGGGTTGCCGATATTCTTCGTAAAGCTACCTTTGAAGCTTTCCAAAGGGTTGTTAATACTGCAATTCAAAAAAAGTGTGATTTTGTAATTATTTCGGGAGACATATATGACGGTGCCGATCGAAACCTATATGCCAAACTTCGATTTCGAGAATTATTGAAACAACTCAATGAAGCTCAAATAAAATGTTATTTAGTTCACGGAAACCATGATCCACTTTCGGGTTGGGAACCAGAAATTTCCTTGCCCCAAGGAATTTTCCGTTTCCCAGGAGATAAAGTCAGTTTAATCCCTTTTATAAAAAACCATCGAGAAACTGCCCATATTTATGGAATTAGCTTTCAAGAAAAAGCCAATATAAACAATTTAGCAAAATTGTATCAAAAGTCATCCAATGAAGTGTTCTCAATTGGTATTCTTCACTGTAACGTCGGAGGGATGTCCAACCATGATAACTATGCCCCTTGTTCAATTGAAGACCTGGTCAACACTGGACTTGATTATTGGGCTTTAGGACATATCCACACACCAATGGTTATTCGAAAACATCACCCGATTATTCTTTATCCCGGAAATACCCAGGGACGTAATATAAATGAAAAAGGCCCAAGAGGTTGTTATCTGGTTCAGGTTTATGAAAACCAAGATGTTGAATATGATTTTTATCCAACCGATGTTGTTCGTTGGTTTCAAAAAGGAATCGATATTACTAATATAAACCATCTAGATGATTTGTTAGCTCTATTGATTAAACAGCGCGAAGACACCCGCCGAAAAGCAGATGGTCACCACGCTATTCTCCGCTTAACTTTAAAAGGAATGGGAGAACTTGATCAGATTCTGCGACAAAAAATAGATCCTGAAAAGGATTTAGCTATCCATCTTCGTGAAGGAGAAAACGATAAAAATCCCTTTGTTTGGATAGAATCTATCCTGATTCAAACTCAACCACCCATTGATATCGAACAAAGGCTTTTGGTTGATGATTTTATTGGAGACTTCTTGCGAGTTATAGATAAAACTAAACAGGTGTCAAACCTTCAAGAAACTTTAAAATCAATACTTTCCAGCAGACCAGAATGGAGTATTATTCATCAGGAAATGGAAGCTATTTTAAATAACCATAATGGCCTCGAATTTCTTAAAGAAGCCGAATTATTTGGTTTGGAAGAATTACTGCGTAATGAAAAATACTAAATTTATGGAAAATATCGTGAAAATAAGATGAAAATTCGAAGCATATATTGTGACGGGTTTGGTATATTAAGTCAGCAAGGGATTGACAATATACCCAAGGGTTTAATTGTAATAATTGGGAATAATGAAAGTGGAAAAACCACTTTTATGGATTTTCTCCGAACCAGTCTTTTTGGCTTTTCTTCTCAACGAAATCAGCGGAAAGAATATTTACCTATAGGAAATAGTAGGCATGGTGGTCGTTTGATTGTTGTAATGAAAGGTGGCCGTGAGTTTTATATTGAATGGAATCATTCAAAATGGACAATAAAAGATAAATACGAGAATAATATTGATTACAGTATCTTTAGAAATTCACTGGGAAATATCGATCGTGAAACTTATAAACGCATTTTTGCAATTGGTTTAAAAGACTTACAAGGTCTTGAAATTTTGTCGGAAGAAAATATTAAAAGCCGTCTTTTTTCTGCAGGCGCTGGATTGGGGGCAACCTCTTTCCCTGTACTTATAAAAAAAATTGATCGGGAACTCGACAATCTCCTTACCAAAAAAGGACGAAACCCGGTTATCAACCAAACTTTACATAAACTGAATGAAATAAAATCCAAGATTAAATCCTTCCAAGAACAAACTTCTCAATATATTGAAATTCAAAAAAAATTGGAAATAATCGAAGAAAACATTAAAAGAAACCGCCAAAAAGAGATTACAATTCGAGATCGTTTGCAGTTCATTAATAAATTGGAACAAGTTCAAAATTTTTGGATTCGATTCAAAGAAGCTAAACAAAATGAAGAAAAATTTAAATTCGCTCAATTTTTTCCCGAACAAGGGATAAAACAATTAGAAAAGATAAAAAATGAAATTGAAGTACTGGAATTAAATAAGAAAAACAAGAATCAAGCTATTGAAAATATTAAAAATGAAATAGAAAATTCGCTTGGTTTTGAAAAAATTATCCAACACCAGAATGAAATAGAGCTTTGTATTGGAGAAAAAGAAAAGTACCTCTCCTTCCTCGAAGAACATTCGAGATTAAAAAAACAAAACTTTCTTTTAAAAAACGACCTCTTACAAAAATTATCCGACCTTGGCCCCGAATGGACTCGTGATAAACTCAAAAAAACCATAATCACTCCTGAAACTCAAAAAACCGTTGAACTTTACAAAAAATCTTTTTTAAAAATAAATGAAAAAATTCAGTACCTCCAAAACGAATTGAATACAAAAACAGAACTAAAGAAAAACTTCTTTCATCATATTAATTTAATTAATAAAAGGATATTTCGACCGACGATTCCCCTTTTTATAAACTCAGATGATCTTCAAATTAAAAAACAAGCTTTAAAAAAACTTCATTCCCTTTTCCGAGAGTTAGATAAAAATCAATTTCTTATGACTCAATTGAAAATAAAAGATAAAGAGCACAAAAATCATTATGAAGAAATACTGGGTAAATCTCAAGAGATATCAAAACCTTTTTCTCTTTGGTTAAAGGTAGCCATTTCATTTTTACCATTAATGCTAATTTACTTTATTTCTCCCTCAATCAACCAACAAATACCTAAAGAATGGCTACTGCTTCTCAGTTTAAGCGGTTCAATAATGATTTTTATCACTTTCTATAATTATCATAATAAACAACACTATTTGAGAAAACGTTTATTATCCAATTTAAATAAATATGAGGATGAAATAGATCAAATTCATGAAGAAATTATCAGGCTTCATAAGCAATCTAGGCAAATTAACCGTCAAATTGATGAAGTGAGTCAAAAGTATTTTTCCAAGAAATTTTTCAGCTATAACGAATTGGAAAGCTTCGAAATCCAATTTGAAAAAGAATTAGAGGACTTCTTGAAACGTCAAGAGCTCAAAAAAGAACAGGATAGCCTAATTTTAAAACAACAAGAAACCCAGCAAATGATAAATGATTTATGGCAAAGCCTTGCTGAAGCTGAAAAAGAAAAAAAACAAATGAGGGAGAATTGGTTAGCTTGGTTATTTGACAACGGATTCCCAACCGTTATCCAACCGGATGATTTCCAGGCTTTCCAGCAATTAATTGAAAACGCTCAAAAACAAGAACTCCATCTGCTCAGCGAAGAAGAGCGAGAAATTCAGAACTCTAATTATTTAGAAAAAGCTCGGTCTTCACTATTAAGTCTTCTTCAATTATGCGAAGATTTACCCACCAAAAACGAAGTGGATATTTCCAGCTTTGATCGTCTTCATTCCTATTATGCTGAAGCTATAGAAAGAAAAAGAAAATATCTTTTACTAAGAGAGCAAATCGAGCAAAAAAAACTGGAAGAGAAAATAATTGAAGAACAACTTTTATCGAAGAGAAAGGAAATTTCAGATCTTTATAATTTGATAAAGGTTAATGATGAAGTAAATTTTCTACTTTTTGCCGCTGCTCACGAAAAATGGCTCGCTGCTCAAAAAGAAATGATTGAAACAAAGGAAAGTCTTCTGCTCATTGCTGAAAAACCAGAAAAGCTCAATTCATTGATCAAAGAGCTACAGAAAACCGATGTTCTCCAACTTCATGAAGAAAAAAGATCCCTCGAGCAGGAACTCAATAACCTCATTCAAAAGATTGGTCAAGATGAGCAGGAAAAAGGAGCTATTATTGAAAGAATGACCTATTTGGAAAACAACCAAACTCAGGGAGAACTTCTTTTCGAAGAGCGTCTTCACCGTGAAAAGCTGAACAATTATCTAAAGCGATGGACAACCTTAGTTTTGGCTCGCCATTTCTTAAAACAAACCCAAAATATTTATGAACAAAGTCGACAACCACGTGTTATCCAAGAAGCTCAGCATTTTATTCAACAGATAACCAATCATCGTTACCATCTATTCAGCTCAGTTGATAACCAAACAATCTACTTGGAAGAGCAGAACCATCGGAGAAAAAAAGAAAAAGAATGGAGTAGCGGTTTGGCTGATCAAGTTTATTTATCTATCCGTTTCGGTCTGGCATTGGATTTTGGTCAAAAGAACGAACCACTCCCCATTCTCTTAGATGATATTTTGGTAAATTATGACCCATCCAGACAAGTTAATACTACAAAAATTATTCTTCAATTTTCTGAAGAAAATCAAATATTTCTTTTCTCTTGTCATCCTGAAACCGTTAATATCATCCAAAAAGCAAAGTCTTTATTTAATTTAGAATCCATACCGGTTACTTTTTATCATATTAAAGATGGAATAATTACACCTGATTTAATTTAAAGATATTCAAGGAAATAGAACATTGATAAATGAACAAATTTAAAAGAGTGAGGAATTTTTCAATGAATGAATGGGAAGCTTACGTCGATGGGTCGTATTATAACCATAAGGTTGGATACGGAGCAGTTATTATTCATAAAAATAAGGTTAAAAGCGAATTGTTTGGTTCGGTACCTGAAGAATTTAGTCATTCCCGCCAAGTAGGAGGAGAACTTTTTGCTGTCATCCAAGTGGTCAAATGGTGCCAAAAAGAAAACATAACAAAAATTACTATATATTTTGATTATTGGGGCATTCAGAAATGGGTTACTGGAGATTGGAAAACCAATATAAGCTTGACAAAAAATTACACTGATTTTATTAACCATTCTCCAATTCAAATTCATTGGCAAAAAGTAAAAAGTCACTCTGGTAATCTATGGAACCAGCGTGCTGATGAATTAGCAAAAAAAGGAGCTAATGGTATTGGTTGAATATCTTTGTGAGGAGCAAAATAAAATGGGAATCTCAATCCTAAAAACTGTGAATAGCGAATCGTGAGTAAGATAAAAATTAAGAATGGAGAACGGTTGAAGTAAGGAATTTTCCCCTCGCCCCTTGGTGGGAGAGAGTTAGGGTGAGGGGGCAACCATTTTCATTATCACTGAATACCGAAATCTATTAACAAGGTCAACTCATAAAAAATTGTCAAAGAATAACATTCAGCATAAATATTGAGAACATTTTAATTAAAAAAGATAGGTCACCATAATTTTTGTAGTCACTATAACTATGCATTAGGGTAGCCTATCCTATTTATTTATTAACTAGTTATTTAGTTTTTTCTAGTCCAAAATACAATTATTACAGGCTACAGTTTTAACAAGGATTACAACACGGATCACAGGTCTGGCAAGGATCACAGGTCTGGCAAGGATCACAGGTTGGGGTTGGGGTTGGGCAAGGATTACAGGTTGTGCAAGGATTACAGGTTGGTGTTGGTGTTGGGCAAGTATTACAGGTATCACAGGTTGTACAGGTTGGACTTGGAGTTGGAGTACATGTAGCACAGGTATCACAGGTTGTACAGGTTAGGCCAGAGTTTGGAGTTGGAGTCGGGGTTGGGGTTGGTGTTGGAGTTGGCGTTGGTGTTGGAGTGGGGGACGGAGTCGGGGTTGCGCTACCTGAGCCACTGCTGAGAGCCTTCCATAAGCAACCAGACATAGTAAGAGTAAGTAATAAAACTGAAATGACCATAACAATCCAATAAGTTCTTTTCATTCAAACGACCTCCTATTTTATTAAACCACTTTAATAATAACATTTTTATAGGAACATTCAAATTCAAATCATATTTAATTTTCTTTTAAAGTCAAGTTAAATTTTTTTTCTATTATCTTTTCTTTGGTTATATAAAAATTAGAATTGATCTAAAACAATCTCTCAGGAACAAAGTTAAAAGAAAATGGTTAATAAAAAATCAGAAGGTAAAAACAATCTTAATCTTAGAAATAAATACACAAAAATGTATTTTTTTGTTTCAAAACTATAAAATATGTTAATATTCCAATATATCCTTTGAAAGGAGGTTGAATATCATGAATAAAAATATGAGTACGTGCTTTCTGTTAAGTCTATTCTTGTTGTTTTTTATTTTCTCCGGGTCGGTTTATGCTCTTGATACGGTTGAAATAGATTATGGAGATCAGAATACTGTTGATGGTTATGCTCAAACCATGTTTGATCAAGGATATAATCTGTACCAAGCTGGTCGCTATGGTGATGCTATTCAATTTTTTATTGATGCAACTTCAGCTAAGCCAAATTTTACTAAGGCATGGTATTGGTTAGCTCGAACCTATCAGGAGAATAACATGGTTGATGAAGCCATTTGGGCTTGGAAAAAGGTAATTCAGCTTGATCCAAGCAATACTCAAGCTCAGTACTTCCTCAACAAAATGCAAAATTGGAGATTATACGGGAAAGAAGCCTGGGACATATATGAACAAGCCCAAAACGCGTATCTTCAAAATCAATATATACCAGCCATTCAACTTTTTGAGGCTGCAATTAGAGAAAATCCCAATTTAGAGGTCGCTTATTATTGGCTTGGAATAAGCCAATTGAAAAATGAGGATTATGCTGCAGCGGTGAAAAGCTTGGAAAAATATCTGACCTTGCAACCCCAAGATAAAAATGCTCAATATTGGCTTAATCAGGCTAAAAAAGGCAAGAAGTAACAAGGAGAACATAGATGAAAAAAAATCTATTAATATTGATTTCTGTTTTATTCCTTTATGTTTCCATGGGGTTCTTGGGAGAAATCGTTTTTGGACAGGAGATAAATACTCTCGATAAGATATTTCATAATACAAAATCGCTTTCCATTAATGATTATTCCATTGAAAAAATCCCTGGACCCCAAGATGAACAATGGAGTGCGGTCCTGAAAAGAAACAATGAAGTGATTATGCGCTTTGAAAACGGTTACCTTGAAGATATGACCATTTTCGGTCTTTACCCATTCATTGTTAACCGGGATAAACAATTGGTTATCGAGCAGTTTTCTGGTGGCGCCCATTGCTGTTGGAGTGATTGGATTATTGAGCTATCTTCTCCAATAACCATTCTTTACGATAGTCAAAAATATCCGGTTGGATATGGAATAGTGATAGAAGATATTAATAAGGATGGGAATTCTGAGTTTATTCAAACCTTGTTAACCTTCGATTATTTTGATCGCATGCCCCATGCCTATTCACCTTTACCAGCAGTAGTTTTTGCTTTTGACGAATCTTCAAATCAATTCGTTCCTGCCAATACCCGTTTTGCCGATTATCTATTAAAGGATATTGAAGAGAATATTCAATATTGCCAAGAATATACATCCAAAGTAAAAGCCAACCCAGATTCTTATGACGATAGCACTGGAGAATATCTATCGAGCGTTCTGCAGGTTGTTATTCCATATATTTACGTAAATCAAGAAGAAAACGCTTGGTCATTTTTTGATCAAAATTATCTGCTAAAAGATAAAGAAGAGATTCGTCAAAAAGTTGAGGGGCAGCTAAATAACTGTGCTGTGTATCAGTATCTAAAAAAGCACTAATCTATTTGCGTACAACCTTAATTAATAAAGCCCGGGTGAAACAATCCGGGCTTTATTAATTTTCTATGCATTCAATAGAATAAAATAAAATGTCTCTTCATTGAAAAGGAAAAAATGAAAGACTCTTTTATTAATATACTATTGGATACAACTCTTCATAGGTTATTGTCCCAGTCCAAATAGCTGGCATACCATCAAACTGAATCGTTACAGAATAATCAGTATTTTCCAATGACAATCCCGAGGTATAGGAAATATCAATATACCAGTTTCCATTTGAAACTCCAGAGTATTTCACCAACATAGTCCCTCCAGGCATTGTTGCCGGTATAGTTTGCCTGGTCCAGTTAGTAATATTGGTTGGAACCTCATTCCCGGCATCATTTGCTTTCGCAATAGCCAGGTCCCGAGCCCTGTCAATATCATCAGGCGGTGTCGGTGTTGGTGTTGGTGAGGGTGGAGTACACCCCAGCAATAATGTAAAAATTGCTACTAAACTAACGATAAGAAAAATAATACGACTTTTTTGTAACATTAAATCACCTCCTAAATATAATTACTATTTATATTATATCGGTTAAACTCATAAAATAATTATAAATATCTTTCTATTGATGTATCATTAGACCTGCAAAGAATTTTAAGATAATTAACACTCTAATAGGTTACGAAAAGAATTCTCTTTTATCAATAGCCTTTTGTGCCAATTTTTAAAAGAATTCTTTTTTTGATTTGCTTAATTAAATTCAATTTACTACATAACAGTACCTTAAGCAATCTTAAAACATATTTTTAAGCTCTATTGGAGATTTGTCTAAAATAGTCATGCTTGGAGATATTTTTAAAATTATAAGATCCAGGATTATTCAGCTACCCCATTTTCAGCATTGATTAATTGTTTAAAATAAATTAGCATAAATTAGTTCCTTAAAAAAGGAGGCGGAGGCGAAGAGCCAATTGAATATGAATAAAAAATTATTTTTTCTTATCTATTGCTTTATTAGTTCTTTTCTTATTCTCAACACCCTACATTTTAATGTATTAGCAGCGGAGGGACCTGTGTCAAGAGAACAGATTGAAGAAAAATACCAATGGAACTTGGGTGATATTTATTCCAACCAAAAAGAATGGGAAATAGATTTTGCCAAGATTCAAAATGAATACCTTCCCAAGATGGAGGAATTCCGTGATAAATTAAGCCAGGCTGAAAACGTTCTCGCCTGTTTACAATTCAACGACGAACTCTTCCGATTAATAGAAAAATTATACGTTTATGCCTATATGAAAGCCGATGAAAACCAGGATGATAGCGTTGCTTCAGAAATGAGTTCTCGAGCTGAAACTCTTTATTCCCAAGCTGCAGCAACGGTATCTTTTATAAGGCCAGAATTATTAAGCCAACCAGAATCAGTTCTCAAAGGATATATGGAGGATCCAGCTTTTAGCGATTATCGTCATACTTTAGATGCCTTGTTAAAATTAAAACCTCACACTCTTTCTAAACCTGAAGAAGAATTGTTAGCCAAAGCATCAGATATGGCAAGTGCTCCTTCAGTAATATTCGATAAAGTAACTGAGGCGGATATGATTTTCCCAAAGGTTCTGGATGATAAAGGTAAAGAAGTTCAACTCTCCGAGGGAGTTTTTTATCGATACTTACAAAGCCCTGACCGAGAATTCCGCAAGCGGGTTTATGAAGGAATTCTAAATTCCTATGATAAATCCAAAAATACTTTAGCTGCTACTTTAAATTCAGAAGTTAAAAAGAACTGGTTTTATTCCCAGGCTCGAAAATATGATTCTTCGCTTGAAGCTTCACTTTTTAGCGAAAATATTCCAAGAGAAGTTTACGATAACCTCATTCAAGCGGTGAATAATAATCTTTCTTATCTCCATCAATATGTTCAATTGCGAAAAAAGGTCTTTCAACTGGACCAGGTTCAAATTTTTGATATGTATGTCCCCCTGGTGGCAGATTATACACTTACGGTCTCTTATGAAAAAGCCCAACAAAAGCTTTTAGAAGGACTAAAACCTTTGGGACCAGAATATTTGGATATGTTAAAAAAAGGGTTTGAGAACCGATGGATTGATGTGTATGAAACCGAAAACAAAGCAACCGGTGGTTACAGCTGGGGCGCGTATGATACTCATCCTTATATTTTAATGAATTATGACAATACTGCCGATTCCATGCTAACCCTTGCTCACGAAATGGGTCATGCTCTGAATTCTCATTACACCAATAGCAGTCAAAAATATGTAAATTCTCAAACACCAATTTTCACTGCTGAAGTCGCTTCAACCATGAATGAAAACCTCATGTTAGAATACCTCATCAAAAACGCAAAAAATGATGATGAAAAATTATATTTTTTAGACAAACTGATCGAAAACATTCGGGGCACGGTCTATACCCAGGTTATGTATTCAGAATTTGAGCAAATAATCCATGAAAGAATAGAAAAAGGCGAAGCGCTTTCTTATAAATATCTCAGTGATGCTTGGAAAGAGCTATTGGGAAAATACTACGGTCCGGATTTTATCGTTGAAGAATTAGCCAGTCGCGGCTGGTCTCGTATTCCCCATTTTTATATGAATTTTTATGTCTTTAAATATGCAACCTCTCTTGCCGCATCCAATGAACTTCTCAATAATATCCTTACTGATCAACCAGATGCTATTGATAAATATCTGAGTTTTCTAAAAGCAGGAAGCTCTGATTATCCCGTGGAAATACTCAAGGCAGCTGGGGTAGATATGATTTCAACCCAACCAGTTGATCATCTTCTCAAAAAATTTGGAGATTTAGTCAAAGATATGGAAGAAACTTTTAAAAAGAAAGGAATTATAGAGTAGTTGAGTCAATTTTTATTGATCTATTCAACCAAGCGATTACATATTTTAGAATCGGAAAAAATTAATGGTTAATCAAATGATTGCTTCACAATTTATCAGTCTATATGATTTATGCGTTCTCATCCGGAAAGTTGTTGGGGATAACTTTCCGGAATATATATGGATTGTAGCAGAAATCGCCAACATTAAAGAAAATCAAAATGGTCATTGTTATTTAGAATTAGTCGATAAAAATGAGGAGAAGGTCATCGCTCAAGCCAGAGCTACGATCTGGGCTTATAATTACCGATCTCTTTCCTATAAATTTGAAAAAGCAACTGGAGAAACCCTTAAAAGAGGCATGAAAATCCTCTTTAGTGCTCAGGTTCAATACCATGAAGTATATGGATTGAGTCTCAATATTAAAGATATTGATCCTACCTATTCGACCGGAGAGATGGCCCGAAAAAAAAGAGAGACGGTGGAACGCCTTTTACGAGAAAACCTATTAGAATTGAATAAATCTCTTCTCCTTCCTTTGGTTCCCCAGCGCATTGCCATTATATCCTCCCCGACAGCTGCTGGTTATGGCGATTTTATGACCCACCTCCAGGAAAATTCTTATGGATATCAGTTCTCTCTCAGTTTATTCCAAGCCTTAATGCAGGGAGAAGAGGCATCATTCTCGATAATAGCTGCCCTTCAAAAAATTAAAAAACAAATTGATTTATTCGATTTGGTGGTGATTATTCGAGGTGGTGGCTCTCAAATTGACCTAAGTTGTTTTGATGATTATGAACTTTCTGCAGAAATTGCTCGCTTTCCCTTACCAGTAGTGACTGGCATCGGACATGAGCGCGATGACACCGTGGTTGACATGGTTGCTCATACCAAGAAAAAAACCCCAACTGCAGTTGCTGATTTTTTAATCTCTGGAATTCGTCTTTTTGAAACTCAGATTGAAGAATTACAAAACAGTATAATTCGTTACTCTGACCGATTATTAGAAAATTCACGCTTTTCACTCCAAGAAAATCTCAACAATTTGAAGCACGCTTTGAAAAATATTTTGTCGCATACTTTTTCAACATATCAACTTTTAGCAATTCGTTTTTGCCTGGCAAGTCGTAAATATTTTTCTGACCATCAAAATCGCTTGTCTCTAATCTTACAAAAAGTGAATGCGGTTTTTCGGCAAAAATTCCAAGAAGCCAAGAACAAACATTTGCTCCTTGAACAATTTATGTATCATTTTAATCCAATAAATCTCATGAAACGAGGGTTTAGTATTGCCCGAATGAATGGAAACCTTCTTACCAGTGTTAAACAAGCGAAATCAGGCCAAATTATTACAACACAGCTCCTCGATGGATTAATAATGAGCAAAGTGGAGGATAAATCATGAATAAAAAGGATCATATAAACTATAAACAAGCTCTTGAGGAATTAGAGAAAATTGTCGATGAAATTGAAAATGGAGAAATTGATGTTGATCTTTTAGCCGAAAAGGTAAAACGTGCGACAGTCTTGAGCCAAATTTGTAAGAGCAAATTGAGGAAAACTCAAGAAGAGCTTGATAAATTATTAAGTGAAATTGAAAAAGAAGAGAATGAACAACAAGATACCGAGCCTGAACCATCCTCGTAATGTAAGCTATTTATCATAACTAAAAATTATCTCTTTTTTTTAAATTTTCTATTGTTTTTTCACCTTCTTTTGCTACAATTGTCACAATTTAAATTTTAACCGAAGGAGTGGGAAATATGCTGGGTTTACATGACTTTACCATTGCTCTCCTCTATATTCTCTGCATTGCTAGT
>Ga0334888_1003020_pt1 | contig 17215 bp, 26 predicted proteins | sample GraSluR1_MG_FD_207227 | JGI IMG/M metagenome (GOLD analysis project Ga0334888, IMG submission 207227) | Sludge microbial communities from methane-producing bioreactor in Wageningen University, Netherlands - Granular Sludge_3_08-R1 | ecosystem: Engineered > Bioreactor > Anaerobic > Unclassified ...
AATAGAATGGTCAATTGTGTTATGATCCGTTATCGCAATTAAATCAATTTTATTTTTATCTGCCTGCTTTAGTATGAGCTGGGGTGACATAATATCTTCTCCACATGCAGATAAGGAAGAATGAATATGCAAATCAACTCTGCTCAGTTTTACCCTCCAGCAATGAATATATTTTACCTGATACATTAAATGAATTCTCAGGGGTTTTTAAAATAGAAATATTTTCTTCTTTTGCTTTTTTAATTACTTCAGGACTTATAGGAACATTGTTGGTAAATAGTATTGCCGAAATATCTTTAATCAATGCTACAGCAATGCTATTTTTATGAGCTTGTATAGTTATCCAGATACTATTACTGTTAGCATTAGCAATAACATCAGACATTAAATCTCCTGTGTAGCCATTTTTAATTTCACCATCCAAACAAAACACAACTTTTTCTAAAGAGCATTTTTCGATTATTTTACTTAATTTCATTATCACCCTCCTAATCCCTCTACATGAATAATGGCTTTTAATATTGTTCCTGTTTCCATGGAAGATTCCAGTTCAAGATAGTCTGCACATCTTTTAATATTCGGCAATCCCATTCCTGCACCAAAGCCCAGAGCTCTTATCTGCTCAGATGCAGTGGTATAACCTGGCCTCATTGCTTCCTCTATATCCGGAATGCCCGGACCATAGTCAGTTGCTATAATTTCTATTTTTGTTTCTTCTACTTCAACAGTTATGTGTCCCCCCAAAGAATGAATACTTATATTCATCTCTGCTTCATAGCAAACAATAGCCACTCGCCGGAGTATTTGCTTTTCGATATTTAATTTTTGGAGATAGTTACGTATCATACTGGCAACTTGTCCGGCATTATCAAAATCTGCTTTTTTAACTTCAAATTGTAGTCTCTTTTTTTTATCCTGCCCAATCATCTTATCTGATAGTAGGGTATTTTGGTCTTCTTTTTTTTCAACTTTTTCTGCAATTGTTTGTATGCTTACTAACAAACAATTTAAAATATCACCCATTGTTAATATGCCTGCAATCTTATCTGTACGTGTATTTTTTGTTACAGGCAATCTACCAAATTTATATTTTTCAAATTTTTTAATAGCTGAAACCAGGGAATAATTTTGAGGTATTGTTATTATATCTCTGCTCATATAGTCTTTTACTTTTTCATTTACATAACCTTCATCTAATGCAGTTATTACATTATCTATACTAACCATTCCAATGATATTCTTTTTTTCATCCAAGATTGGCGCTCCGGATATTCTATGTTTTTTCAATGATGATTGTATTTCCCGGAAAGTCGAATCCTGACTGAAATATATCACATCTCTGGTCATAGCATCTTTTACTTTTATTTCATATATCAGCTCACTGGCTAAAGTTAGCTTTTCTTTAGAATGTAAAATTGTCATTATTTCTCTTTTTTATTAATTGCTTCTACTATTGTCCGACAGGCATCAAAAGTTGACATTGGAGTCATCAATAAAGGTATATGGTGCGAACGTGCCATTCCTATCGCTCCCGGTTCAGGTGTTTTGCCTCGAACAAAAACAACTCCTATTCCACCAGCTATCTCTGCAGTTCTTACTACCTGTTGAGTTGTTAAGCCAGTTAATAAAAGAAATCTATCTTTGCTCAAAGCCAAGACATCACTTAGCAAATCACATACAGCAAATTCTTCAATTTCTATATCTAAATAAAGCTCACCTGTCAACACTTCAGCATCTAAGATTTTAACAATTTCTTTTATTTTCATAGCTCTAAATATTTATTCTCCTACAGTTAGATATTTAACCAACAATAAATGGAATTTTCCTATGATTAATTTATTCTGTATAAGCAAGTATTTTGTGAAAATTATCACAAACTACCATTGGCAATTTTATCATACATCTAAAACTTATGTCAACTAACTCTAAAATAACCATTAACTATTATTTTTCAAATATTTTTACTATTTTTTAATAATTTTAGAACAATTGATTTACTTTTATAATCATTTAATTCTAATATTTTTTCTGGAAGCTAAAAAATACACTAGTCGTTCTAATTCAATCGATATATCGATATTGTTTAACTTTACATAGGCTGGGTATTTGAGGGTAGTCGGTGCAAAATTCAGGATAGATACAATTCCCCCTGCAATCATATGATCAGCAACTTCTTGTGCAAATTCTACAGGAACGGTTATTATACCAATCCTTATATTATGTTCTTTAATATAATCTTCCATTTGATTTGCAGATATGATTTTAACGCCATTCACTTTGTTCCCAACTTTAGAATCATCACTATCAAATGCTGCCTTAATTATAAAACCACGTTTCTGGAAACCCCTATATCGAAGCAATGCCTTACCAAGATTTCCAGCCCCTGCAATTATTATATCCCATTTTTTACTTGAACCTAATATGGACTTCAGTATTGCACTAAGCTCATTAATAGGATAGCCTACTCCTCTCTTTCCAAATTCTCCAAAATATGCTAAGTCTCTGCGTATCTGGTCTGGGCTAATACCACCTGTTAATTTAGAAATTTCAGCGGAGGATATTGTATCCTTTTCTCTTCCAGAGTCTGTTTCAATCAATAAATCCAAGCATCTATGGTAAATGGATAACCGACCTATTGTGGCTTTGGGAATATTTTTCTTATTGTTTTTATAATTGTTTGTTTGCATCATAAAATATAAATATTTTTGTACATAATCTGATATTAATTAAACTGCTAAAAACTATTAATTACTTTTCTTTTATAGTTAATTAATTTTATTTTCTGGTAACCCAAATTTCATACCCAAGATTTTTAAGTTGTTGAGATGCTCTTTCTGCCTGTTCCTGGGTTTGGTAAGAACCTACTTGTACCTTGTAATTACCATTTTGGGGAACAACAAAGGTATCATATCCATGTCCTTCTATTTCTTTTGCTAAACTGCGGGCATTATTCTCAACAGAAAAAAATCCAACCTGTACAGTATAAGCCTGACCAGATGCCGGTTCAGTAACTCTTCTCTGGTCCTGGTGACTTTCTTCTCTTTCTATAACGGGTTGAGGACTTTGAACAATACTATCCTGCTGGGCTGATTGTTGTGGTGTTTGATTTTGTATTTCTGTTCCAACATTAATATCTTGTTGATGAACCGGACTTTCATCTTCAGCATCAGTTTCACCTAAAGCCAATTCTTCTGCAGAAATACCCTGAGTCTCCCCTCTCTGAGCCAATAATTCCTCTATCGTTTTTTGATCAGCATCACTTCTTTCAGCAATATCTTCTTCAAAACTTTGGTTCTGTTCGGCTTTCATATCCTCAGGAGGTAAAAAACTCTTTTCCCTGGCCATATAAAATGCAACAGATAAAATTACAATTGCCCCTACTAAAATAATTAACGTTTCCAGGTTACTCCTGGATTTTCTTTTATAAATACGCCTTGAACGTCTCAAATATTAATACCCCCTTCTAATATTAATCAGAGGAAAAATTAAAATTAGTATATCTAAATTAATATTATAATATGTTTTCTAAATTAATATACAGTTTATTCAAGATTTTTAAAAATATTTAAATATTCTATAAAAATATTCACACTTATCACTAAAATCTATTATATAATATTATAAATATTATTTTTGCATTAGATTACTCTTTACTAATATTACAATTCTTTGTGATTTACTGCAAATTTATATTATATATTATTCACATTTATTGTAAAAACTAATAAGGACTTATTATGACAGAGAATTCTAAAAACATATTATTAGGTGTTGGAAATAGTTTAAGGGGTGATGATGGTGCCGGTTCCTTTATTGCCAACAATTTTTCACATAAAAACTGGATTGTTTTAGATGGAAAAACTGCACCTGAAAACTGCACAGCAGTTATTAAAAGGGAAAAACCTGATCTACTTGTAATAATTGATGCTGCAGATATAAATCTTGCTCCAGGTGATTTTTCTGTTATTGCTCTTGATAAAATAAAAGAATATCAGCTTTCCACTCATTCAATGCCATTACACTTATTAATAGAATATCTTACTCCTTATTGTAAAAAAATAATACTAATCGGTATTCAACCAAAAAACATACAAACAAGTGAAAATTTAACTGATCAGGTTTCAGAAGGATGTTATAAGATAATAAGTATTTTAAAGGATAATAAAATTAGCAGCATTCCCGTCATACAATAAAAATACCACGCTTTTTTGCGCGGTATTTTTATTGTTATTTTTATATTATTATACAATTCACTTCACATATTTTTTAAAAACAAAACTGCAATCAAATTTATTTAACAATCATTTCGGGACTTAGCCGATCCTCATTTGCCAGTAAAAAATCTTCTGACATATGTAAACAATTAACCGGGCATATATCATTACACTGTGAACAAAAAATACATCTGTCAATTCTTATTTTGATCTTCTTTTCATCAGGGATAAATTCAATTGCACGGGATGGACAAACTCTAACACATAAACGACAACCAATACATTTATCCCTTTCATAAGTTATTTTTCCCCTGAATTTTTCTGGTATTTCCACTGGTGGATTTATATTTGCTTCACCTTTTCCTACTTTATTAATTAATTCAGTAACGGTTGTGTCTCCCGGATAATATTTAATAGGAAAACAATTTGTTGCTGCTTTGTTAAATAGTTGTTTAATTAATTCAAATACCATTGGAGTAGGCATACTCTTCACCTCAACTTATATTAAATAATCCACTACAATCAATAATAAACCCATCAGTCCAACTACTGATAGATAGATCAAATAGGTAACGGAAGCTTGGTCTATCTTAAAACGGGCTAATGCTACTCGAATATAAGTAGCTTCAAAAAATATAACTATAAACATTTTTAATACAAAGAATAATATATCTATTATCCTTGCAAATACACCACTAAAAGAAAACAAATGAGCTATATTATATGGAAAGAACAAGACAACAGTTAAAGCAGCCATAACTACCAGCTTAACTGCATTTGCGAGTTCAAATAAGGCTAAATTTCTTCCAGAATATTCAACCAGGGCACCACCCGCTAATTCAGTTTCAGCTTCTGGAGTGTCAAAAGGAACAATAGACAATTCTGCTGGCGTAACAATTGCTAAAGTAAAAAGAAGTAATATGGCACCCAGGAATCCCAATGGTCCCACTACTCCCCATATTGGATTAGCGGTAAGAATATCCAGTGAAAATATGTTTAAACCAGGATACGCAAGATTTAATCGCCATCCAAGTGCAATAATAATTGTAACTAACGGTAATTCATAACTCATCATTAAAACCATTTCTCTTTGTGCACCAATACTGGCATAAGTTGAACCAGAGCTAAACCCGCCTACAACCAGGGCAACAGCAGGTATTGCTAATAAATATGCAATTAATATTAGATCTCCGGATCCCCCCAACAATGCCGGGAAAGAAGCAATAGGAATATAAAATAAAATAGTGATTGTTGAAACAAGAGCCAGTAACGGTGCTCCGTTAAAAACCCATGGTACTGCATTCTCTGGAACCACAGTTTCTTTAATCATCAGTTTAAAAAAGTCATAAAATGGTTGCCTGATTGGTGGTCCAATTCTTGATTGCATCTTAGCTGCTATTTTTCTATCTAAACCTTTATAAAAGAGACCAATAGTTATTCCTAAAAAAGCAATTACTATTGCCCCAACAATCTTTAATAAAAAAATCAAAACACCACTCTCCATCATTGTAATAACCTCCTGGTTTTTTCAACGCTTAACTTTCTCAATTGATCCCTGGTCAATATTTCTTGTTTATAAGTATTTGAATCTACCAGGGTAACTCTGTCCATGCAACCTATACAAGGATCTATAGAGGCAATAACAATTGGAATATCAGCAACTTCCTGATTTTTTAACATAGGCACCCATGGCATTAGGTTATTGTACGTTGGAGCTCTTGCTTTCCACACCTCAGGGCTTTCCCCTTCACCTAATTTTACATAGTGAATAACTTCTCCTCTAGGAGCTTCGTGTCGGCCAACTCCTTCACCGGTTGCTTTTTTAAGTGTTCCTAATAATTTTGCTAATTTCTTTTCAGATAAAATATCCCCATCAGGCATATTATTTACACAATACTCAATTATTTCAACTGATTGTTTTACTTCTAATAATCTTACTATAATCCTATCAAAAACATCACCATTAACTTCTCCAGAAAATGCTTCTGGAGTAATGGCCTTGATATCCATATCTGCATATGCAGAATACGGATGATCCTGCCTGACATCTTTTTTGACACCCGAGGCTCTGGTTGTTGGCCCTACTGCTGACAAATTAAGCGCTTCCTCATAAGATAATGGGCCAATACCTTTTGTTCTCAAGGCAATGCTGGGATCTTGCAAAAATACATCCTCTAATTTCTGATAAGTTTCCTTGTAATATTCCAATGTTTGTTTGATTCTGGGCATATGCTCATCTGTAATGTCCCTTCTAACTCCACCTATCGTAAAAACACCATAATTTACACGATTACCGGTTAATAGTTCTAACAAATCCATTACATTTTCCCGGACTTTCCATGATAAGAAAAGTACTGAGTCAAACCCTAACTCATGGGCAGCAACACCAGCCCAAAGTATATGTGAATGTATTCTTTCTAATTCTGCAATAATTGCCCTTATATATTCTGCCCTGGGAGGAACTTCAATATTTGCAGCACTTTCAACAGCTCTACAAAAAGCATAAGGATGTGATACAGAGCAAATACCACAAATCCTTTCTGCTAAATAAATAATCTGGATTATATTCCTATTTCTTCCCATAAATTCTATGCCGCGATGGTTGTCTCCAGGGGCTAAATCTACGGATGTAATCTTTTCTCCTGCTATTTCAAAATTAAAGGTCATCGGTTCTTCCAATGAAGGATGAATCGGACCAATAGGTACTTTATAACTCGACTTGGCCAATTTAAATCACCTCAACTTTCATTTTTGAATGAGATCATCCAATCCTTTTTGGTTTTTTCTAAACGGATAAATATTTTTCGGAAAATCTTCCGGTAAAAATATATTATGCATATCCGGCAATCCAACAAAATTAACACCAAACATTTCCTTAATTTCCCTCTCAGTAGTTTGTGCACCAGGAATGATATCAGTTATCGTGCTAATAGACGGTTCTTTAATATCTAATTTTACCTTTATATTAAGACAAACTTCTTTGCCCTCTTCTCCATAATATATAGACATAAGATACGTTAAAATAACGTTTTCTCCATTATCCTCTCCTGCAATAATAGAAATATGGGGATAATGCAGGGTAGATATTAATTCTATGGCATCTATTAATTTTTCTCTTTTTATTTCAAGCCAAATATTGTGATTTTCTTTTTGCTTGATGCCTTCTTTTTTGATGTCAAGTCTTATATCCAATAAAGATTCTTTTAATTCTTTTTTTAAGAAATCTATTAATTCTTCTGGTTTCATATATTGCATAATTATCACCTAAACCTTATTTTTTAATATTAAGAACTGGCTTCTTTGGCTGTTTCGATAACTTTTGCTTTATTTGATTCATTTCTTATTCTTTCCAGTTTGAGCCAAGCCTTTAAAACCCCATTTATGATAGCTTCCGGTCTAATTGGACAACCAGGGACGTATACATCAACTGGTATATGTTTATCTACCGGCCCTACAATATTGTAAGAATCATAAAAAACGCCCCCGCTGCTTCCACAAGTACCTACCACAATAACTGCCTTAGGATCAGGTGTTTGATCGTAAATCAATTTTAATCTGGGTAACATTTTTCTATTTACCGGGCCAGTAACAAGTAAAACATCTGCATGCTTTGGACTTCCTACGAGTTTAATTCCAAATCTTTCTACATCATATCTAGGAGTTAATAGAGCTACAATTTCAATATCACATCCATTACAAGAACCTGTATTTAAATGGAATACCCATAGAGAACGATCAAAATTCTTATTTAATTTCATGTTAACTTACTCCTACTATAATAAAGATAATTGCCATAACTAATATAATCCAACCACTATAGTCATTTATATTGCCTGTATGTAATGCAACCATGGGTTTATAATATCTTTTTAATGCCTCTGTAAATCCCCAATAAATATGACTTGCACCCACATGGGAGTCTTCCTTGCTTATTTCTCTATTTCCAGAAAGAAAAGGTTTGGTTTGGTCAGTATTCTTTTTATATTGATCCTCTCCGTGGCTTCTAATCCAAATTGCGGATATTCCTATAATTATGAACATTATCAGCCATATTATAGCATTCCAATTTCCACTTCCAGTCTCCAATAATCCAATATTCATATTACATTCCTCCCAAAATAACTGCAGTGTAACTTGATTGGTTAATCAAAGCCATTACCGCTGGGTGTACTATATATTTGACAACTAAATCAGGAAATAATCCAAATAAAACAATAATACAAGCTAATGCTCCCATCGCAAAAAGCATGCTTTTTGGTACTTCTTTAACATCTTTGTATTGTTCCATTTTAGGCCCCAGAAAAGCACTGTGAAATACTTTTACAAAAGATGCAAGAGTTAAAATACTTACCAGCATAGCTATAATTGATAGTAAAGGGTTGAATTGGAAAACTGATTCGTAAATAATCAATTTTGAGGCAAAACCATTAAATGGTGGAATCCCTGCAATTGCGGCAGCTCCTATAATGAAGAATATTGCAGTATAAATCATATTATTACCCAATCCGCCCATTTTATTTAAATTCCTGGTGCCTGTTCTATAAAATAACGCACCTGCTGTTAAAAAAAGCAATCCTTTATACATTGCATGATTCATGATGTGAAAAATGCCACCCTCCATAGCTTTAATACCAAATGTTTCCAGAGCAATAGGATTTGCTAAAACAGCAATCCCAACTCCAACACCTAACAGCATATAACCAGTTTGTGAAACAGCATGGTAAGCCATTAGTCTTTTAATATCTTTTTGAATGATTGCCATGGTAACCCCGATAAACATTGATAAAAGCCCCAGGATAATAATAATCCAGCCAATAGTGATAGTATTTAAAGTAATATTGTAAAGTGAAAAAATAATTCTGAAAAGTGCGTACAAACTAGCCTGACTGGCTGCAACTAATATCATTGTAATTGATGCCGGGGCTTCTGAATAAGCATCAGGTGTCCACATATGCATGGGTACCGAACCAGCTTTCATAGCTAAAACTGTTACCAGTAATATAAGGGCAATCTTATCAAGCTGTGTAAATTTCATCACACTGGCAATAGTTGCCATATTCAAAACATCATATTGTCCATAAAACAAGCCTACAGCAAATAACACCATTAATGCAGAAATCGAGCTGACAACCATATATTTAAATCCAGCCTCTGCAGGCTCTCCGGAAAGATTGCTTCTAAATGCAATCAAGGCTACTGAAGCAATGGATGCAATCTCCAGGAATACAAAGAAGTTAAATATATCTCCGGTGAATTCCATTCCAAACATTCCAGTTGCCAGTAATAGTAACAGGGCATAATATTTTTCCAGTCCACTATGCTTATCCATAAAAGCTATAGAGTAAATTGCCCCCAGGAAGGAAACAATTGCAGTTATCAAGCCCATAAATATCCCCATACTATCAATATGAAAAATAATTCTAATGGGAACAGTATAGCCGGAAGGTAATGTTAATCCTGCTTCACTTCCGCCAAAAACATAAATTAACGGATTACCAGGAAGAATTCTAACAGCCATTAAAAGAGTAATAAGTAGGGTAAAACCTAATACAACTGCAACAAATATTCCAAGTATTTTTTTGTTTAAACGACTCACTACTGGTACTAAAAAAGCCGCTAACAGAGGAAAGGCTATAACTAAAGCCGGCGCATGTGTCATAATACTGCTCATTCTTTTAACCTCCTCACTTCATCTGTATCCAAAGTTCCATATTTTTTAAATATAATCATAGCAACAGAAAGAATAAGAGCAGTTGTTGCTACACCAATAACAATACTGGTAAGGGTTAATGCCTGAGGAGTGGGTAAAACCATTTTTAAACCTTCCGGAGCCTGTGTAAAAATCGGTGCTATTGCACCTTTTCGATACCCCAGGGTAATTAAAAATAAGTTCACTCCATTTTCAATTAAAGTAATTCCGATTGCAATTTTAATCAGATTTCTTTTGTAAATCAGGGTATAAATACCTAAACCAATTAATAATGCCACTGCCAAATAAGGAAAATTACCAATCATATCATGAATTCTCCTTCTTCTTACTTATAATTTCTGAGCCTGCAGACATGGTAAGTATTATAACCCCAAAGGCTGCTAAAACCTCCAAGCCTACTGCCATATTCATAATTGTAACTGTACCGCCTGTATTTAAATCACCGGCATTTATTCCAGCAACAGCTGAATTACCAAACAATCCTCCACTATTTGCCATAAAATTATAAAAAAATGTTATTCCAAGGCCAAAAAAGGCAAAAGCAATAAAGAGGACTAAGCCTGTGGTTTCTATTAAAGAAAAAATATCTTCTGACAAAAATTTCTTACTACCCTGATTGCCATAAGTAACCACCAACAGGGCGAAAGCAGAAGCAACGATAGCTCCTCCTTGAAATCCCCCGCCAGGGGTCAAATGACCGTGTACAATAATATAAAAACCATATATCATTATAAAACCGTATATTAAGGTAGTTATCGTTCTTACAATTCGCGACATTTCGTTCATTTCGACACCTCCCTGAATAATGCAGTTACTCCCAGAACAGCTGTAAACAAAACTGTAGCCTCACCTAATGTGTCAAAACCTCGATAATCAAAAACTATAGTAGTTACCACATTATTTGCACCTGTTTCAGACTGGGCATTATCAATATAATAATCATCCATCTCACTAAAAGCTGGCTCTCCAAAAGGTCTCATGCCAGCAGCAGCCAAAATCATAAAAGCAATAAAAAATATTAAGGCGATTCCAAAAATTGTTTTTTTCATGATTTTTCTCCTTATTTCCTGGTTGCCCGAATTGCAAAAATATAAATTGCCATTGTTAAAGCTGCTCCAATACCGGCTTCCGCGATAGCTACATCCGGTGCATGTAACAAGTAAAACTCCAATGACAACAATAAACTAGCTGCTGCTAATGCTATAACTGAAGTTAACAGACTTTTATGGATAACAGCAAGTACTGAGGCAATAATCATTATTACCAACACAGCAATATGAGCAAAACCTACTAATGGACTCATTTTAATTTTGCCTCCTTTAATTCATCAATTACCGCCTGTTTTGGCATAACACCACTACGATGAGCAGCCCTTGAAATTGCATGCGCTCCAGTAGGGTTTGTAATGATAAGGCAAGCTAATGCTACTATGGTATGTAAAGCCAAAACGCCATACTTTGAATTTCCACTTACTTTCCAAAGATAGAAACCAAAAATAATTACTGCCAGAGAAGTAAATATTGACCCAAATGTTGTACATTTTGTGGCAGCATGTAACCTGGTATAAACATCAGGAAACCTCATTAGACCAATAGAGCCTAACCCGTTAAAAAATATACCGATCAATATTAGTATCAACAAAATAATCAATAAAATTGTCATTTATCTTTCGCCCTCCTCTCCATATAATTAGCAATATACAATGTAGCAATGTAAGATAGTAAGGCATATACAATCGCAACATCAATATAAATTACTTCTTCAAATGCAGCACCAAAAAGTATCATTCCTGCTATTATCAGGGTATTAATTGTGTCCAATGCAACAACACGATCTGGAATTGTCGGCCCTAAAATAAGCCGAAATAAAGATATAAGCATAAAAATAACTAATGCTATAGCTGAAATAAGAAATATGTTTAAAATTTGATTCATTCTGCAATCCTCCTGGCCCAATCAGGGAAAGTACCACAAATTTCTTCTATACTGGGTTTCAGATTTGTCACATTTATCCAATGAATATATAAATCATTGTTAGTTTCATCAATATCAACACTTAATGTACCTGGTGTTAAAGTAATAGAGTTTGCCAAAAAAGTAATAGCAGCGTCACTCTTCAGTCCCGGAGATATTTTTACTATACCTGGATTGATTTTACCTGTAATAACTCGTATTGCAACATCAATATTTGCCTTTGCCATCGCATAGAAAAAAGGACCGATTACGTAAGCCAAAAAAAGAATCCATTTTATCGGATTGAGTAAATGATATTGCTTTTTCTGAAATAAAACATTAGTTGATACAATTGCAATGATCAAGGAAATAATAACAGCAAATATTATTTCATTTTGATTCCACAAACCCAAAATATCTCCCTGGTTGGCTGCTAAAAACATATAAGCAATAAAACTTAACAAAAAATTAGCAATATAACCAATCATCACTTCACCTCACTTTGATACTCGTTATCTTTAATTTTATATTTTTATATCTATACTTGTAATATTAATATTATTATTTTTTATAAATAATTTGTCCGATTGTCAATTTGACAATAATGATATCTTTATTAATATTAACCACTGCAAATTTTTTTGAAAAGCAATCTTTGTATGACAACATTTAATATCACAAAATACTTCAAAAGTATACCATATTGAAACTAATTCACGCAATTGATTTTGAAAATTTATTTAATCTCTAATTCGATATCCTGTATAAACAATTCATCACCACTGATTATATTTATTGACTGGCTTTCACAGAAAGGACATTTAAATTCTTCCTTATCCAAATAAAATTCTTTGTGACAGTCCTGGCATTTTCCTTTTAGAGGGGAATTAGTAATTTCTATTTTTGCTTTTTCTGCAGGTGTTGATTTTGATAGCTGGTAAAATGCGGAAATAAGCAGCTCTTTATGAATCATAGTAAATTCACCAATAATTATACGTATTAACTTTACTTTTTCACGTTTATCAGTGATGTTAGACTTGTCTAATACAATCCTTAATAAATTCTTTGCAACAGATCTTTCGTGCATTGTCGCCTTGATTCTTAATGGTTTTAATTTTTGAAATAAAATGGTGCCGGGAGGGGGATTTGAACCCCCACAAGCATATGCCCACCAGCCCCTCAAGCTGGCGCGTCTACCTATTCCGCCATCCCGGCAAATTAAAAGACAGTATATAGTATACCGTATTAAGTATAACGTTTTTGTGTATAATTGTTGTTTTAAAATAACGAATATAGAGATAAAACCTAAGAACTAAAATATAAATCTTTTTTTATTCATTAATTACTAAAAGTTATTTTTAGCATTATGAGCTTACTAACTTCCCCTGTTAATTAATTGATGTTTTCCCGTATGTCTGCTTTAAATATTAGACTTCCACCTTAAATTTACAATTGTAACCTACATTTATACTTACATTCTTTTCACGTTATACGGTATACGTTATACGTAATACTAAATTAGTTTAACTAATTTATTATTCTCAATAATTCCTGGAATCCGTCCCCTCTTGGCAACTGGTTTTCCCTCTACTTCTTTAATATCAAGAGTCATGTCTATTGGTGAGGCATCACTAATATAGCTACCTACTCCAAAGGCATCAACAGCCTCTTTGTTAAGAATTTCAATTCTTCCAGGATTGATTCCACCAGAAACAAATATTTTTACGTGAGTAAAACCTGCCTGATCTAATCTTGCCCTGACCTCTTTCACTAAATCAGGAGTGACACCACCTCTTTCACTTGGCGTGTCAAGCCTGACACCTAACAAATCTTTACCCAGAGCCTTAGAAACTCTTATTGATTCCTCTGCCTCATCTTTAAAGGTATCAATCAGCATAACCCGGGGAACATCCTCAGGAGTACAGTCATTGTAAGCCTTTGCTGCTTTTACTGTATCACCGGTGATAATGATGACTGTGTGTGGAATGGTACCCTGTGGTTCTTGCCCCATTAATTTTGCACCCAGTACACAGCTTGCTCCGTCAATGCCGCCAATAATAGCTGCTCTTTCCATAACTGGAGCAACAGCAGGGTGAATATGTCTTGAACCGAAACATATTACTCTTTTACCATTTGCTACATTATGGCATTCCCTGGCAGCCGTAGCCCAGGCAGAACTACTTGCTAATGTTCCTAAAATAATTGTCTCAAAAACACCAAATTCTTTATAGGGACCTTTTATTCTCATTAATGTATCTTTTGCAAAAAAAGAATCACCTTCTTGTAGTGACCAAAGGCTTATATTTTTGTCTTTCAACAAATTATATACTTCCTGCATTCCAGCAAAAATACCATTTCTTCTTGCAAAAATCTCTGCAGTAACTATAGTATTATCTAATTTTAAATATTCAAGTATTTCTAACGCCCTTATAAAATATATATCTGTTGTCAATCCTTTTTCAATCTCATCATGATTTGCTGAAAAAAATTTTCTATCAGGATTAACCTTGTATTCCTTAATCTCAGCAGTTGAATGAACAAAGTAATTCATTATTTTATTCGCATCCTTATACTATCTTATAATACTAATCAATATTGAAGAAACCATATACAATACTGCAATAGTGGTGGTTATTTTGAGCAATAAGGCCTCTTTGCCTTTTCTTCCGCTATGGTTAGCAAAGGTTCCACCGCCAAAAATTCCACCTCCCTGACCAGCTTTTCTGGACTGGAATAAAACAACTCCAATAAGTGCTAAACTTGTAATAATCTGTATAAGCATTAACCATGTAGGCATTGGTAATCCTCTCCTTTATAGTTTTAATACCTTGAATATAATTATTATCCATATATGCTTATGAATCATAACATATTTGTAATTCCGAATCAAGCTAATCAAATGCTAAATTTATACACTTTTATACTTTTTAATCTAAATTTTACTCTGCATACTTGACTATTTCAGAAAAAGAGAGTGCTTTGAGACTCGCCCCGCCGACTAATGCACCATCAATATCCGATTCAACCATCAGTTCTTTGGTATTCTCTGGTTTAACGCTTCCACCATATAATATCCTTATTTTTTCAGCAGTATTTTCATCATATCTTTGTTTCCAAATGCATCGAATATATTTAATCATATCATTAGCATCCTGTGAAGTTGCTGATTTACCAGTACCAATAGCCCATATCGGTTCATAAGCGAAAACAACCTTTTCGGCATCTTCAGGTTTAAGTATTTCAAAAATTGCTTCCACCTGTTCCCTGACTATATCTTTGGCAGTGCCGGATTCTCTTTCTTCTAATTTTTCCCCTACACATATTATTGGTTTAATTCCGGATGAAAGAGCTTTGCCAACCTTTCTGGCTACTTCCTGTGAACTCTCATTAAAGTATTCTCTTCTTTCTGAATGACCCAAAATCACATAATCACAACCGATGTTCTTCAGCATATTGGCTGAAATTTCTCCAGTATATGCACCTTCATTCTGAAAATACATATTTTGAGCTCCTAACAAAATATTAGTATCCTGTATTATTTCTCTGGTTACCCACAGGGAAGTAAAGGGGGGACAAATAACAATTTCGGTTTTCTGGTATTCTTTCACAAAATCAACCAGTTCCTTCACCAGTGAAATGCTTTCCGTAATTGTTTTATTCATCTTCCAGTTTCCTGCTATTAATGGCTTCCTCATTGTCTTATCCTCCTACAATAAATAGTTAGACAGGGAATTAAGAATAACAAGGTATGTAATTCAGGACATTTCCCTGTCTAACTTAAAATCAACAAAATTAAAAAGAAATATTCATAATACACAAAAATAGGCATTACTTTGATATATATTTAACCAGATCAATAATTCTACATGAATAGCCCCATTCATTATCATACCAGGAAACAACTTTAGCCAGGTTTCCGTCAACAACCATGGTAGACAAACCATCTACAATAGATGAGAATGCATTCCCATTATAATCAGAAGAAACCAGAGGCAATTCACTATAGTCCAAAATACCCTTTAAAGAACCATGAGCTGCATCTCTTAAAGCCTGATTAACCTGCTCTGCAGTAACTTCTCTCTTTAGCCATGCAGATAAATCAACCACGGAGACATTAGGTGTCGGCACCCGAAAGGCCATTCCATTTAGTTTACCTTTTAATTCCGGTATGACAAGGGTAACAGCCTTTGCTGCTCCTGTTGTGGTTGGCACCATCGATAAAGCCGCTGCACGAGCTCTTCTGAAATCCTTATGAGGCCCGTCCAAAAGCATTTGATCGGAAGTGTAAGAATGAATAGTAGACATAATACCCTTCTCTATACCAAATGTGTCATTAAGTACTTTTACTACAGGTGCCAGACAATTAGTAGTACAGGAAGCATTGGAAATGATGTGATGTTCTGCATTATTATAATTTTTTTCATTCACTCCAAGCACTATTGTTACATCTTCCCCTTTTGCAGGTGCGGTTATTATCACTTTTTTTGCTCCTGCTGACAAATGTTTGCCGGCATTCTCCCTATCCCTAAACAAACCTGTTGATTCTATTACTATATCCACTCCTAAGTCTTGCCATGGTAAGCTTGCCGGATCCTTGATACTTAACACTTTTAATTCTCTTCCGGCAACCTCTATTACATCGTCTTTTACCTTTACATCGTCTTTCAATATTCCATGTACAGAATCATATTTTAAAAGGTGTGCCAGTGTATTAGCATTAGTAATATCGTTTACAGCTACAAAATCAATGTTTTTGTCTTCCAATGCAGCCCTAAACACGTTTCTGCCTATCCTTCCAAATCCATTAATCCCTACTTTTATGTTCATCTTTTCCTCCTTGAACCTATATATATTTATATTATTTAACTGGTTTTTTGTATCTCCTGCGTAACATTGCAGGTAAAATCCCTTGTAATTTGCGATATTTAGCAATTGTTCTTCTAGCAATTTTTATATTATCCCTCTGTTGCAGTAAATCAGCTATCTGCTTATCAGAATATGGAAAATATGGATTTTCTGTTTCAATGTAGTTTTTTATGATTCTTTTTATCTTTTCATTTGATATTGCACTTTGCTTTTCCTGTGACAAGCCTTTTGAAAAAAAGTATTTCATATCATAAAAACCTCTGGGTAGTTGTATTTTCTTATTATTAATTGCCCGTGATACTGTTGATTCATGTATACCAAGGGATTCTGCTGCTTTTTTCATAGATAACGGCCTCAGGTACGCAATCCCATTTTTTAAAAATCCATCCTGGTAATCAATAATAAATCTGGTTATATCCGATAAAGTTTTTCTTCTTTGTTCAATACATTTTATTATCCATCGAGCTGAATTT
>Ga0334888_1003027_pt1 | contig 17176 bp, 16 predicted proteins | sample GraSluR1_MG_FD_207227 | JGI IMG/M metagenome (GOLD analysis project Ga0334888, IMG submission 207227) | Sludge microbial communities from methane-producing bioreactor in Wageningen University, Netherlands - Granular Sludge_3_08-R1 | ecosystem: Engineered > Bioreactor > Anaerobic > Unclassified ...
AGCCAAATGTTTGTTTGACGCTGATAAACTGGATGTGTTGGGCGCAATCGGCGTGGCGCGGGTGATCGCTTACGCAACCCTGGCAGGGCAGCCGTTTTTTGCGCAGCCATCTGACCAGTTTTTACAAACCGGAAATAAATTACCCGATGAACCGCACAGCGCTTATCATGAATACCTGTTCAAGCTGCGGCGGGTAAAAGAACGCCTGTTCACCCGGGCGGCGCGTGAAATTGCCGAAGAACGCGATATTTACCTGGCAGACTATTTTGAGCGCCTGCAGCGTGAAATTCGCGGCGAGTGCTAGGATTAGTCGCAGCCTAAACTGACACCCACACGGCGGGCGCTGTCGAGCCAGGGATGGTCAGCGGGCACAAGACGCCGTTTGCCGGCCACATCTTCCAATGCCACTGGCACAGCTTTGTTGCTGTGAATGGCAACCATCACGCCGTAGGTTCCAGCCTGTGCCAGGTCGGTGGTGGTGGTGCCCAGTTGGGTGGCAAGCAGCCGGTCCATGGCCGAGGGCGTGCCACCGCGCTGCAAATAGCCCAGGATGGTGACGCGCGACTCAAGCCCGGTGAGGGCTTCTAACTGGGCGGCAAGACGCATGGTGCCGCCCATTCGTTCAGCTTCGACCGTCGCCAGGGCGGCTTCAGCTTCGGCGCGCGCCTCTGATTTGTTGGCCTTTTCTGCTTTTTCCACCGCTTTGGTATATTTCTTGAACATATCAGTGGTCATGGCGCCTTCAGAAACGGCCACAATGCTGAAACGTTTGCCTTTGCGGCTGCGAGCCAGAATGGATTCGGCTACTTTTTCGTAGGTGTATGGGATCTCGGGAATCAGAATCACGTCAGCGCCGCCTGCGACGCCCGCGCCCAGCGCCAGCCAGCCGGCGTTGTGCCCCATGATTTCCACTACCACAATGCGGTGGTGACTGTGGGCGGTGCTGTGCAGACGGTCGATGGCTTCGGTGGCAACTCCCAGCGCGGTGTCAAAACCAAAGGTGACATCGGTTTTAGCCACATCATTGTCAATGGTTTTAGGCAGGGTAATGACGTTGAGGCCTTTGTTCTTCAGGCGCAGCGCGCTTTTTTGTGTTCCGCCGCCGCCCAGGCAAATCAACACGTCCAGGTGGTGTTTGCGGTAATTTTCCACCATCGATTCGGTCATGTCCATCAACTGGCCGCCCACCGGCATCTTGTGCGGTTTGTCGCGGCTGGTGCCCAGGATGGTTCCGCCAATGGTCAAGATGCCCGATACCGTAGTTTCATCCAGGCGAATGGTGCGGTTTTCCATGAGGCCGCGAAAACCATCCTGAAAGCCAATCACTTCCATGCCGTAGGACTGAGCGGCTTTGCCAATGCCGCGCAGGGCGGCGTTCAACCCGGGGGTATCGCCGCCTGCAGTTAAGACACCCAAATATTTCGTCATCGTCTTTAACCTCCTGTTGGCTAAAAGTCCCATTTTTAATTACGTTGCGGTGCGTAGAAATGGGGAGAAAAAAAGAAAATCAGATCCGTAGAGACCAGCCCACCGCGGGCAATAATTGAAATTTGAGCTTATTCTGATGTTTGAGCTGATTGGGGTTGCTCGGAGTCTTCTTCTTCGTCAATGATGGGAATGATTTTGGATACCCGTTCGATGAGCAGGCTCACATCATAGGGCTTTACAATGAAGTCAACCACCCGTTTTTGGCGGGCTTCACTGACAACATCGGGCGTGCCCAGGCAGGTGATCATAATGACCGGGATTTGCTGCAATTCGGGCAAGGCACGCAGGTCATTCAAAAAATCCATACCGTCCCAGCCCGGCATCACATAGTCCAGCAAGATTAAATCAGGAGGATCGCTCATGGCCATCACCAGGCCGTGGCGTGCATTGGTTGCAGTGCGCACCTGGTATCCCTTGCCGCTTAACGCAATTTTTGCCAGGCGTGCAATATCCTCATCATCGTCTATTGTTAATACTTTGGGCGCTGCCATCTGCTCCATCCCCTTCTGGATTTGTAGTTTCTTGCGACGCCTCCAACCTGGCAGGCGCCTTTATGAATAAAACACTACAACCGTGGCGGTCCTTGACGAACTTTCTTGCGGAAATCATCTGCATAATCATTTACCCAGGTGAGTGTATCGGAATACGGATGACCGTGTGAATCAACCACTTCTGTCCACCAGGTCACACCGGCTTCTTGATAGGCGTGTGCTGTTTCAACTGCCAGGGCAGGGTCGGCGGGAAGCAGGCCTGGATGAACTGCGTCAAAGGGAGAATTGCTGCTGCGCTGCTCGCCGATGAAGCGCAGAATGTCGCGCCAGTCTTGCGGGGTGAGATGCCCTTCAACCTTCTCGGGGCAGGCGCCGTCCCAGCGGGCGGCGCGGCGCATGGGAGCCTGGTGGGGCCATTTACCGCCAATCCAGATGGGAATGCGCGGCTGTTGCAGCGGACGTGGTTGGAAAATGACTTCACTGATGTGATGATGTTTGCCTTCAAAGTGGAAAGGTTCACCGCTCCACAGGCCATTTAGAATTTCCAACCCTTCATCCAGGCGTTCAGCACGCAGGCGGTTGTCAACAACTTCACCCAGCGCGGCAAAATCAAAATCAACCCGTCCGCCCAGACCAATTGCCAGTGTCAGGCGTCCGCCGGATAGATGGTCCAATGCGGCAGCCTGCCTTGCCACCATCCAAGGCCGGCGGCGTGCCAGAGGGGTGAGCATGGTGCCAATGCGCACGCGGCTGGTTGACATGGCAATGGCAGCCAGCGAGGTCCAGGGATCGCCAATGGGGGTGCGGCTGTTATCCCACAAAATGTGATCCCAGATAAAGACGCCATCCCAGCCGGCGTCTTCCGCTTCTTTTGCCAGGTCAGTGATTTTTCTTGTGTCTGCAAACTCACCCAGAATGGGGACATTGATGCTGAATTTCATGCGCGATTTCCCTTTCCAGCGGCTGTTGAATACCAGTACAGTATAGAATAGATTCTAATATCCCGCAATAAAAAATGAGTATAAAAGAAATCTGTTGACTTTCTTGTCGAGTCGTACTATCATAATAAAACAAGTGGACAATATCAAAGTACCGGACTATTTGGAAGTTAACTCAGCAGGCACGCTATTCTTGCGTGCCTGTTTGTGTATTTAAAACACTTTCAACATTTGGAAGGAGATTACCAGCATGGATTATGGGATGATCGGAAAAATTGAGAAAGCCAAACGGTATGCCGAGCAACGCAATCGCTTCCATTTTTCCAATTTCACGGTTATGGTGGACGGTGAAAATAACCCGCACAGGGTGGAATATGCAAACGGAAAATGGAGCTGCGACTGCGATTTCTTTAAAACTCGTGGACGCTGCAGCCATACCATGGCGTTGGAGTTTATCCTGGAGGGTATGGTTAGCAGCGAAGAGGTGCAACCCTGACAACACTCCAAAAGCTCGTTGGCTTGCTGTGAAATAAAAAATCCCTTTCCTGACAGGTTGGAAAGGGATTTTTCTATCTCAATGGATATTGGATTACTCGATCACCACGGTTTTGGGATCAATGGTCAGGGGGGGATATTTCATTTTGAAACTTTTTAATGTATCCACCATCACGGAGCCAATGATGAGGTTGCGGTACCAGTTTTTATTGGCGGGCACAAGGTACCACGGCGCCCAGGAAGTGCTGGTTTTTTCCAACACCGTTTCATAGGCCTTCATAAAATCGCCCCAAAGTTTGCGGTCTTCCAGGTCGCCGGGGTTGAATTTCCACTGTTTGGCAGGATCATGCAGGCGCTCTTCAAAGCGCTGCTTTTGTTCGTCTTTGTCGATATGCAAGAAGAATTTGAGGATGGTGACGCCTTCCTGCGCCAGCATTTTTTCAAAAGCGTTAATTTGGTCGTAGCGTTTTTCCCACACCTTGGGGGGAACCAGGTTTTTAACGCGCACCACCAGCACATCTTCGTAATGGCTGCGGTTGAAGATGACAATTTGTCCTTTGCCGGGTACCTGGCGGTGGATACGCCACAGATAATCATGCGCCAGCTCTTCAGGGGTGGGCGTTTTGAAGCCAACCACCGAAACACCCTGTGGATTGACACCTTCGAAAACATGGCGGATGACGCCGTCTTTTCCCGAAGCATCCATGCCCTGCAAGATGACCAGCAAACGCTGTTTGCCTTCAGCATACAGCAGCTCTTGCAACGCTTCCAATTCTTCGTTTAATTTCAACAATTTGGCTTTGCCTTCGTTTTTGCCGCCGTCGAAGGCAGGTGTCTCGTTGGGATCCCATTCTTTTAGATTGATTTTTTGTTTCGGTTTAATCCGGTAGCGATCCATGTTATTCTCCTTCTATTTATTGTCAGGCAGTAAATGGATAGAGATATTGTATATCGAAATGCAGGATGGGTTTAAGTGTGGAAGAAGACGCAATATTTTGTGTCAATTTTTTTGTGCCTTTTGGTGAAAATTTCTGGTATGATGAACTGATTATTTCAAGCAATGTGGTGATTTGAATGAAAAAAAGCGCATTTCTGGTGGCGGCAGCCTACGCCCTGTGGGGTCTTTTCCCCATTTATTTTAAAATGTTAAACTCGGTATCACCGTTTCAAATTATGAGCCACCGCATGGCGTGGTGCTTTGTGTTTATGCTGATCATCATGGTGTTGCGTGGTGAATTGCCGGCTTTAATAAAAACCATCACCTGGCGCACCGCACTGATTTACCTGTGCGCAGGCGGCATTCTATCCCTCAACTGGTTGACCTATGTGTGGGCGGTGAATAGCGGGTATATTCTGGAAGCCAGCCTGGGTTACTTTATCAATCCATTGGTGATTGTTCTGCTGGGCGTGGTTTTCTTGAAAGAGAAATTACGCTTCACCCAGTGGATTCCGATTGGAATGGCGACCCTGGCGGTGGGATATATCACCGTACAATATGGAAATTTGCCGTGGATTGCCCTGGTGCTGGCATTCTCCTTTGGAATTTACAGCCTGATTAAAAAGATCGCCCCGTTGGATGCTTTGCCCGGCCTGACCATGGAAACCGCCATGGTGTTTTTGCCCGCGGTGGGTTTATTGCTGTTTGAAAATTTTCGCGGGCAGGGAACGTTCCTTCACGCCGGCGCTTCCATCAGTCTGTTGCTGGCGGCTTCGGGCATTGTGTCGGGTGTGCCGCTTATGCTGTTCTCAGCGGGAGCGCAAAAAATTCCCCTGACACTGGTGGGAATGCTGCAATACATCTCTCCAACCATCCAATTCTTCCTGGGTGTGTTCTTGTACGGCGAAGCATTTGATCACACCCGGGTGGTTGGTTTCAGCATCATCTGGCTGGCGCTGCTGATCTATTCGCTGGAAGGCTGGGTTGAGCGGCGCAAGGCACTGTCAGCCGAACTGGCATAATTGGTGGAGAGGGCTGTATGGGACGTTTGGATCAGAAAACAGCAGTAATCACCGGGGGCACACGCGGCATTGGTTTTGCCATTGCGCAGGCTTTTGCCGCTGAGGGAGCGGCGGTGGTGATCGCCTCCCGTTCAGCAGAATCGGTGGAACGCGCGGTGGAACAACTGCGCTCTGCAGGCCGCCGCGCCAGCGGTATGGCGCTGGATGTGGGCGACCTGGGGCAGGTGAAAGCCCTGGCGCAGCACGCCGTGGGCACCTTTGGCGGGTTCGACATCTGGATTAATAACGCCGGGGTGGGCGGCCCGTATGGCCCCACGGTGGAATTAACCGCTGAAGCGTTTTCGCGGGTGGTGCAAACCAACATCCTGGGTACATATTACGGTTCGCGAACCGCCATGCGCAATTTTTTACTGCGCGGGCAGGGCAAGTTGATTAACCTGGTGGGACACGGCGCCAAAGAGATTGTGCCTTTTCAGAGCGCTTATGCTTCCAGCAAAAGCTGGGTGCGCTCGTTTACCCTGGCGCTGGCCAAAGAGACACAGGGCAGCGGGGTGAGCGTGATGACCTTTCAACCCGGCATGGTGCGCACCGAGCTGCTCACCGGCGGGCAGGTGATTGCCGGGCATGAAGACAAACTCAGCCGGTTTCCGCGGGTGATTGAGCTGCTGGCAAAGTCTCCTGAAAAGGCAGCCGAAAAAGTGGTGTGGGCGGCGTCGGCGGCCACAGATGGAAAAACCGGCCTGGAAGTGACCGCCGGAAGCAATTGGCGGATGCTGCTGGCGGCACTGCGCTCAGCATTGGGAAATAAAGGTGAGCCGGTGGAAGTGCACATTTGCAGCGTGCCGCCGGCTGAAGACTAACACTGATTTATTGTTTTACCAGCCATTCAATGGCGGCATCGCGAGTGGGGAAGGATTTGAAATCACGCCCGGAGAATTTGGACACGGCTGAAAGGGCAACTTCCAGCATGCCGGTGATGCCCACCACGGTGGCTGCTTTGACGTAGGGGGTATTATCGCGGGTGAATTCTTTCATGGCGCCCAAAATCTCAGCATTAAAGTTGGCTCCGGTGGCATCGAGCACGGCCAGCACTGATTTGGGCGGCTGGCTGGCGATGGTGGTCTTGGCTGATGCCAGGGTGCTCATAAATTCTTCGCCTGGTTTTAACTGTGTAAAATCTTCGATTAGTATTTTCTTACCCTGATGTTCTTCAAAACGAATACGATCCACTGTTTCCCTCATGTTTATTAAGAATTGAATATGACTCGGTATACAAGATGATCGGCTTAAAGAGCTGGCTCTTGAAACATTTTTAGAAAAAATTTATCAGGGAGATTGATGAAACAAGTAAAAGATTGGAAGATCAGTGATGATGGTGAATCTCAGACGGGTTGAGCAGGGGACCAAAGATGTTCACCATTTTTACCAGACGGTCATCGTCATCCACAATCCAGCAGGCGATGAAGGTGGTGATGGGCACGGCGGTGAACAAACCAATGGTGCCAACCAGCGACCTGACGATTTCTTCGGCCAGATAATTGAAGTTGACCAGCGTGGTGAAATGAACATTGCTGGTGGAAAACAGCAAAAACGCTGACAGTGAAGCACCCAGGTAGGCCAACACCAGTGTGTTGACCGTGGCGGCAATGTGATCTTTGCCGACGTTCATCGAGCGCATGAAACGGTCGTTGAAGCTCATGTTGGGGTTGGCGCGGTAAATTTCTATGACGGCCGAGGTTTGCCCGATGACCAGGTCATCGAGGATGCCCAGTGAACCGATGATGATGCCTGCAATCAGCAGGTTTCGCACATTCATGTGGGACGATTGCTGCATCAGGTACATGGCGCTCTCGTCGCCCATGCCGTTCAGGCGGGCAAAATCGACGAAAAGCACGGCGATGAAACCGGTGAAGAGAATGGACAGCAATATCCCGCTCAGGGCGATGTGGGTTTTCAATGTCCAGCCGTACACCAGGTATTGGGTTGCGGCCAGGAAAAGGATTGAGCCGATCAGGCTGACCAGGATGGGGTTTTCCCCGGCAATGATCTGGGGAATGATGTAATAGACAATCACCAGGAAGCTTAATCCGATTCCCAGTATGCTGCGCACCCCTTTCCACCCGCTGACCAATACACAGATGAAGACGAAAACGATTCCCAGAATTAGAAGAGAATTGGTGCGCACGAAATCGACAAACAACACGGTGACGTTTCCATCAGGCATTTGAGCAATCGAAACCAGGATTTTCTCGTTTGGCGATAACCGGTAATCAGTGGAAAGGAGATAGCGCTTTCCATAGTCGATGGTAAATTCTTGTCCCTGATAGGCCCCTTCCAAAATGCGCAAATTGGCAATTTGGTAGGTCTGGGTGATGTCCCCCATTTCCACAGATCCCTGCTCAACAATGGAAAGCACCTGGGCTGTTACCGTTTCCGAAGAATATCCTATGGCTGCGGGCTGCTTGGTGGCGGGCTTGTTTAAGGCTACAGAGATAAAAACAATGATTACCAGGCTGACAATCAGGGTAATCAAGTGTGACTTTTGATTGATTTTTTCCCAGAACATGCGTGATACTCCTAAAAATGTTCAATGCCAAAACCCTGTTGGCGTTTTTTTATCATAAGAGCATAACTATACCATTTTATTGTAAGCTGACATAAAAAATTCTCTTTTATCTGGTAAAGGTAACCCGGCAGGTTGTTCGATACCATCTTTTTTGACCCGAGAAACAGGCTGTGGTTATCAAAAAATGGGGCGAACACACAGGTTCGCCCCTGCTCTTCTGTCCTTTTTGGCATAATCTCAGCCCGTGATGTTTGCGCGGGGTTAATCAAGATGACTAACGCGCCGGGATGAACACCGATCCTTGAAACACTTTTTTATCATCCGCTTGTTTCACCAGCGTAAAGGAAACGGTTTCAAGCATGGCCGGCTGCCGACCAGAGCAGAACAATCTCTGGGGTTGGTTGTAAGCAAGCCGGGGAGCGCAGTCATATTGAATATCGATATGGTCAAATTTCAGGGAATACGCGTCGCTGATCGGCTGCTCAAATTCAAATAAGAGGCCCATTTGCCAGTTTGAAAGCAGCACCAGCGATTTGATGGTTGCGCGCGCGGGCATTTCTTGCGGAGCAATGGTAATGGATTGCACCGGCTGGCTTTCTGAAGGCGCAGCGGTAGTTTGCGCGGCGGGTTTGGGTTGGCTGGCGGCAGTTATGCCAGGCGTTGCGGTTGATTGGAAAAACGCTGTGGTTGGCGCTGATTCGGGCGGCAGGGCAGACGCGACGCCGGAGGCGCAGCCAACCGCAGCGGTGAGCGTCATCCCCGCTGCCAAAAGAATCATCATGCGATTGAACAGTTTCATGGCGGATATTCTTTTCAATCATTATCCCGAGGCGGTTGTGTCAAAATAGACTTCAGCGGTCATGTTCCACAGCAGACGCGGGTCGTTTTCCAGCAATTGAATGTAGGCGGTGTAATACACATCACCGTAAACCTTTTCTCCGATGATTTTTAACCGTTCCACCTCGCCTTTCAACTCTAAACCGGGCACCGCGTCGAATTGAACCACCACCGGCATGCCAGCCTGCACTTTACTGATGGCGCTTTCTTTTAAATTGGTTGTTTCCAAGCGCCAGGCTGTCAGGTCTCCCAGTTTGACGGTTGAGACAGGGGTGACAATTTCTCCTACTTTCAGGGGGTTGTCGACCACCACGCCTGCGAAGGGAGCAATGATTTGAAGGCTGGTCAATTTTTCACGGGCAGCCTGCACCTGCGCTTCGGCCTGGTCAACCCGCGCCTGCGCCAACTCCATTCTGCGCGGGTCGGCAGCGTCTTTCACGCGTTCAAACTCAACTTCATAATATGCCACCTGTGCTTTCAGTTGAGCCACCAGCGCATCGGCTTCAGCCAGCTCTGATTCTTTGGGTTTGCTGTTGGCGTAATTCAATTTACTGACAGCCTGTTCATAGCGCTTGCGGGCATCTGAAAGCATCAGCAGCACCTGGGCGCGGGTGGCGCTTTCGGCATCGTTGTATGGGTAGATGTAGTTGTAAATGGTTTCGGCGTCATCCAGCGCCTGTTTGGCAATCATTTTTTCCGCTTCCAGGGCGTCAATCTGAAGCTGGTCGGCGCGCTTCCAGCCCAGTTTATTACGGGCTTTGACGGCGTCATCCAAATCAACACGGGCTCTGGCTAATTTCATTTCGATATCGGCGGCGTCAACGGCGCTGTTCTCGGTGAGGTTTTGCAGGTCTTGCCGGGCGGAGATCAATTCCAGTTCGGCGGCTGCCAGGGCAGCCTGCACTTCTTCACTGCCTTCCAGGCAAACCAGCACAGCTCCTTTTTGCACCCGGTCGCCGTCATGCGCCCGCACTTCGGATACAGTTCCGCTGCCTGTGAAACCCAGTTCGGCATTTTGCACGGGTATCAGTTTTGCTTTTACCTTCAACGCCTGCGAGTCTTTGACCGCCGGGATGCTCACCGACGGCGTTTGGGGGCTGCCGCACCCCGCCAGGAGGAAGAGGATGACCAACGATAGAACCAACTTTTTCATGTTTTTCTCCATAAACTGATCCATAGCCGGGCTTTTATTGGACATGCGTCAACAGGCGCACAAATGCGGTCATGTTCCACATCAGGCGGGGGTCCGGCTGATCCAAAGCGATGGTTACGGTGTATAGAATATCGCCGTCGCGGTCTTCGCCAAAACGGTTGATGCGCACCACTTTGCCGGCCAGTTCCAGGTCGGGAAGTGCGTCGATGGTGATAATTGCGGGTGTGTCTTCCTGCACGCCCACAATTTCCAGCTCATTTAAATCGGTGGTCTCAACCATCCAGCCTGTCGTGTCGGCAACATGAATCACGGGGTTGAGGTTTACCGCCTCGCCGGGTTTGATATCAACGCCGAGTATCACGCCGGAGAAAGGTGCGTGCAGATACAGGTTATCGAGGCCGGCCTGCGCGGCTGCCAGGTGCGCTTTGGCGCTGCGCAGCTTTTCCTGCAAAATTTCCAGCTTTTCAGGGTCAGGGCCGTCTTTCACCTTGTTGAATTGTTTTTGGGCGTCATCGTAGGCGGCTTTTGCCAGGGCCAGGCGGGCGTCGGCCTCGCCTACTTTGTTGGCATCGGGCTTCTTGAGGGCTTCGTTAAGATTGCTGAGCGCCCTGTCGCGTTTTTGCTGTGCTGTCGACAGTTTGCTTAAGGCCGCGGCGCGCTCCAGGTCGTTGACTGCCCGGTTTTTCAGGCCGGCAAATTCGTCATTGGCTTTGCGCAGTTCATCTTCAGCCAGCATGTAATTAGCGTGGATGGTGTTGAGCGTGAGGTCAGATGTGAGACGGTATTCCTGGCGTTCACGGTTTTCCCGGGCGTCATCCAGTTCGGTTTTAGCCCGGGCAAGCTCCAGTTGCGCTGAGGCGGTTTCAACGGCCGCCCGGTTGGTAAGGGCTTCCAGTTCCTGGTTGGCTGCCAGCACTTCATATTCAGCGGTGCGGATGGCGGCTTCGGCCTGCTGCTTGCCTTTCAACACCGCCAGGGTTTCACCGGCTTGCACCGAATCACCTTCGGCCGCCTGCAATGCTTCCACCACTCCGGGCGCGGCAAAGCTTAAAGAAGCGTATTGGAGCGGCACTATTTTACCTTCAACCAGTTCTTCATCGGCAAAGGCCAGGGCGGCGTTATGACCGGCTGCGTTGGCCAGCGGTTTTGCTGACCTGGCTGCCAGGTTGAAGTATCCGAAAAAAACAGCAGCGACAACAATGGAACCAAAGGCAATGGATTTGCGCGGAGATAACTTCTTTAGAAAGTTAATCGTATTAACGCTTTGCGCACTTTGCGCACTGAACCAATTTCCAAACCTGGTAAAGTACGTTTGAACGATTTGTTTATTCATAAGACAACACCTCTCGAACGGTTAGTTTTGATGCATTGCGTGCAGGGATGAAACTGGCAAGGGCGCTCAACGCCAAAACCAGCGCCAGCCATCCCAACACCCCCTGGAAGGAATAGGCATAGTTCAACGGCGCCCCGATCAGTGCCAGGCCGATGCCGCTGTTCAGCAAGAACATGAGCGGGATCGCCAGCAGTGCCCCGAACAGCCAACTGATCAATCCGATGACCATGCCCTCCATGATGAACACGTTGGAAACATTGCGGTTGGATGCGCCGATGGCGCGCATGACGCCGATCTCGCGGGTGCGTTCGAGCACATTGATGCCCATGGTGCCCATCAATCCCAGCCCGCCAACCAGCGCCAGCAGCACAGCCATGATTAGCAGCAGACTGGTGATGACGCCAAACAGGTTGTAGGCTTCGGCGGTTTCATCCTGCATGGTGATGACGCTGTAAACTTGAAAACCCTTGTCTTTAAAATGCCGCTCAATTTGATTAACAGTTTCCTTTTGCAGGGCTGCCGGGTTTTTCAGACTAATGAGAACGGCGTCCGCCTGATTCACTTCATCGGTGATGCGAGAGATATAGGAGAAATTGGTATAAGCCATGGGCGCGGCGATGCCCAGGCTGACCCCAACCACCCGAAACGATTGGTCATCGCCGTCAATTTTCAGGGTGATCCAGTCTCCAAGATGAATGTTTTCGTCACGCGCAAAAGTGCTGGAGATGATGATGGCGTTTTCATCGTCTGGCAGCAGCCAGCGGCCTTCGGTTATGGTGGGAGAGGGCGCATTGGGGGTGTTGGTGCGAACCACAATCATGTTGATTGTGGTGGTCTCACTCTTGTCTGAACGTACCATGCGGGAGGGGAGCATTTTCCAGAACTCAATATGCTTTACTTCCTGAATTTGCATCCCGGCGTGTTCAATTTCTTGCGTACGGTATGGCCTTTGCAGGTTAACCATAACGTCGAAGTTGTACCATTTGACAAAATCATCCAGGGTGCGTTCAATGGACGACTGGGTGCTGAAAACGGAGATGAAAATGCCTCCCCCCAGCACCAGCGTGATGAGGGTGAACAGCAAGCGCTGTTTGCTGCGGAACAGATTACGGATGGACAACAACTGCGGACGGAAAAGGACAAAGCGGGCAAACCACAATTTGCTGCCCGAAATGGTGCGGTCAATCCAGCTTTTGCTACTAACCGATTTGATGTTACCAAATGCGTTCATGGCCTGGACGGCGGAGACCTTGAGCATATTCAGAAACGGGGTAAGTGAAGCCAGCACAGGCACCAGCAGACCGGTGATGACCTGGATCAGAATGGAAGTGAGTGGAATGGAGAAATGCATTAAGTCAAAATTGAACATCTTTGCCAGGAACTGGCTGAGCGCGCGCGAAGCCGCAATGCTGACCGGGATGGAGATGATCAATGCCGCCGCTCCATAGCAGCACACCATGACCAGGTACATTTCCAGCAACTGGCGAGTGGTGGCGCCAATGGCTTTTAAAATTCCAATTTGACGACGCTGCTGGGCCAGCATGGCCGTGACGGTGTTGATGATGAGAACGGCGCTCATCATCAGGGAAAGAAACCCTAAAAAGCCCATCAACAGCAGAATGGCGTTCAACAAATCATCCAGCGGCAGTTGACCTGGTTCGGCAATGAGGGCCAGTGAAGGGGTCATGCCGCTGCGTTCGGCATGATTTTTCACTTCGCTGTTCACCCATTGGACAAAATTGGCATCTTCGGGGTTTTCGGTGGCAATGTTCAACTCGTTGAAGCCGTAAGATTGCCCGAACCATTTCAAGGTTTCAAAGCTGATGTAGCCGTAGGGCGTATTATCAATTTGCGCCGGCATTTGCGACATATCGTGAACGGTTCCGCTGACCGTTAACTTGCGGGTTTTGCCGTTGGGCATTTCGATTTTGATGGTGTCGCCAATGGCAATATTCAACACCTGCATGGCGGCGCGTTCAATGAGTATTTCGCGTTCCGGCGGGGGAAAGGCGCCTTCGTTGGGGAAAATCTTGTTCAATCTGATTTTCTCGTAATCATCTACAACATAGATATTGATGGTTTTCCATTCGCCGGGCTGGGTCTGGCAGCGCACCGTGAGCAGACGGCGGGCATCAGCTTCGTGCACGCCGTCAATGCGGCGCACCGAATTGACGAAATCATTTTCAAACAATTCCGCGGTGCGAATGGTTCCATTGGAAGGCGATATGGCGACATAGCTGCGCTGAATTTCTGTAGACAGCACAGCACGGGCGCTGACAATGGTGCCAACGGCAATTAATCCAATGGCAATGGAAAGAATAATTAAAAAGGTACGCGTTTTATCCGTCAACAAATCGTTCCGAATTTTGTACCAGCGTGTTCGCATCATAGGCGGCTCTTTTCATCGATAAATTCACCGTCGGATAACACCAGCGTGCGCGGGGCGCGGCTGGCGATATCGTTGTCGTGTGTGACGAGGACAACGGTTTTTCCCTGCTCAACCAGCCCTTCGAAGATATCCAACATCACGCCGGTGGTCACCGAGTCGAGGCTGCCGGTTGGTTCATCAGCCAGGATGATGGGGGGATCGTTTGCCAGCGCGCGGGCAATGGCAATGCGCTGCTGCTGCCCGCCTGAAACCGCGGAGGGGAACTTGTCGGCGTGGTCGGCGATTTCCATTTTTTCAAGCAACTGCATGGCGCGCTCGCGGTGCTCTGAAATCGGCGCGACATCGGCAAAATCCATGGGCAGCATCACATTTTGAACCACCGTCAGGGTTGGCAGCAGCTCGAAAGTTTGAAACACCACCCCAACATGGCTCAAGCGCCACTGGCAGGTTTCTTCCTGGTTCATCTGCTCCAGTTTGGCGCCGCCAACCCAAATTTTGCCGGCTGTGCTCTGGTCAAGTCCTGAAATCATGTTAATCAGCGTGGTTTTGCCGCTGCCCGACTTGCCGGTGATGACCACATATTCACCCGCCACAACCGATAAATCGACTCCTTTGAGGGCGCGCACTTCACCGGCCAGTCCTTGATAGACCTTGACCACTTTTTCGAGATGGATGATGGCTTGATTCGGTTTCATGGCTGCTTCTCCTGCACCCTTTTTCCATTGGACAGCGGCTGTAATTCTTGCATGGCAACGATCAGACCGTCGGCCAGGGTGACAATGCGGCGGGTGCGCTTTGCCAGGTCGCGGTCGTGGGTAACCATCAACACGGTTTTTCCATCGGCAACCAGGTCGCCAAACAGATTGAAAACCCGGTCGGCTGAGCGTGTATCTAGGTTGCCGGTGGGCTCGTCGGCTACGATGATGGGAGGGTCGTTGGCTAATGCCCGCGCGACCGCAATGCTTTGCTGCTCGCCGCCTGAAAGCTCGGCAGGCAGCCGGTGCGCTGAAGCGGCCATCGCCAGCCTGCCCAGCAGCGCCATGGCCCGGTCGGGGCGTTCTTCCGGCGGGTATTTATTGGAATAATCCATGGGCAGCATGACGTTTTCAACCGCGGTGAGGGTGGGCAGCAGTTGAAAAAACTGGAAGATGACGCCGATGGATTTGCCGCGCCACAGGGCGATTTGTTCTTCTGTGAGGGTATGCACAGCGGTGTGATCGACCCAGATTTCGCCGGCGCTGGGCTGGTCAATGCCGGTGATCATGTTGATCAGGGTCGATTTTCCACAGCCCGATTTGCCCACAATGGCGACAAACTCTCCGCGGTCAACGGTAAGGTCGATGCCTTTCAGCGCCGTGAATGAGCCGCCGGGGCTGATATACGTTTTCTTCAAACCAACCAGTTGAATCAGATAGGGCGCGGCGGCGGGTTTTGGCGTTTCGACGGGTTTGTTCCCGTTCTTCTTGAAAATTCTGTCAAGTATTGGCATGTTTATCCCATTCCACAGGTGCAGCAACATGATCATTCATTTCATCAGCCGTGCAGTGCACATACAGCAAAACCAATCCAAAATTGTGAATTTGATTGAGGATGCCGATGAACGCCGGTTGATCGGCCACCCTGCCGCTGAGCAGGGTGGCCGCTTCGGGCAAGGTTTCCATGCTTAAACCGGGAAAATAATCAGCCCAGTTTGCTCCCAGAGAACCCTTGACCCGAAAAGTACACACCATGCGCCGCTCCATTTTTGTTAACAAAAGCATACCTTTGCGGGCGCCTGGTGTCATCAACCGGCGGGTGGATTTGGAAGGTGGAAACAGAACGCGCAAATAAAACAAAACAACCTCCACCATTTGGTGGAGGTTGCAACAGGATGGCTGTTTGAAGGTTATTTAATTACGCCAAGTTCTTTGGCGCGCACCAGCGCCTGGGTGCGGTTGCTGACACCCAGCTTGCGATAAATGTTGAGGGTATGTGTTTTCACGGTGCTGGTTCCCAAAACCAGCCTGGTTGCGATTTGCGGATTGGTGTGCCCGGCGGCCAGCAGCGTTAACACTTCCATTTCCCGATCGCTTAATAAATTTTTGGGAGGCTGCTCATGATTTTGATTAACCTGAGCGGTTGTTGTTTCCCTGGCAAATGCGTCCAGCAAGGAATCGATAAAGGTTGATAAACGGGCATCGTGGATGAAATCGGCGCGGTATGCCAGCAGGACGGATTGAAACAAATTTCCCAGATCAAGGAATGTGCGCAGGATACCTTCTGGTTCTGCCTGGGTTAATGCCAGGTTGAGCCAGTGGCATGCAGACTGGCGGCGGTTCAACCGGTGATGGCTTATTGCCAGAAGCGCATACGATTCCAGCACAAGCAGCAGCCATTTGCTGGCTTTCATTTCTTCCAAAATCGCTTCAAGCATATCAGCGGCTTCCTGATACCGCCCATCCAGTATCAACAGCCAGGCGTGAATGTTAGTCCCCATGCCTTTCACAAGCATGTGCGAGAGTGATTCGCCTATCAGGTGCTGCTTTCTCAAGGTGTCAATTTGATGAATTTGTTCCCAGGCAGAGGGCAAATTGCCCTGCAAGATTAAGATGCGCGTATAGATGAGGCGTGTCATACAAAAGGTTACTGAGACCACTTTGCCGGCATTGCAGATGCTTAATGATTTGTTGATAATACGATTGGCTTCGCTGGATTTCCCCAGGTTTTGATAGATGCGGGCTTTGGCGTTATACAGGTCAACCAGCAATTCAGAGTTTTCCCATTTTTCATACAATGCCTGAGCTTTTTCGCTGTACTGGAGCGCCTGCAATAGCTGGTTGCGTTCGCGAGCCAGTTCACTTAAACCAAAGTAGAGCAAATTATTTAATGAAAAATCCTTTTCAAAGGTTTCTTCAAGTGAATCGGAATCGGAGTAAAGAGACAATCCTTTTCGCAATATCTGATCAGCCTGCCGCAGATTGCCTGTATAAACTCTTACCATTCCAACAGCGTACAATGACATGACAGCCAGGAAGTTATTGCTGATGTTTCTTTTTGTTTCGACATGTTTTAGCAAGGTCTGGGTGTTGGGTTCTATACCAGAGGTGATGAATCCAGAGAAAAATTGCGCCCAGGCGATTACGTTTAGTGCAAAGGCGTCATTTTCTGAAATGTAGCGTTGGGCTTGATTGGCGATTTCGGCTGATTTGACAAAATCTCCGGTATAGATGTAGGCAATGGAGCGAATGCCGCAGATGCGCCCCAGGAGGCTGTTTTTGGCATCAGCGTCAATTTTAAGGTCATTTACGAGCTGTTCGGCCTGCTGCAAATATTGAATAGCCGCCTGGCTGGAATCTTTGATAATCAGGCAGCACCAGGCGTAGCTGATGCACAGGCGCGCATTGGCATAGACACGCTCCACTGGGAGCCGTTCAATCCAGGCATGCAGGGTGGTGATGTGACCGCGTTCCATCAAATCCTGGCTGGCTTTTTCGATGATCTCGATGGTCAGACCCAGATCCTGTGCAAGCACGGCAAGCCGGTAGGCC
>Ga0334888_1003029_pt1 | contig 17170 bp, 15 predicted proteins | sample GraSluR1_MG_FD_207227 | JGI IMG/M metagenome (GOLD analysis project Ga0334888, IMG submission 207227) | Sludge microbial communities from methane-producing bioreactor in Wageningen University, Netherlands - Granular Sludge_3_08-R1 | ecosystem: Engineered > Bioreactor > Anaerobic > Unclassified ...
TATTTCTCTAAGACTTTCGTCGATTATCTTTTGTCCCTGCTCGAGAACTGTCTTCACGTCAAGTCTGCCAGATGCGGCTAAACCCAGCAGTTTCCACATTGTGTTCTTGTAAAGCTCGTAGGCCGGATCAGTCGGAACAGGATAGCCTCTGCGGAGGCTCTCTTCTATCGCCGGGTGCAACTCCATAGTATCGACTGCGCCGCTTCTGGAAGGAATCTTGCTGACAGAAGAGCAGAAGACGACCTCAACCCTTTCGGAGGTAAGATATTCGATCACTCTCCTTGAAAGAACGGGGTTTCGGGTCTTGCGCGTTATCGCAAATCCCTTGTAGTCAAGTATCGGCCTGAGCGGGGAAGGGTATGGCGCGATGCCGAAGTCGAGCCCGATTCTGAGAAACTCGGGAATGCTGTAGGAGCCTGAAAGCATAATTCCGAGACGATTTGAGGTGAAGAGACTGATCATGGCGTCTCGCTCGAGCACTCTGAACGTGCCGTCTACTGTTCTGTCGACGAGATACTGGAGTGCCTTCTCAGTGGGTTCATCGACTATGGTGAGGGTTTCTTGCTCTATCAGTTCGAGTTTTCCGAACCCGAGCTGAAAGGGGATAAACCAGTAGGCCGAGTATATGTTCCAGCCGGCACCTCCGCTGGCCGGGTCTCTGGAGAGGTCTTCAAAGTCTTCAAGCGTCCATTCCGGTCTTATCTCTGAGTCGCTTACCAGACCTCTGTTGTAGAAGACGAGCTGAGTGTCGAGATAGAAGGGTATCGCCCAGAGCCTCTCTTCGTAAGTGAAGGCCTCCAGACCCGAGAGGCCTTCCGTGGTCAAATAATCGAGAGCCTGTATCGCTTCTTCCCAAACGAGCTCCGCGATGTCGCTCGATTGGACCATTAGAATATCCGGGACGGGTCCTCTGGCTCTGACCATCGACTTCAGTTTCGCCGACGCCTTCGGGACCTCCTGAACATTCAGATCCAGGTCGTGAAGGGCTGCAAACTTCTGAATAAGCAACTTCAGCTCTCTGACTCCTTCCCAGTCAAGCCATATCTGCAGAGATCTGTCCTCAAGTGGCTCGCCGTAACTCAGTAATCTCTCCAGGCAGCCCTCGTCTTCGAACCCCTCGACTTTCCAGCAGCCGTCCTTCCAGACAATACTGGAATCGCGAGAGACATCGGCGACAGGTCCGGCCTCTGTGACGATTTGAAAGTCGATGTCACCTATCACGAGCGGCAGGATCTCAAAGATCGGAATTCCCCTGCCCGAAGGCAGGTCATAGCAGTAGGGGAGAAGCGAATCATCCCACTCTCTTACGAGACGATCATTCAGGAGCACTTCGAAGGAGAAGTGGGTGGAAGAGACAATCAGAAAAAATAGTAAAAACAAACAGAGCTTCTTCAGCTTCAAGAGCTACCTCCTTTCCAAATTCGGGAGGCATGGCCGTTTCCAGCCATACCCTGTCGGCATTTTGCCATGACCCGCACGGTCTTCAGGCAGAAATGCTCGGAGGACTATTCGTAATGTTCAGACAACGGCGTTTTGCCGAGGTAATCTCTAAAAGTATAAAACACAAGACCCATTATTAGCAAGTTGATAATCGCGGCGGCTCCGAAGAGATTCCACTTCGGGTTGCCCGAAGCGACACTCCCCACAAATGTGTAGAGTTTCACGCCCATCGTGTATTTGCTGTCACTTAGCAGAAAGAGAAGAGGGACGAGGAAACCGTTCCACGCGCCGAGAAAGGAAACTATGAAGGACGTTAGCAGTACCGGCCTAGAAAGTGGAAAGAGTATCTTGAAGTTGAAGGCCAGCGGACCGAGTCCGTCGATTCTCGCCTGATCCTCCATTGAGGGGGGGATCGATTCGAGATATGTTCTTATGGTGAAAACGGAGAAGGGTATCGCATGTGAGACGTAGATTATTACTACCGGAAGAAAGCTGTCGATAAGTCCGGCACTCCTGAAGATCCCGAAGAGAGGCACAAGAGTATGCATACCTCCGATTACGCCCGCCATGTTCAGGAGAACGATTATAGTATCCGAGAGCACGTTTCTCATCTTTCTGAGAAGCACCGCCAGCTGGAACGTCAAGAGCGGGGCTAGGATACCGGCCACAAATGATACAAAGAGCGTGTTGGCCACCGTTCTGAAGATTCCCTCTTCGAGTACTACCCGGGAGAAGTTGTCGAAAGTAAGGTATCTTGGCAGGAACGAGTCTATATACGTTGTCGAGACATCTGACAGGCTGATCCAGGCAAGCGCGAGCAACGGTATGATCGATGTCGCGAAGACAATCAAAATCAGAACAAGACTCGTAACCTTTATAAAGCCATCTCCAAACCTGTAAACTCTCTTTCTCTCGACCTCTCTGCTCAGTATCAGAAACACGAGAAGCGAGACTATCGTCGCCGGATTGAAGCCCTTGAGAAATCCGGAGTTCAGCACGTTGAACAACAGCAAGAAGCCCTCGAAGATGAGAATGAAACCGAAAAACCCTCTTCTGAACAGCGCAAGAAGATACAGGGCGCCGATGAGAAATCCTGCCGGGCCGCCGAGAGTCGTCTGGGCAGCGATCACAAGAATGACCAGCAGCGGGACGTTAAGAGTCTCGCGACTTGAAAGAAACCACAGTATCATCACGAAGACTACCAGCAGCAGTGTCAGGACGGCATATGCCGAGATTATGCCGGTCTCGTGCCTTCCGGTAAAGATATCGTAGATGAATATATCGAGCGTTGTTGTAGCCCCGATGATGCTTCTGCGAGTGAAGCCTGAAACTAGCGGCGGACCGCCCGAGGTCATAAGAAAGACGACTGAGAACTCCTTCATGAACTTTATGAAGTTTATCGTGAACATAGTTATCATTGCCGGCTTCATCATGGGGAGATAGAGATTGGCGATCTCTGTAGAGAGCGTTCCTCCGTCGATCTTAACCGAATCGACCAGATGCTTTGGGACTGTCGCCATCGCTCCCCAGAGAACGAAGACCGTAAGCGGCAGACTGAACCAGACACTAACCAGTAGAGCGGCCAGAAACGAGGAGACAGGATCGGTGAGGAGATTCACTTGCAGCCCGAACAGACTCAGGAGAGAGGCCCCGCCACTGCCGTGAAGAACCGAACGCCAGATCGGAACACCTATATATACGGGTATCCCCCAGGGAACTAGAAGGGCCAGATAAAGCGGCCTCCACTTTCTGGCTCTGTTAAGGTAAAAAGCGATCAGAAAGGCCAGCGTGATGGTAATGACAGCATTCAAGAAGGCCCACGTCAGAGAGATCTTAAGGCTGTACATGAAGCCCTGATCCTGAAGAATATACTGGAAGTTCAGGAAGCTTGGCGTTCCATTTATCAGGACGGCATCGTAGATCGAAGTACCGATCGGTATAAACCCGACCAGTACAACGATAAGCATCGCAGGGATGATGAAGAACAGATACATTTTTGCCTCCTGAGTTCGTACCGAAAATCCGATCCGCAAAGTTTTTTCGACTACTTTTAGATCGGGTGTGTAATCTTAGCGGTAAGCATATTATAATGCTAGTGTCCAGTATAGATGAAAACTATACATAAGTCATGTTAGGAGGTGTAGCTCTTGAGTGTAAAAAAGAGGCTTTATAAGTCCAGAAAAGACAAGGTAATCGATGGCGTCGCTTCGGGAATAGCCGATTATCTGGGAATCGACCCCGTGATTGCCAGGCTGATATTCGTCGCCCTTATATTCGCCGGAGGGTCGGGCTTCATTATTTACATCATCGGTATGTTCATAATTCCCAGAGAACCCGTGAACAGTGAAAACAATGTAGTTATTATCGATGAGAACGGGAAGCCTATCGAAGAGAAGCCAAAGATGGATATTTCAGACGACAAGAGCAAGATGATCATCGCTGTCGTGCTCATAATATTCGGTATCGCTCTCTTGCTGGGCTCTTTCACGCCCTGGAGCATATTCAGCGGGTTCTTCTGGAAGTTCGTAGTGGGAGCGGCCCTGATCGCCGGTGGAGGGTTCGTTATTTACAAATCCATCAACAGGAGATGAGATTATGAAGTTGGCAATGGGATTGATCTTTGTTTTTATCGGGGTGCTTCTGATATTCGGTATCTTCACGGGAGATACGATTCTTAACGCCTTTGTCAATCTCATAAACTACTGGCCCATAATCCTTATATTTGTTGGACTGAGCATTCTCTCGGGAGTCAAGGGTTTGAAGTGGTTGAGATACTTAAACGCCGTTCTGACGGTCTGTTTCATAGTCTATATATTCTTCTGGCCTTCGGCCTTTCTTTCGGGAAGCCGAGCCGTTTCCGACAGCGTCGTTCTAGAGAGTGCGGATCAGCCCCGGACTGTCGAGATCAAGCTCGATATAGCTATGGTCAACCTTCAGATAGAGCCTATGAGCGGTACCGTGCCGCTCTCTACGGTAGCGCAGGTAGACTACACCGTAAGAGGCTCGCGCCTTAAGGTCGAATCGAGCAGCAGCAGTGATGTAGCCCGCTATTGGCTCGGACCGGACTCGAACGTTTCCTGGCTGGGCTCGAGCACTATGATAATTAAGCTGAATCCGGCCTACAATTACACTTTGAGGATAAACAGTGCCGCGGTCAACGGCAAGTTCGAGCTTATTGAGTTGAAGATCGATCGGCTGGAGTTGAACTGCGCGGTGGCGAAGGTAGATTTCAAGATCCCCGAAGTCTCTAACTCGAACATCAAGGTCAATGCGGCTATAATCAACGGAGACATCTTCCTGCCGGACAACGTGAAGGCGATTATCAAGGGAAATGCGGCCATTAAGAACATTAAGTCCAAACTTACAGACACCGGAAGCGGAAGCGACAGCAAAGTCTTCGAAGGATCCAGGGTTGACTATACCTCTGATCTGTCCTTCGAAAGCGCGATAATGAATCTAGAAGTTTTACGGTGATGCGATCTTGAGTGATTTCCTGTGGACGGAGATCTCCATAGGCAGCTTACCTACGACTTCTCCGTCCATCTGGATGATCACGTCTCTATCGCTCGCGACGGTCAGCTTAGATGCAGTGTAGTGATAAACCGATCTTACCTTTAGATGCTCTCCCTTGTAGATTTTGGGAAAGTGATACAGGAGTCTTAGCTTTGCCATCTTTCCGACTCCAACGACATCTATTACTCCGTCGTCTATGACGGCATCGGGTGCTATTCTCATCCCGCCGCCGAAGTAGTTGCCGTTACCCATAGTCAGAAAGTAGTATTTGGAAGATACAGGCTTTCCGTCGATACTGAAACTCATGCTGTAAGTTCTGCAGGTTATAAACTCTATCAGGAAGGACAGCAGATAAGCCGTCTTCCCGCTGGTATTGAATCTCGATTTATTCATTCTGTTCGTAATGGCCGCATCAAAGCCCGCGCCGACAACGTTCACCGCATATCTGGTCGCCATCTCGCCCTGAAAGTCGCGATGTCTGACTTCGAAGAGATCTATCTCTCTTGTCTTCTGACCGATAGCTATAGTTACCATCTTCTCGTAATCGCGCGGCAGATCTATGGCTCTGGCAAAATCGTTTCCCGAACCCACGGCGATAACGCCGACGGAGGCCTTCGAACCTCCCTGAATCAATCCGTTCACGATCTCATTTAGAGTCCCGTCCCCGCCTACGCTTATTACCCTTTCGTAATCGGGATTTGCCCTCAGAAAGTCGGTGGCGTCTCCCGGCCCCTTGGTAATATGCACTGCGAAGTCTCCAAGTCTAGCTTCAATAACGGGGCGTATCTTCTCCTGGAAGTCACTTCCCGACTGACCATGACTCGCATGGGGATTGACAACAACTAGTGTCTTCATTAGAATCAGCCTCCGGCGAACAGCTTTGAATGATTCTATCACGGATTGGCCAGCATAGATTCAAGCTGATGGACAATGAAAGCGGCCACGTCCTCCGCGAAAGAGCCCGGCCCGAAACCGGCGTCGTACCCGAGTTCCTTCGCCAGCTCATGGGTTATCCTTGCTCCTCCCGCGACGAGTATGATGTTTTTGCGTATACCCTCCGCCTCGAGCAGTTCGACGAGGTTCGCGAGGTTCTTCACGTGTACGTTCTTCGCGGTTACGGTCTGAGAGGCGAGTATCGCGTCGGCTTTGAGCTCTATCGCCTTCGCTACTAGCTCCTCGTTCTGGACCTGACTACCCATGTTGTAAGCCTCGAAGTTTCTGTACCTTTCAAGTCCGTAGTGGCCGGCAAAGCCCTTCATGTTCATGATCGCGTCTATCCCGACCGTGTGGGCGTCCGTCCCCGTGCTCGCACCCACGATGACTATCTTTCTGCGTATTCTCTCGTCTATGAAGGCGTCTATCTCTTCCATCGTCATCTTTTCCGCGGTGATCTTCTGCACTTTGATCGAGGAGTAGTCGATTGCGTGTACCGACTCCCCGTAGGCAACAAAGAACGTGAAGCCGGTTGTCATTTCCTTTGAGAAGACGATCTGAGGCTCCTTGAAACCCATCTTCTTCAGCAGAAGCTTTGCCGCCGCATCGGCCTCCGGCCCCGCAGGGACGGGCAGAGTGAACGATAACTGGACCTTCCCGTCGTTCATCGTATCGCCGTAGGGCTTAACCTTCGTAAGGTCTAGTTCCCTGCTGTGCGCATTCTTTTCCAGAGAGTAGCCACTCATGTTCGAGCACCTCCAAGCATCTTCTCGAGAAACGGGTTCCCGTAATTCTCTCCCTTTTCGACGACTCCCGACAGTCCCTTCCCGCCGTCGATCGGCCTTTTGACTCCGGCAAAGGTACCGGCTTCCAGCGTATTGAAAAGCCCGTCATCTTCAATCTTCTTCAGAAGTCCGACGGCCTCCCTCAATACCTGATTTGCCCTCTTCTGGATCTTTCCGTCTCTTTTGAACTGTATCTCGTCACCGAGATCTCTCATATTGTTGAAGACATAACTGGCGTTCTCTATAGAAAGATACCTGTCGCTCATGAACGGCGTGTGTATGGCCTCGGTTAACATTCCCAGGAGCTGGATGCCCTGTTTCGTCCAGATAGATATGACGTTGAAGAGCGTGTCCTGCACGTGGCCCCTGAAGATGTTGCCTGTCATGAACTTGGTCGGCGGCATGTACTTCAGGGGAGCCCGCGGAAAGATCTCGCGGCTCATTTGCGCCTGTGCCAGTTCGTACAGAAAGCCGTTCTCTATCGATGGGTCCATCTCGAAGGCGTGGCCCAGACCCATCTGCTCTTCGGGGATACCGGCAATCAACGCCAACCTTTCGTTTATGAACTGCGAGGCCAGCACCGTATGAGCCTCTTCAAAGGCGTCGGCCGTAGTGAGGTAGTTGTCCTCGCCCGTGTTAATTATCACTCCCGTGAAGCCGTTTATGACACGCGAGAAGAACTGGTCTATGAGAGTCCGCTGCATGTTAATGTCCCTGAAGAGAATGCCGTAGAGCGCGTCGTTGAGCATAACGTCGAGTCTCTCGATAGCGCCCATCGCCGCTATCTCCGGCATGCAAAGACCGGAACAGTAGTTGCACAGTCTTATGTAGCGCCCGGCCTCCTCACCGGCCTCATCGAGCGCGGCGCGCATTATTCTGAAGTTCTCCTGTGTCGCGTACGTTCCTCCGAAGCCCTCGGTCGTCGCCCCGTAAGGAACGTAGTCCAGAAGGCTCTGACCGGTCGACCTTATAACCGCTACTATGTCGGCCCCCTGTCTGACGGCCGCCCTTGCCTGGACGACGTCTTCGTAGATATTGCCGGTGGCCACTATCACGTAGAGATAAGGCTGCGGCCCCTCACCCAGTCTCTGGATAAGCTCTCTCCTCTTCTCTCTGTTTCTTGCGACGAGCCCTACAGACTCCTCGACGAGCGGATCGATAAAGCGGAATACTTCGGAGGCTTCTCCGTAGCTCAAACTGCCAAGATCGAGACGACCACCGTCTATCTCTTGCGCTATTTTCTGGGGAGTCAGACCGGTCTTCATCATCGCATTTCCCAGACAGTAGGCCGCTCCCTCGCCCAGGAGATGTTTTGCGGCCAGATGCTCCACCACCACGTTTGGCAGGGGAACATCGTAAGGGTTGACTCCGTCGATTCCGAGAAAGCGGCAGACGGCCCTTTCGACGCTCACTGTAGTCCTTTTGTCCACAAAGCCCTGCACATCTCGCGAGATACTCAGGGCGTATCCTCTGGCCTCTTCTATCAGGGCCGGATCAAGGTTTAGTTTGCTTTCCATCTTTGCCTCCCAAAAGCCTTCTTTCAACAAGATCTATGAACTCTCCGTCGATTCCCAGAAGCCGGGCTATCTCGACTCCTTCTCTCGGAAACTGAACGGACTTATCTATCTCGACCAGCGAATGGTCTATATAGTAAGAAATATCGCGGTTTCGCTCCGAGGAGATCCTTTCGCGATCAAGCCCCCTTACCATTAACAACTGGGCACCCTCGACAGTCAACGCCTCTTCGTAATGGGACGAGAGTATCACGCGGCACCTGTCACCGGAGGTGAGATACTCCATGGCGGCGATCAGGAAGGCCGGCCCTTCGACAGGGTTAGTGCTTCTCCCTATCTCGTCGAATACGAAGAGTCCCTTCTCCCCGCTTCTTAATGATTCAATCGCCTCCTGAAGGAACTCCATCTCTCCGGCAAAAGACGAAAGGCCGCTCTCAAAAGACTGTTTGTCGCCGCTGTAGTACACTAGACTCTCATAGACAGTCATCGTGGCAGTATCGGCCGGAACGAAGAAACCCATCTGAAACATGGTCTGGGCGAGGACTACGCTCCTGAGAAAGACGGATTTCCCGGTCATATTGCCCCCTATCACGAGCACCCTTCTGTCCAGTCTTACGGCATAAGGCTTGAAGTCCTTGCCGCTTCTCTGGAGCGAGGAGGCCACTTCGGGATTGAAGAGACCGAAAAACTCGAAATCCGACTCGCTAATGTATGGCCTCACGAGAGAGAGCCTGTCGTTCAGAATAACCTTCGCGAGAGTGAAGTCCAGCTCGCCGATCTTCGAGAGCGCCCCGGATATCCTTAGAGCGAATGGTCTGAGATTTGCCGAGAGTTCGGTCTTTATCCTAGATTCTATCTCGCGGCCTTCCGCGAGCAGCTCCTCTATCTCCTTTGTGCCTGCCGTCTTCTCTCTCTGGAATCTGTATACTCTCTCTCTAACGCTCGCCAGCTCGCCGTCGTAACTGTCGCAGATATAGAAGCCTTCCAGGCCCGTCCCCTCCGGGTCGAGCATCTCAACCACGTCAGAGAGGTCGGGGAGTCTCATCCATTCGGGACACTCCCCCAGCAAAGCGCGCAGCTTCTCGCTCCAGATAGAGAAACTCTTTATCTCGAAGAGCTCCACGTCTTCGAGCGAGGCTCCGCTTTGAAGCCTTTCGTTCGTTCCCCATATGTCTCTGATCTTTGAAAGAGACGCGCCAAGCCTTTCACACGAAATCGGCAGGCGATAGGCGACGTCTTCCTGTCTGTCGAACTCCCGCTCGATAGTCGCGGGATCGGTAATTATATCGAGCTCCCTGAGCCTCTTTCTGCCCATAGGAGTTATCGTCTCCACAAGTGATAGAACGTAGTCTATTCCACAATCTGGAAGCTTCATGAGACACCCTCCCGCAAAACATCGAAGACTGGGACCCGCAGTTCCTTCTCGAGGGCCTCGATCATGGCTTCCGATCTGAGATGGTAACCGGTCGGAGAGGTCGGGTTTACCGTTACGGCCAGAAGCCTTGCCGGATAGAGGACCTTCAGCTCTCCTCCAGCCCTCGAAAAGTAGCTTAACGAGTCACTGTCGGCGAATATCTTTGTGAAGTCCCTTGCCACAACGGTAACGTCCGCCACCGCCAGTCTCCTCAGCGTCGCCGAAGTCAGCGAGCCGTTTATGTAAACTACACCCGATCTTATCTCATCGGGCTTGACTTGGAGCAGGAGACCAGTACCGGCCAGTTTCCTGCATCCGTCCTGCAAGAGCCAGACACCGTTCGTCAGCGGTTCGAGTCGTTGGGCTATATCGCTTTCGACACCACCAAGAGAGATCAATCTTACGGCATGGACTGTTCGACGAACTATCTCATCGACGCTTGAGGCCACTGACGCCCCGGTAGAGAGTATAAGCGCGTCCGAGACGAATGGAGAGCCCGGACTCAGTCTGGATACCGCTCCGTCTACGATTATCTTCTCCGCTCCAAGATCCTTCAGAAGTCTTACGGTCTCAAGCAGATAGTCTATTATAGACGGTCCCGAGATTACGATCTTCCCGTCTGCCCGTGCCTGTGCGATGACCGTCCGTCCCAGCGGAGAGCGGAACTCTCTGAGATCTAGAACAGTCGCGGGAAACTCACGGGCCGCGAAGTCCCTTTCCGAAGTGGCGAAGAGCGTTCCCGAGCGAAGGTAGATCTCGGGCTTCTCGGTAAGGAAGACCTGGTCTATCTTCTCCCCTTCAAGCCCGACCGAAGTGATACCGGCTCTGATCGATTTCGCTGCCAGCAGCCCTATAAGGTGATTGAGAACGACTGTCTTGCCAGTGTTCTTGTCGAGCCCGACAATCGAGACCGAGGGGACTTCACTTATCAATTCGAATATCCGGGACACTTTCCTCACTCTTGCGTGAACAGCAGGAGAGCCTCTCCGTCTACGGCCACTTCGCCCGACGAATTCTTCACTGTCGTCCTTACGAGAAGCCTCTTTTTCTCTTCGAACTTCTCCAGAAGCTCTATCTCGACTTCGATCTCTTCTTCCAGATACACCGGCCTGAAGAACTTCACGTCCTGCTTCATGTATATCGAGCCGGGACCGGGGAAGTCGTTTCCAAGAATCGCCGAGATGATCCCCACCGAAAGCATACCGTGCGCTATCCGCCTTCCGAATCGTGTCGTCCTGGCGAATTCTTCGTCCATATGAACCGGGTTTCTGTCTCCGGTTATTTCGGCGAAGCCGTCCACCATTCTAGCCGTTATCCTTCTTCTGACGGAGTACTTCTGACCGGTCTGAAACTCGCTGAATTTCACTTTGAATGCACCTTCTTTTCCTTCCACTGTTTGATCCTCTCGCGCCTTTGGAGAACCGTCGGCTCGAAGCTCAAGCCGTTTCCGTATAGCAGGTCTGCGACTCCGGTGAAGGTGTATCTATCCCTGTAAAAGCTGTCGTCGACATCGCTGCAGGTGTCTTCCGGTTCGTGGTACGTCGTGATAACGCCTTCGTAGTTTCTCAGGACCACTACCCGGTCGGACTCCGAGATGTTGTACTGGGGCATCACGCGTATCTTTCCACCGCCACCCGGGGCATCGACTACGAAAGTGGGCACGCACAGACCCGAAGTGTTCCCGATGAGGGCCTCCATTATACCTATACCCTTTCTTATAGAGGTCCTGAAGTGACCGATCCCCTGAGACAGGTCGCACTGGTAAATGTAGTACGGCCTGACCCTGATCTCTACCAGTCTGTGGACGAGCTCCATCATTATATAGGGCGAGTCGTTTATGCCTCTGAGAAGAACGGACTGATTACCCATCGGGATCCCCGCGTCTGCGAGCATCTCACACGCTTTTCTCGATTCGGGCGTTATCTCGATAGGATGGTTGAAGTGAGTGTTTATCCATATGGGATGATATCTCTTGAGCATGGAAACGAGTCCGGGAGTGATTCTCTGCGGAAGGACTACCGGAGCCCTCGTTCCCAGCCTTATTATCTCGACGTGCGGTATCCTGCGAAGCTCCTTGAGAATATACTCCAGGTGCTCGTCGCCCACCAGCAGCGCGTCTCCCCCGGAAAGCAGTACGTCCCTCACTTCGGGAGTCTCGCGTATGTATTCGATCGCGTCGTCTATTTCCTTCCTTGTCCTGGGTCTGTCAAGCTGGCCGGCGAACCGCCTTCTAGTACAGTGGCGGCAGTACATCGAGCACTGATCGGTGATCAAAAAGAGTACGCGGTCGGGATAGCGGTGTGTCAGTCCCGAGACCGGAGAGTCCTCGTCTTCGTGAAGCGGGTCGAGCATATCCCATCTGTCGATATTCAGTTCTCGATGAGTCGGCACGGCCTGTCTTCTGATCGGACAGCGTTCGTTTTGTCGGTCCATAAGGGTCGCATAGTAAGGAGTGATAGACATTCTCAAGGTCTTCAGACACTCCGAGATTCCGATCGCCTCGTCTTCAGTTATGTCTATTACCTGGCGAAGAGAATCGACGTTTTTAATTCGGTTGGCCACCTGCCAGCGCCAGTCGTTCCACTGGTCGGGGGCGATATCTTTCCACAGTGCAACTTCTCTGTAATCTCGCATATATTTCACCTCAAACGTATAGCTTTTCGAAGAGCTCTCTTATCTTAGACGATTCCCTCAGGATATTTAGCGCAAGATCGGCGTGGCCTTCGGCATAGCCGTTGCCGATTATCATGTCGATGTCCTTGCCGACACCTTCCGCACCCAGCGCGGCCTTTGTGAACGAAGTCGCCATGCTGAAAAAGTAGACCGTTCCCCCCGTTCTGGTCGAGAGTATCGAACTCATCTCGGTCCCGGGAACGTTCACGTTGTTTATCACAACATCACAAAGCCCGTCGTCGGTCACACTCTTTACTCTATCATAGATTTCCAGAGGCTTCGTTGCGTCGCCTATTATGATCTCGTCCGCCAGGCCCATCTCCAGAAGTCTCCGGGTGTTCTCTCTGGAATACTCCACTGCGATGACTCTTCCGGAGGGGCCGGCCTTCTTTTTGGCCTCGTAACAGCAGAGCACTCCGGACTTACCGCCCGCTCCCATAACCGCAACGGTCATCCCCTCGCTCACAAGCCGATCTACCTGAGCCGGGGCTCCTGCGACATCGAGAACGGCCAGGGAGAGTCTTTCGGGAAGATCATCGGGCAGTTTAGCGTATATCCCGCTCTCGAAGAGTACGGCGCTGCCCTTTATATCGACCTGATCCCTGTCTATGTACACATTTTCTATCTTCTCGATCAACAGAGGAGTAAGCGAGAGCGAGACGAGTGTCGCTATCCTGTCCCCCAACTTCAAGTTTCTATCGGCGAGAGATTTTCCTATTTGGCTTATCGTACCGATCAGCATCCCGCCCGAGCCGGTAACCGGATTCTGAAGCTTTCCGCGGCTCTCGACTATGCTCTTTATCATCTTCGCTATCTCGTCAACATCGTCCCGGCAGGCCTCTCTTATCTGCGTGAAACTCGCCGAATCGACGTTTAGAGTCCGGACATCGATAAGGATCTCGTTATCCATTATATCCGGAGAATTGTCTATACGCATTGCCGCCTGCGGAAGACTCCCGACGGGCTCTATTACTCTGTGACTCCCAAAAACGCAGCCTTTCATAAATCAACCTCCGCTTCGAATTCCGAGCATCTCCCTGGCCTCGTTGGGCGATGCTAGATCTCTTCCGAGCTCCCGCGCGATCCGCACTACCCTCTCTACGAGAGAGGCGTTCGAGCGTGCCAGCTCTCCTCTCTTATAGTAAATGTTGTCCTCGAAACCGACCCTTACGTGTCCGCCGATCAATATGGCGTGTACTGCGAGCGGCAGCTCGTGTCTCCCTATACCGGCCACCGTCCAGGTACTCCTCGAAGGTATAGATCTTACCATGTGAAGCAGGTCCTCTATACTGCCCGGGCAGGCACCGGGCACTCCAAGAACGAAATCGAAGTGAACCGGCTCTTTAAGAAGACCTTTCTTCACGAGTCTCAGGGCGTTTTCGATCATGCCTCTCTCGAATATCTCTATTTCGGGCTTTATATTCCGCCTCAGCATCTCTTTCGCGAAGTGTTCCATGACTTCGGGCGAATTGAAGAAGACATCCTCGCCGAAGTTACAGGTCCCGGCCGAGAGAGTCGCCATTTCCGGATCGAGTTCAAGCGGCTCTCCCCTCTCCTGGGGTGTGTGCCAGACCGCGCCTCCGGTGGAGGGCTGAAAGATCACGTTGCACCTCTCCCTTATCTTCTGCATTATCGCGGCGTAGACTTCTCTCTTTTGAGTGGGCTTCCCTTCGGAGTCTCTGGCGTGGACGTGGACAATACTTGCCCCGGCATTGCAGCAGTCGCATGCCTCTTGCGCAATCTCTTCGGGAGTCACCGGGAGCGCCGGCTGAATCTCCTTCGTGACTTCGGCTCCCGTAAGTGCGGCCGTAATGATCAGTTTATCCATCTCTCTTGAACCTCTGCTTTTCGAGGGGGACCACGCACGTACCACTGGCCCTGCAGACGACTATTGGCTCTTCGAGCACTTCGGCCGCGGAATCGTTTATATCGCCTCTCGATCTAATTACCTTTGCGGCGGTGAAGGACATTTTCCGCGATGTTCTCCCCTGCGAAAGTATCTCGCCCGTGATTTCAATGAAGTCGCCGGCATATACGGGTGCGACGAATTCGATATTGTCGTAGGCCTTGAAAAGTCCTTCATCTCCGTCGTTCCTTATCAGGAGCTCGGTGGCCACATCCCCGAATAACTGCAAAACCTTTGCCCCGTCGACCAGGTTTCCTCCATAGTGAGCGTCGTGGAGACTCATTCTCACTCTCAAAACTACCTTATCCACAGATAGCACCTCCCGTCCGGTACAATTGTGCCTTCAATCTTGATCTAAGGCAATAGTGGCTAATGTCGATTACAGACACATAGAGACGGGCATTTCGCTCTATGTAGCTCTTCCTTTTCGGTCATATGTTACTTTTCTCTATACGACTCCCGTACAAAGTCCATTGAATTAACGCTCTTTCTGGTATGCTATTAATAGAGAACGCAAGCAAAAAAGGGGGAGTCATCATGGTTAAGACCCTCATTATGGCAGGAGGTATGGGTGAGAGACTGTGGCCGGTGAGTGTTAAGAAAAGGCCAAAGCAGTTTCATGGATTCGGATCTTCTCTGACCATGATCGAAGATACAGTAGAGAGAATGGGGAAAGTGACGGACGAGGTCTTCATAATAACTACGGGCGATCAGTTCCCGCTGATAAGGTATTATATCCCTCACTTCCCGGTCGAAAACGTTATATTCGAACCTATGGGGAGAAATACGGCACCGGCGATCGCGCTCGGGAGCACCAGATTTGAGGCGGACGATATAATGATAGTTGTCCCTTCCGATCATATTATTAGAGACGAAGAGACCTTCGTGAGAACGTTGAAAACGGCAATATCGTGTGCGGAGAAGAGCGACGTTCTGGTTACTATCGGTATAACGCCGACTTCTCCAAATACAGGTTACGGCTATATCGAGAGAGGTAACAGCCTGAGCGATACGGAAGAAGTCTTTGCGGTGAAGAAGTTTCATGAGAAGCCGGACTACGAGACTGCACAGCATTACTTCCAATCCGGAAAATATCTCTGGAACTCGGGTATGTTCGTCTGGAGGAAGAGAGTCTTCGATCGAGAGCTCGCCGAACACCTTCCCGATCTTCACGGGGCGATGGAGAAACTGGCAAGAGACCCGTCGAAAATCGAAGAGATCTACGAGAAGCTGCCCAAGATATCCATAGACTACGGACTGATGGAAAAGTCCTCCAGGGTCACCGTCGTTCCGGCCAGCTTCTACTGGAACGATATAGGCTCATGGGATGCAGTTTACGACCTAATGCACAAAGACAACAACGGAAATGCTATAAGCGGGGATTTCTCGCTTTACGATGTCAGGAACTGCCTGCTGATAAATCACACGAAAAACAGCGTCGGAATAGCAGATCTGGAAGGTTATATAGTCGTCGTATCGCACGAGGGAACACTGGTATGCAGAAGAGGAGAGTCGCAGAATATAAAAGAAATAATCAAGTAGCAGGGAGGAAAAATTGTGGACAGGAAACTAGACGAAATCGTAATCTCACTGAAGGATGAAATGGTCAGTGCCATTTCCAGATCTATCAAGATCAAATCCGTCAAAGACACGCCGGTCGAAGGAGGTCCTTTTGGAGAGGGAATCAAGAGGTCGCTCGAAGACACCGTGTCACTTGCCAGAGAACTTGGCTTCCAATCGAGAAATGCCGATGGATACGTCGGGATCGTCGATTACGGTGCGGGAACGACATTCGCTGTTCTCGGTCATCTGGACGTAGTCCCCGAAGGTCAGGGCTGGGACGAACCTCCTTACAGCGGACTGGTAAAGGACGGCGAGATCTGGGGAAGAGGAACTCAGGACGACAAGGGACCGATGATAGCGGCTCTATTCGCTCTCAAGGCTATTAAACAGTATATTCCTGACCCTTCAAATAGGATCCGGCTGATCTTCGGTACAAACGAAGAGTCCGGCTGGGAGTGCATGAAATACTACGTGAAACACGAAGAGATCCCGGACATGGCTGTTACGCCGGACGCCGAGTTTCCGGTGATATTCGCGGAGAAGGGTATAGTCAATTACGGGATTTCATCGGGTGTTAAAAGTCCGAAAGACGGCCTGATAGTCGAGAGCATAGATGCCGGCGAGGCCTCCAACATGGTCGCATCTTCCGCGAAGGCAATTCTGAAAGGCTTAACTCCAGAGGCGCTCCAGAAGATAAAGGACTTCGTACCTCAAAACGAGGCGAGGCTTGAGGTCAGAGAGCATGGCGAAACCGTAGAGATTACCTTTACCGGCGTCTCGGCTCACGGATCGACTCCCTACAAAGGCCAGAGTGCCATGGCCGCCCTCGTCGATCTACTGGCAACCCTGCCACTTTCCGATCCGCAACTGAAAGAGTTTCTCGATCTCCTGAAGAGCCGCATGGGCTACGAATTCTACGGAGAGTCTCTGGGCATAGCCGGCAAAGACTCGATGTCTGGTGAGCTTACGCTGAACCTGGGAACACTGAAGCTCCAGGCCGGCCTGATCAAGCTGGTTATAAACATTCGCTATCCGGTATTCTTCAGTGAAGCCATGGTAAGATCTCAGATCGAAGAGACCTTCCGGGGTTGCAGGGTCGAGATGCATCACCATCAAAAACCGCTCTACGTCTCACCCGATTCGGAACTGGTAAAGATGTGCCGCGCAGTCTATAAAGAAATGACCGGACACGACGAGGAACCGATAGCCATCGGCGGGGGAACCTACGCCAGGGCCGTCCCGAACGCGGTCGCCTTCGGAGCGCTCTTTCCGGGAAGAATCGAAAGGGCGCACCAGCCAAACGAAAGAGTCTCGATCGAAGATATAACGATGGTCGCGAGAATATACGCCCAGCTGTTCTTGAGGTTTTTGCATTCGAGCGAAAACTGAAGCTGGAAGAGCGTAAAGAGCGGTGATTAGTGAACAGTGA
>Ga0334888_1003040_pt1 | contig 17138 bp, 14 predicted proteins | sample GraSluR1_MG_FD_207227 | JGI IMG/M metagenome (GOLD analysis project Ga0334888, IMG submission 207227) | Sludge microbial communities from methane-producing bioreactor in Wageningen University, Netherlands - Granular Sludge_3_08-R1 | ecosystem: Engineered > Bioreactor > Anaerobic > Unclassified ...
TCTTGTCGACGCGGCTTTCGCCGTTGCTGATGACGACGAGGGGCTGCGGCTCGTCCTCGGCGCTGCGGCGCAGGTCGAGCAGAAAGAGCAGCGTCTTGACGATCTGGTCCGGCTCTACGCCGAGAGCGGCGGCTGCGGCGGGGACAGTGGGCGTGTGGCCTACGTCGTCGATGAGGCGGGCGGTGATGCCGCGGCTGTCGATATAGGCCTGTAGGTCGGCGGCGGTGAGAAGAGGCTCGTTCATGGCGATCAGACGTTTCTGTGTAGATGGTGTGGCGGCTGTGCGCTGCGTTATGGGCCATTCTAGGCGATTGGGTTCTTGCCTGCAAGAACTCACGGCGAAGCATCCTCTCGTGGAAATGGAGACCCTTCGCCGTTTCACGGCTCAGGGTGACAATTTACGCACATCTGAAATGAAAGGCGTCGCCACGAAGCGTACGCCGGCGGGCGTTTGCTGTTGGGGCGGGCGGCGGCGCTGTGCTATGATGCCGCCATGACGATCGCAGCCATCACGTTTGATTTCTGGGATACGCTGGCGGCGGACGACTCGGACGAGCCGAAGCGTGCGGCGCTGGGTTTGCCTACCAAGGCGCAGGCGCGCCAACATCTTTTTGCTAAGAAGATCACGGCGCGCTACCCGCACATCACGCTCGAACAGGCGACCGAGGCATACCGCGCGGCCAACGACCGTTTCAACCACGACTGGCAAGTAAGCCACCATACGCCGGGCGTGCCCGTGCGCCTCTACTACGCCTACGAGCGCCTGGGCCTGGCGCCGGCGCCGGGCAAATACGCCGGCCTTGTGCAGGAAGTGGATGAACTCGTGCGCGAGATCGAGACGATGGAGATTCGCATACCGCCCGATTTCGCACCGGGCGTCCACAACGCATTGCAGTTGCTGTCCGAGGAGTACAGGCTCGGCGTCATCTCCGATACCATTCACACCAATGGGCGCGGGCTGCGCCACCTCTTGCAACAACAAGGGCTGCTGCAATATTTCAGCTATTTCGTCTTTTCGGACGAGGTGGGGAAGGCAAAGCCCTCTACCGACGTTTTCCGCCAGGCCGCGATCGGCTTGGGCTTTCACCCTTCACAGATTGTGCATGTCGGCGACCGCGAGAGCAACGACGTCGCCGGGCCGATGTCGATCGGTATGCGCGCCGTCCTGTACACGGGCATCCGCGACCGGGGCGCGGCGACGTCTAGGGCGAATGCCGTGTGTCGTGATTTTCGCGAACTGCCCGCCGTGATCCGGCGTCTGCGCTAACCCATCCTTTCGGGAACCGGCAGAGATTCGTGTCCTTTGGCCCCGCTGACCCCACGAAAAACGACGTGATTGCGCGTGCCGTCGCTCTGTTGGCGGCGGAATACACGGCGCGCTTTCGCGAGACAATCGCCTGGCCGCGCATCGTCGGGCGCGAGGCCGAGTTCCCGGTGGTGGACGCGCGCGGCGAGGCCGCGGACGTGCGCCGGCTGTGGGATCTGCTGATCGCACAGGGCGACTATGCCGAAAAGTACGACACGGGCAACCCGAACTTGCTTGTGACGCTGGCGGGCGAGGAGTATACCTATGCGCTGGAGGTAGGGCTGGGCACGATCGAGGTCAACACGGCGCCATGCCGCAACCTGTTCTCCGTCGAGCGCATCATGGAGGATGCGGTCAGCCAGCTGGTGCGGGCGGCGCTGACCTTCGGCTGGCGCGTGCTGGGCTACGGCATCCAGCCCGTCTCCGCGCCTAGCCTGCCGATCATGTCGCCCAAGCAGCGCTACCAGAGCCTGTACCGGGCGATGGGCCGCGAGTGGCTGTGGTATACGGTGACCGCGGCCGACCAGGTGCAGGTCGACGTGGCCCGGCACGAGATGGTGGACATGCTCAACTTCGGCAACTTGATGGCGCCGGTGTTGATTGCGCTGTGCGCCAATTCGCCGGTCTACGGGGGGACGCTCAGCCCGTTTTGCAGCGGGCGCGAAGGCGAGATGGCGCTGATCCACGCCAACGAGGCGCGCCACGGCATGCCCGCCGCCCCTTATGCCAGCATTGAGGAATACGTGCTGCGCAACAGCCGGTCGCAATACCTGATCTTGCAAAGCGACGGCGAGATCGTGCCTAGCTCGCAGCACTTTGTCGAGTATCTGGCGGAGCACGGCGCGGACCTCGACGCGTTTCTCTACCACGAGCACTACATCTGGAACAGCGCGCGGCTGCGCGTGGCCTACGGCACCATCGAGTTGCGCCCTGCCTGCCAGCAGCCCTGGTCCGAGCAGATGGCCGCGGCCGCGCTGGGATTGGGGCTGATAGAAGCGGCGGATACGATTATGCCGTATGTGCAGGATGCGCTGGGCGATTCATATTGGGAGCGGATGCGCACCTATCACCGGCAGGTGATCGGCCGCGGCCTAGCTGCGCCGGAGCCTGCGCCGGGCTTCGTGACGGAGGTCGTGCGCCGGGCCGAGGAGGGACTGCGCGCCCGCGGCTATGGCGAGGAGCGGCTGCTGGGGCCTGTGTGGCAGCGTCTGCAACGCCGCGCCAACCCGGCGCAGCGTATGCGCGGCGTCTTCCAGAGCGAGGGGCTGCCGGGACTGCTGGCGCGATCGGCGATTCGCCCGGCGGCTACCACACCCGCATCGTCTTAAACGCCTCGGCCGCGGCAACGTCGATCGGCTTGCCCGCCTCTGCGTCCATCTCTTTCAGCCATTGCAAGCTTTCTTCGCCCTTGGGAAACTGGGTGCGGTGCGCCATGCACGCGGCCAGTTTGGCCTGCTGCGCCTGGGCGATGTCGACGACGACATCGGGGCTGCGGTCGGTGGAAAAGAGAAAGACGCGTTCGAGGCGGCTCAGCGCTGCGCCCGGTTCGGCCAACTGCTCCGGGCGATAGAGCGGCATTTTGGAGGGCATGTAGGCGTCGAGCGCGGCTTGGCCGGCGGCGCGGTGATCCGGGTGGATCTGGCCCGCCCAGTAGGGGTCAAAGGTAAGCAGCGTGTCGGCCTGGGTCAGTCGGTAGAGGCGCGCGATCTGGGCGCGCAGTTCCAGGTCGGGGACCAATTCGCCGTCATGCCGGCCGAGGTTGTGCGTGCTGCGAATGCCGAGCAGACGGGCGGCCTCGTCGGTTTCAGCCAGCCGGGTGGCGGCGAGGGCGGGACGGCGCGCGTCGCTGTCCTGCGTGCCGATGTCGCCCAGCGTGCAGTTGACCGAATGGACTTCAACCCCACGCGCCACGAGCAGAGCGACGGTCCCGCCGCACACGCATTCCAGGTCGTCGGGGTGGGCGGCCACGACAATCATGCACTGCACGTCTGTAAATGCTTCGATGCCCTGTGGTTTTTTCATCGCGGCGGCCCTTTCCGCTCGTCAGTCAAGCCGGCTAGTCGTCGCCGCGCATGGCGGCGGGGGCGACAGCGGCGGGTGAGGCGTCCTCCTGCTCGGCGGGAGGGGCGACAGGCTCGACTTGAACGCGTACATCGTAGAAGGAGGCCCCGCCGCCCATGTCCGACTGCTGCTGGGGCGTGAGCTGGTTGACGTTGCGCCCGTCCGGGCTGAACTTGGCCCACCAGACGCCAGGGGCGAGGACCGTACCCGGGGCCAGGCCGTCGTCGAGTGCGGCGACGAGGCGCACCTCTCCGCGCTCGTTCCAAACGCGCACCGTTGCGGCTTCGGTGATGGCGCGGGCCGCGGCGTCCGCCGGGTGGATGCGCAGGAGGGGCTGCCCCTCGCGGGTGCGCAGCCGGTCGACGTTGACGAAGCTGCTGTTGAGGAAGGAGTGCGCCGGCGGCGAGATGCAGACCAGCGGCGCGTCCGTGTCGATTGGCGGTTCGCCGGCCTGCTGCCAGGCGGGCGGGGTGTAGGCCGGCAGGGGGTCATAGCCGTCCTGGGCCATGCGCTCGCTGTAGAATTCGCACTTGCCGCTCGGCGTGGGGAAGCCGCCCTGGGCAAAGGGCAGGTAGGGCTGCGGCAGCTTGAGGCGCATGAAGCCCTTGTCGAGCAGCGCGTCCCAGGTGATGCCGGAAAAGGTCGGATGGGTCTGGCTCTCGACCAGCTGGCGCAGAACTTCCTCGTCGCTTTGGGCGAAACAGGGTTCGGCGTAGCTCATGGCCGCGGCGAGGCGGCGGAAGATCTCGCTGTTGGGCAGGCTCTGCCCGACGGGCGCGATGGCGGGCCGGTTGAGCGCGAGATGCAGGTGTCCGTAGGGCTTGATGATGTCCCAGTGCTCCAACTGCGTGGTGGCGGGCAGGACATAATCGGCGTAGTCGGCGGTGTCGGTCTGGAAGTGTTCGAGCACGACGGCAAAGAGATCGTCGCGGCGCAGCCCGTCCAGCACCGCGCTTTGGTCAGGGTTAACGGCCGCGGGATTGCTATTGTAGACGATCAGCGCTTTGACGGGCGGGCCGGCGTCTTCGGGCCGGGTCTCCGCGTCGACGGGGCGCGGGTGGTGATGGGCGCGGGCGATGGCGTCCGGGTCCAGGCTGAGTGCGTCGCCCAGGCGGATCATGTTGAGGGTGCGCGGCTCGCCGGTGAGCAGATCCGACCTGTGGAGTGTGGTGCGGTCCATATGGCGGAAGGCGCCGCTGGCGCTCAACTGGATGCCGCCGCCGTGGTCGCGCCATGCGCCGACCAGCGCGGGCAGGCAGGCGACGGTGCGCGCGGCCATGCCCCCGCCGGCATGGCGCTGCAAGCCGTAGTTGACGCGAATGGCGGCGGGCCGGGTCGTGGCGTAGGCGCGCGCCAATTCGCGAATTCGCTCGGCGGGCGCGCCTGTGATCTCTGCGGCGCGTTCCGGCGTCCACTCTGCCGCCCTGGCGGCGAGGGCGTCGAAGCCGAGGGTGTAGCGCGCTACGTAGTCCGCGTCGATCAGATCTTCCCCGATGATAACGTGCATCATCGCCAGGGCGAGCGCGGCGTCCGTGCCGGGGCGCAGCGGGAACCACTCGCCGGCGGCGCGGGCTGTGCGCGTGCGCGCCGGGTCGATGACGACGACGCGGGCGCCGTCGTTCTTGGCCTGCTGGACGAAGGGCCAGAGGTGCATGTTGCTGGTGAGCGTGTTGCTGCCCCAGATCAGGATCAGCTTGGCGCGGGCGAAGGCTTCGGTCTCCATGCCTTCGGTGGCGCCGATGGTGTAGGCGTAGCCTTCGCCGCCGGCGACGGAACAGATGGTGCGGGCGAGTTGGCTGGCGCCCATGCGGTTGAAGAAGCGCTGCGCCATGCCCTCGCCTTGCAACAGGCCCATCGTCCCGGCGTAGGAATAGGGCAAGACGGACTCGGCCCCGTAGCGGGCGATGATCTCTTGCAGCCGTGCGGCGATGCCGCCGATCGCCTCGTCCCAGGAAACCGGCGTGAAGCGGCCTTCGCCCTTGGCGCCGGTGCGCTTGAGGGGCGTCGTCAGGCGGCCGCGGTGATAGGTGCGTTCGAGGTAGCGGTCTACCTTGGTGCAGAGTGCGCCGGCGGTGACGGGGTGGTCGGGATGCCCCCAGATGTCGAGGGCGCGGCCCGTGGCGCGGTCAACCGCCACCTGCCATGAGCAGGAGTCGGGGCAGTCGTGCGGGCAGACGCCGGTGACGATCTGCACGTTGGGGTCGGATTGGTATCGGTTTAAGAGAGTAGTTCCCATCGAGCGCTCCACGGAAAGCAAATACGATTGCGTCCTACGCCGGGGTAGTGTAGCAGAGGGGATCGGCGTGGGGCAAACAGCGCACTATCGTCTTGTAGATCCGCCGCTTCTGGCAAGGGCCGGGTGCGGAGAGATTCGGGATCGGCGCCGAATTGTGCAAGATGCACAATAGGGGGCGGCGATTTTTTGGTCGAACTTGCGATGGAAGGACGGCGAACGCAAGCCTATACTGTCAGCCATATAGAACGAGCCGGTGCGCCGGCACACGGATGATAAGGAGACTGGACATGGAACTGTTGCTCGCCCTTGGCGGATTTGCCGCTCTGTTCACGATGTGGGTTGTGGCGCCGAAGTTTTTGGTCAAGAAATCAGAATAAGCTGAAGCATTCGCGGGTCATTGATCATTGTACGCTCCGGTTACAAGCCGAGTTTGGGGTCGGGAGGCATGCTCTCGCCGGCCCCTTTCGGGTTCTCTGACCGGAGGTTTTTTGCTAGGGCGCGCTGCGCTGTGGAATTATCATCAAACATTACATTGAAACGAGGAGCAAGAAATGGCTTTGCATTGCAAGACCCCGCAAGACGTTGCGGATGCCATTCGTGATCATAGCATTCTGTTTGTGGATGTGAAGTTCACAGATCTATACGGCCAGTGGCATCACTTCTCCATGCCGATCGAGGAAGTTGACATCGACGCGCTGTTCGTCGAGGGGCACGGCTTCGACGGCTCGTCGATCCGCGGCTTCAAGACGATTGAGTCGAGCGACATGAACTTGATCGCTGACCCGACCACGGCCATGATCGATCCGGTCTGCGCCATGCCGACGTTGAGCTTGATCTGCGATGTGGTGGACCCCATCAGCGGCGAGGCGTTCAGCCGTGACCCTCGAAATGTGGCGCGCAAAGCCCTGGCCTATATGCGGGCGACTGGCATCGCCGACGAGGTATACATGGGACCGGAGGCGGAATTTTTCATCTTTGATGAGGTGCATTATTACGCCGGACAGAATGCAGCGGGCTACGCGGTCGATTCGGTGGAAGCGCCGTGGAATTCGGGGGTCCCCGGTTTGGGCCATCAGATCGGCTTTAAGGGCGGCTATTTCCCGGTTGCGCCATATGACGCCAACCAGGACTTGCGCTCGGAGATGGTGCGCGCCCTGATCGAAGCCGGGCTGAACATCGAAGTGCACCACCACGAGGTGGGCACGGCCGGCCAAGCCGAGATCGACATCAAGTTCGGGCCGCTGGTGCAGATGGCGGACAACATCCAGGTGTACAAGTACGTGATCAAGAACGTCGCCAAAAAGAACGGCAAGTCGGTCACGTTCATGCCCAAGCCGATCTTCCAGGAGAACGGCTCCGGCATGCATACGCACCAAAGCCTGTGGAAGGACGGGCAGCCGCTCTTTGCGGGCGATAAGTATGCGGGTCTGAGCCAGTTGGCGCTGTGGTACATCGGCGGCATTCTCAAGCACATCGACTCGCTGCTGGCCTTTGCCGCGCCGACGACGAATTCGTACCGGCGGCTGGTGCCGGGCTACGAGGCGCCGGTGGTGGCGGCCTACTCCGCCCGCAACCGCTCGGCCGCCATCCGTATCCCGACCTATTCGCACTCGCCCAAGTCGAAGCGCATCGAGTTCCGCTGCCCGGACCCGGCGGCGAACCCCTACCTGGCCTTTGCCGCCATGCTGATGGCCGGTCTGGACGGCATCAAGAACCAAATCGACCCGGGCAATCCCGCCGAAATCGACCTGTACGAGCCGGAGGCGTTGAAGAAGGCCCCGATGGTCAAGGGGTCACTGGAAGCCGTGCTGACGGAGCTAGAGAACGACAACGCTTATCTGCTGGAAGGCGACGTCTTTACCGCCGATCTGTTGGAAACCTATGTAGGACAGAAGCGTATCGCCGACGTGGACGCCGTGCGCCTGCGGCCTCATCCCCAGGAGTTTGTGATGTACTACGGCATCTAGCGCCTTGTCTGTTCCCCTCTCAGACGCCGGACAGGCGTCATGTTGAGCGTAGTTGGTAGGCGGCGGCCCGTATCCGGTTGGTTGGGATGCGGGCCGCCGTCTTGCGTCTAGCGGTTAAGCCGGTTGGGGCGGCTGCCGGAGAATGCTACAATGAGAGACGCCGGTTTGGGGGAGCGCCCGGCGCGTGTCGCCCGACTTTGTTAGAACAGGAGATTTCTGGTCAATGGCTATCAAGAACAGCGTGGAAGACCTCGAGCGCGTCGACGAGATCATCAAGCGCAACGACATTCGCTTTATCCGGCTCCAGTTCTCCGACATCGTGGGCGTCGCCAAGCATGTGACGATCCCGGTCGGCCATTGGGAAACCGCGGTGAGCCACGGCATTTGGTTTGACGGCAGCTCGGTCGAGGGCTTCGCTCGCATCGCCGAGAGCGACATGTATCTGGTGCCCGACCTGAACACATTTGCCGCTATCCCGTGGGAGATGGATCTGTCTACGGCGCGCGTGATCTGCGATGTGTATCTGCCGGACGGCGAACCGTTTTCCGGGGACCCTCGCTATGTCTTAAAACGGCAACTGGAACGGGCGGCGCAACTTGGGTTGGCGTATCAGGTGGGGCCGGAGTTGGAGTTCTTCCTCTTCGAGCGCAGGCCCGACCGCTCGCTGCTGCCGTTGCAGCCGCATGACAACGCCGGCTATTTCGACGTGAGCACCGATTTTTCGCACAGCATCCGCCGCCAGATGGTGGATGCGCTGATGTCGATGGGCATCAACGTCGAGACTTCGCACCACGAGACAGCCATCGGGCAGAGCGAGATCGACTTCCGATTTGGGCCGGCTTTGACCGCGGCAGACAACGCCATCACCTTCCGCATCACGCTCAAGGCCATCGCCCAGAAAAACAACCTGCACTGCACCTTCATGCCCAAGCCGATCACGGGGATTGCCGGCTCCGGCATGCACGTGCATCAGAGCCTTTGGCGCAAGGACAGCGGCGAAACCGTCATGTACGATGCGGCCAACGAGTATGGCCTCAGCCAGACGGCGCTTCAATTTATCGCCGGCCAACTGGCCCACGCGCCGGCAATGACGCCGATCTTGGCCCCCTTGGTCAACAGCTATAAGCGCCTTGTGCCCGGCTATGAGGCCCCTGTCTACATATCGTGGGCGCGCACCAACCGCAGCGCGTTGATCCGCATCCCGCGCATCAGCGGCGGGCGAGCGCGCAGCAGCCGCTGCGAACTGCGCTGCCCCGACCCCAGCGCCAACCCCTACCTGGCTTTCGCGGTGATGCTCGCCGCGGGGCTGGACGGCATCGAACGGCGCATGACGCCGCCTAGCCCGTCGGAAGAAGACCTCTATCATGTGGATGGCCAGCGTTCCGGCCTAGAGACTCTGCCGGGCGATCTCGGCGCGGCCATTGCCGCGCTGCAGAAAGACGCCGTCATCCAGGACGCGCTGGGCCAGCACGTCTACGAGCGCTATGTCGAAGCCAAACTGCTGGAGTGGACCGACTACCGGCTGCAAGTTACCCAGTGGGAGCTTGACCGCTATTTGACGGTCTATTAGGCGGGTATCGCGCCGCACGCCGGTCAACCAATCACCACACAACTGAGATGGAGCCGCAGACCGTCATGGACAAGCGCACACGCGTGGAAACCGTCTTTGCGTTGAGGGTTGCGGATAGGCCGCCTATTCTGGGCGGCTGGTTGGCCGCGCCGCAGCATATTTGCACTCTGACCGGCTGTACGCAAGATGAATACTGGGAGGACCCCTTAGCGTGGTCCTTGGCCGCGGAGAAGGCGCTGGATAGCGACGGCCTGATCGACGTGTTCACGCCCGTTTCGCGCGGGGAGTATCGCTGCGTCGACCAGCGCGTGCTGGATAGGCGTGCGGCCTATACAGTGGAGCGTATGTTGGCCGAGATCGAGGTCATGCCCGACGCGGCGACGCTGCGCGCCGGCTTCGACGCGGAGGCGCTCTACCAAGAGATGGCGGCTGAGCACCTTGAGCGCCAGACCGCGTGCGGCGACATGGTCTGGTGTCCGGCGGATTGGAAGCTGATCCCCAAGGCGCTGTGGTACGAGCAGTTCGGCTACGAGACGGCCCTGACGGCGCTGGCGCTGTACCCGGACCGCTACCGCAAGCTGATCGAGGTGAGCGCGGTGCAGGGCCGGCAGCGCGCCGTGGTGCGGGCGCGTATGATGCGCGAAGGGATGTTGCCGCGCGCACTGCTCACGGGCGAGGACCTATGCGCGCAGCGCGGGCCGTTGGTGTCGCCGGACTATCTGCGGCGCGAGTATTGGCACTGGGTGGAGTATGCGCTGGAGCCGTTGCTAGCGGTGGGCGCCAGGGTCGTGTGGCACTGTGACGGCGATTATCGCCCGCTGCTCGACGATGTGCTGGCAAGCGGCATCGGGGGCTTGCAGGGCTTTCAGCGCGAGTGCGGCATGGAGCTAGAGCGGATCCGCCGCCTGCGCACGCGCACCGGCGAGCCGCTCCTGATCTTCGGGGCCATGTCGGTGACGGAGACGCTGCCGCATGGTACGCCGGAGGACGTGCGCGCCGAGGTGCAGCGCACCATCGACCTATGCCGCGATCACGCTGGGCTGGCATTTATGACGAGCAACACGATTACGCCGGACGTGCCGTTCGAGAACCTGATGGCCTATTACCGCGCCGTGCAGGAAAGCGCCTGGTAAGCCCCGCTCAGTCCGCCAGGTGGCCGAGGATGCCGAGCAGCAGCTTGCTCAGCCGCGGCGTGATGAGATGGCCGGCGTCCTGGACCTCTTCGTGCGATGGCTCGCCCGCCGCGTCCAGTTGATCGATGGCGACGTTGGTGATGGTGCTGATGCCCAGCACCTGCATGCCGGCGTGATGCGCGACCAGAGCTTCGGGCACGGTGCTCATGCCCACGGCGTCGGCGCCGATGGCGCGCAGGAAACGCACTTCGGCGGGCGTCTCGAAGTTGGGGCCGGAGAGCATGATGTAGACGCCATGCCGCAGGCTAAGGCCCTGTTGTGCGGCCACGTCGTCGGCCAGTTGGCGCAGGCTGCGCGAGTAGATGTGGTTGGCGGCGGGGAAGCGCGGCCCGAACTCGTCGAGGTTGGGGCCGGTGAGCGGGTTGTGGCCGGCCATCCCCACGAAGTTGATGTGGTCGTCCAGGATCATGAGGTCGCCTACCGAGAAATCCGGGTTCAGCCCGCCCGCGGCGTTGGAAATGATCAGGGTGCGCACGCCCATGCGCTGCATCACGCGAACGGGCAGCGTCACTTGTTGCAGCGTATAGCCTTCGTAGTAGTGGACGCGGCCTTGCATGACGCAGACCGGCGCGCCGGCTAGCGTGCCGAGGACAAGCTTGCCTGAGTGGCCGGGCACGGTGCTGGCGACGAAATGAGGGATATCGGCAAAGGGAAGGGCAACGGCGTTCTCGACGGCGCCGGCCAACCTGCCCAGGCCGCTGCCTAAGATCAGTCCGACGCGGGGATGCACGCCGGCATGCGCCAAGATATGGCGGGCGGATTCGTCGTAGTGTCCAAGTGCGAAGCTGGCAGCCATGATGGACTCTCCTGGTTGTGGCGCAACGGTTTGGGACGGGGCTGCGCGCGCTCTACTCGTCGTCAACCTCTCGCCCGTCGATCACCAGTTCGGGGCCGCTTTCGTCGGCCACATGGCGGTAGACCTGGGTTGTGCTGGCGCTGGCATGGCCGAGGCGCTCTTGCACCTCGCGCAGGTCGGCGCCGGAGTCGAGCAGGTGGGCGGCGAAGCTGTGGCGCAGGGTGTGCGGCGTGACCGGCGTCTTGATGCCGATCTCTTTGACGTAGTGCTTGATGATCAGCCATAGGCCTTGCCGCGTCAGCCGTTGGCCGCGATGGTTGAGGAAAAGCGCCGGCTCTGAGGGGTTGACCAGGAGTTGAGGCCGGCCCTCGCGCAGATATGCCTCGACCGCTTGGCAGGCGCCGTCGTAGATCGGCACGGTGCGCTTGCGCTTGCCGCTTTCGCCGCAGGTCACCATCTTGGACGCCAGATCGACGCTTTCCAGGTCGAGGCTGACCAACTCGGTGACACGCATGCCGGTGGCGTAGAGCATTTCAAGCAGCGCTTTGTCGCGCAGCGCCTTGGGCGAGTGGTCGCCGGCCGGCGCGGCCATCAGCCGCACGATTTCGTCCGGGTGGATGGCGCGCGGCAGGTTCTTCTTCACCTTGGGCGAGTCTAGACGGTCGGACGGGTCCGCGTGGAGGTGGCCGGAATTGACGAGAAAATGTAGAAAGCTCTTGACCGAGGCCACCTTGCGGGCTACGGTGGACGACGCATAGGAACGCTGCTTGAGGAATAGCACGTAGTTCTGCACAACGGGCTCATCCACATCGCGCCAGCTTGCGATGTCCTGGCCGGACGGGGCGGCGTAGCCTTCCAGATACTCCAGAAATTGGGACAGATCGTTCTGGTATGCCGCAGTGGTGTTGGCTGAGCAATTCTTTTCATTCACCATATAGTTGAGGAACTGTGCAACCTGGCGCTTCATGTGCTGTCTCCTTGGGACCACTGCGACCGGATACAAATGGAGTGTATCATGACTTTGCATAAAAACGAAAAGGATCAAGAGGGCTGTGCTATAATGGGCGACAATGTCTAGGCGCAAGAGTAAGAGCCAGCCGGTCAAGAGCGGCGCCGAGTTGCGCCGGTTCACGACCGAATTTTTCTCCTGCTTTGGGGCCGTCGTGCGCGACGTGGACGCATCTGCCGGCGGCTGCCTTATGGTGGAACTAGGCGAAGACCTGGCCGAGCATTTCGGCAAGCCGGTGCTGCACATCTGCTTTCACAACGCCGATAGCGTTTCGGGCTATGATCTGGTGGCGCACGGCAGCCGGACATTCGACCGCATGCTCGCCTATTTGAACGGGCGCGGCGCGGCGACGCTGCTGGACCTGCCCGGCCGCTACACGAGCAGCGAGGAACTGCTGACCGCTGTACGCCCGCTCAACGCCAGCATCGCCAACCTGCGCATGAGCGAGCAGGCGCGGCGGCTGTTCATCTTTAACTGGCGCATCACCTATCGTTCGGACGACAAGCGCGAGGAGTTGTATACCGTTGCGCTGAACGAAGATGGTGAGCGGCTGCGCCTGGCCGGCGAGCCGGACGCCCCGGCGGACGCGCTGGACTTGAGTGCGCTCTTCGCGGACGCAGCCGAGCACGCCAACGGCGCGGCCGATAGCGGCGAGCATGTGGCGAACGGACAACAGTCTGCGCGCCCGTTGCCGCCCATGACGCAACTGGTGCGCCTGGCGGAAACCGCACGCAAGATCGCCATCTATCACGCCGACTTTCGCTGTGTGACGCACGAGGCCGACGTGCTGCCGCGGCTCTACCGCACGCTGAACCGGCTGACGACCTATTACGGCCAACAGATCGAAGAAGTCTACGACAGCCACGATCCCACGGGCGAGAAGCGCCGCGCCTTGGAGGTCGATCTGGAGCGCAAGATCGCCGAGGAGGTGGAGAACCATCGCCTGCGCGTCGAAGTGACGCTGTTTAGCTATGCCGTGTTCAATCTGCCGGTGGCCGTTGCCGAAATGACGTTGAGCGACGGCAAGCGCGAGGCTGCGGTACGCGTAGCGCGCAACCGCTATTCGGGCGCGCTGGAGCGTCCGCGCTGCCATGCGTGCGGTGAAGAGGCGAGCGCGGTTGCGATCGACCGCAACGGGCATATCACCTGTGACGACTGCATCCGGCAGTGCGCCGCCTGTGGTGAGATCGTCTGCGCGGCATGTGGAGTGGCGTCATGTCCGGTGTGCGGCAAGGAAAATTGCGATTTTTGCGGCGAACTCTGTTGGGCGTGCGGGGAGCGGGCTTGTCCGGAGCACATCAGCCGCTGCCCGGTATGTGGCGACAGCGTGTGTCACGCCTGCCAGTCCGAATGCGCGCACTGCGGTACGCGGCAGTGTCGCAGCCATCTGCACACGGACGCGGTGCGCACGGCGGACGGGGAGTACCGGTTGGTCTGTGCCGCCTGTGCGGTGCGTTGTCCCGGCTGTATGCAGTACAGCGCCTCTATCGAGACGTGTGAGGCCAGCGGTCAGCGCTTCTGCGCCAACTGCCTCGTCGCCTGCACCAAGTGCGGCAAGCGCGTCGGGCCTGGTTTCTACCAGGTGCACGAAGGGACGGGAAAGGCCTACTGCCATAGCTGCATGACCGAATGCCCGGCGTGCGGCGCGTTGACGCCGGAGACGTTCGCCTGTGCGACGTGCGGCGCCGTCTGTTGCCACAGTTGCGGCGCGGCGTGCGACGTGTGCGGGCGTTGGTCTTGCCGAGAGCATGTGCACCGGCATGAAGACTGCGGGCACGTAGTTTGCGCGGAGCATGTGGCGCGCTGTGCCGGCGGCGGTGAGCAGATCTGCACTCTGTGTAACGAGGGGTGCGCCATCTGTGGACAGCCCGTGTGTGAGCGACACACGGCGATCTGCCGGCGCTGCGGTCAAGAATATTGCTCGGTCTGTATCGGCAAGACCGGTCTGTGCGAGACATGCGCCGGCATCGCGGAGTTGGGCGAACCCGTGGACATGCAGCAGGAGCCGTGTGCCGGACATCCGTCGGTCGCGGAACTGGTGCGGCAGTTTCATTGGGTGCGCGCCGAGAACCGGCGCTATGTGATCTACATGGGACGCAGCGGGCTGCTGTCAGGCGCGGTCGTGACGGTGGAGCGCGGCTCACGCGTGGGCAAGGTCGTGGCAGCACGCCGGATTACTCTGGCCGACATGCTGCGCGATCGCTTTACGTGGACGGGGGACTGAACGCCGCGTGGACCTAGCCCGGCGCGCTGAACTGGCGCAGCGCCATCTGAGCGATTGCCGTCTTTGCCCGTTTCTTTGCGGGGAGGCGCGTGCCTCGGGACGGGGCGTGTGTCGTGTGGGCGGCGCCAGCTACATCGCCAGCGAGATGCTGCACATGGGCGAGGAGGAAGTCCTGCACCCGGCGCACGCCATCTTCTTCAGCGGCTGTACGGCCAAGTGCAGCTTCTGTACGGCGGCCAGATACGCCTTTCACCCGACCTATGGCGTGACGGTGACGGCGGCGCAGCTTGCCCAGCGCATCGTGCAGCGCCAAGCCGAAGGAGCTCGCTCAATCTGCTTTATCGGCGGCGATCCGGCCCCGCATATCCCGTTTATCCTGCAGACGCTGGCGGAGTTAGGCGAGCGCAAACAGGCGCCAACCGTCCTGAACAGCAATCTGTACCTGACCGCCGAAGCGCTGGACTTGCTGGAAGGGGCCATCGATATCTACCTGCCCGACCTGAAGTTCGGCCCGGCGGACGGTCCGGACGGATGCGGGGCGCGCATCGGCGGGATGCCGGACTACTGGCGCACGGTGACGGGTTGCATCGACCGGCTGTATCGCCGCGGCGAGCGGCTGATCGTACGCCATCTGCTCATGCCGGGGCACATGGCGTGCTGCACCGAGCCTGTGCTGCGGTGGCTGGCGCAACGGCGCGGCATCGGCGTCAGCCTGCTTGACCAGTACGTGCCGCCGGCGCATGCACGCGGGGGGGTGGCGCAGATGCTGCCGGAGGGCGAAGTTGCGGCCGCGTACGCGCTGGCAGAGGAACTGGGGCTCGAACTGATCGCCTAGCTTTGCTTTTTGCGGCAGGCGATTCGTCCAATATACGTATGGCGCAGTAGCGCCAGATATAGCAGCAAAGGAACTGAGATGGAAGCAGGCCCTCAGCGGTTTACGATTGGACAGGCGGCGGTGACGGTGTTCAACGCCGGAGACATTCAGTACAATTTGGCAGAAAACTTGATCGCGGATGAGGCGCTTTTGGAAGAGCGTTACGCCGCAAGGGTGAGCGCACCCCTTCATGTGCCCATGCAGTGCATCCACATCCAGACGCCGGAAGCCGTGGTGATGGTGGATGCGGCGTCATCCGAGATAGAAGCGGATTCGCCGTTCCGCATCGCCGGTTATTCGCCGCCCGCGTCCTTGCCGGAGCAAATGGCCGCGGCGGGCATCGACGTCAATGCAGTCGAGAGCCTGGTGATCACGCATGCTCACTGGGACCATTACAACGGGCTGACCGTGCCGGCTGCGGGCGGGGGCAGGGCGCCGATCTGCGGGCAGGCGTCGGTTTACATGGGCCGCGCCGACTGGGAAAGCGCGGAGATGCGGGCAGCACTGACCAAGCCGAAGACGCTGCAAGCGCGCACATTCGGCGTCATCGCCCAACTAGGCCGGCTTGTGCTGGCGGAGGGGCGGCGGGAGATCGCACCCGGCATCGAGATCATCCCCACGCCGGGGGAAACGCCCGGCCATGTGATGGTGCGCGTGTCGTCGACTGGACAGACCTTGTACTGCGTGGGCGATGTCTACCACCACCCCATCGAGGTAGAGCAGCCGGGATGGGCTGCGCCGTGGGCTGATCTGGAGGGGATATGCGCCATTCGCGAGGCGTTGGCGGTGCGAGCGCTGGCCGAAGACGCATTGATCGTTGCCACGCACATACGAGGCGCCGGCCGCCTAGCGCAGACGAAGGAGGGCGTGCGTTGGGTTGAGGCGTGAATGTGGAACGGCGCGACAACGAATGACGGCCCAGGGAACTTCTGCTCCCTGGGCCGTGCGCGTCTATGGGGGTCAGCGAGCGGATGGGCCTTGCGGTCCCTCGCCATTTTGGAAGATGCCCTGGATGCCGCCCAATGCGCCGAGGATGGCCGACGCTTCGAAGGGCAGAAAGATCTTGGTCGCCTGGCCTTGGGCGACGTCCTTGAGCGCCTCCAGATATTGGATGGCGATCAGCTTGTCGTCGGGGTTGGCCGCGGTGATGGCGTTGTAGACGGTGGTGATGGCGTGGGCCTGGCCCGCAGCTTCGACCTCCAGCTTGTACTGCTGGGCGTCGGCCACGCGGCGGATGGCTTCGGCTTCGCCCTCCGCCTGCAAGATGCGGGCCTGGCGCAGACCATCGGATTCGAGAATCTGGGCGCGGCGCTCACGCTCGGCCTTCATCTGGCGGTGCATGGCTTCGGTGACGTCGACCGGCGGGTCGATGCGCTTGATCTCGACGCGCACGATGCGCACGCCCCATTTGTCGGTGGCATCGTCGAGGACTTCACGCAGCTTGGCGTTGATCATGTCGCGCGAAGTCAAGGCTTCGTCGAGTTCGGTTTCGCCGATCACGTTACGCAGGCTGGTCTGGGCCAGCTTGGTGGCGGCGCTGTAGAAGTCAGCCACGTTGTAGGTGAGCTTGACGGGGTCGGTGGCTTCGTAGTAGATGATGGCGTCGACGGTCACGACCACGTTGTCCTTCGTGATCACTTCCTGCGGCTGCACGTCGACCACCTGCTCGCGCATGTCCACCTTGCGCAGCGTGTCGAAGAACGGCGCGACGAGGGTTAGGCCGGGCTGAGCCGTACGCTGATAGCGACCCACTCGCTCGATGACGCCTTTTTCGTAGGGAGAAACCACGCGCAGGCTGTTGACCGCGACGACGATAATGAACACGATCACGACGGCCAGCACGACAAGGATTCCAATTGGTTCCATAGCCATTCTCCTTCAGAGACAACAAGAATGAGGGCG
>Ga0334888_1003049_pt1 | contig 17075 bp, 14 predicted proteins | sample GraSluR1_MG_FD_207227 | JGI IMG/M metagenome (GOLD analysis project Ga0334888, IMG submission 207227) | Sludge microbial communities from methane-producing bioreactor in Wageningen University, Netherlands - Granular Sludge_3_08-R1 | ecosystem: Engineered > Bioreactor > Anaerobic > Unclassified ...
GCTCGGTCAACGTACCGCCTTGGGTACGCCTCCCTCGCCGATCCTTGCGAGCCCGCGTCCTGGCAAGCATTTTCCACTTTCTCGCGGCGGTCCTTCATGAATAATCCGGGTTAACCTCTCGCAGCCAGTCCTGCTGCGTGTCGCACCCAGGTTCGCGCCGTCCATTGCCAGCGGAGGCCGTCGATGAATCCCATCTACCTCGATTACAATGCCACGACGCCGACGGACCCACGGGTCGTCGAATCCATGCTGCCCTGGCTGCGCGGCGAAGCCGGCAATCCCAGTAGTGGCCATGCCTGGGGTCGGCGTTCGCGGGCCGCGGTCACGGCGGCCCGCGAGCAGGTGGCTGCCTTGCTCGGCTGCCGTCCCGGCGAGGTGGTCTTCACCAGCGGCGGCAGCGAGGCCTGCAACCACGCCGTCAAAGGCTCCGCATTCGCCCGCCAAAACGACGGCCGGCATCTCGTCGTGTCGGTGATCGAACACCCCGCTGTCACCGAGGCGGCGCAGTGGCTCGCCCGGCGCGGTTGGCGCTGCGACCGCCTACCGGTCACGCCGAACGGTCTGGTCGAGCCCCGAGCGCTGGCCGCGGCGCTGCAGCCGGACACCGTCCTGGTCAGCGTGATGCACGCCAACAACGAGACCGGGGTCGTGCAGCCGTTGGCCGAACTGGCGGACCGGTTGCGCGGACGCCAATCCTGGCTCTACGCGGATTGCGCGCAGTCGGCGGGTAAGATCCCGCTCCGGGTGCGTGAACTCGGGGTAGATTTGGCCAGCATCGCCGGCCACAAGCTCTACGCTCCCAAGGGAGTCGGCGCACTATACGTGCGCGCCGGTCTGCGCCTGGACAATCTGATCCATGGCGCCGGGCAGGAAGACGGCCGCCGGGCCGGCACCGAGGCTGTGGCCCAAGTTGTTGGCCTTGGCGCCGCGTGCGCGCGCGCTGCCGACCTGCTTGCCCGTGAGACGGAGCAGCTGGCCGTCTTGCGCGACGAACTCGCGGCGCGCTTGCAGGCGCAGATCCCAGGCGCGGTGATCCACGGGCGCAACGCGCCGCGCCTGCCCAATACGCTGAGCATCGCTCTGCCGGGCTGCCCGGCAGCAGCCGTGCTCGAACATCTCCGCGAAAAGCTCGCCGCGTCGGCAGGGGCGGCATGCCACGGTCACGCCGCCCATGTCTCCAGTGTCCTGGCTGCGATGGGAGTAGCCGACGAACTCGCCCTGGCGACCATCCGGTTCTCAGTGGGACGCTTCACCACGTTGCAGGACGTAGAAAACGCCGCGACGCTCGTGGTCGAGACGTCGCGGCAGGTCGGCACCGCCGGTCCGGCCGCGTGAGATCGGATCGGTCGGGCTCAGAAGCCGCCGAACGCGATGCCGGCGCGCACGACAAGGTAGCTCCAGTCGAACTTGGTATCCCGCAATCCCCACGATTCGGCGAGCAGGCGGTTCTTGGCGGGATTGTACGTGTAGACAGCGCTCAATTCGATGGGACCGACGGCCAGGCCGGCGCCGGCGCCGACGGCCAAGTTGGTCGAACTGCTCTCGAACACGCCGAAATCCTGGTCCCAGTCCTGGTAACGATTGTGGCAGAGGGCGACCCCGACCGTCACGTAAGGACGCAGCCCGGCGCGGTTCGCGGTCAAGAACTGTTGGACATCCACACCGTAGCGAAAAACCGACGTCCTGACGGCGTAGGCGACTTCGATGTCGTTGTCGTAGAAGACTCCCTCCCAGTCGCCGAAATTCGCGTAGTGGAAGCTCGGTCCGACGGCCAGCGTCTCGGTGGCGAAGTACCGCAGGCGCGCGCCGAGGTCGTAGCCGGTGCCGGCGCCGAGGCCTCGCTCGGTGCCCGCGAAATCTTCCCCCAGATCGCCGAACGGTTCGGCCGCGCCGCCCTCCACCACGAACTGGTAGGGCGAGGGCGCGGTGTAGGACGAAGTTCGCCGGTAAACGCCAGGACCGGTTCGCGGTTGCGCCACGGCGATCTCCGCTGCGATCAGTGCCAACACGAACAATGGCAACATGCGTGCGCGCATGGTCAGCTCCTTTCCGCGCCGGGTGCGGCCGGCGGCGATGAGCCCATCGATGCAGGACCGGTGCCAGCCGGCGGTCGCACGCCGGTTCGTTCAATACCAACGCAATCAACGCTCTAGAACCCGCGAACAGCCTGCGGCCGCCGCGCGGCTGTCCACTGCGATGGACATGCCGTGTCCCGGAGGCGTCGCGCCGCGACGACTTCGCTACGATTCGCCGTTGCGATCGAGCATGGTTCGCACTCGCCGCAGCAGCTCGACCGCGCGATACGGTTTGGTCAGGAGCAAGCCGCCAACCCGCAACATGTACTCCGACTCCAGGAGGTCCGCGCTGTAGCTGCTGCAAAACAGGACGGGCACGCCCGGCCGTAACTCGCTGATGTTGTCATAGAGGGCGCGGCCATCCATGCGCGGCATCACCACGTCCAGGATCAGCAGTTGCACTTCGGCGGCATGCGCCATGAAAATCTCCATGGCATCTTCGCCGTCGCGCGCCTCGAGCACCTGGTAGCCGGCATGTTCGAGCACATGCCGCGTCAGGCTGCGCACCATGTCGTCGTCTTCGACCAGCAGCACCAGTTCGCCGCGGCCCGAGACGGCGGGCGGATCATCGACGGACTCCGGCTCCTGCAATTGCTCGCTGACCAGCAGCGGTAAAAATATGTGAAACGCCGTGCCGACGTCGAGTTCACTCTCGAAATCGATATAACCCTGGTGCTGCTTGCAGATGCTGTACGCCGTGGCCAGCCCCAGCCCGGTACCGCACCCGAATCCCTTGGTCGTGTAGAACGGCTCGTACACGTGTTCGCGCGCGTCGGGATGGATGCCGCAGCCGTTGTCGCGCACGGTCACCTGCAGGTAGCGTCCGGGCTTGGCCCAGGGCCTGGCGGTGCAGAACGCTCGATCCAATTCGCACAGCGACGTCTCGATCTCGATCCGGCCTTCCTGGGGTAGGGCGTCGCGTGAGTTCAGAACGAGATTCAAGACCACTTGCTCGAGCTGTTGCGGATCGGCGTAGATCAGCGGCAAATCGGGCGCCTGGCGCACCGCCAGCTCGATACCGGGCGGCAGGACGCCGCGGCTCATGGCCGCCGCCTGATCGACGACGCGGCTCAGATCCACCAGCTTCGGCTGCAAGGCATCGTAGCGGCTGTACGTCAACAGGCGCTGCACGAGATCGCGGGCGCGGTTGACGGCGGTCAACACGAGGCCGGCTTCGTCTTGAAAGCCGTTGGCCGAGCGCATGCCGTGCTGCATCGATTCGGTATACCCCTGCACTACCTGCAGCATGTTGTTGAAGTCGTGCGCCACCGCGCCCGCCAGCCGGCCGATCGCCTCCATCTTGCTCGCCTGCTGCAGGCGAGCCAGCAGTTGCTTCTGCCGCGTGACGTTTTCCACGAGACTGAACACCCGGGCGATCTTGCCGTCGGCGTCACGGACCGGCACGTTGACCACGTGCAGATCCAACCGGCGGTCCCCCAGTAGCAGGCTGATCTCGCCGAGATCCTGCGGCTGCCCGCGCGCGGCCGCCTGTTGATCGTGCCGGCGCATCGCGGCCGCGAACTCCGGCTGGAAGAGGTCGGCGTCGCGGCGGCCCAGCACCGCCTCTTTCGGCAAACCCAGTTCGCTCTCCATATAGGCGTTCCAGATCACGTAGCGCAGATCCCGGTCGAGGTCCTTGGCGACGATACCCAGGGGCACGGTCTCAACCAGGGCGCTGAGGATCTCCTGCTGGGCGGCGATCTCCTCGCCGTAACGCCGCAGGCGAGTCAGGTCCTTGACGACCGTCAAGGTTTGCGGACCGGCCGCATCGGTTAGCGGTAAGCTGACCACCGACGCCGGAAAGAGCGATCCGTCGCGGCGCCGCAGCCAGATTTCCACCGGACCGCGCGCGTCACCGCCGTTGGCCGCGGCCGCCGCAACGAGGTATGCCAGACTCTCCGGCGGCACGATGGTCGCCAGATTGGTTCCCGGGAGGTCACGATCGTCGGCGCCGAACAAACGGTCGCACGCCGGATTACCGAAGACCACCTTTTTACCGTCATGAACCAGGACGCCGTCGGGCAGAAAATCGACTAGACGGCGGTAGCTCTCCTCGCTGCGGCGCAGTTCCGCCTGCGCCGCGAGGGCGCCGGTCACGTCGTCCAGGATGGTGAACAGTTCCGTGCGGCCGGACTCGGGATTGACCGACACGCCGCACGAGACGTGGATGTTCACGATCCTGCCGTCGAGGCGGCGCAAATCGATGACCCGCGAGGCGCGCCCGCGGCTGCCGCCGGTCAACTCGGCGATGAACTGCTCGCGCTCCTGCGGATCCCGGAAGAACGAGCGGATCCCATCGTGCCGCCGCGCGAACGCCAGCAAATCCTTGACCGACTCCGCGCCGAACAGCGCCGCGGCGCTGGAATTGGCGTAGAGCAGCGTCCCGGCTAGATCGGTGATCGTCACGCCGACGTGCGCGGTCTCGAAGAGCGTTTGCTGGCGCGACGCCGCGACACGCAGCGTATCCTCGGCCTGACGGCGTCTGGTGATATCGGCCGCCACGCCCACCGTTTCGAGCTGGCCGTCGGGACCGGTCTCGACGTGCACCGTGCGGGCGTGGAGCCAGCGCACGTGGCCGTCCGGGCGCACCAGCCGGAACTCTTCGTCCAGCGGTTCGTGGTGCAGCACAGCCTGATCCAGTGCCAGCCGCATGCGGTCGCGGTCTTTGGGGTGTATCCACGGCAGCCAGCCCCGCAGTCCATCGTTGGCCAGGACCTCCCGCGGCAGGCCGCTCACCCGCTCGTACGCCGAGTTGATGTACTGCAGTTCGTTGCCGACGCGCAGCCAGAGCACTTCCTGCATGCTCTCGGTAATCAGGCGCAGCCAGCGCTCGTTCAGCGCGTGCTGAGCCTCGGCGCGGCGCCGCGCGGTCACATCGCGGGCGATGACAACGATCTCCGGCCCGCCGCGCGCGTTCAGGCCCGCGACCCGTCGCGCCACCCCTTCGAGCCAGAGGGTGCGCCCGTCGGTGTGCCGCAGGCAGATGGCGGCGCAAACCGGCTGTTCGCCGGCGGCCGCTTGCCGCAGCGCGCCGGCCAGCGCCGCCGTATCAGCGACCCGCCAGCCGGGGACTCGGCGTTGCCCCGGCAAGGCGGCAGGGTCGACCCCCAGGAGCGCGTGAAAACCCGTCGAGGCATAGAGGAAGGTCCCGTCGAGCCGGTGGCGAGAGTACAGGTCGCCCGCGCACTCTAGCTGACACAGCAGCGCTTCTTCGCGCCGCACATGCCGCCGCAAGAGCAGCACGACAAGCAGTAAAACCGCCGCCAGCACCACGGCAAACGGAATCGGGCTAAGGAGCCAGTGCAGCGCACCTAGCAGGATGAACAGGACCAGAGCGCCGCGCCTCAGATTCGCCATGACAACTCCGGGCTGAGGACATGCCACAGATAATGATCATCCAACGCGACGGCAACGTCGGTCCGGCGATCGACGCCAGCGGTCCCGTGCCTCTGTCCGATGGCCGGTTTCCAGCTCGGCGGTCAATAAACCGTGCTCCGGGTCAACAGCGATTGGCGCATGGATCATGCGGCGGCGATATGTTATCATCAAGAATGCGATTATCCGCCGATGGTTCAACTGCAGGAGGCATCATGCAACGCCTGACCGCTCTTGCCCTGGTGCTGGTTCTGGCCGGCGCCGCCCTGGCGCCCGGCGTCCCGGTCGCCGACGCTCTTCTCCAGACCGCCGCGCCCGCGACGGTCGACCGCTCGCTCGTCTACATCCGCACCGCCGGCGAGAACGGACCGTCGTTGACCGGCGCGGGACTGGAACTCGCGACCGAGATCCCGGGCGGCTTCCTGGCGTTCTTGACCGACGCCGACCTGGCCGACCTGACGGCCTGGGGCATCGCTCACGTTATCGTGGCCAAGGACGACCCCGCCACCGAGGTCCTTATCCAGTACGAGGTCGGCGCCGGCGACCGGATCACTCCTTTGGCTGATGACGCGGAGATCCTGCACCGCGAACGCGACTTTGCGATCGTGCGCATACCCTACGATGAAGAGCGCATCCTATCTTGTTTGCCTGATATCCAACGCGTCTTCCGCCGCCCCTTGCGCTTCGTGAGCACCCCGTGGGAAGGCCCTGCGCCAGACAAGCTGCGCAGCGCCGATCCCGCCATTGCGGCCATGGTCGAAACCGTGACGCAAGGCTGGCTGCAGGACCAAGTGCAGATTCTGCAGGACTTCGGCACACGCCACAGCCAGCAGAACGGCGGCTTGCTGGCGAGCTACTGGTTGCGCGACCAGTTCCTCGCCTACGGCTACACCGACGTCACCCTGCACAGTTACAATACCTGGAACGACAACGTCGTCTGCGTCAAACCCGGCGCCGTTACCCCCGAGAAATACGTGGTCATCGGCGGCCACTACGATTCAATCACCAGCACCCCGACGGTAGCGCCCGGCGCCGACGACAACGCCACCGGCACCGTGGCCGTGCTCGCGGCCGCCCGCGCCATGGCCGACTACGAGTTCGAACACTCGGTCGTCTTCCTCGCCTTCAGCGGCGAGGAGCAGGGCCTTTACGGCAGCGCCGCCTGGGCCAGCGAGGCCGCCGCCGCCGGCCTGGACATCGTGGGTGCGCTGGTCATGGACATGCTCGGCTACCGCGCCGCCGGCGACGCCGCCGACATCGACATCATCAGCAACGCGTCCAGCCAGCCGCTGCGCGAGTTGGTGGACGAGGTCATCACGCTGTACGTGCCCGACCACGTGGCCGTCACCGGTTCGCTTCCCTTCGGCGCGAGCAGCGACCACGCCAGCTTCTGGAACAACGGTTACCGCGCGATCCTCTTCTTCGAGGACTCCGGCCAGTACAGTCCCTACATCCACACGGTCAACGACATCATCGGTCCCAGCGTGAACGACGTTGCGTTCATGAACCACAACGTGCGCACGGCGGTCGCCGCCACGGCGGCTCTCTCGCGCGTGTTCAGCATCGCGATCGTCCACGACCCGCTGACCCATTCCCAGCAAAACGGGCCCTTCGAGGTGAGCTGCCGCATCATCGCGGCTGAACCCCTCGACCCGGCCTCCTTGCAGTTGCACTACCGGTCGGGCGGCGGTTCGTTCACGACAGTCGCGCTGACGGCGGGCGGCGAACCGGACGTCTTCCTGGCCACGATCCCCGCGCAACCGTCGGGCATCCTGGTCGAGTACTACCTGTCGGCCGCCGATCAACTGGGCCGCACCGCGGTCAGCCCCGACGGAGCGCCGGCTGAGACCTACGCTTTCCGTCCCGGCCTGGAGATCGTCCTGGACGACGACTGCGAGGAAGACCTCGGCTGGACGCTCGGCCTGCCCTCGGACACCGCGACCTCGGGCCTCTGGGTGCGCGAAGCTCCCGTGGCCACAACCTACCAGCCCGGCGAAGACCACACGCCGCCGCCCGGCACGATCTGCTTCGTGACGGGCAACGGTGTGCCGGGCGGATCGGCCGGCGCCGAGGATGTCGACGGCGGTCACACGACGCTGCTCTCTCCGGTCTTCGACCTGGCGGGCGCCGTCTGGGCCGAGATCAGCTACTGGTGCTACTACGTCCTGGCGACCTCGCTGGACGACGTCTTCCGCGTGGACATCAGCAACAACGGCGGCACAAGCTGGGTCAATCTGCAGACCCTGACGGCGTCGACCGGGGGCTGGCTGCAAGGCGTCTTCGAACTGGACGGCAGCGGTCTCGCCCTGACCAACCAGATGCAACTTCGCTTCATCGCCGAAGACATCGGCCAGGGCAGCCTCGTCGAGGCCCTCGTGGATGACATCTTCATCGTTTGCAGCCGCGGCTCCGTTGCGGTGGAAGCGGTCCCGCCGCTCATGGCGCACCTGCAGGCGTATCCCAACCCGTTCAACCCGCAAACCACGCTCGGCTTCGCGCTGCCGCAGGCCGGCTTCGCCGAGATCAAGGTCTTCGACGCCCGCGGGCGCCAGGTGGCCCGGCCGCTGGCAGCGCCGCAACCGGCGGGCGGCGGTGAGGTCCTCTGGCAGGCGCCCGAACTGGCGAGCGGGATCTATCTCGTGCAGCTCCTACTCGACGGCGAGGTGCTGAAGGCGACGAAGTTGACGCTGGTGCGCTAGCGCGCCGGCGGCGCGCAGCGACGAATTGAAACGGATCCCGGAGCTCTCGGTCCGGGATCCGTTTTTATAGCAGGCAGGTGTTAACAAATAGAACTCGCGCGCGTATGCCTTGACGGCAGCCGCCGGCCGCCGCACATACCGTGTCAACCTCCGGGCGGCGGGCGGCGTCTAAAGACATGATCGCACACCAGCCGCAAGGATGGCCGATGAAGCCCGCAGCGATGCCAAGCCTGGAACCGGACTTACGCGAAACCGACCTGGTGGCGGCCGCCAGCCGCGGCGACCAGGATGCGTTCGAGCAGATCTACCGGCGGCACGTCGACCGCATCCACGCGCTGTGCCTACGACTGTGCGGCGATCCCGACCAGGCGGAGCAGCTTGTCCAGGCGGCTTTCGTGCAGGCCTGGCGCCATCTGCCCGGGTTTCGCGGCCAGAGCGGCCTCGGCACCTGGTTGCACCGGCTGGCGGTCAATCTGGTGCTGGACTGGCAGCGGGCGCGCGCGCGGCGCGCGCGGCGCGAACTCACGATGGATCCGCTCGCGGAACTGCCGTCCCTGGCCGCGCTCGGCGCCGGGCTGGACAGCCGCGACGGCGACCGTCTCGATCTCGAACGCGCCGTTGCGGCGCTGCCGGACGGCGCCCGAGTGATCTTCGTGCTGCATGAGGTGGAAGGTTACTCCGTCCGCGAGGTCTCTCGGCTGCTGCGGGTCGCCGAAGGGACGGTCAAAACCCAGTTGTTCCGGGCCCGCCGCCGACTCAGGGAGGTATTGCGATGACCACCGGAGATCCGTTGCGCGATGCGCTGGCGGCTTTGCGGCGCGGCGTGCCCCCGCGCAGGGACCTGTGGCCGGACATCCGCGCGCAACTCGCTGCTCGGCAGCCCCGACACCGCGCGGCCGCGCCGGCACAGTTCGCACAGACCTTCGCAGAGAAAGCGCCGGGAACCGCGCGCAGGAAGCTGCCGACTCGTCGCGCGCTCTGGGCGACGGCCAGCCTCGCCGCGGCGGCCGCTGCGGTCGTCCTGGTCCTCGGCACGCAGCGAACGCCGGCAGGCGGAGACACCGACACACTGGTCCGTGATTCCCTTGCAGACAGCTACGCGGCGGTTCGCGCCGATATCCAGGTTGTGCTGGATAACCAGTGCGAAGGCCTGGCGGCATCCGCGTGCAACGAGTTGCAGGCCGGCCTGCAGGAACTCGATCGCAGTATCGCTGAGTTGCGCCAAGCCCTGGTCCAGGCTGAAGACGGCTCGTCGGCCAGCCAATGGCTCGCGACGCGCCTGCGGCGTGCGGTCTGCCAGACGCGAGGTCTCGCCGGCCAGGCTATCAGAATCCTTTGACCGTGATTTCAACCGGAGGTTGCTCATGAATTCCTGCGCACGTCGTGTCAGCCCGGCCAGTTCGGCGTTGATCCTCGCGCTGGCCGCGGTCCTGGGTCTCTGCCAGCCGGCGCCGGCCGGCGAGACGATCGACCGGACCCACAAAGTGAACAAAGATGCCATCATCACGATCGACAATCTCGCGGGTTCGGTGACGGTGACCGGCTGGAACCGCAACGAAGTCAAGATCACCGGCGCACTCGACGAGCAAGCGGAGGGATTGCAGGTGGAAGGCGACGCCGACCGCCTGGCGATCGAGGTGAAGTACCCCAAGCGGATGCGAGGCAACGTCGACGGCAGCCGGCTCGAGATTCAAGTGCCGGCAGGCAGCCGGCTAGAGATCAGGTCGGTTTCGGCCGACGTTACGCTCGATAACGTCGAAGGCGCCGTCGAGATCAACACCGTCAGCGGCGAGGTGAAAGTGCGCGGCAAACCGGCGTCGCTACGGGCCGAGTCGATCAGCGGCGGTCTCGATGTGGTTGCCGAGAGCGCCAAGATCGTCCTGCGCACCATTTCCGGCGCGATCGACGCTGCGGGCGAGGCGCGGGAGTTTTCCTGCAACTCGATCAGCGGCGGCATCGACGTGACGGCGGACAAGAACCTCGCCACGCTCTCGTGCGAAACGATCTCCGGCAACGTCGTCGTCAAGGGCCCGATCGCCCGCAAAGCGGAATGGGAACTCGCGACGCACAGCGGCGACGTGAAACTCGAACTGGCGGGCAAGATCGACGCACGGTTCCGCGTGTCGACCTTCTCTGGTCGTATCGCCGATGTCTTCGGCCAGCAGCCCGCGCGCACGTCCCGCTATGTCCCGGGCCAGGAACTCAACCACACCGAGGGCGACGGCGGCGCGCTGATCAAAGTGGATGCCTTCAGCGGCAACGTGCGCATCGAACGGCGCTAGCCAGGACCGCTCCACGCCTGCCCAGCCGCACGGCTGATTTGAGGGCGGCTGCGCCTCAGGCGCGGCCGCCGCTGCGCACGGCGTCGCGAATCTGCCGCAGCAGTAAAACCATGACCAGCACCGCCAAACTGATCGAGATCTCGAGTAGACGTTCGGGTTCGTAAACGCGGGTCAGGGTGTAGCCGTTGAGATTCGCGATTTTTTCGACGATACCCAGGATCAGTACGATAAAAGCCAGGACGAAGAAGACCCGGCAGACCAGACTCACGAGCTTGTCGATCATCAGGACACACTCCTCGTTGCCTTGACGGCGACCAGGTGACCGCGCAGCCGGGTCACGACCTCGGAATCGAAAGAGCCCGCAGGGCGAGCCGTCGTTGCGAGTACTGGACATAGACAGCGACGATGCTCTTGTCCTCTTTTTGGAACCAGAGCTGCGCCCATCCGGGAAACGTCTCATTGGTCGTGACCGCGATGAGGTCGCCGAAGGACAGTGGGATCGCGTCCTGCAGATCGGCAGCGGCGAACGTCAGCGCGCCTTCTTCGGGGGTCTGCGCTGGCAGTTTCGCGCAGCCGCCGCACACGCTCACGACCAGCAAGAATGCCGCGAGGATCAGGACGGTGCCTCGCATAACGGCTCCTTTCGACGGGGCGAGTCATATCCGCCACCCGGCCTGGACGCCGCGCGAAGCTATTGGCGAGGAGCATCCGTGGCAACCGTCCAGGACAGGATAGCCACCAGACATGCAGGAGTGTAAACGCCGGGAATATAACGAGACAAGGAGTAAAACAGAGGGCGGGGCGAGGCGACGCTGTCGGTTGTTGGCTCCACGTCTACTCGATACCAACGCCGCACAAGCTCGGATTCCCGAGATGGAATTCCTGCCAGCGAACAGCAGCTCGTACCTCGGACTCGGTGGCGATCGACCTCAAAACGGTGCGAGAGCGGGACCAAAAAGCCTGGAACGCGACGGCTGATGCCTCCGGGCCTCGGCGCGTCCCGGGGACAGGCGCCGCCTGGTTCGATTCTCTCCGATCCTGCCGTTTCCACTCCTTCTTAATGTTCAACTGAAGGGCGTCGATAGGAACCTGGCAAAGAGGTGGATCAAGCGCCCCTCGTCCAGGCATTCCGCTGTCTCTGAAGGAGGATCACCATGAACGGCAAGACCCTTGGCGCTTCCCTGCTCATCTTGATCATCGTCGGCACCGGCGTAGCGCTGCTGACACGCGTAGTGCACAAGCCGCAAGAATTGCCACCGGCCGAGCTATTCGCCCTTGTCGACGGGCTGCTCGACGCCACTGACCCCTGTAGTGCAGTCATCGAAAGTGATCCAGACTTCCAGCAGCAGCTGCGCACACCCGCGGTCCGCGACGGCAAGCTCACCAAGGCCGGCCTGGCGAAAGCCTGGCGGCAGAGCATTGACCTGGTGGAGACGGGGTCTTTGGCGCCGAAGATCCAGGCCAGGATCGACATGCGGATCGATCGCGACGCTGTCACGGCCGGGTTGCAGCGAGTACGCGACCAGTACGAAACGTTGCTGGCCGGCAGTAGCCGCTATAGCGCGGAGTGTCGGGGACTACTGAACCATTTCGGGGTCCCCCTGCGGGCCGCCGAGGTGCTCGTCGAGACAGCCCTGGAACCCGGCAAGCACGTGGCGTGGGCCATGGACTACAGCCTTGCCAAGATCACCATGATGAACAGCCTCGAGACATTCGTCGATGGCGTCATGGCGATGTCCGGCGAGCAGGCTGAGGTCGGTCGGCAACGGTTCCTGGAGGCCAGCGCCGCCTTCATGGTCTCGCCGGTCATGGACTACGTCGCCAGCCATCGCGAGCACTGAGCGCCCCAGTTCCCGTTTTCCGATTTGACACCGGGCAATCGCCAGAGGTAGAACCTTGCGAGCACCGGACGTGATCGGTGCTTTTCGGAGCAGGTGCCGCAGACTGGACACGCGGAGATCGTCATGCCCAAATGCCACTCTGGGTTCCTCGCTTTGCCAGCCTTCCTCGTCGGTCTTCTCATCGGATCGATCAGTGCCGGGGCACAACCTTTGCCGGCCGGCGATTATCTGGGCCAGAAACCGCCCGGCCGCACTCCCGAGCTATTCGGACCCGGCGTCGTTTCGACCGGACTGCCCGAGCGCGACCTGGCCGTGACTCCCGACGGTAACGAGATCTACTTCACCGTCATGGGACCAGCCTACGCTTTTTCCACGATCATGGTGGTGCGGCGGACCGACGGACGCTGGCTTCCCCCCGAACCAGCGTCGTTTTCCGGCGATCCCGGGCACGTCGATCTGGAGCCGACGATCGCGCCCGACGGGACCAGGCTGTTCTTCGTCTCCAAACGCCCGCCGTCCCCCGGTGTCGAGCCGAACGAGGACATCTGGTTCGTCGAGCGCACCGAATCCGGCTGGAGCGCACCGCGTAACCTGGGAACACCGGTCAACTCCCCCGCCTCCGAGTTCTTTCCCTCGCTCACCCGCGATGGGACGATCTACTTCACGCGCGGCGCCGAGAGCGGACAGGGGGAGCACATCTTCCGCTCGCGCCTGGTCGATGGTGTTTACCAAGAGCCGGAAAAGCTCCCTGATAAGATCAACTGCGGTCGCATGCGTTTCAACGCCCTGGTGGCGCCGGACGAGAGCTTCGTGATCCTCGGCGTCGTCGGCCGCGAGGACGCCATCAGCCCGGCCGACTACTACGTCGTGTTCGCGAAGCCCGGCGGCGGTTGGTACGAGCCGCAGAACCTGGGCGCGCCGATCAACCTGCCGCGCGTGCGCGGCTACTCGCCGTCCCTTTCCCCGGACGGCAAGTATTTCTTCTTCATGAGCGAGCGTCTATCCGCCGAGCCGCCGGCGCGGAGGCTCACCTATGCCGACTATCAGCAAATCAACCAAGGCCACGGCAACGGCCAGAGCGACATCTGGTGGGTCGACGCCTCGGTCATTACCGACCTGCGGCCGCAGTGAACTGAGAGCCGAGGCGAAGAGCTAACCCGGATTATTCATGAAGGACCGCCGCGCATGGTCGGTCAGTTCGACGACACGAGGTTTCCGGGTAGGCGGCGGGCTAGATTCGAGCTGGCGAAAAAAGGAGCTGCGCCGCATCAGCGCAACCCCTTGATTTTATTGGTACGCCGCCAGGGACTTGAACCCCGAACCCGCTGATTAAGAGTCAGCTGCTCTGCCAGTTGAGCTAGCGGCGCACCGTAGTGATTGGGTCCTTGTGGAAGGACGGCAGGCCCGCTAACCTGGCACTTCAAGCAGCCTGGCCTGCGTTGCGTGGCCGGAATCTACAACCGGGGCCCACAGGTGTCAAGCAAAGCACCGGTGAACCGGGGCCCCGGCACGCCTCCATGCAACGGCGTTCAACCATGCCCCGCCGATCCGGTTCCGGGTCTGGTATCGAAGGAGCCCATGCTCTCCCTGCGCACCCGCCGCCAGCGCGCTCGTAAGATCATCGCCAAGCTGCGCGACGTCTTTCCCACAAGCGGCTGCAGCCTGACCCACCAGGACCCGTGGCAACTCCTGGTTGCTACGATCCTGTCCGCTCAATGCACCGACGCGCGCGTCAACCAGGTCACGCCCGGGCTCTTCGCCGCGTTGCCCTCGGTGCGCGACTTCGCCGCCGCGCCGCTGGACGCGCTCGAGGACGCGGTCCGCCCCACCGGTTTCTTCCGCAACAAGGCGCGCAGTCTGCAAGGCGCCGCGCAGGCGATCGTCGAGCGGCACGGCGGTGAAGTACCGTCGACGCTCGCCGAGCTGGTGCGGCTGCCCGGCGTCGGCCGCAAGACCGCCAACGTGGTGCTCGGGGAGATCTGGGACCGGCCCGACGGCGTGGTCGTCGACACCCATGTCAGCCGCATCGCGCAGAAGCTGGGCTTGACCGACACCGGCGAGCCCGCGGCCGCCGAGCGGCAGCTCAACGAGGTCGTACCGCAGGAACATTGGCGCCTGTTCACCCACCTGATCATCGATCACGGCCGCCAGACCTGCCGTGCGCGCCGGCCGCTCTGCGACGCGTGTCCGATCTACCAGTGGTGCGAGGTGCGCGCGTAGTCGGTGCGAATGCGGCCGCAACAAGCAAGCCGCTCTGCAAGGGAGCGGCTTGCTTGCCGGTGCGCTGCGATCGCCGGTGCGGCGGCGCAGCGATCGTTGTCGGAACGCTCAGAACGGCAGATCGTCGTCTTCGATCGGGCCGCTCGGGTCCATCGGCGGCGGGTTGAAATTGTCGGCAGCGCCCGCGGCGGCGCCCGCGGCGCCGCTGTACTCCTGCGCCGCGCGGCCCGGCGCCGGTGTGTCGCCTTCGCCTTCCTCGCGGCGGCCGAGGATCATCAACTGGCGGGCAACGATCTCGGTCGTGTAGCGATCGTTGCCGTCGCGGTCCTGCCACTTGCGAGTTTCCAGCCGGCCTTCCACGTAGACCTGCTTGCCCTTGCGCAGGAAACGCTGGGCGCGGTCAGCCAGCGCGCGCCACGCCACCACGCGATGCCACTCGGTCTTCTCCTGCCACTCGCCCGAGCTCTTGTCCTGCCAGCGCTCACTGGTCGCGACGCGTAGGTTGGCGACCGGCACATTGCCCTGCGCCGTGTACTTGATCTCGGGATCAGCCCCGAGATTGCCGATCAGAATCACTTTGTTCACGCCAGCCATCGGATCCTCCTGGACGGAAGTCGGCGACCGCGGGCGGCCGCCGGGTGCATGGGAGGTACACAGCAGAAAACGAACCGCCACCGCAATCGGCGGCCGCGCCGAACACGGCAGCCCCGGCTCGCGGCGGCGGCGAAATATCGATGGGGTGGATGATGGGACTCGAACCCACGACAACCTGGACCACAACCAGGGGCTCTGCCAACTGAGCTACATCCACCACCATGAACCGAGCAATCTGGCACGCCCGGCAGGACTCGAACCTGCGACCTGTGGATTAGAAGTCCACTGCTCTATCCAGCTGAGCTACGGGCGCCCCATTCGCGTCCGCACCGAGCGGAAGGCGAATAATGACGGTGCTGCCCGCCGGTGTCAAGAGGGTGTCGCACTGCGGCGCCGGCTGCGGTCGCTGATTGGTCGGGGCGACAGGATTTGAACCTGCGACCCACGGCTCCCAAAGCCGTTGCGCTACCGGACTGCGCTACGCCCCGACCAGGGCAGACTTCGTGCCCGCCGTGCACCCGGCTGCTAGCACGGGCTGGCGACCATCGGGCGGATTGGAATTGATAGACGCCATCCTTTGACCTGTCAATCCCAGCGTACGGATCGCGGCGCCAGGCAGCGACAGGCGACAGGTCCCGGGGCGCGACCGGGTGCAGCCCTCGGGCGCGTTCGATCGCGGCGCCGCAGCCCCGCAGCCGATCAGCCTTCGCCGTAGATTCGCCCCACGGCGGCGAACAGTCGGCGCAGCGCCCGCGCGCGGTGGCTGATCGCGTGCTTTTCCGCGGCTGCAAGCTCGGCCAGGGTCCGGTCCTGGCCCACGGGAACGAAGATGGGGTCGTACCCGAAACCGCCGTCGCCGAGCGGCTCGCGCCCGATGCGCCCGGGCAAGCGGCCGTTGGCCGCCAGCTCCAGCCAGGTCGGAGCGTTGAGCGCGCGGCCGGGCGCCTCGGGCGGCAAGACCGCCGGCATCGCCAGGTCCTCCGGCGAATCGAGGTCGTCCGGGCCGTCGGCGGTCCACAAGCGAGTGTCGGGCAGGCGTATCGCCTCGGGCGGCGCGTTCTCGGGCCGCCCACCGCCGAGGTAGGGCTGCACCAGGCGGTGGAGGATGCCCGCCACGCGGTCGGCGTCGACGCCCCAACCTCGCGCCACGGCGGCGGCGCGAGCCTGGTAGTCGGCCCAGGTGCTGCGGCGATCGCAACGCTCGTTCCAGTAGCGGTCGGCGTCGGCGCCGGGCGGCAGAAGGCGCGGCCCGGCGAACGGATTGTGCAGCCAGCGCGCGTGGGCCTCAGGCGCGGCGCCGGCCGCCGTGAGCCCGGGCGCCGGCCGCGGATCGACCCACACCAGGCTCGCTTCGAACCGGGCGTCCCGCGCCTCGTCGGCAACATCGCGTAGCAGGTCGAGCACCAATGCCGCGTTGTCCGCGTAGCTGGCCTGCGGTCCGGCGAACCGCGAGGCGAAAATGTCCGGCAGCCCGCCCAGGCAGCGCACCTGGAAGGTGGTGTCGTCGGCCACGGCGATCTCGCCGGTGTAGGCCGCGGTCGCCACGGCTTTGCGGGTGGCGTTGCCCAGCGCCGTGGTGCCGTCTTCGATCACCTCGGGCAGCCCGGAGACCTCGCTGCCGGCGACCACTCGCAGCGGCAGCCCCGCGCAGATCTCGCGCAGCTCGCGGAGCTTGTCCGGGTTCCGGCTGGCAAGGACAACCGTTCGGGCGGGAACGCTCATGATCATCCTCCGAGCACCTTGCGCTGCAGTTCGTTGATCTTGGCGATGGCCGCCGCCGCGAGGTCCAGCATCCGGTCCAGTTGGTCGCGCGCGAAGGGAGCCCGCTCGGCGGTGCCCTGGATCTCGATCAGGCCGCCGCCTTCGGCCATCACGACGTTCATGTCCGTCTCCGCAACGGAGTCCTCGCGGTAGTCCAGGTCCATCAGGATGCCGCCGTCGACCAAGCCCAGGCTGATCGCACCCACCAGCGCGCGCATGGGATGCTTG
>Ga0334888_1003051_pt1 | contig 17067 bp, 15 predicted proteins | sample GraSluR1_MG_FD_207227 | JGI IMG/M metagenome (GOLD analysis project Ga0334888, IMG submission 207227) | Sludge microbial communities from methane-producing bioreactor in Wageningen University, Netherlands - Granular Sludge_3_08-R1 | ecosystem: Engineered > Bioreactor > Anaerobic > Unclassified ...
CACCAAGGACTTGGTCAACGAGATCGTGAAGCCGGTCGAATACCACCAGCCCATGCCGGCCTCGGCGCGCGCTGCCGGCGACGACCTGGGCTTGGCCGACTGAGCGGCTTTCGGGACGTGTAAGTCAGCCTTCTCGGAAGCCGTAAGCTTTCGGGAAGCGCATCAATACGGACGTCTCCCCGGCGGAGCCTGTCGCAAGACGGCGTTCCGCCGGGGTTCGTTTTTTGGTGCGTGGGCTGGCTGAAGGTCGTAGTCCGCGCCTTAGTGGTTTGATCGCTATGTTTCTGTCATTCTGACGACCGGAGGGAGGAAGAATCCGTTCATCCGCCACACAGGGATTCTTCGCCTTCGGCTCAGAATGACAACTGCGCAAATTATGTTGACAGAGCACTTAGGCTTCGTGGACGAAGACGAACACCAGGTCGTTGACGTTGGTTTGGGTGGGGCCGGTGAGCAGCAGGTCGTGGACGGCGTGCAGGTAGGGGTAGGCGTCGTGCCGGCGCAGCGCGGTTTCGGCATCCAAGCCCAACGCTTTGCCGCGGGCGACGGTGGCGGCGTCGGCTATGCCGCCGGCGCTGTCGGTGGGGCCGTCGGTGCCGTCCGTGGCGAGCGACACGACGACGATGCCGGGTCTATCCTGCAGGGCGATCGCGGCGGACAGGGCGAGTTCTTGGTTGCGCCCGCCCTTGCCGGGGTCTGCGCCGAGGGTGACGGTGGTCTCGCCGCCCAAGATGAGACAGGCCGGCGGCTGCAGCGGCGCGTGGAACGCCTGGATCTCGCGGCCCAAGCCCACGGCGACTTTGGCGACCTGGCTGGCTTCGCCCTCTAGATAGGTGGTGAGGAGGAGGGCGTTGTAGCCCTGGGACTCGGCGGCGCGTGCGGCGGCCGTCGCGGCCACGCGATTGTCGGCCACGACTAATGTCTGGCTGCTTGCAAAGGCAGGGTCATCAGGTTTGGGCGTGTCCGGCTCATCGCCGTTCAGCCCTGCTTGCAGGCGTTGTACAATCGCAGCGGGCAACTCGGATTCGAGTTCGTAACGCTGGACGATGCGCCAGGCGTCGTCCCATGTGCTCTGGTCGGGCACGGTCGGTCCGCTGGCGATGACGTCGAGCGGGCTGCCGATGACGTCGCTAAGCGCCAGGGTGATGAGCGTGGCGGGGGCGACGGCCCTGGCGAGCTGGCCTCCCTTGACTGCGCTGGTGTGCTTGCGCAGGCAGTTGATCTCGTTGATGGTGGCGCCGGATGCGAGGAGAGCCGCCGTCATCGATTGGATGTCGGCGAGCGTTAGCCCGGGTGCGGGGGCGACGAGTAGAGCGGAACCGCCGCCGGACAGAAGGGCGATCACCAGATCGTTTTCTCCGGCGGATTGGGCCAACTCTAGAATGCGCATGCCGGCATCGACGCCGGCTTGGTCGGGGGTGGGATGGCTGGCTTCCGCTATTTTGATGGTCTGCGTGGGGCCCGCGTGTCCGATTTTGACGACCGCCAGACCATCGGTGATGCGGTCGCCGAGCGCTGCTTCCACGGCCTGGGCCATGGGCGCGCCGGCTTTGCCCGCGCCGATGACAAAGATGCGCGCGTAGCGATCCAGGTCGTAGTCGCGGTCGTCCACGGTCAGGCGATTGCCCTGGCGCCGGAGATAACTCTGCGTCGCCGAGAACGGGTCAACCGCAGACAGGGCGGCCTGCAGGATGGTCAGGATGGGTTGGCGTTGGGTTTGGTTGGGGAGTAACACCGCGGGATCGAAGGGCATCTTTCGCTCGTCGTTTTGGGTTGTGTTCATTGACTAAGCGGCGTCGAGAGGCGTTCATAGTAAGAAGGACGCCTCTCGTCAATAATCGGCGTAGTCCCGCCATTGCAGCCGGCGCGGCGGGTTGCGCTCTCTGCCGCTCAGGTGATGATGATGCAGTTCTCGCTGCCGTGTTCGCTAGGCTCGTAAGCGTCAGCGGCGTCGTCGTTGAACCACTGGCCGTCCTCTGTGCAATAGCGGAAGGCATAACGCTTGCCGGCGGCGAGCGTCACGGATGCGCTGCGCGTGTTGTTGCTGCGCTTAATGAGCAGCAGGTCGGACGGGTTCCAGTCGTTGAAGTCGCCCGCCACAAAGACGCGCTCCTGGTTCGGGTCGTGGGGAATGATGAATGTAACCTTGACCTGATCGCTCCCCTTTGCTGTTTGTCGCTTAAGCATTGTCGTTCCTTTCGGCCATATCTGCCTGGCGTATACGGCGTCATGCGTACACGCGCCATCCTGCGGACTTTTGTCCGAGGCGATGATAGCAGAAAAGATTGATTCCGCAAAGGAGGGGCCGCCTGAAAATGTGTTTTCCGCGGGGCGCGGCGCGTGCCCTTTGACGGCGCACGCCGCTACGGATTCTCCTTCTCGTCGGACTGGACAGGCGCGACATCCGGCAGGGGGAGCTTACTGTCTGCGGGAGGGGGCGGGCCGTCTGCGTTTGACTGCCGGAAGTGTATGGGCAGGGGCGCGTTCACGCTGCGCAGATGCAGATCGCGCTGGGGGAAGGGTATCTCGATGCCATGCTTGGTGAACTGGCTGTAGATCATGAAATGTAGGTCGCTTACCACCTCCAGCGCGCGCGCCGAGTTGCCGATCCATACGGCCAGATCGAAATTGAGGCTTGATTCGCCAAAAGCCGTGAAGAAGACAACCGGCGCCGGGTCTGCCATGACGAGGCCGTGGCTTCTCCCGACTTCGAGCAGAATGTCGCGCACTTGGGTCGGATCGCTGTCGTAGCTTACGCCAACGCTGATGACGCGACGCACCACGCGGTCGCTGAAGGTATAAGCCGCTACGGTCGAGGTGAGCAGGGTCTTGTTGGGGACGAAAATCTCGACGTTGTCGATGTTGCGCAAGACGGTGGCGCGCATGCGCATTTGCGTGACCGTGCCGCGTTGCCCGCCGACTTCGACGGTATCGCCCGGCCGCAGCGTCTGCTCGAAGACGAGCAGGATGCCGCTGATAAAGTTCGCGATCAACTCTTGCAGGCCGAAACCGATGCCGACCGAGAGGCCGCCGAAGACGATAGTCAGCGCCGAGAGGTCGAAGCCAAGGGTGGTGGCGGCCATGAGGATGCCGATGCCGATGATGGCGTAGTTGGTGGTGATGACGATGGTGTTGGCGACGCCCGCGTCGGCTTGGGTGCGCGGCAATACATAGCGGTTTAGGACATCGCGCGTGATCCACGCCAGGGCGAGAAACAAATAGAGCACGACGATGGCGGTGATGATGGAGCGCAGCGAGAGGGCTTGCCCCATCACCTGCACGAGCGGAATATCGCCCAATAGGAATGTGCCGTCAAGGCCGATGCTCAAGCTGGCGGCGAGCAGGATGAGGAAGATGGGCGCCACGAAACGGCGATGGTATCGCTGCGCCGTCTGTAGATCGACGGCGCCGAAGAGGAAGGCGCCGAGCACGCGATAGGTGAGCAGCAGCCAGAACAGGTTGTTGAGTCGCGCCAGCAAGCCGGACGGGATGCCGTTCTGATCGAGGCGGCCCACGGCAAAACCGCCCAAGATCAAGCCGAGGAGGGGAAAGAGCACGAATTCGGCGGCACGCGTCCAGCGGATCAGGCGCGTGCGCCAGGTGACCGGTTGCGGCGTGTCGTCGCCCTGGCGCGGCGCGGCCCCGATGCGCTGTTCGAACCAGTTGGTGAGGAGACGGAAAGGAACGGGGATGAGCCAGGCAACCAGCGTCACCATGAAGAACGCCAGCAATTGCTGCTGTACGACAGGCCGCAGCAGCAAGAGAATCAGCGTATCGAGTTGCTCTAGAATGGCCTGGATGCGAGGATCATTCACATGTTACCTGCCTTTACGAGTCCTGGTCTTGCGTCTGTTCGGTTGCCGGAGGGGCGACGTCCTCCCCGGTCGCATCCGGCGTAGACTGAGTTGCGGGGGAAGGCGTCGCAGTGCTGTCGACAGGAGTGGGTTCGGCAAAGCCGTTGGCCTGGTTGATGCGCCGGGTCACTTCGGCAGCCGCCTGCTCCGGTGCGACGCCGTTCTGGAGCGCGCCGACATAGGCCTGGTCGCCCAGGGTGAGCACGGCGCGGAATTCCGTCAGGTTGGGGATAGGAAAGGCAGATCGGGTCTGTTCGACGAAGACGGCTATGTCAGGATGACTATCCAAAGACACGGTGGCGTTGGCGGGCACGACTGAGTGCGCCTCCACTAGCAGCGCTTGGTTTTCCGCGTTCGAGGCGAAGGCGGTAAACCCGGCGGCAATGTTCGCCCTCCGTTCGGAGGAATTCTGGTTGAAGAAGAATCCGGTCGCCTCGAAAAACGGTGCGGCATCCCCTGCCGGGCCTGCGGGCAAGAGGGCGACGCCCAGTTGATCTTCGCCGAGCGCGGCCAACAACTCCGGTATATCTGCCGGCCCGCCAATATGGTAGGCGGATCGACCTGCCAAGAAGAGATTCTTCGACTCGTCCGGCTCGAAGACGATCTGGATGCCGTGCTCGTCGCGAGAGCGACGCAGCCAGGTGAGCCACTCGGCAAGGCCGTCTTGGTCGAGGATGACGCGATTCTGGCTGTCCATCAGCGTCCCGCCCATCGCGCCCACGCCCCAGTAGGCCGGGACGAAGCGGGCTGGGAGGGCGATGGGCGCGCCGTCGTCTGCTTGCGAACGCAAACGTTCCAGGACGGCGGCGGGCGTTTCGACAAGGGATCGGTTATAGAAGAGGGCGTAGACATGCATGGTCATGGGGACGCCGACTAAGCGGTTGTGCACGCGCATACCGCTCAACGCAACAGGGTGATAACGTTGCAGCCGTTCGTTCGATATTAGGTTGGCGAGGTCTCGCAAAGCGATGCCGTCGGCCACGGCGTCGATCAGCCAAGTCTGCGGGGCTAATACAATATCCGGGTTGGTCGTGGCAGTGGGGTTTTGCGCCCACCGGCTGCGAACCATGTCGAGGTTTTCGCGCGAGCTTTGCACGATGACGAGCGGGCACACCTGCTTGTAGCGTTGGATGATGGCGTCGAGCGCTTCGGCGGCCGGCCCTTCCCAATCGTGCACGAGGCGAACGGTGCCGAGATCTGTGCAGGCCGGCGGTCTTGCCTCCGTCACGGCGAAGCCGTTGGCTTCGTTGACGGCGCGTGTGGTGTTCTCCGCAGCTTCCAGCGGGGTGATCAGGCCTTCGAGGACGCGGTTATACGCCTCGTTGGCATTGGCCCACACGGCGTCCATGCGCGTGGAGTTCGGGATCGGTACGGCCGATGCGGCCTGCGCCGCGAAACCCGCCACCAACGGATGGAGACGCGGGTTGATGCGCACTCTGGAATTGGCCGGAACCAGGCGCGCCCGGCGCATCAGCGTAGCGCTCTGTTCGGAGTTGGTGAGGAACTTGCCCAGCTCGACGCTGATGAGGCGTTGGTTAGGCGAGGAGACCGTGCTGAACAAAGCGGCGCCGACGCCCAAGAACGGCCCCGCGCTGCCGGTCGGTCCGCTAGGCAGCGGGACTACGCCGACATCGTCCTCTCCGAGCGCTTCGAGGATCTGGTGCAGTTCGGTAGGGCCGCCGATGTAGTAGGCCGCGTCCTCGGAGAGAAAGCGTTCGCGCAGGGCTTCCCGGTTGCTGTCCAGGATCATGCCGGGCGCATCGCGTGCGATTCGCAGCCAGTCGAGCCAGTTGGCGTAGCCGCCCTGGTCGAGGATGGCCCGGCCTTCGGCGTCGAACAACCTGCCGCCGAAGGCTTGGACGCCCCAGAAGGCGTCGGCAAAGTCGGTGCTCATCAACACGGTCCTGCCGTTGGCCGCCTGCGCCAGGAGCTCGTCGAGCGTCGTTGCCGGCGTTGGCGCCAGCCGTCGATTGTAATAAAGGGCCGGGACTTCCAACGAGATCGGCAAGCCGTAAAGCTCGTTGTGATAGGTCAGGCTTTCGATTGCGCCTCGTACATATTGCTCGCGCAGTTCGGTCGGAATTTGGTCATCGATGCTGCGGATAGCGCCGGCATCCGCTAGCGGCCTCACCCACGACGACCGGCCGATCAGCAAGTCGGGGCCGAGGCCGCTTTGGGCTGAAAGCCGGAACTGGGCCAGGAGTTCGTCGCGGGAGGCAAAGGCTTGCGTATGGACCGTCACATCAGGGTGCAACCCCTGGAATCTCGCCAGCACTTCGCCAAAGGCGTCGACTTCGGGGCCGTGATACGCATGCCAGACCAGCACCCGCCCTGCGAGCGCATCGGGATCAGCTTCAGTTAGGTTGGGTACGAGCAGCACAGCGCTGACGCAGATCAGCAGGAGCAGGGCCAGCGCGCCGAGCAGACGCCGTTTGAGCGTGACCCTGCGTCTAGGCCGGTTTGTAGTATCGGTCATAATCGTTGACGAGCAGGTAGAGCGGCTCTTCGTCCTCTTCGATGTCCGGGAAGCGGCCAATCGGTTCGTAGAAGCGGTTGTCGGCGGCGTCATCGTTGACGGTGGAGACTTCGCCAACTAACACGGTTTCTTCCAGGCCCCAGAAAGAATGGTAGCAGTAGGGGAGGAGTGTGATGCTTTCGCCCGGGCTGAGGACGATGACGCTGCCGGCAGCCATCGTGCGCACCCAGCCGTCCGTGTTGACGGCTACGTCGGTGTCAGCCAGACCTCCGTCCGGGGTGGCGTTGTAGACCTGGACGGCGAGTTTGCCGCCGCCGCGGTTGATGATGTCCTCGGTCTTGAGCCAGTGGAAGTGGAAAGGCGTGATCTGCTCGACGCCGACAATAAGCAGCTTTTCGGCGTAGAGCTTGCCCTTGCCGCTCTTGAGGTTGGCCGGGTCGCCGTTGCGGATGGTGAACAGGAAGAGGCCTTTGCGTGCATAGTCGCCCTGGCCGAAATCGGTGATGTCCCAGCCCAACATATGGTCGACAATCTCGCGCACTTCCGGTCCCTTGGCAGCCCATTCATCAGGCGACCAATAGGCGAATGGCGGCAGATAGAAACAGTGCCGGCGGATGAATTCATCCGTGTTGCGGATGATGGCGTTGATCTCTGAGCGTTTCATGGCGGATTTTCCTCTGGTGATTGGGGGTAGGGAAAAGGTTCCGATGACCGGGACGCATTACGCGGCCGGCGAAGCGACATAGAGCGGGTCGTCCGGCGCAACCCACAGGGAATGCGCTGCGGACCAGCGCCAGCCGGACAAGGGCAGGCGCAGAGGCAGCTTGTCCCAACCGGCGGCAACGCGGCTCTGGAGGGCTTCCCAGGCGGGCACGCCGCTGATGGCGTCGGCGCGTTCGACATTGGCCCCGCCCGCGGCGACGGCGCTGGTGAGGGCTTGTTCGGGTTCCTGGCCGCGCAGCACGCCGGCGAAGAAGCCGGCAATGGCGCAGTCGCCGGCGCCGGTTGTGCCCACCAGGTCGACGGCAAAAGCGGAGGCAAGCAGTTCACGGCCAAGCCAGGCCGGACTGAACGCCAGACCGGCAACGGCATCGAGACGGGCGGCGTCGGGCGTGGTGCGCAGGTAGACGCCTTGGTCGCCCATCTTGAGAGCGACGATCGCCGCGCCGAAGTCCAGCAACTCGCCGGACAGGTCATGTAGGAGCGCGGCGTCGACATCGGCCATGAAATCGCCGTCGTGTTGTTCGACAGCCTGGCGGAAGCGCTGCGGTTGCAAGATGGAAAAGACCTCGTCCAGGCTGGGGAGGAAGAAGTCGACGTGCGGCAGGGCGAGTTGCAGCAGACCGCGCCAGTCGATGCGGCCCGCGGGAGAATTGGCGTCGACGTGCGCCAGGTCCAGCGAGGTGGCGATGCCGGCTTGTTTGACCTTGCGCAGCAGTGCAGTTAGTTCGCCGCCGCCGTCGATGTGCATGCGGCGCATAAGCGGCGGGTAGCCGAAATGGAAGATGCGCGTGCCGGTCAGCCGCTGCACGTCCACGTCTTCCGGGCCGAAGGCGTCATTGGCGCCGGGGCAGTGGAGGAAGCTGCGGTCGATGCCGGGCGGGCTGATGACGATGGTATAGGAACTGGGCGCGTCGGCGGAAACGACCATGCCGTCCGCTAGGCTAGGGTCGCGACTTCGGATCACGTCGAGGATGGCGCGGCCGAAAAGATCGTCGCCGATCTTGCCCATGAGGCTGGTCGGCACGCCGAGACGGTGCAGGGCGAGTCCCGTGTTGGAGACGGCGCCCCCCGTAGAAAGCAATGCCGGGCCGACGTTGACCAATTTCCCCGGCGTGATCAGCGTTCCGGAGGGCGTGTGGCGCAGTTCAAAGGTCGGGATGATGTCGAGACAGATATGGCCTGCCACGACCACCTGCCCCGCGGGGTCTTGGCTCATGGCAACTTCGCTCCGCATGATAGTGTGTGAGAACCGGGTGGGTTGGGCGGCAGAATTGGCATGATTGTGATTGATTATACCATGCCCGCACAGCCGTCGCCTGAAAAGGCGTCTGCAAGGAGGTCGCGCAGGACAGCGCCTACGCCGTCTTCGTCATTGGAAAGGGTCACGCGGTCGGCGACTGCTTTGACTTCGGGGATGGCGTTCTCCACGGCAACGCCGATGCCGCTGTGCTGCACCATATCGACGTCGTTGATGTCGTCGCCGAAGGCGACCACATGCTGCATGGTCAGGCCCCAGCGCGCCATGAGGAAGCGGAGGGCCTGCGCCTTGTCGGCGGTGCGCGCCATGATCTGTACCAGCCCATACTTGTCCGAGACCATCACGCGGGCGGAGGGCGGTAAATCGGAAAAGGTGTCAGCAAGACCGGCGGCCTTGTCCGTGAAGAAGAGTATCTTAGCGGCAGGGCGGTCGGCTACCTCTATCAGGTCAGCCAACTCGTAGGCGGTTGGCCGCTGCCACGGTCGATTCAGGTAGAGTACGTCGTCGATCTCCAGGCCGAGGACCGCGGCGGGCATAGCTTTCAGCAATTTACGCAGGATGCGGCGCGTGTCGTGGGCGGAGAGCAAATTCCGGTAGACGCTGCGCCCTTGCTCGCAGATTTCGGCCCCGTTATAGCAGATCCACGGTACGCTCTGTAGCTCGGCGGGCAAGGCTCCGCCGACCGAGCGCGGGGGCCGGCCCGTGGCGATGACGATGCGACGTCCGCTGGCCTGCCATTCGCGCAGGGTCTCCCGCGTGGCGGGACTGAGTGAGTAATCGCTGCGCAGGAGCGTATCGTCGAGGTCAAGCGCGGCTACATTGGTCACGTTGATTCATTCCTTGCTAGGTGTTGCCTGGTTCCATTCCGGTATCGGCGGGATCAGGATGTTTCTTCGCGTCGATGCCGTTTTCTATGCCGTTTTCGATGCAGTGCAATGTCTGCGGGATTCGCCCTGCGTTGCGCAGCAGTACGTAGAAGGGGCGCGACTGATTCTGCCACGTCTGCACGGCGTCCGCCATGATGGCGTAGGCGACGTTCCACGCCTCCGGGTGTTGGGCGACGAGAATGGAGGCATGGTCGTAGATGAGCACGTAGCCGGGGGCTTCGGCCCAGGAGAGGTCGGTGATGCACTCCTCGAACGCGTCCCAGTTGCGTCCGAAATAGGGCGGGAAGCGCATGGCGCGGGCGGCCTCGTCTAGGAAAGTCTGTTTATCGTAGACGGCGGCGCCGTCGATCAGGAAGCAGCGCCAGCCGTGGCGCTCGACCGCGATGCAGAGCGCGGCGGAGCGGCGGCTCATGTCGAGGCGATAGAGACCGGGCGGCAGTTTGCCGGATAAGAGGGCCGACAGCGGACCGGTCATCGCATCACCTCGCGGAAGCTGGCGTAGTGGTCGTCGGTGTAGTACATCTCGCCTCCCTCTCCGGCGACAATGCGCCGCGCGCCGCGGTCCGGCGAACCGGGTGTGATAACGGTGTATTCGCTGTAGTAGCCGCGCGGTTGTTCGGGGAGAATGCCTTCACGGTTTTGAAAAGTCGAGCCGTCCTTGTTGAAGGGGAACGGCCCGCCAGCGTCGATCAGGGCGATGGTTTCTTGGGCTTCAGGCGGCAGGTCGGCGTAGGCGATGACGGGCAGATCGCTGGCGCGCACTATGCTTGCCGCTGCTGTAGGGGCAGGAGAAGGGCGCGCGGCCGGCCCGGCGGATGGTTCTTGGGGCGCTTCTGCGGTTGGCTCCGCCTCCGGCTCGACGGCGAGCGTCTGCATCGCTTCCGGCGACGCCATCGCCGTCGGAGATGCCGCCGGCGCGCGGTTTTGTGCTGCGCTCTGATCGTGGAGCAGATCGCCGCGCCACACAAGCAGAGCGAAAAGCAGAATCCCCAGAATGGGCAATGCTGCGGATACTGGGCGGTTCCGGGAACCGCGCGAAGTTGGTTGGCGCTGCGACATTGCTGATCTGTTCTCCGATGAACGATTGATTAGCTGGATATTCGGCTGCCGCGCCGATCATGACGCTTCGTTGTATTCCCGGCGCAGCAGCGAGAAGATGCGCATATCGTGGAAGCGACCTTTGAAGAAGTCATGCTCACGCAGGACGCCTTCTTCGGCGAAACCCAATGAGCGTAACAGACCGGCAGATGCGACGTTTTCGACCATGACCAGCGCTTCGATGCGATTGAGGCCTATCTGCTCGAAGCCGTACTCCAGAATCGCCTCGACCGCCTCAGACATGATGCCCTGGCGCCAGTATGCGCTGGCAAGTTCGTAGCCGATCTCGCCGCGATATTGGCGCAGCCAAACATACCCGCAGGTGCCGATGAGAACGTTGTCCTCTTTACGAGCGATGCCCCAGCGAATGGCGCGTTCGTTCTCGAAGCTCTCATCGAAGAAGTCGATCAACTCCTCGGCCTGCTCCATGTCGACATAGGTATAGAGGTCATAATACTGCGTGACTTTGGGGTCCGAGAAGATGGCGAAGATGGCGGGCGCGTCTTCCGGCATGATCTCGCGCAGGATCAGACGTTCGGTCTCGATTTCCGGAAAAGCGGCGAAGATAGGATCGGCGTCAGTCATCGGCAGAGAGATTCTAGTACAACGGCAGCGGAACGGTGCGGCGTTCGGCCATGCTGCGGTTGACGGCTTCGGTGAACTCCATGTACTTAACGCCGTCCCAAAACGTGGTGTGCGTAACGGGCTCCAGGCCGCGAATGGCGTTGACGAACTCCTCCTCGACGCGCCAGCCGCCGCGCTCCTCGTCGGGGATGGGGATGGACTGGAGTTGGGCGTCGCCGCGGCGACCGCCGGCCAACGTGTCTTGCGTGTAGCGCAGCGTGCCCTCTGAGCCGAAAAGCCAGGCTTCGGGCGCGCCCGCCAGGCCGCTGGCGGCGGAGACTTGCATGTGAAGTTGCGCACCGCAGGCCATATCTGCCAGTACGTCGATGTGCTCGGGGATGTCGGTGGCCTGCATGTAGCCGTCGGCGTTCTTGCGCATGGGCGTGAAGGTCTTGCCCATCGCCGCCACGGCGGTTGCGGTTCCGGCCCAACGCATGACGGCTTCGTACCAAATACCCAGGCTCATGATGTTGAGGCCGCTCAGGTCCCGATCCTGTCGCCAGTGGAGCGCTGAATCTGGATTGAGGAAATCGCCGCCGGCGCGCACTTCGAGGGCGAGCAGGTCGCCCAAGTAGCCCTCGGCGATCAGGCGCTTGATCGTCCGGTCGACGGCGAGGGTCATGGGCGAAGGCACGATCTGTGCGACGAGGTGCGGGTTGGCGCGGGCCGCGGTGTGCATGGCGTGCGCTTCAGTTGCGTCCATCGCCATGCGCGCTTCGCAGAGTACATGCTTGCCGGCCGCCAGCGCAGCGATGGTGATGCGGGCGTGCATGTAGGGCCATGTGCCGATGACAATGGCGTTAATGTCCGGCGCCGTGATGACATCCATCCAGGAGTCGAATACCTGGGGGATGTCAAACTGGCCCGCGACACGGGCGGAGGACTCGCGGCTGCGGTTGCAGACGCCGACGATCTGCACTCCCTCGATGGCTTGTAGCCCAGGGATGTGCTTGGCAACGGTGTTGGCGCCGGCTCCGATAATGCCGACGCGAAGGGGTTCATGGTTCACCTGAGGCTCCTTGTTGCTATGACAATCACCGGAGTGAATGATAGCATAGGGATGGGCAAACTCGAACACGCGGCGACTGTGCGACAGCCTGCTCGACGGCAAGTCGCCGCCAGCATGACTCGGCGCTGCTCTTGCCCATCTGCTGTTGGCGTCTGCTGCGGGGCTTCAGCGCCGCGCCAAAGGGTAGGCCAGGTCGAAACGCTTCCCCGAAAACCTGCCGTCAGGCGCATGAATTGCCATGTTACCGAACCGGAAAGGACGTGCAATGGACAAGATACGCTTTGCCCTGATCGGGGCCGGCAATATTGGGCGCATCTACGGCGATGCTTTTGCCCATGTGCCGGATGCCGAGATCGCGGTTGTGTGCGATCCGGTGATCGCTGCGGCGGAGTCGCTGGCCGGCAAGGTCGGCGCGGCCTTCACGGGCGACTATGCCGCAGCCGTGACGCGCGCCGGTGTGGACGCCGTCGTGGTGGCGACGCCGAGCGGAACCCATGCCGAGATCGCGGTTGCCGCGGCCGAGGCCGGCAAGCATTTGCTCGTCGAGAAGCCGCTCGACATCACCCTGGAGCGGGTCGACGCCATCATCGCCGCGGCGGAGAAGGCGGGCGTCACGCTGGGCAGCGTTTTCCCGCTGCGCTTTTCCGAAGGCGTACACAAGACCAGAGAGGCGCTAGCCGCCGGACGGCTGGGCCGCTTGGCGTTGGCGGATGTTTTCGTCAAGTGGTACCGCCCGCAAGGCTACTATGACGGTTCGTGGCGCGGCACCTGGGCGCTGGACGGCGGCGGCGCGCTGATGAACCAGTCCATCCACCAGATCGACCTGGCGCAATGGCTAGCCGGGCCGGTGACGAGCGTGATCGGGCGGACGGCGACGCTGGCGCACAAGATGGAGACGGAGGACACGGCGAGTGCGGTGCTGACCATGCAGAACGGCGCCCTGGGTGTGATCCAAGGCTCGACGGCGTGTTGGCCGGGCGACCAGGCGCGCGTGGAACTGCACGGCGACCGAGGCACGATCGCGCTGGAGGAAGGCCGCATCGTCATGTGGAAGCTGGCGGATGCCGCTCCGGGCGAGGAAGAGGCCATGCTCAACCTGGAGACGGGCGGCGGCACAGGCGCGGCCGATCCGACCGCGATCGGCTATGAGAAGCATCGCCGCCAGATTGCGGACTTCGTCGGCGCGCTGCGCGAGGGACGTCCGCCCGCGGTGCAAGGGGCCGAGGGCCGCCGCGCCGTGGAGATCATCCTGGCAATCTATCGCTCGGCGGAGAGCGGGTTGCCGGTGTCGTTGTCGCCGGAGTAGGGGAACTGCGGAGAAGCTTAGGCCGTGAGCGAAGAAGTGCAGCGCCGTAGGCGGCGCTCTATTCGGGTGCATGGATACGACTACTCTCTGGAGGGTGCGTATTTCGTGACGGTCGTCACGCAGGATCGGGCGCGCCTTCTCGGGGCAGTGCGGGACGACGAAGTGCGTCTATCGCCTGCCGGCGAGATGGTGCAGGCGATTTGGCGATCATTGCCGGCACGTTTCCCTTCCGTCGTGTTGGATTCGTTTGTGGTGATGCCCAATCACGTGCATGGGGTCGTATTTCTGACAGATGAGGCGCAGGCAAGATGGACGACCGCGGGCGGCGGCGTAGAGGCGCCCCTCGTGGGCGCCCAAGACGATGCCGTGTCTCAAGAGGCAGGGGCAACCACAAGGGGGGCAACCACAAGGGTTGCCCCTACGTTGGGCGATGTGGTGGGGGCCTGGAAATCGTTGACAACCGTCGCATACATCGCTGGTGTGAAGCAGGCTCATTGGTCGCCTTTCGCAGGACGGCTTTGGCAACGCAACTACTACGAACACATCGTAAGAAATGACGAGGATCTGTCTGCGATTCGGCAATATATTCTGACTAACCCACAACAATGGGCGCAGGATGCGGAAAACGTACATGTGTGATTCGCCGCCGGGCGAGGCGCGATCTACTCGGCACGAACCCGGATCAACTATCAACATCCAAAACGGAGGAATGAATGAGCGCTTCTTTTAATGGGCTGGGCATGAATCTGGGCAATCTGGCGCGGCTGTCGAACGCGGTAACGCGCTCGATCAGCGCCGAGAACTTCACCGGCGAGAAGGGCAAGGGCGGCATGGCGACCGAGGGAACCGGCGCTATCGCAGCCCGCGAGCTGGGACAGGGCTGGAAGGTCTCGCCCAGCATCAACGTGCCGGGACTGACGACGGTTACGCTGGCCGACATCGAGGGTCCGGGCGCTATCCAGCAGATCTGGCTGACCGTGCATCCTCAGTACTGGCGCAGGCTGGTGGTGCGCATGTACTGGGACGGCGAGGAAACTCCGTCGGTGGAAACGCCGGTGGGCGACTTCTTCGCCAACGGTTGGTGCGAGCGCTGTAACATCACTTCGCTGGCGGTCTGCGTCAACCCGGCGGGCGGCTTCAACAGTTATTGGGAGATGCCCTTCCGCAAGCACGCGCGCATCACGCTGGAGAATCTTGCGCCGGACGAGGTGCGCGGCTTCTATTACCAGATCAACTACGCGCTAACCGACGTGCCGGAGGACATGGCCTATTTCCACGCGCAGTGGCGGCGCAGCAATCCTCTGCCCTATATGCAAGATCATATCCTATTGGACGGCGTGAAGGGCCAAGGGCACTACGTGGGCACGTACATCGCCTGGGGCGTCAACAACTGCGGTTGGTGGGGCGAAGGCGAGATCAAGTTCTTCATGGACGGCGACGACAAGTGGGCCACGATTGTCGGCACGGGCACGGAGGACTACTTCGGCGGCGCCTGGGACTTCGAGTTCCCCAAGGGGCAGTATTGCGTCTTTTCCTCGCCCTATACCGGGCTGCCGCAGGTGATCATCCCCGACGGCCTATATCGCAGCCAGCAGCGTTTCGGCATGTATCGCTGGCACATCACCGACCCAATCCGCTTCCAGCAAGACCTGCGCGTGACGATCCAGGCGCTGGGCTGGCGTTCGGAGCTGGAGGGCATGCGCCGCTATCTGCCGCTGCAGGACGACATCGCTTCGACCGTGTTCTGGTATCAGACGGAGCCGCATGCTCCGTTCCCGGCGCTGCCTGACTTGAACGGGCTGGAAGTGATCTAGCGTCACAAGTCAGGCGCCACGAGTTATATATCGCGAGTCATACGTCACGAGTCAGGCGCTATTCATGACGGATGACGCCTGACTCGTGGCGCCTGACTGCCTCAGGTTCGTCTTATAGCAACTCGCGCAGGGCATCCACGAGACGTTCGGCGTCGCGCGGCGAGTTGTAGGCTTGGATCGAGACGCGGATAAAAGCCTGTCCCCCGCGCTCGAACACCGGGACTTCGATGCGGTAGCGAGGCCAGAGGTTTTCGCGCAGATGTTCCAGGCGGTCAAGGGGGAGTTGCGCCACGAACATCTGCTCGTACCACTCCGCCGAATCGGGGCAAATGGGCTCCAAGCCGGTGAGGTTCTGAATTGCGGTGCGCAGTTCGCTGCCCAGTGCGTGACAGGCGGCGCGGACGGCGAGCCAGTCGTTCTCCATTTGGAAGTCGATGGCCGCGGGCACGCTGAGATAGGCGGACGGGTCCATTGTGCCGGTCCAACTGAAGTTATCGAACAGGCGGGAGCCGGATCGTCCGCTGCCCCAGCCGTGGCTGACGACGAGCGGTTCGAGCAGAGACTCGGGGCCTGCGGCGGAGTAGAGGAAGGCCGCCCCTTTGGGCGCGCAGAGCCACTTGTGTGCGTTGCCCGTGTAGTAGTCGGCGCCGAGTTCGTCGAGCGCAAGGTCGATCTGGCCAGGGGCGTGGGCGCCGTCGATGACGGTAATGATGCCTGCTTCGCGAGCACGGTCGATGATCGGTTTGATCGGCAAGATCAGCGCGGTAGGCGAGGTGATGTGCGAAATGGAGATGACGCGCGTGCGTTCGGTCACGCCGGCCCAGAGCGCGTCGACGAACTGGTCGACGCTGTGCAGGGGAAGGTCGATGGGCGTAGTGACGTAGCGGGCGTCGTGGACCTGGCATGCGTAGCGCCAGGTGTTGTTGACAGCGCCATATTCGTGGTTCGTGCCCAGGACTTCGTCCCCGGGCTGTAGCTTGAGCGACCGTGCGACGACGTTGATGCCGTAGGTGGCGTTGGGAACAAAGACCAGCCGGTCGGGCGAGGCGCCGGTGAACGCGCCGAGCCGTGCGCGGGCGTCGTCCAGCAGCTTTTCCAAGCGCCGCTGAATGAAGTCCACCGGCTGTCGTTCTAACTCGCGCTGCCAGTGTTGGTAGGCGTCGAAGACCGGGCGCGGACAGGCGCCGAAGCTGCCGTGGTTGAAATAGACGAGGCCGTCGTCGAACAGGAATTGGTCGGCCAAAAAGGGAAGCGAGCCTGAGAACGCGCCGTTAGGCGAAGCGGACATGGGGTGAGCCGGCTTTCTAATGGTAACAGGTCAAACGGTATATGAACTGCCGATTCCATTATTGGGGCGAAGGCCATTTTGTGTCAATCCTTAACCGTTCTGTGAATTGACAGAAAGGGGCGACGTTTGAAATAAGGGCCGTGCCCTGGTTGCATAGACTGAGAAATCAGGCTAGAATAGGTGAGCCTGAAGCGGCGCTTCCCGGCTCTGCCAACTCTCATCCGCTATCCAGCACGAATCGTCCAGAACAGATTGTCTTCTCTATAGTCGGAGTAACGGCGCCGTCAGGCAGGTTCCGCCAAGCAATGAGAGAGGCCAGCGACAGCCGAACTGTGCATTCCCTCGAGCAGGTTGACCGCTGAGCGGCGCGTAAGTCGAGCTCGACGCATCAACTCTGCCGGGGCGCTGTGCTGATCTGCCGTGTGCATGAAGCGGCGCATGAGTCAAGAGCAAGTTGCGCGCTCTGTGTAGGCATCCCGCAACCTTACCCAATATATTCACAGCACAAAGGAGGAAACCCTTGAAAAGCGTGCGTAAGTTCCAACTTCGGGGAGTATGGCTGTTGCCGCTGCTCCTCGTGGCAGCGCTGGCGTTTGCCGGCTGTGCGGCTCCTGCCGCTCCAGCTCCGGCGCCGGCTGAAGAGGCTGCGGCCCCTGCCGAGGAAGCGGCTCCCGCCGAAGAAGTCGATCCTTATGTGACGGTATTCGGCGAGCCGCTGCCGGAGGGCGCG
>Ga0334888_1003060_pt1 | contig 17030 bp, 13 predicted proteins | sample GraSluR1_MG_FD_207227 | JGI IMG/M metagenome (GOLD analysis project Ga0334888, IMG submission 207227) | Sludge microbial communities from methane-producing bioreactor in Wageningen University, Netherlands - Granular Sludge_3_08-R1 | ecosystem: Engineered > Bioreactor > Anaerobic > Unclassified ...
GCCAGCTCATCGCGGCGGTACCAGCCCAGCTTGTGCCAGAAAGCGATCCCGCCCAGGTTGGTTTCATACACCATCAGATGCGCCTTCTCAATCCCCTGCTGACGCAGCCCATCCAGGCAGCGGTCGACAAGCGCTTTGGCAATCCCCTGCGAGCGCTGCGCTTCTGCCACCGCCACATGATAGATATACCCCCTGCGTCCATCGTGACCGCACAACGCCGTACCAACCAGCGCTTCCCCCATGCGCGCCACGAAGCACAACCCCGGGTTACGCACCAGGAATGCCGCAATCGCAGGCCGCTCGTCTGCGCTGCTGAGGCCCATCCCCGGCGTCTGCCGCCAGAGCTGGATCGTCTCATCGTAATCCGCATTCCTCATCTCTAGGATTTGACAGTCCATATTCTCACTTGTATCAATGGCTATGCGAAATGACTAGTAACTTAATTCATGTACATCCGCGTTATTCAGCAAAATTGCCACGACCGCCTCATGTTTACTAGGTCGGCCGGTCACCCGCCAGGTACACACACGTTCATCGCCTTCTTTGTGGGTTTTTCGCGAAAACACCTGCAGGTTATATTCCTTCCACAAGTCATCCACCTGGGCATAGCTCTCTGGATTGTTGGGGATCGTGATTTGATAGGTACGCACTTCAGACACCGCTTCCATCCATCTTTCCAGCCAGGGGAACCCCCACAAAACCACCAGAATGATCACCGTGGCATACAGCACAAAATACGAGTATCCTGCACCGATGCCCATCCCCAGGGCGGCCACCAGCCAGATGGTGGTGGCCGTGGTCAGCCCCTTGATCTGCCCGCTCTGCTGGATGATCACCCCGGCGCCCAGGAAGCCGATCCCGCTGACAATGTTGGCTGCAATCCGTGTAGGATCAGAATTTTCAGCCATTCCAATAGAAAATACTGTGAAAAGATTGGCGCCGGTACAAATCAGGATCATCGTACGGAAACCAGCCGCTTTGTCGCGCAGCTCACGCTCCATCCCGATCAATCCCCCCACCAGTATCGACACCAATAAACGCTGAATATTTCCCGATTCAAGCATTTGTTGAAAAACAAGGACCATAGGGGTCTCCTTTTGTGTTTTCTTTGAGTATACATTAACGCAGAAAGAATTGGGTGAACCGAGGCAGAAAGAGCCAGGATGGAGTCCGGAAATCACGGATTGGACAACTTGCGATTAGAAAAAAACAGAAGTGTCCATTTCCCTCATTTTCAGAGGTTACACATCATCCGTATCAAATCTCGATTTGGCCTCTAGTCATATACCTCCCCTAAAAATGTAGTTTTTCGGGGGAGGCCAACAGGGAGTGGTTTTATCCTGCCATAACAAAGCCTCCGGGAGGAAAATCCCCCCGGAGGCTCATTCCACTACCTGATTGACGAATTAGCGAGGTGCCAATCCCTAAAGGACAATATTCACCAACCGGCCCGGCACCACAATCACCTTGCGCGGCTCCTTGCCTTCCAGATACCTGGCAACCTTGTCGCTCGCCAGGGCCTTCGCTTTGGCGTCTTCCTTGCTGATATCCACCGGAACCACAATCCGGTCACGCAGCTTGCCGTTGATCTGCACGATCAGCGTGATCTCCTCTTCCGCTGCGGCTTCTTCATCCGCCACCGGCCAGGACTGGGTGTGCACAGAATACGGCTTGCCCATCTCCACCCACAGCTCTTCCGCAATATGCGGTGCGATCGGCGCCAGCATGCGCACATAGATGTCAACGGCCTCATCCCAGGCTTTGGTGCCATAGGCACCCTGCTGCTTGGCCATTATCATCTCGTTCAGCAGTTCCATCAAGCCGGAGACTGTGGTGTTGAATTGCAGATTCTCGAAATCACGAGTCAACTGCTGCACTGTCTGGTGCACCTTGCGGCGCAGGCTGCGGATCGTATCCTTGTCCGCCTGCCCGCTGCCGGGTTCCAGCACCATCGTCCACACGCGACGCAGCCAGCGCATCGTGCCGTCGATACCGCTGCTGTTCCACGGTGCGCCCAGCTCCCAACGGGAAAAGAACATCAAATACGCGCGCACGGCATCCGCGCCATAGGTCTGCACCAGATCATCCGGTGAGATCACATTCCCTCGGCTTTTGGACATCTTCTCTGAGTCTTCGCCCAGCACCATGCCCTGATTACGCAGGGCAGCCATCGGTTCATCCCCTTTGGTCACACCGAGATCACGCATCACCTTATGGAAATAACGTGTATAGATCAGATGCATGGTGGCGTGTTCAATCCCGCCCGTGTACAGATCGACCGGCATCCAGTAATCATATTCTTTTTGGTCAAAAGGCCAGGTGTCGCAATGCGGGCTGAGATAGCGCAGGTGGTACCACGAGGAGCACATGAAAGTATCCATTGTGTCAGTATCGCGTTCCGCCGGCCCCCCGCATTTCGGACAGGTGGTGTGCCGCCAGGTGGGATGCAGCTTCAGCGGGCTTTTGCCAGTCGGCAGCCATTCCACATCATCCGGCAGCAGCACAGGCAGTTGATCTTCCGGCACGGGCACCACGCCGCATTTCGAACAATGGATCATCGGAATGGGCGCGCCCCAATACCGCTGGCGGGAGATCAGCCAGTCGCGCAGGTGATAATTTACATCCCGATGTCCTGTCCCTTTCTTCTCCAAATAGGCGATGATCTGCTCAAAGGCCTCATCGCCAGGCGTGCCCGTCAGGTGACCGGAATTGACCATCCTGCCCTTGGCCGGAACGGATTCGGTCATCTCCTCCGCAATGATCTCATCCATGTCGTCCGGCTGGATGACCACCCGCACTTCCAGGTCATACTTGCGAGCGAACTCGAAGTCGCGCTGGTCGTGAGCCGGCACAGCCATGATCGCACCGGTGCCGTAGGTCATCAGCACATAGTCAGCAATCCAGATCGGGATGCGTTCATCAGAAACCGGGTTGATGGCATATCCACCCGAGAACACTCCCGTCTTTTCCTTATCGGTCGCCTCGCGCTGAATATCTGTCTGGCGGACTGCTTTATCAATATATGCGTTTACCGCATCGGATTGTTCTGCTGTCGTGATCTTCTTCACCAGGGGATGCTCAGGGGCCATCACCATAAAGGTCGCCCCCCACAGCGTATCGGGCCGGGTAGTGAAAACTTCCAGATCATCACCGGTTTCCGTACGGAAGGTCACCGCCGCACCCTCCGACCGCCCGACCCAATTGGTTTGCAGCGTCTGCACAGTTTCCGGCCAGTCAATCCCCGAGAAATCCAGCAGTTCATCCGCATATTCGGTGGTGCGGAAGAACCACTGATCCAGATTCTTCTTGATTACCGGCGTCTCGCAGCGTTCGCAGTGGCGGTCCTCCCCCCACACCTGCTCACGCGCCAGGGTCGTATTACAGTTCGGACACCAGTCCACCGGTGACATCTTACGGTAAGCTTTTCCATTCTTGAACAACTGGACAAAGAACCACTGCGTCCATTTGTAGTATTCGGGGTCGGCGCTGACCATCTCGCGCCGCCAGTCAATCATCGCCCCCATGCTGCGTAGCTGCCTGCGCATATTGGCGATATTCTTGTACGTCCATTCCTTGGGGTGAATATTGCGTTTGATGGCTGCATTTTCTGCCGGCAGGCCAAATGCGTCAAAGCCCATCGGGAACATGACATTATAACCCTGCATCCGTTTGAAACGCGCGCGCGCATCTGACGGCGACATGGCATACCAGTGACCGATGTGCAGGTCGCCGGAAGGATAAGGCAGCATCGTCATCGCATAAAATTTTTCTTTGGTATGATCAATATCAGCATGATACAATCCGTCTTCTTCCCATTTTTGCTGCCAGCGTGCTTCAATCTCCGTCGGATTGTATGCCCTGATTTCTTTTGTTGTCATTCTCTCACTCCCTGCACAAGTACATCCTAGGTTTAAAACAAAAATCCCTCGCCCATTCAGGGACGAAGGATAATTCTCCGCGGTACCACCCTGCTTGTCTGACCGGTGTCAGACCGCTTTGGTTCGCGTTATCGGGCGAAACCCGGCCGCGGCTACTTCTCTTCACCGCTGCGAAGTGCCCCTGTTGGGGCTGGCTGGTGAGTTCGACCTGATGCATTCCACAATGCCTGCCGGTTTTCACCACTACGCCGGCTCTCTGGTGGATGGTCTACTACTCCTGCCCTTCCATAGTATTTTGCTTACACAAACACCCAGGGAAATCTGTATAGCCCTGAGTGTTCAGTGTTGTGGACCCAGAGAGATTCGAACTCTCGACCTCCTCAATGCCATTGAGGCGCGCTCCCAACTGCGCTATGGGCCCATATTTTTTTGTAAAGCTGCGGTATTCTGTCGCCTGATCGCAACCAGTGGACCTGGAGGGACTCGAACCCTCGACCTCTTCAGTGCGATTGAAGCGCGCTCCCATACTGCGCTACAGGCCCAGTCAAGGGCAAGCAGAATTCTACTAGAACCCTCCCCGCCTGTCAAGGAATTTTCAGAAACGGAAAAAACGGGAAACAATCAATCACTCAATTAAGAATTAGGGATTGGGCTCACACTGAATCCTGCTTAAAAGGGTTAGTTCATAAAAATCGCTGTCGGACGAAGTCCCCGACAGGGTAGAAATCACCCTCTTTCCTTGTCGCCGGGACAGGTTTCTAACCTGTCCGCACCCCCTTGATCTATGTCCTCAATAATTGCCTGATTGACTGGTGGTTCCCTCAACTCCTGCCTTTCAGCGTATAATTCCCCGCAGGAGGAACAAAACATGAACGATCGTATCGCCCGTCTCACCCAGGCCATGCAGGCCGCCAATCTGGACATGCTGGCACTCAACCCCGGCGCATCCCTCACCTACCTGACCGGGCTGCACTTCCACACCAGCGAACGTCCGACTGTTTTTCTGCTCACCCCCCGCAAAACACCGGTCATCATCCTTGCCGCTTTGGAAGCCAACAAACTCAAAAATTCCAGCTCGCCCCTCGAGCCAGTCACCTACGGCGATAACCCGCACACCTGGCAGACAGCCTTCATGGAAGCACGGGAAAAACTGGGCATCGCCCCTCCCAGAGTTGGCGTGGAACCCACCGCCCTGCGCTTCATGGAATTAAAATACCTGCAAGCAGCTTTCCCCGAAAGCGAATTTATTTCCGCAGAAGACATCCTCGCCAGCCTGCGCATGTCGAAAGACGAAAGCGAAGTGGAAAACATGCGCCAGGCCGCCAAAATCGCCCAGGAAGCCTTCCTGGCAACCCTGCCCACCATTAAACCCGGCATCAGCGAGTTAACCATCGCCGCCGAACTCTCCGCACAGCTCCTGCGTCACGGCTCACAGTCAGAATTTCCCTTCCCCCCCATCGTCTCCAGCGGCCCGTTCAACAGCGCTGATCCCCACGCTGTCCCCAGCCAGCGCCTGGTGCAATCTGGTGACGTGATCGTCATCGACTGGGGTGCGCGCTATCAGAATTACGCCTCCGACATCACCCGCTGTGTAGCTGTCGGCGTGCTCTCGCCTGAAGTAGAGAACATTGCAAATATCGTTATTCAAGCCAACGCTGCCGGACGGGCTGCCTGCAAGCCCGGTGTGAGCGCCGGAAGCATCGACGATGCCGCCCGCCGAGTGATCGAAAAAGCCGGTTACGGACCACACTTCAACCACCGCGTCGGTCACGGCCTCGGCATGGAAGCTCACGAATCCCCCTACATGTTTGCGGAAAATGACTACCTCCTCATCCCCGGAAATGTTTTCACTGTGGAACCCGGCATCTACATTTCCGGCACAGGCGGCGTGCGCATTGAGGATGATATGCTCATCACCGCTGACGGCGCTGAAAGCCTCACCACCCTCCCCCGCGAATTGTTCCGGGTTGGCTAAGCTCCCCCATGAAAAGATTAGTCCAGGAACACACTCAACCCATTGGAGAATCCCATGTCCTTATCGATTTCTACGTATGTAATCGGCCCCATCCAGAATAACTGCTATCTCGCCTTTGACCCTGACTCGAAAGAAGCCGTGATCATTGACCCACCGGCTGGGGCAAAAATCGTCCTCAAAGAAGTACAGCAAAAAGCCCTCAACCTGAAGGCCATCTGGATCACCCACGCTCATTTTGATCACTTTGCCGGAGCCGCTGAACTGGCTGCCGGCGCAGACACCCCGCTCCCGGTAGGACTGCACCGCAAAGAACTGGCCCTGTATCAAAACAACGGCGGCGCCAGTTTCTTTGGCTATCAAATTCCCCCGCAGCCTGAGCCGTCCCTGTTCTTTGAACACGGTCAGATGCTCTCCATCGGTATATACCCGGCAGAAGTACGCCATTGTCCCGGCCATTCCAGCGGCGGGCAGATCATCTACTATGTACCGGAAGCGTCTGTCGCCTTCGTTGGCGATGTCATTTTCCGCCGCTCTATTGGCCGCACAGACCTCCCCGGTGGAGATCACGCTGCCCTGCTCCACAGCATCCGCACCCAAATCATGACATTACCGCCTGAAACACAACTCCTCTGCGGTCATGGTGATCCTACCTCCGTCGCCGAAGAAGCTGCCCACAATCCATTTTTGTAAATATCAAGGAATAAGGAACGGTGCCATAAAGTGCCCCTTGTAGTAACGACTTTCGTCGTTATAAAACCCTGGTAAACTCATAATTAACGAATGAATTCGTCACTCCAACAGGTACTGTTTTCTTATCCGCAGCGCAGAGCTGTTGTATCACGATGCTGAACAGTTACGAATCATTAAAACAAAAAGGCTGCCTGTGATGGGCAGCCTTTCTCATTTCTGGTTCGTTTACTTGGCGTAATCCACAGCGCGGGTCTCGCGGATCACGGTCACCTTGATCTGACCCGGATACTGCATCGACTCTTCAATATTGCGGGCAATATCACGCGCCAGACGGGTAGCGGTCAAATCATCAATATCTTCCGGCTTGACCATAATGCGCACCTCGCGCCCGGCCTGGATGGCATAGCTCTGTTCAACACCTTTATAGGAATTGGCAATCTCTTCCAAAGCCTTCAAGCGCTTGATATACTGCTCCAGGTCTTCACGCCGTGCACCAGGGCGCGCCCCTGAAATCGCATCCGCCGCTTCCACAATCACCGCTTCCACGCTGTCCTGCTCCACCTCGCGGTGGTGGGAAGCAATGATATTACAAACTGTTTTGTTGACCCCATACCGCCCGGCAAATTCAGCGCCCAACTGGGCATGGGTGCCCTCGGTATCATGATCAATCGCTTTGCCCAGGTCATGCAAAAACCCACCCAGTTTGGCAACTTCTACATTGGCGCCCAATTCTGCGGCAATCACGGAGGCCAGCTTGGAGCTTTCGACGGCATGCGCCAGTTGATTCTGTCCATACGAGGTGCGGAATTTAAGCCGCCCCATCTTCTTGATGATTTCATGATGTAAACCCGCGATCCCGGCATCATAAGCAGCTTCCTCGCCGGCTTCCACCAGAGAGCGTTCCATTTCTCGTTGCTCTTCATTCAGCACTTTTTCAATATATGCTGGATGAATACGTCCATCAAGGATTAGCCGTTCCAGTGAACGGCGGGCGATCTCGCGGCGCACCGAGTCAAAGCAGGAAATGGTCACCGCTTCCGGCGTGTCATCAACAATCACATCAACCCCGGCAGCCTGCTCAAAGGCGCGAATATTGCGCCCGTTGCGGCCCACAATGCGCCCTTTCATTTCTTCATTCGGCAGCGGCACCACCTTGGTAGAAACCTCAGCGACATGGTCTGAAGCCACCCGCTGGATCGAATCAGCCACGATTTCCCGGGCGCGTTTCTCACCCTCCTGACGCGCTTCATTCTCAATCTGGCGGATAATCCGGGCTACGTCAGCCTGTGCCTCTTTTTCAGCAAAAACCAGCAATTCATCATGCGCTTCGTCCCTGCTCATCTGGGCGATCCGTTCCAGCTCCTGAACCTGTTCCGCTTCTTGTTTATCCAGTTCATTAGCCTTGCGGTCAAGTGAGCTTTGACGTTTGTTCAACGCCGCTTCCTTCTGCTCCAGCTTGTCTACGCGAGTATCCAGCTCAGCGCGCCGGCGCTGAAGGCGTTCCTCTTCCTGGTTCAAGTCACCCCTGCGCCGTGCCAGCTCTTCTTCAGAACTTTTCATCATCCGCAGGGAATCGTCTTTTGCTGCCATCTCCATTGCGCGCGCTTTTTCCTGCGCTGCAGCCAAGATAGCATCCGCTTCATTCTGGCGGTCACGTAAATATCGTGCCTTAAATACCTTCACGAAAATGATTGTCAGAATGACAACTGCAGCAACGGTCACTCCAACCATCAAAAACCAATTATTCTGTATCCAATTCATTATCCAATTCCTCTTCCATATTTTCGTTTAATGGTTCATCATCTTCTGAATAGAATTCAGCCCAAATCTGACGAACGATCGGCGCCGCGGTGCCATAAAAAAAGCCGCGCCGCCCCAAAAACCCCAATAATTTTTTACGAAAACTCAACCAATCCAGGCCTTTCAGGCGGTGTGCATACCGTTCTGCTGCCTGATAAGCCAAAACATCATCTTCTGGTGCTTCTTCCAATGCCGAAGCAATCACTTCTTCGGACACATCTTTCTTTCGCAGTTCCATCGCCAGCATGCGTTGGCTTCGCGGGCGAAAAGTTGATCGATTTTCAATCCATACCGATGCAAATTGCTGGTCGCCGAGGAAATGCTTTTCCTTTAAGCGCACAATCGCTGCATCGATAACGGCTTCATCATATTCCTGTTTTAATAACCGCTGCCGCACTTCCCCTTCAGAGCGGGGACGAAAACTGAGAAAATGTAACGCCTTCTGGTAAACAACCTCGGCTTCATCCTCAGCTTTCAGTGTCGCAATTTTTACCTCGTCCAGCTCCTGTCCAATTTTCAGCCAGACTGCAACAATTTTCGCCAACCCAAAAGCATACTCATCATCCAGGTAAACGTTCACCCTGTTGGGATTTCTCTTCTGAATTTTCAACGCAGTAATTTTTTTAATCATAACAAAAAACAGCCAGAATCACCCGTCAGGGTCCGGCTGTTTGCAAGGTCTACAATAATTTATGTGTTCAGAACACAATCAGGTTAACGATAGGTTAACAGAACCGTATCTCTCTGTCAATAATTTCATGAGCGCCCATTCAGTCAGTAAGCCGCAATCAGCTCTTCATGATTGTCAACTGGTGTTCTAGCTTTTTAAAAATCCACGTTTCCTGTGGATCATCTCTTGCAAATTAATTTCATCCAGAGGAACAAAAACTTGCGCCACCGGGAAATCATGCAACTACGGCTTACTGAAATTCACAAACTCCCGCAGGAGATACACATAAACAGGGTAAACCACTTTCAACCGGATTAAAAAATTAAAGAACGAAATCCGCATTATTACCTTTTTCAACTAGAACCATATTATACTTTATTTTGATGAAACCATGGGCTTTTTTAAATTTCACCCCCTGAAAACAATTCTTTCCAGCCATGAAACGTGCTAAAATAAAGACATGAACCAAAACAACATTTTATTACCCGCCCCTGCTGAGAAGAAACCCGCTCTGTCCACAAATCGTCGTAAACAGCTTTTCTGGATGATCTGGGTTCCCCTCATCTTTGCCATCCTCCTGGTACTGGCAGCCGCAGTCTTGATCTGTTTGCCTCCGGCAACCACAAATATTAATACCGGCTCCTTGAGCAGCCTTTCTTTCGTTTGGGTTTTTACTCCGGCGATTCCGGCGCTCCTGGTTTTAATAGCCCTGACCGGTGCCGTTGTCTATTTTTTGGCGAAATTCCTGGGCATTTTGCCGGGCTTTTTCCATAAAATACAGTTCTATTTCAATTTTGGTGCGAACAAAATAAAAAAATATGCGGATAAAATAGCTGCCCCGGTCATCACTGTCAAAAGCCATCAGGCTAGTGCATCCCGTCTCATTAACATAACGCGCAAACGATTACAAACAAATAAAAAAAATTAATCTGGAGAGGATCGTATGGAAAAATTAAACGATTGGAAAACAAAAACACTGTTGATCAGCGCCGGGCTGGGCCTCGCCGTCGGGCTTACTGCCGCTCTCATTATCATCCAGAGCGCAGATGACAAAGATGACGTACAGCTTAAGGCCGGGGATGGTGTCAAGGTGGGTCTGGGTGTACTGGGCGTCCTGCGCCTCATCTCTGATATTGGCAGCAAATAGACCCATAATCATTTTTTCGGTCGCTGCAGGTTTCGGCTGCTGACACCGCCGGAACCTGTCTTTTATCCATAGCGCTATCCCCGTGTAAATAAAATGCCACCTTCCTCCCTCATCCGTAACCTGATTGCAGGTGAACTCAAACAAAATTTTATCATCACTTCTTCTGGTGAAGCGCATGCCAACATTCTCGGCGGCAGTTTGACCCAGGCCGCCGTCGGCCTTAAAATCTGGGAACAGGATCACGGCGGTCTTATCTCGCGCGTTGGAGAAGACTTTCCCCGCCAATGGATCAAAGATCTGCAGGATCTTAACTTTGACACCCAGGGCATCCGCATCTTGCCCAACGCTCTCGACCTGCGCCAATTCCATAATTATTACGATTCAGACGCCGCCCAAAACGAAAATCCCGTTGCCAGCTACGTCGAGCTGGGATTACCTTTCCCCAAAGCGCTGCTGGGATACGCCCCCCCGTTACAGGAAATTGACAGCCGCACCCGCACTGGTGAAGATCCCATCCGCATCAACGATGTGCCGGAGCACTACCTGGACGCATCTGCTGCCCACCTCTGCCCGCTTGATTTCCACAGCCACCAATTCCTTATCTCGCTTTTCATGCAAAACAAAATCAACACCCTCACCCTTGATCCGGGGGAGGGCTATATGCACCCCATTTTTTGGGACGATCTCTCCCTGCTCTTGAACGGCATCACTGCTTTTCAGGTTTCAGAAGAAAAGCTGCACGCAATTTTCCGGGGCAGGACAACCGATTTGTGGGAAATGGCAGAAGAGCTTGCCCGATTTGGCTGCGAGATCATCATCATCAAGCGTAAAGCCCGCGGCCAGATGATCTACAACCACGCCAGCCATGAACATTGGGACATCCCCGCATACCCGTCGGATGTCAAAGACCCCACTGGCGCCGGCGATGCCTTTGGCGGCGGTTTTCTGGCGGGCTTTCGTAAAACCTACGATCCTGTCGAAGCCTCGCTCTACGGCAATATCTCCGCCTCTCTGGTCATAGAAGGCAGCCCGCCTTTCTACGCCATAGACGCTATGCCCGGTCTGGCCGAAGCCCGCCTTGAATCCCTGCGAGGAATGGCCCGCAAGGTCTAACCGCCCTTAATAAAAACCGCACCCTTCGACAAGCTCAGGCTGCGGAACCCTTCCCTTCTTCGAAAAACCTCAGGGAGCAGCATGACTTCCTGGAAAACCCTGGCGCAAATCCAGCAATTCATACACATTCAATGGCTGCCGCTTGCCCTTGGCAGTGATTGGCTCCACGCTGCGTACCAGCACATGTGGCGCGACCCGTTGATACACTTCCTTGCTGATTAAAATCTGCCCCGCTTTGGAGTTTTCCTGAATGCGTTTGGTTGTGTTCACACTGTCCCCAATAGCGGTATATTCCAGCCGTCTTTCCGTTCCTACCAGCCCCAAAACAGCCTCGCCAACATGCACCCCCACCCCGAACGATAACTGCAAATCCGGGCGAATATCCGTCTGCAGGCGATTCATCGCCTTGCGGATACCTACGGCTGCCCGAATAGCCCGCAGGGTGTGATCCTCCTGCAAAACCGGCGCATTGAACCACGCCATGACCGCGTCGCCCATGAATTTATCAATGGTGCCTTCTTCATGAAGGACAGCTTCCGCCGCGGCTGCCAAATACCGATTCAATACCGAAACCAGCCGCTCAGGAGACAGCCCTTCACTGAAACTGGTAAAACCGCGAATATCAGCAAACACCACCGTGATCTCTGCCCGGCGCCCGCCAAGCTGCAAGCTGTCCGGGTCAAGCTGTTCAATCACTGCCGGGGAGACCATCCGCTCAAATAATCTGCGCTGACCTTCCAGACGTTTTTTCTCGGTCAGGTCTTCCATCACCACGGCCACACCCTGCGTAGTCTGATCCACATCCTTTAGCGGAGACAGGTTAAAATGCAAATCCATCCGCCCGCGCTCCGGGAAGACAGGCCGCCCTTCCAAATTCATCACAGGCTGATCCGTACGCAGCACTTCCTGCAGATAAGGCGCCAGCATCGGCTGCAAGGCTGACAACGCATGCTTCATTTCCTGCCCCACCAGATCACCGGGGGTTTGGCCCAAAATTGTTGCTGCGGCCTGATTACACATCATAATCCGCTCATTCAGATCCGCTGTGAAGACACCACTTGCCATGGAGGCAAATACATTGTCCATCAGATTCTTTATTTCCGTTACTTCGGCAAGGGATTGTAAAACTGAATCAAACAATCGAGCGTTCTCAATGGCTACCGCCGCCTGATTGGCAAAAGCTACCAGCAGTCCCAGGTCCTTCTGCGTGAAAATGCCGCTCCGAATGCGGTTATCGGCATAGATCACACCGATCATTTTACCCTTCGCTTTCAAAGGCACGCATAGAATCGAGCGCAGATTATAGGCCACCACACTTTCCTGCCCCGTAAAGCGCGGATCTTCCTGTGCGTTCGTGGTCAGCACCGGCTTACCATCAGAGGCAACCCGCGTGGTAATCGTATGGCTGATGCTGAATTCCGAAGGATCAAGCGATTCCTGTTCCATATTGCGGGCAATCCGCATCTGTAACTGTCCCTCCTCATCTTCCAGCATCAGGAATCCGCGCTCAGCATCCGTCAGCCGGATGATCGTATCCATCACAATTTGCAGCACTTCTTCCAACTCCAGCGAAGAATTGACGAATTGACCAATCGTCGCCAACGCGCTCAAGCTGGAACGTTCATCCTCCAGCGCTTCAATTTGTTTGCGTATCTTGGGCAAATGCAGGGAAATGCGGTTGATCCCCTCATAAACATAAGAGGGGATGGCTGCAGGGCGGTTTTGCAGAAAAAAGGACTGTGATTTTGCCAGTTCAGACGACATCTGCTTGAGCAAGCCGTCCAATAACTCATAAATAGCTGGTGAAGAAAGATTTAAGGACATGGTGCTGGTACCCACTGTGATTGAGAATCCTGCGCTGTATGCCAGACAGTACCATTATACTCCCCTCCACCGCTTTCCAGCAGTTTTTAAAACATGCGCCCATAATTTTATGTAATTTTTGCGGGCTTCAACAATATCCACCGGACGCAGGCTGAATAAGGACTGCTCATAAGCAAGCTGGAAAGCAGCCGCGGTTGCCGCAGCACCTTCGTTCAGATATTTTGACAACACAGCCATCTGTTCAGCAGCAGTATCCCCGTCATTTTTTCGTTCTCCCAGTAAAACCAGCATCACGGATACCCGGTTGAACATTCGCTCCATAGGCGAAGCCTGCGCCCGCTCAGCCCACCGTCTGATCCATCGCGGTGTCTGCAATCCGTGCCGCTTTAGCTGCTGGTCCAGCCTTTCAGGCAGCACAAATTTCGACCCGAACCTGCCTGAAGCACTCCGCCGCCAGACAAACGCCGCAGCTGCCGCCAACAGCACCACACCGGAAACAATCCACGCTGGATGCACACCGCGCTGCGCCGCCGCAGCCTCTTCCTCCAGATTCCAGCCGGGGACCTCTTCCAATCCCGCAAACCGGTCTCGCCCCGCTGATTCGCTGTCATTCTGTGTTAATCCCGGGCCCTCCCCATAGTCTGCCCCGGATTGTTCTGCCAGCCCCAGCCGCAGGGAATGCACCGGCTGCGAGGCGGTCGGTTCGACCGGCACCCAGCCAATTCCCGGAAAGAAAACCTCCGGCCAGGCATGGTAATTATTCATATAAATATGATACAAATTGTCCTTGTTCTCGTCCTCCTGGCCTTCAGCAAACCCCACTACCATCCGCGCGGGAATCCCCAGTGAACGCAGCATCAATACTTCTGAAGTCGCATAATAATTACAAAATCCGGCCTTGTGCGTAAACAAAAACCACTCAATCGCATCCTCGCCATCCGGCACTTTCGGAATTTCATTTTCATAGGTAATTTCACTGCGCAAATAAGATGTGATCACCCGCACTTTATCGTAAGGGGTCTCTTGCCCTTGAGCAAGCTGCTCAGCCAGACCAGACACAGAGGGCGGAAAATCTTCAGGCAGATTCAAATAGCGGGCTGTAACCCACCCTGGGTAATCCTCTCCCGCCTGACGCAGCATCGCCACCGTCAGATCATTCAACCGCGTTTCGGCCTTGATCGTTTCACCAGACCGCAGCGATTCTTCTGCTTTTACCGCGATCATATCCACCTGATCCTCAGCTGCACTGTCACCCACCCACACGGCCGGCCGACTGACGTACTGCGGCTGCCCAGGCAGGTACAAAGTCTGCAAAGCACCGGCCCGGATCGTATACGTCAGATTCACTTCCACGCGGTTTTCCAGGCTTAGCTCGCGCACCGGCCACTCGGAGGGCTCAATCGCATGCTCTCTGGTCACCGTATTTTTCCACCCCTCATCCACATAATAATCATAACTCTGGCTCTTCCAGTAAAATGGAATGCCCGTCGGATGCCGCCGGGAAACCTGCACCTGGAATAGTTCCGTCTCTTCCAGCGGAACGCCCGTCCCCAACGATAAATCATTGCCATACGAAAAATCAGCGGTAGTATATCTGGGCATGTCCAGCCCGGCCGTCAGATTGGAAAGCCTGTCCCGCAGCTGTGAAAAGCGCAAGCGGTTTCCAGCCCCAGTCGTCATCCAGCCTGAAATAGACGGAATATTCCACGCAATCAGCACCAGCAGCAGGCCGATCACGGCCATGCTGCGCCCCAGATCATACCCCGTGTCAGAATCAACCGCAATGCCGGCCTCGTTCCAGCGTTTGCGCTCACCGAGAAAATAAATTCGTCCAACACTCAATAAAGCAAACACCATGAAAGTCGCACTATATCGTCCACTATGTTGGGTTTCATAGCTTGAGGTCTCAATGCTGACCAGCAGCGCCCCGGCCACCAGCAGCGGCACCCAGGGCGCACCATTTCTGCTTAACTGGAACCCCCCAATCAGGCTCATAAACCAGAACAGCAGCGCCATACTGAATACATACAAAATATAATCATTGACTGGCTGGTTGGTCACAAAAAGCTCAAAGGAAGCGCCCAGGCGTCCAGCCAGGCTGACCAACCGCTCTCCCCAGACAATTTCTGCTGCCATCCCCGCCCCCAGCACCCAGGGGATCACAATCACAGAGTACAAGCCAGCAATGATGACTTGCCCCCACCGCTCAAACCGGCTCAAACCCAGCAAATATCCCACCACAAAACCAAAAAGAACATACGCCTTGATCCGCATCAGATCGTCTGACCACCCCGTAGCTTCCAGACGCAGCGCAGCCACCCAAAACGCAGCAAATAACACCCCCGCCGCAAAAATATCCAGCCACTTGTTTTCTCTCTTCAACATGGAATGAGTGTACAATAAAAGTATGGATATCGTCAATCAACATCTCCGGAGGGAAAACACAGCATGATTGCCGCACTTCACCAGATTGAAATCGCCTTCACTTTGCTCATCCAGCAGATGGGCAGCTGGCTGGTTATGCCAATGGCCGCCTTCACTTCGCTTGGAATTGAAATGTTTTATTTGCTCGTCACCCCCACCCTGTTCTGGTGTTTCAGCACCGCCCAGGGAATGCGGGTCGGCTTGATGCTCCTGCTCACCAATGGGATCAATTCGATCTTCAAAATCAGCTTGCGCAGTCCCCGACCCTACTGGGTAGATCAACGCGTCAAAGTCCTCTTCCAGGCCGAAACATCCTTTGGGCTTCCTTCAGGTCATGCCCAAACTGCAGCGAGCGTATGGGGCATTTTTGCCGCCCACATCAAAGACAAATGGGTGCGCTGGCTGGCAGCCATTATGGTCTTCTTCATCGGAATTTCCCGCATCTATCTCGGCGTTCACTTCACCAGTGACGTCCTGCTCGGCTGGCTGATTGGCGGCCTGCTGGTATTCGCTTTCCTGAAACTTGAGCAGCCCGTCGTCAACTGGTTCAGACGTCAGCCTGTCACCATCCAAATCCTGGCTGGCTTTGCCGTTTCGGCCATCCTGCTCATTCTGGTTTTCATCCCCTTACAGCTGCTTGCCGGCTGGCAAATTCCCGCTGAATGGCAGCAGTTTTCGGAGATCAACTTCCCCGGCTCCACAGTCGACCCGCTCAACCCGGAAGGCGTGATCACCTCCGCCGGCACCCTTTTTGGGCTGATTGCCGGACTGGCATGGATCGAAAAAGGTTATAATGGATATAACCCTGCTGGGACCCCCGGGCAAATCATGCTCCGCCTGGTGGTGGGTTTTGCAGGCATCGGCATCTTCTGGTATGGCCTGGGAGAAATCTTCCCCCGTGAGCCCGGCATGTTGGCATACCTGTTGAGGTACTTGCGTTACGCTCTGATTGGCATCTGGGTTACCGCAGCCGCCCCAATTCTGTTCATCAAAATGCGATTGGCCCAACCCGGTTGGGCAGTCTCTAAAACAAATGAAAGTTCATCATAAGAAGGAGTATACAATGCGTCGTGTAATAAATTTTCTCTCAGGAGCCGTATTGGGTGGATTAATCGCATCCACATTGGTTTTGCTTTTGACCCCCTCCTCCGGCAGCGAGCTGCGCCAGCAAATCGCAGACATGGCAAACAAGACCTATGAAGATGTCCGCCAGGCTGGCGAACATCGCAGAGATGAATTACTGCTTGAGCTGCAAGACCTGCGCGCCCCCAAACAGTAATTCGTCAACCAGTTTCCCCGAACACTGATCCATCCCAAGAACGGCCAGGGTACATTTGTATCCTGGCCGTTCTTGTTATTGCAGTTTAAATAAATCCCTTAAGAAACCCGTAGTAGAACAGCAAGCTGTTCCACTACGGGAATATTTATATCCAGTACTGAAGATTTATCAATTCATAAGAACTGCAATAGTTCTCACAGGGTCAACACCCTGAGCGGACAGACTACTCC
>Ga0334888_1003065_pt1 | contig 17016 bp, 12 predicted proteins | sample GraSluR1_MG_FD_207227 | JGI IMG/M metagenome (GOLD analysis project Ga0334888, IMG submission 207227) | Sludge microbial communities from methane-producing bioreactor in Wageningen University, Netherlands - Granular Sludge_3_08-R1 | ecosystem: Engineered > Bioreactor > Anaerobic > Unclassified ...
CGCAAGCGCTGTACGCTTGTCGGCAGGTTTCAGCTTATCGTCAAGTAGGTTGCGGTTGGCGCTGTGGGTGGAAAGAGGGATTGACCTTTTCCTGGGGCTGTGGACATCTCGTGCTCGGTGCCACTGCCACAAAGCGCGGGAAGTCTACGGCGCTGTGGACATGCGCACCTAGTGCCACATCCACAGCGCCGGTTTTCACCGTATCGAGTTCAGAGAGTGTCCTAGAGCATGTTGTCCGCGGGCCCGCAAGCCCGGTGCGCCGCGACGAGGTCGCCCTGGACTAAGGCTAGGTACTGCTGCAAGATGCTGATATCACTGTGTCCCATCAGCTTTGCCAGCACGTATACATTCATCCCATTGCGCAGACAGGTGAGGGCAAAGGTCCTGCGGAAGGCGTGACATTTGCAGTTGGCTACCCCGGATGTCTCGCGCAGCCGCTCCATGACTTGGGCGATGCCTTCGAGCGTCAACTGCTTCCCGGTTCTAAAGCTCACAAAGACTGGTTCATCCTCACCAGGCACGCCCCGCTCTGCGTAGTAGCGCCGGACCATCTTGCGCGTCTTAAGGCCGATAAGCGTCACCCGATCCTTGCGTCCCTTGCCCAGCTTCACCGTCACCACCCCTGTCTTGAGGTCGATGTCGTCTCCATTCAGGGCGATTAGTTCGCCAGCGCGCAGGCCGGAATCGAGCAGGACGTAGCAGATAGCCAGGTCGCGCAAGTTGCGACATGCCTTGAGCACGGCCTTGATCTCCTCAATTGTTAACGCCGGCAGGATCCTTTTCTCTAGACGGGGTAGTTGGACGCGGTTGAAGGGAGAGACTTCGATCAGCTCGTCCGTAACGCAGTAGTTCAGAAACGTCTTCACGGCCTTAGCGGTGTTGTACCGGGTCCGGCTGGAGATATCCCGCTGTTGGAGGTAGATGAGGTACTTGCGCAGGTCCGCAGAGGTCATGTCAGCCAGGAATACCAGCCCCTGCTCATCGCACCAGCGCAGGAATGGACCGACTGTGACCCGGTAGGCGCGCAGCGTCTTGTCGGCCAGATTCCGCGCCTGAGCATCCAGAAGAAAGAGATCGAACGCGTCTGAAATTGTGATGGCCTTTTGGTGTAGCATAGCATCTTGCTCCTGTGGATGAAGAGCAGATGCACAATCCGTAGGGTCTGGCTTGGTGGGGAACTACTACATATTGTGGTTAAGTGGATCGGACAGGATTCGAACCTGTAACCAAAGAGTTATGAGCCCTCTGCTCTGCCGTTGAGCTACCGATCCAGAAACGGCCCCATGTATCGGGGCCGTTGCAAGAGTAAGCGGGTAGCGGGAATCGAACCCGCGTATTCTGCTTGGAAGGCAGATGCTTTGCCATTAAGCTATACCCGCAGAGCTGGCCTCCGCCCTAATTGACTAAGGCGCTGTGCCGTCACCGCCAGTCGGGGAGAGAGGATTTGAACCTCCGACCCCAGCGTCCCAAACGCTGTGCGCTGCCAGACTGCGCTACTCCCCGATAGGCGATTATTGTACCGGATCACCGCCGCACCGGTCAAACCTTCCCCCAGATGCATGCGCCTCTACGGAATCCACTGCAAGCTCTGCTCCAGCCAATTACCCAACGATCCCTGGATCGTAAACAACTGCTGCGCCTCGCCGCCGCCGCTCGGCACGGCATAGACCGCCCATCCCCCGCTGCGATTGCTCACAAATGCCACCCACGCCCCGTCCGGGCTGACCGCCGGAAGACCATCGATGGCTCCGCTATCGGTTAGGCGCATCACCTGACCGCCGCCCGCATCAACACGGTAGATCTCCGAGTTGCCGTCGCGACCGTCGCTCATAAAGACCACAAACTGGCCGTTCGGCGCCCAAACGGGCCGGTCATCCGCCGCCGTCGACGTCAGTGGCCGGCGATCTCCGCCGCTGCCCGTCATACTCCAGATGCCGCAGCGATTGCCGCTTTCATCACAGCCGCGATAAGCGATGCGGTCCTCCGCCTTGCTCCAAGCCGGCGAATCGCCATAAACCATCATCGCAGCCTCACTCCCCACATCCGCCCACAATGTGTAGACGCGCCACAAACGGTCGCCCTCACGGTTGGACGCAAAGGTGATGCGGTTTCCTTCGCCGTTCCAACTCGGTCGGCCATCCTCCGCATAGTCGGTAAAGCGCAACTCCAGCCCCGACGCCGGGTCCAGCGACGTCAGACCGCGCATGTCATCGCGCAAATTGCGGTACACAAAACGCTGCCCGTCCGGCCGAAAGGCCCCCTGCTGGCCGTCTTCCGCCAAGATCGTCGCGGGCGTCTTGCCGGCTGCATCCGCCAGATAGACGTGCGTGCGCCCGCTGATGGGATCCACCGCCGAGAAGACAATCCGGCCCGATACGGGCGCGCTCGACGCCGGCGCTGTAGGCGCGGGTTCCGGCGTCGATATAGCCTCTTCGGGCTGCGCCGTCGCATCCGCCGGCTCCGGGACCAACAAAGCCGCCGCCTGCGTCGGCGTCGTTCTGGCGTCGGCGAGCGTCGCGGGCGCACGCCCCGCCCCACAGCGCTCCTCCAAAGCATTGCGTTGGGCAATCGTCGCCGGCGACGACTCGATAGCCACTGCCGCCCGGTATTGCGCAGCCGCCTCACACCACTCGCCCGCCTCGGCCAATTCCTCGCCATAGGCCAGCAGCGCCGTCTGCAAACGCGCCTGCACATCTCGATAGCTTGAGTCGCGCACGTATAGCCCTTCCAACAGTTCGATCGTCTGCGCCCAATCCTTGCCCGAAACGGCAAGCATCTCCAGATACATGGCAGCCATCGAACGCGCCGTGCGCATGGCCGAATTGTCGGGACGCAACTCCAGCGCCTGGTCAACATAGGCCAACGCCTGTTCCAGATCGCCGCCCTGCTCGCTCTCCGCCGCCAGATTCACATAGAGGTCGAATAACATCCCCGCCGCCTCGGCGGAGCGGAACTCCGGCGCTGTCCGTTGAAGCTGCAGGATCAGCGTCTCGGTCTCAGCCCATTCTCCGGCTTGATAGGCGGCTAAGGCGTCCTGCCAGAGGCGCACTTCCGGAGAGAGATCGGGAGGTGCGGGCATCGCTGCCGACGTCTGCGGCGGCGCGGCAGGGGGATACGCGGCGCTCGCCTCCTCCGCCGGAACGGGCGTAGTCTGGCCTGCAACTTGCGGCGGCGCCTCGCCCGCCGCAAGTTGCAGCAGGCTTTCGATACCCGCCACAGCAGCCGAGTTGCCCGGGTCCAGCACTAACACGCGCTGATATTCGGCCAGCGACTCCGCCAGCCTTCCCTCCGCCCGATAATCTACGGCGCGCTGGATGGCGATCGCCACCTGCTGGCGACGTTCGACCTCAGCCTGGCGTTGGCCGGCCTGAATTCCTAACACCAACGCCAGCACGATCAACGCGGCCGCCAGCACTGTCACCGGCCCGATCACCCACAACAGCCACCCGGGAAACAACCCGTCCGAAGGTCGGTCGTCCATCACTCTTGTTCCATCGTATATGCCAGCGCCGCCGCGCCGGCTTCATCCTCAATCATCACCGTTATGGCGCCGGCTTTGATCACATCCTCCAGGGGCAACGTCGTACGATACGGCATTTCGGGGCTGGCCTCGATAGCGCGCAACATAACCTCCCGGTCGCCGGCCATGACCGACAGCCGCCCCGCAAACTGCTCCACGGCATAAAAGGCGAGACGATAAACCTCCTCGCCCGCGGCCACGGTCAGTGCGCCCGCTCCCCCGGCGACGACGAACTCGCCGATGCCCGTCACCGGATACCAGCGCTCCTCCCAGCCGATCGATTCGCCCGCAGCCAGTTGCGCTCGTTCCGTAAAAGTCGGCGCCAACCCGCCGTGCAGTTCCACATAGGCCGAAGCATCGTCCGTGAAATATTCGCTTACCAACGCATCGCGCCAGCCTAAGCCGAAGACCTTGCTCCCCTGCGCGATGCCGGCCGGATAAACCCGCACCGCGCCGACGTCCGACGCCGGCTCATAGACGCCCACAAACGGACCATGCGCCGCCGGATATTCGAAGAAGCCGACATACTGGTCCCATTCGCCCAACCGGCTCAGGTCGCGACCGCCATAGACCGGCCACGGGATGACGCCGCCCGGCCCAGGCAATGCCGGATCGCCGGTGCTGTGGATGCGCACAGCCTCGCCGGGCACAATGAAGCGCAGATCCTCACTCGGCCGGTTGGCCGGGCCGGGCGCCAACATCGCGGTCTGCCAATAGTCAAATTGGAGGGCCTGGTCGCTGATGTTGCGAATCCTCGGTTCAATCTTAAAATACGCTGCACCCGGCGGCAGCGTTACGGTCACAGTCGCAGCCAACAGACGGCCGTCGTCCGGCGTGGCAATCTGTGCCACGGCGGCCCCGTCTTCATCCACAAACGCCTGCACATCCCACGGCGTTCCCCAATCGTAACCGTGTTCGTTGACGGGCAGATTCCATTCGATGCCGCCCAGCCCATACCAACCCAACTGGTTGTCCGGCCCCCACGGCGACGGCTTGACCACCGCGTTCTGATAGAACATGGCGCTGTCGCTCGGCTTGTGGATCACCTGCCAAACGCGCCCGCCCAGTTCCGGGAGGATCAACACCTGCAAATAGGCGTTTTCCAACACGATCACGCGATAAACGCGTTCACCCGGCGCAGGCGCATCGTTCAGAAAACGTTCGCGGTCGAAACTGCGGAAAGGCCACCGGTAGACCGGATCAACCATGTTCGTCTGATAGGCTTCAACGGGGTAAGTCGGCAAACTGATCGACCATTCAGTCACCGCGGCCGGGCCGATGAACGCGTAATCGCCGCGCGCCAACACTGGGCGCGGCAACGTAGCCGGCGGCGCAGGCGTCGGACCGGGAGAAACCGGCCCCGCCGTATCCTCAGCGGGCGGGTTGACCGTCAGTTCCAGTTGGCTGCGGCCGATGTGGCCGTCCTCGTCTTTGGCCTCGCCCACGATCTCGTACAGGCCCGGCTGGCCCGCCGTCCACGTATAGACAAAGCGGTGGTCCTTGAGCGCACTGCGCTTGGCCCACCCTGAATTGGCTCCGTCAATCGACAGCCGATAGGCTGCAATTGGCCGCTCGCCGCCGGCATTCAACGAGATCTCGACCACATTGCCGGGAAAGATCTGCTCGTCGCTCTGCACATCCAAGAGGACGGTGGGGGCGGCCGGAACAAGGGGAGATGTCGCCGCACCCGGCGGTAGCGGCGCCGGCGCGAATGCGCTGTCCGCCGCCTTGCCCTTACAACCGGCCAGCGTCAACAACGCAACAAGGAGAACGGCGCAGGCGGCGAATACGGCATACGCCTGCGCCAGAGAAAACATGGAGCCGAGCGATTCGGCTCCTCTGTCGCAGATACGGTTCATGCGCGCCATTATACATCCGCGCTCGCGTCTGTCCGAATATACAGCGCATCCAATACGCGCCTAGCCGGCGCTCAATGCCAAAGAACGTACAACCGGAGGCGCTGTGAAGCGCGCCTCCGGTTTCGCGTATCCCTTCCCCATCAGCGGGACGATCAGGCGTGCGTCGTCTCGCGCAGCCCCGCAGCCTCGCGCAGCGCCTGCGCCCGGCTCGTATCTTCCCACGGCAGGGCAATATCGTCGCGACCGAAGTGGCCGTAGGCCGCGGTCTGGCGATAGATGGGCCTCCGCAGATCAAGGTCGCGGATGATCGCGCCGGGACGCAGGTCAAAGTTGTCCTCGATCAAGCGCACGATCTGCTCGTCGCTGATGCGGCCCGTGCCGAAGGTCTCTACGTTGATGCTGAGCGGATGCGCCACGCCGATGGCGTAGGCAAGTTGAATCTCGCAGCGGCTCGCAATCCCCGCGGCCACAATATTCTTGGCGACCCAGCGCGCCGCATAAGCCGCGCTGCGATCCACCTTGGTGCAGTCCTTGCCGCTGAAGGCGCCGCCGCCGTGCCGGCCCATGCCGCCGTAGGTGTCGACGATGATCTTGCGACCCGTCAACCCCGCATCGCCCATTGGCCCGCCGACCACAAACCGCCCGGTCGGGTTGGTGAAGATCAGCATCTCCTTGTCGACCAACTCCGCCGGCAGCACGGGGTCGATCACCGTTTCGATCAACTCCTGCCGGATCTGCCGCTGCGACACATCCGGCTCATGCTGCGTGCTGATCAGCACAGTGTGAATGCGCCGCGGCTTGCCAAAAGCGTATTCGACCGTGACCTGGGTCTTGCCGTCCGGGCGCAGCCACGGCAACATGCCCTGCTTGCGCGCCTCGGCCAGCCGCCGCGCCAGCTTGTGCGACAGATAGATCGGCATCGGCATGAGCGTGGGCGTCTCATCACAGGCAAAGCCAAACATCATGCCTTGGTCGCCCGCACCGATGGCGTCCAACGGATCGCCGCCGTTGGCGTTGCCTTCTTTGACCTCCAACGCCTGATCCACGCCCAGGGCAATGTCTGGGCTTTGCGCGGCGATCGCCACCTGCACGCCGCACGTGTTGCCGTCAAAACCCTTGCTGCTGTCGTCAAAGCCGATGTCGGTGATCACCTCGCGCACCAGCCGGTCGTAGTTGATCGCGGCCTTGGAAGTGACCTCGCCCAACAGCATCACAAAGCCGGTCTTGATCGCCGTCTCCAACGCCACCCGCGAAAAGGGGTCCTCGCGAAAATGCGCGTCCAAAATCGCGTCGCTGATCTGGTCGCAGATCTTGTCGGGATGCCCCTCCGTCACCGATTCGCTGGTGAAGAGAAGTCGGGGCAGCGTCATAAAAGTTGTCATCTTGCTCTCTCCTCAATTCTTGCGACCGGTCGCGCCCGCTCCAGTTTGCTGCCGGGCAACCTTGCCGCTTGGCCCGAAAGCCCTAGTGTCCAGTCCCCAGACTCCACTCGTTCAGATACGCCTCTTGCTCCGCGGTCAGGGTGTCGATTTCGACGCCCATGGCGCGCAGCTTGAGCGCAGCGATCTCCTTGTCGATGGCCTCGGGCACATCGTACACCTGACGCCCCATTTCCTTGCCATGGGTCAAGAGGTATTCCGCCGACAGCGCCTGATTGGCAAAACTCATATCCATCACCGCGCTGGGATGACCCTCTGCCGCGGCCAGGTTGACCAGACGGCCCTCTCCCGCCACGTACAGCCTGCGCCCATCCTCCAGCGTGTATTCGTCCAGGAACTCGCGCACCCGCGTCACCTTGGCGCTCATGGCGTCGAGCGCTTTCAGGTTGATCTCCACATCGAAATGGCCGCTATTGGCCAGGATCGCGCCGTCGCGCATCACCTCGAAATGATGGCCGTCGAAGACGTGAATGTCACCTGTTGCGCTGCAGAAGATATGGCCGATGCGCGCCGCCTCGGCCATCGGCATCACGCGGAAGCCGTCCATCACGGCCTCCAGCGCGCGCAGCGGGTCCACCTCGGTGACGATCACGTTGGCGCCCATCCCCTTGGCGCGCATGGCGATGCCCTTGCTGCACCAGCCGTAGCCGCCCACTACGAAATTCTTGCCGGCCAACAGCACGTTGGTGGCGCGGATGATGCCGTCGATGGTGCTTTGGCCCGTGCCATAGCGGTTATCGAAGAAGTGCTTGGTCATGGCATCGTTGACCGCGATCACCGGGAACTGGAGCTTGCCCTGAGCCGCCATAGCGCGCAGCCGGATCACGCCCGTCGTCGTCTCTTCCGTGCCGCCCACCACGTTGTCCAGCAGTTCGCTGCGCTTCATGTGCAGCATGGCGACCAGGTCCATGCCGTCGTCCATCGTGATGTGCGGGCGGATGTCCAGTACGCTGTTCAGGTGCGAATTGTACTGCTCCGTCGTTTCGCCCTTGATGGCGTAGACCGGCATCTCGTAATGAACCGCCAACGCCGCCGCTACATCATCTTGGGTGCTCAGCGGATTGCTGGCGCACAGGGCCGCCTCGGCGCCGCCCGCCAACAGCACGCGCATCAGGTTCGCCGTTTCCGACGTGACGTGCATAGCCGCGGCGATGCGAATGCCCTTAAACGGCTGCTCCTTGCGGAACCGCTCCTCCAGCAGATCCAGCACGGGCATCTCCCTGGCGGCCCACTCCATGCGAAACCGCCCCTTGTCCGCCAGGCGGATGTTGGCGACGTCGTAGCTCAATTCTTTGGTTACGTCACTCATGGACTTTAAGCGCTCCTTTGAATTAACCTCTACACAGATATCTACTGCTATCTACTGCTCAACGGCACACGACCGGTCTGCCTTCACTACAAGCTGCGGGCCTCGCCGAAGGTCGTGCGCCCGGTAATCCTGCCAATCAAACGCGCCGGCGACCGACGCCCTCCAGGTAAGGACAGTGCACCGCGAAGCCGTGCCGCTCATAGAGCCGCCTAGCCGCGGTGTTGCGCTGATCCACATTCAAAATGATGTTGGATACGCCGCGCTCGGCCAGTTCGCCCAAGATGGCGCGCAACACCGCGCCGCCATAACCTTGCCCGCGCTGCGCCGGGTGCGTGTACATATTGCCGATGGCCGCCACGCCCGCCTGCCAGTCCGCCACATGCGTACCGCCCACCGCAACCAACTCGCCGTGCGCATCCTCCACCCCGAAAAAGACGCCCTCCTCGGTCTGGTACGGCTCGAACGCATCCGGCGCAAACGCGCCGCCATGTGCGATCAGCACGCGAATCTGCGCCGTGTGCGCAGGCGTCAACCGCACCAGCCGCGCCCCGGCGCCTACATCGCCCGTCTGTGCGGACGGCTCAACCAGCGCCATGCGCCACATGGGACGCCGGTCCGCCGAGAAATCGTAATGCCGTTCCGCCGCCGGCGCGTGCTCCTCGCGCAACGTCATATAGACCTGATCCGGCAGATCAGCCGCGTCTAACGCCGCGGTCACCGCCGCGACATCGCCCGTCGCGAACAAGACCGGCGGATCCAGCCGCGTAAAGAGCAGCACAAGCCCGCGGCCGCTTGCGCTGTGCGCCGGCAGCCACCGGCAATAGGGCGCATACGCCGGTTGCAGGTCGGCAATGGCATACGCCGACCACACCGAGTCCGCGCCCAGCACGGCGCGCAGTTCGTTCGGGCCGGCCGTCTCCTCGGCGCGAGGCGAAACAATAGTATTACGCATCAGACCTCGCTGTGCGCGGCTTCCGGCTTGCACAGGCCGGCTAGCGACGGTTCCGCGCCGAAAACGCCTTCGTAACGGGAGATGAACTCGTCCACCGTAAAGTGGTGTGTCGTCGTCCCGGTCTGCTCCAGCGCATAGGCGCTGCATAAGGAGCCGACCCGCCCGCACACAGGCCAAGACAGCCCCGCCATGCGCGCCGCAAAGAGCCCGCCCCGATAGGCGTCGCCCGCGCCTGTGGGGTCGTCGACGCGTTCCAGCGCCGCCGCGGGGATCGGAATCTCGTCGCCGTCCGTGTAGATGACGCTGCCCTGCTTGCCCAACGTCAACACCAGCGCGTCGACCATGCCCAGAATGTCCTCGCGCGACCAGCCGGTTTTGTTCTGGATCATGGCGAGTTCGTACTCGTTGCACAACAGCAGCGCGGCGCCGGGCACGCTCTGCCGCAAGTCGTCGCCGTCCAGTCGGGCAAGCTGCTGGCTAGGGTCAAAGGCAAAGGGGATGGACAGCCGCTTGCACTCCGCCGCGTAGCTGAGCATGGCTGTCGGGTCGTTGGGGCTGATCATTACCATGCCGGCGGAGGTCAGGTTGCGGCTCTCCAGGCTGTAGTGACGGGCATAGCCCATCGCCCCTGAGTAGAAGTTGGCGATCTGGTTCTGATCGAGGTCCGTGCTGACGAAAAAGGTAGCCGTCAGCTCGTCGGGAATCTCCACGATCTGATCGGTGCGCAAGCCTTGCTCCTCCAGCCAACGCCGGTAGTCGCCGAAATCATTGCCCACCGTCGCCAGGATCAGCGGGTCCGCGCCCAACAGCTTCATCGTGTAGGCCACGTTGGCCGCCACCCCGCCGCGCTCACGGCGCATGGATTCGGCCAGGAAGCTGACGCTCAGGCTGTCCAGTTGGTCCGGTAGAATATGATCGCGAAAACGACCGGGAAAGCGCATGAGGTAGTCATAGGCGACCGACCCCGTGATCACGAACTCCATGCTTCACCCCTTCTCAATGCATCTCAATATACGGGCTACAAGCCCATCGGCGCGGCTATCGCCTCACGCCTCGTCCAAGTCGAGCCGCTTGATCAGGCCGGGCGGCGGCTCATACGTCGCCAGCCGCTCGATCAGCGCCGCCGGCTCCAGGTCCACGGTCAGCAGCTTGCGATGCTGCGGATTGACAAAGCCTTCCTGCACCCCGCGCTCGATCCATTGCAAGATGGGGTCGAAGTACCCCTCCACGTTAAGCAGGCCAATCGGCTTGGCATGGATGCCTAGCTGGCCCCAGGTGATGGCCTCGAACAGTTCATCCATCGTGCCGAAGCCGCCCGGCAGCGCCACAAACGCGTCTGATAGAGAGGACATGATGGCTTTGCGCTCATGCATGCTCTCGACCACGATCAGTTCGCCGATCTGCTCGCCCATCAGTTCACGCGTCGTCAGGGATTCGGGGATCACGCCCACCACGCTGCAGCCGCCCTCGCGCGCCGTGCGCGCCAGCGTTCCCATCAGGCCGACGCTGCCGCCGCCATAGACTAGGCCAATATCGCGCCGGCTCAGTTCCCGCCCCAGTGCGATCGCTACGGCCTCATATTCGGGCCGGATGCTGTTGCTTGCGCCGCAATAGACGCAGATGCTGCCCAACCGCCTCATGCCTAGCCGTTCTCCGTCCCGCGCCTGGCTCGGTTCTCGCGGATGCGCGCCTCCGCCGCTTCCTTGGCGCGGCGCAGGCTCAACTCGAACGGCGGGTAGCAGATGCCTTCCTCGGTGATGATGCCGGTGATGTAGCGATGCGGGGTCACGTCGAAGGCCGGGTTATACACCGGCGCGTCGTCCGGCGCGATCTGCGTCTCGCCAACGTGCGTCACCTCCTCCGCGCCGCGCTCCTCGATGGGGATCTCGTCGCCCGAAGCCAGGTCCAGGTCGATGGTGCTGGTCGGAACTACGGAATAGACGGGGATGCCGTTCTCCCGCGCCACGACGCCCAGCTTATAGGAGCCGATCTTGTTGGCGACATCGCCATTAGCCGCCACCCGGTCCGCGCCGAAAAGCACCACGTCCACCTGCCCGGTGCGCATCAAGTGACCGGCGGCGTTGTCCGCGATCAAGTGCATGGGGACGCCGGCGCGCATCAGTTCCCATGCCGTCAGTCGTGCGCCTTGCAGACGCGGCCGCGTCTCGTCGACCCAGACATGAATGCGCTTGCCCTGCTCCTGGCAGGCGTAGACCACGCCCAGCGCTGTCCCGAAGTCCACCGTCGCCAGCGCGCCGGTGTTGCAGTGGTGCAGGATGTTGGACCCGTCCGGCACGACCTCTGCGCCGTGATAGCCCATGCGCCGGTTGATCTCCACATCTTCGTCGGCCAAGGCTTCGGCCTCAGCCAGCAGCGCGCTGCGCATGTCGTCGACGTTGGGCAGCACGGTATGCTCGGCCAGGTCCAGCAGTCGTGCCGTGGCCCATGCCAGGTTGACCGCAGTCGGCCGCGCCTCGTCCAGCGTCGCCTTGGCCGCGCGCAGATCGTTCAACAGACCGTCCCGGTCCTGCGCCGAGCTGTTATAGGCTGCCAGCGCCATTCCGTAGGCCGCGGTCGCGCCGATGGCCGGCGCGCCCCGCACGTACATCTCGCGGATGCTGCGCGCCGTTCCTTCTACCGTGTCAAACTCGGCGATAACCAGCTCGCCCGGCAACAGGCGCTGGTCGATCATCTTGACCTTACGGTCTTCCCAATAAACCGTCCGCATAGCTCCCCCCGCTCAACAAAAAGCCCCCCGGATTGCTCCAAGGGGGGTGCGTGAAAATCTTGGCTGGACCCCGGTCGAAAGACCGCCGGTCACTGGCGCCCCGCTTGGCAATCTGTTGCTGCACGCTGTCCGTCGGGTCGTCCTGCGCCTGGCGGAGACGCCGCCTGCACAAGCCAATCCGTATCGGACCTGGCGTGCCTTGCAACCGGAAACCGGGACTCCAGCGGGTTGCCGGGGAATAATCCCCACTTCATCGGCACGGGTCATTTAACCGCGACGGGACGCCATCAGAATGGCGGGGCCGTCAGACATGGTAGGGTAGCACAACCGCGCGCCGCGTGTCAAAATCGAGCAAAGGGGCTAGGGCGGGCTGCAAACACAACGTCACGAGTCAGGCGTTCACTTCTTGGCCCGCGGCTTCTTGACCGTAGTCACAGTCGACAGCTTGCCGCTCTTGCGCGCCGGCTTCTTGGCGCGCGCAGCCGGGGCCGCGGGTTTCTCTTTCGCCGGTTTGCTCGGCTCAGACGGGGCTGCTTTGGCGGGCTTCGCCGGCTCCGCTGCGGCTTCCCCGCTCGCCCTGGCGCGCGACGAAGGTTGCGTTGCCTTCGAACGCTGCGCCGGAGCCTTCGGCTTCTGCGGCTGCTTCGTCTGCGAGCCCGTCGCACCCTCAGCTTTCCGCTGCTTAGGCGGAGCGGCTGTTGTTTCGGCGGCGGTCTCAGCCTTCACCGTGCGCTGTGAGGGCGCGGCCGGCTTACCCCCTGCTTCCGCCGTCTTGCCGGACGGCTTCGCCGCCTGTGCATCCCCTGTGCTACGTGCTCGCCGCGACTTGGGCTGCGACGGTTGCTTCACCTCTACAGGCGGCTTGCCTTGCCCATCTGCGCCGTTGCTCTTAGACGCGGGCTGCGCCGCCTCCGCCTTTAGAGGCAGTTCCGGCTGCGTCTCGACGATTCTCTTGGACCGCGCCGGCGGGCGCGTCTTAGCGGCAGGCGCGGGCTTGGACGCGGGGGGCTTTGCAGAAGCCGCGCCGCTTTTGGCGCGGCTGGATGGCTTGGGCGCCGCGGTTGGCGGATCGCCATCCCCGCCATCCGTCGCCGGAACGGGCGCGGGAGCCGGCGGCGCAACCGTCTGCTCGACCACGCCGGCCGCGATGTCATCCGCCGTCAGCGCCGCAGCCGCCGCCTTGACGGCCGTCACGCGATTCCCGGCCATCGCGGCCGTCGCCTGCTTGCCCATGACGCCGCGGCCCATCTGCGGGATCGCCTCACTCTCCACCAATTTGACGCCGCCCTTTTCCTGCAACACAATCAACGACTCGACGCCCTGCGCAGGCAACAGATAGGCCGCGACCACGTTGCCGGTGCGGCTGCTCACTTTGTGCGTCACGATGCCGCCCCCGTTACGCCCCTGGCTGCTGTACTGATCCAGCGCGGTGCGCTTGGCATACCCCAGTTCAGTAATGGTCACCAGTTCGCCGCCCGGATCCACCACATGCGCCGACACCACGCGGTCGCCGCGCTTGAGGCGCATGCCGCCCACGCCGCCCGCAGCCAGCCCCATACTGCGCACATCTTCCTCGCTGAAGCGGATCGACTGGCCCGAAGCCGACACGAGGATCACCTCCTGCCCGCCCTGCGTGTGCAGAACCCAGCGCAGGCGATCCTTCGCATCGACGTTGATCACCAACGGGTCGCTCGCGGCTGCGGAGAGCAGGTCCGACAGCATCACCCGCTTGACCATTCCCTGCTCCGTCACCAGGAAAAGATAGCCCTTGGCCGCTGACGGCTCGACGCGCGGCAGTGCGATGGCCGCGGTCACCTCGTCGCGCCGCGTGAACTCGGTCAGTTCCGCCAGGCGCCTGGCTTGCCCGAAGGGCGGGATCTCATGGATCGAAACGCGGCGACACTGGCCGTCCTTACCGAACAGGTAGAGGAAGTCGCGCGTGTTGGCCGGCAGCAACTCCACCTCGCTGCCCTTGCCGATCTCGCGCAACACCGCATCGGAAAGCCGCGTGCGGTCATGGCGACGCAGTTCGCCGCCGGCGCTCACCGACACCCAAGCCGCCTGGTCCGGCAGCAGGTCGGTAGAGGTAAGCGTTCCCTTGGTGCGGTCCACGATCTGCGTACGCCGTGCGTCGCCGTACTTCTCCTTGATGGCAAGCAGGTCGGCCTTGATCACGCCCAACAGCTTGGCGGGGTTCGCCAGTAGGTCTTCCAAATAGGCGATCTGCTTCTGAATCTCCTTGTGCTCATCTTGCAGCTTGCGCCGCTCCAGCGCGGCCAGCCGCCGCAGTTGCATGTCCAAGATGGCCTGCGCCTGGATCTGCGTAAAGCCGAAGTCATGGATCAGGTTGTTGCGCGCCGTCTCCACCGTGCGGCTGCGGCGGATGGTCGCGATCACTTCGTCCAGAATGTCCAGCGCGCGCAGCAGCCCCTCGAGGATGTGCGCCCGCTCTCTGGCGCGGCGCAAGTCGTACTCCGAGCGGCGGCGGATGATCTCGCGACGGTGCTCGATGAACAGCTGCAACATGCGCTTGAGGCTGAGCATGCGCGGCTCGCCGTTGACCAGGGCCAGCATCTGCATGCCGAAGGTCTGCTGCAGCGGCGTCAGCTTAAAGAGGTCTGCCAGGATGTCCTTCGGCTCTACATTGCGCGTCAGTTCGATGGAGACGCGCATGCCCGTGCGGTCGCTCTCGTCGCGCAGGTCGGTAATGCCCTCGAGCTTACCGTCGCGCACCAGGCTGGCGATGCGCTCCAGCAGCGCCACTTTGTTGGTCTGGTACGGCAGTTCGGTGATGACGATGCGACTGCGCCCGCGGCTCATCTCCTCGAAATGCGCCTTGGCCTGCACGACCAGCCGCGCCCGGCCCACGGAATAGCCCTGGGCGATGGCGTCGACGCTCTCGTCGTCCTTGCCCTCGTCCCGATAGCGGTAGAGGATGCCGCCGGTGGGGAAATCCGGCCCCTTGACGAACTGCATGAGGTGCTCGACCGTGATGTCGTCCATGCGCTCATAGTGGTCGAGCATATAGGCCAGCGCATCCACGACCTCGCCCAGGTTGTGTGAAGGGACGTTGGTCGCCATGCCCACGGCGATGCCGCTGGAGCCGTTGATCAGCAGGTTGGGCAGCGCCGCGGGCAAGACGTTCGGCTCGCGTAGCGAGTTGTCGAAGTTCTCGCCCCAGTCAACCGTGTCCTTCTCCAGATCGGCCAGCATGAGGTCGCTGATCTCGGCCAGCCGCGCCTCGGTGTAGCGCATGGCCGCGGCGTTGTCGCCGTCGACGCTGCCGAAATTGCCCTGCCCGTCGATCAGCGGGTAGCGCAGGCTGAACTCCTGCGCCATGCGCACCATAGCGTCATAGACGGCGGTATCGCCGTGGGGGTGGTATTTGCCCAACACCTCGCCGACGATGCGTGCGCTCTTCTTGTGCGGCTTGGTATGGTCCAGCCCCAAGTCATGGTGCATGGCGTAAAGAATGCGGCGATGCACGGGCTTCAGCCCGTCGCGCACATCGGGCAGGGCGCGCGCCACGATCACGCTCATAGCGTAATCGAGATAGGCGCCCTGCATCTCGTTGACGATGTCAGCCGTGCGCACCGCGCCGATTGAACCGTTAGCCCCATCCTGGGTGAGAATCGTGTCGTCCATGCAAATCAGTCCCATCGCGGGGCGGTCATAGCCTGCCCCGCGGGTTGCTTATATTAACTATTGACCAAATTTTCAGACTGCGTGCGATACCAACAAGGAATGTTCCGGAGGGAATCCGTCATAGGTCGTATTGTTGAGCAAACGTCCTGTACGATTTTTCCGGACACCACCCCACTGTTTAAAGAAGAATGGTATGTCTCGCTTCTCGCACTGTTGTAGTATCGACATGACCCACTGTTTCCGCATCGGTCGCGCTCCCGGCCCAGATTCGCCACCCACGATGACCCAGTGAATGCCGTCCAATGGCAAATCGTCAAGAGGTCCAAGAAGAGGCTCACACGACAGAAACCGCACTCGTGCAGGCACTCGCTGCAAGTCCTTGATCCGGAAGGTCACATCCGTATTCTCAACGCTTACCCCAATCCATACATTCTTCGGCCACGGCAAACGGTCTGCCATCTCCGCCAACCGGCTGCTGCGCTTGGTCAGAATCTGAAACGTGTGTTGAGGGCATAGCTCTATTGTACGAAACACCGCGCGGATGAAATGGTCAGGCACGTCCTCATGAAATAGGTCACTCATGGAGTTCACGAAGATCATCCTAGGTTTCACCCACTTCAGGGGAGCATCCAACAAGTCTTCATGCAACGCAACCTGAAAACCGTTGCGATAACGCTCCACCCCCATTGCTTGGAGTCGCTTTGCCATTCTCTCGGCATAGCAAAACTTACAGCCTTGGCTGACCTTCGTACAGCCGGTGACAGGGTTCCATGTCATGTCAGTCCATTCTATATGGGACTTGGCTGCCATCTTTACCCCCTTAGGATATGGTTCGCTATACCCACCGCGGTACTATTGGAGGCGGCGAAATACAGTGCGAATATGGGTACATTTCTCGAATTCATCAACATCAGCGAATTACTGGCAACTTGCGGGAACACGGTCTTCAGCCGCTCTGAAAAGAACGCTCCGATACTCTCAAAGCTCGCTTGTTTCTCAAAGCCGGCCACGTCGTCGAAAAGGCTCGGTTGCGCGCTTGGACGATAGAATGCTTCAGTCCATCCGTCTGTACCGAAGAAAGCGGTCAGCCGATTTCCCCACGCCGTCATCGGCAATCCTTCGCGCGGAAGCATGCGGTTTATTGCCTGTCCGAGTGGTAGCAGGATCCAGAGATCGATAGCTCCGGTTCTTCCAAGAGCTGCCACAGTATCCCAATTCACAGACATACCATAGGGATCCAGAAAGACAACAGCCCGATTTCGGTTCCAGTTCACCCGACGACACCAATTCTGAAGGTAGCTGTTCGCCTCTGCCTGGGTAACATCGATTCGATTCGCCTTAGCCGAATATTTGGCCTTCAGGGCTTCCAGTTCCTGAACAAATGCCGGATTGGAATCAATGAACAGATAGTGGTCGAACGGAGGCTCGATCTCAAGAGCAATTTGAGCGCTTCCCTTGTAGAAATTCGAAACATCGATCGAGTCGGCTTCATCGAAAAGGTCCAGAGTGCCGCCTTGCCTATCTGCTGGGGATTGACGACTGCCGCTTCCAGCAAAAGCATCTA
>Ga0334888_1003066_pt1 | contig 17016 bp, 18 predicted proteins | sample GraSluR1_MG_FD_207227 | JGI IMG/M metagenome (GOLD analysis project Ga0334888, IMG submission 207227) | Sludge microbial communities from methane-producing bioreactor in Wageningen University, Netherlands - Granular Sludge_3_08-R1 | ecosystem: Engineered > Bioreactor > Anaerobic > Unclassified ...
ATGAAACAACGTCTTCGTTAATTTCTGAATCTTTTTCGATATGATTTATCCAGAGATCTTTCAATACATTATGCCTTGTTATACCAAGGGCTGATGATACGTCCTCCCAAAATCTGTCGGGAAATTGCCTTGTTTGAGCGCCTCTAGCATGCAGGCCGATAACTTGCTGACACCTCTCTTTTTCTAGTCCAAAGTTCTCCGCTATTGATTCAACCAAATTTTTTCTTGGTAAAGTTCCAATTACCCCTCCGTAATCAAACATAATTTCTTTTATCATAGTTGTGGCAGTGTTTGCAGAAAATTAGGCCAATAGATAGTTGCCATACCTATTTTATTTGCTGGAATAATTTCCTTTTTTTTACTATCACCAATCACCAAACACGTGTCGGGCGATACATTGAAAGCCTGGGATACATTTAGAAATGCTTGTTTGTTTGGTTTTAACACCCCTGTTTCATATGAGAAAAAAAATTTATCAACCGCGTCGATATTCCATTTCTTTTTCCAACTCTCCTTTACGGGGAAAACATTTGATAATACGGCTGTTTTTAGGCCACATTTTTTGGCAAACTTTAAAAGAGAAATTGCCTTAACATTAGGTTTAGCCTCTTTTCCCCAATTGTTCATAAATGATATTTGTGTTTTTTTAAGCGTATCATTATTTTGTAAATTTAGCTTTTTAAGAAAAATATCAACGCCATTTTCAATATTTGTATATTTTTCTAACTGAAACACTTCCTCTGATGTCTTTCTAAAAACATCTTCAGAAACCTTTACCTTATTTTTCTTTAATATTTGTCCCATATCTTCCCAAGCAACATCAATTAAGACACCACAAAGATCAAAGATTACTACTTTTATAAGCTTATTTTCAATTTTTGTTTTTGACATAATCAAAAATGCTCTCTAATTAGTTGTAAATCAAATATATAACCTTTTTCTTTTACAAATTCTCCTGTTTGCTCGATAGACTCCTGCATTAAGTTATATATATGAAAAAGGGGAGCAGTTACTAGGCTTGTTCTCCAGATCCAGTTTTCAAGTGTGTGATCAATGACGAGCAGGTCATCAAGTAACTGAATGTCTTTTCTGCCAAACATAGTATATCCTTTTTCAATAGATTTTTCCTGAGCTGCTTTTTTCAGCTGCTTCTCAACTTGTGATGAAGGTGCTTTTAGGGTTCTTACGGCAAGTTCGGCATTTCCTCCACAGAACTGATATACGAAGTTTTCATTTTCTCCTCTTGCGTATTGCGCTTCGCTGAGCAACCTCAATATAGGTGAAGGTGGCTTAGACGGAGTAATAAACAAATTACTATCAATATGAGGATATTTTCTGATGAGTCTTTCATATAAATCCGTTTGGGCTCTTTTTGCATTTAATCCAAAAGCTGTTGTTTCACTAAAAAATACTCCTACTCGAGAAACAAAGTTTCTTAAAAATTGCTTATGTTCAGGCTTTATGTCTTTAGGTTTTTGAAGGTCGTTATCGGCAACAAATCTACCGGCAGTATCAAGAATCTTAAGTAAACCTATTTGCCTGTCTAGGTAACGACTACGAAAAATTATAGGATTTCCAATTTCATAATCAATACAGGGGATATAGTTTATTACCTTTATGTTGTTTTTCCAATTAAGGGTTTCAAGATAATTTGGGTCACGAATTCCGGTTATCATTTTTTTTGGGAAAAGCTCGGCGTTGTTTGGCCCCGGAGCACCTTCTATATTCATTAGTGATATTATATCTTATAATCTAACAAACGATAAATTTTATCCAACAATTAGCATAAGAATCTTTCCTCAAAAAAATAAAAACAATTATGTATGACAGGCGAAAATTGGTGGCTGAGCAAATGGAAAATAGATATTTTAGCGTTGAAACTATTGCAATCAAGCGACAATGTTCTTGTTTCGAATAACCTGATCACAAAACTACTACATTAATACTCTATTTAGCAGAATCTGGTTAAAGTGTATTGATAAATGTAATTAATTATATTTAATCAGCCAAATATTTACGTAGGCAAGAAAACCTGTTTGTTTATAAAAGAGGTTTTTTAGAATATAACTAATGTAATCGAGAACGTATGTATAACGTAGTTAGATATTGGCGTTGATGACAAAGTTGAAAAGAATTTATCATTTCTAAATCTAAATTAAAAATATTATATTTTTATGTTAAAAAGCAAATTATCCTATCGCCAAGGGGTATTGGTCGTAATCATCGACAGTGACAAAAATTTTTTTTAGTACGGCTTAATGAATTTAAAGATGATGAGTGGAAATTTATCAGCGGTGGAATTCAGAAAGGGGAGGATACAAAGAAGGCTCTATTTAGGGAGCTAAATGAAGAATTGAACTTAGGAGCGGATAAGTTTTAGCTAATTGGTAAGAGTCAATATAGTCATTATTATGATTTTCCTGAAGAGAACGGCAAATTGATTGATGGCGTAAAATATCGTGGCCAAGGAAAAAAACAATTTCTCCTAAGATGTTTGGCAAAAGATGATGAAATCAAGCTTCTCAATAAGGAATTGAGGGCTTATCGTTGGGTTAAGTTTGAGGAATTTACTGATGAAAAAAAGAAATGTGCGAGATAACCTTTGAAGATGACGAGGGCCAGCTACCGTTAAGGCATAAAGTTATTTTTGGCATCACCACGCTTAGCACTTTAAAGGTAAAAATGATTGCACCTAGGACTTATCAACCCCTGGAAGGCAAGGAGAAAGGTGTTACCCACTACCTCTTTAATAAAAGTATATTAAAAAAACTTTGCTGATTTTGATTGTGAAAAGTTATGGATTGATTACGGTGAGAAAAATTGGGGATGACATTACTGTTTTATTGGTTGTGCAACTAAACTGTCTGTTGACGAACCTCCTGGAACCAATTATTTAATTTTAGGTAGAATCGATCGGGAATTTCTGAATATGGCATGGATTTTCTTAGTTCCTTTATCCATTCGAATTTTTCTTCTGCTGAATAATGAAAAACCTGTTTTCCAGAAGGTATGACTGCTAAAGATGAGGTTTCTAGTTCATAATTTTCTTCAGGAACCGAAAATCCAACTTGGCCTAATGGTCTATCCCAGGTTGCATCAACTGTTTGCCAAAAACCATCTAGATCTGCCAGTAAAGAAAGATGATTTTGAACTGGCATTTTTTCTACTAGAGCTTGAAGTTCATGTGGGTAATTAACTGGAAGTTCTTGCCAAAGAAAAGGCGTGCTTACATAAATTACTGGTATTTCTAATGCCTCTAATTGGGCTCCAAGATAATAATGTTTAGGTGAGCAAGTACCCGATCCTCTTCTGGGAAAATCTTTAACATGATCTTGCCAAGACGTTCTTTGTTGACAACTAACAATGGCGAAAGGAGCATTTAAGGTTTTTGTAAAAATTGCTCTTGCTTTTTCTTTTTTCAATTCCCGAAGGAGCAATTCTTGCAAGGTGGAATCTTGAGTTAAGATAGGGGGGTTTTCTTTAGTTGCCATTTTATTTAATCTTGAATTCAAATAAAGTAATTTTTCCCATAGTATATCACGGATATTTATAAGTTCACCTTTATTTGTTGGTATTGGCCTTGAATATCTTGATTAGGTATACAGACAATACTGCCTACCCAAAATATTTTATATGTTATAGTATAACCATATAGGTAAATAGTTTGGCCAAAATGGAAAAAGGGGCCTGTTAATGCTTTTAGTTACCTGCGCATATTTAGCTGTGGTATTGAAATGCTTATTATCTTGATTCTTTAAAGCCAAGCAATGTTGAGGTTGTTAACTGTTTATTCTGTTAGATTAATAGTATGCGGCAGAGAGTGAAAAGAACGGGAAATAATTTTGCCCCAAGGTTAATTTATCTGTTTTTTGAGAATAGTTATTTTTACTCCATTCGGCCAATATACTCCCCTTCTTTGGGAAAGTTGGCCCGATAGTCGGCAAGTAGTTTTTTGCCCAAAAGTTTGGGATAGAGACTGTCGGGTAAATTATTAAGATCAAGCCAGGTCGGCCATTTTTTACCGTCAAATTCCGGGTCGGGCCGGCCCTCAATTTCTTCGAATTTATTAATATCGCCCAAAATAAATAATTCTAGGCTGTGCTCATTTTCTTCCGGCAGAATAAAATCGCGAACATAAAGAATTTTTTTGAAAGTAAATTTAGCCTCTTCGCCCAGCTCTTCGGCCACTTCCCTTTCCCAACACTCCTTGACTGTTTCGCCAAAATCTAGTTTACCGCCGATATAAAAGTAAAAGTCTTCAATCGAATCATAATAAGCCAAAAGCTTATCGTTTTTGATAATTACCAGCCGAATTCGGACTTTTATTTTGTTGGTCATTCTATTTTGGGGATTTTTATCTATTTTATCAGATAAAAATTTCTTTGCCCTTTCTTGTTATAATTTAGGCTAATTATGCCCCAGACCTCAATAATTATCAGAACCAAAAATGAGGAAAGATATTTAGGACAAGTTTTGGCGATGCTAAAGCGGCAGACATTTCAGGATTTTGAAATTATTGTTGTTGATGATCATTCAACAGACAAGACTCGATCAATCGCCCGAAAATATAATTGTAAAATTGTTACTCTCCCGAAAGGAAAATTTACCTACCCCTATGCGGCCAACCTTGGTATTAATCATAGTCTGGGTAAATATGTTGTTTTTTTAAGCGGCCACTCTATTCCTGTCAATACCTCTTGGCTTGAAAAGGGATTGGCTAATTTTAAAGATAAAAAAGTAGCCGGCGTTTTTGCCTATCCTCTGCCCTTACCTGAAGCAACCCGGGTCGAGAAACTTTTTTCGTTTCCTAACAAAATATTTAGAAACAAAAAGATGGTGATTGAGGCAGGAAGCAAGAATCGTGGCGGAATATTAGGTTTTACTAATGCCATTATTCGCCGGGATTTATGGGAACAATATCCCCTGAATGAGGATTTTGCCGGTGGTGGCGAAGATGTGGATTGGGGGAGACACTGGCTGGAAAAAGGATTTAGAATAGTTTGCGACCCTGATTTTAGGGTTTATCATTCTCATAACCTGGGCCTTATCGATTTGATTAAACAGATTATCGGTTGGAAAAAAATGGCCAAACCAAGCAATTTTACTCCTCAAAAGAGAAATTTTTGATAATATTTATTCAATGATAGCCAAAGATTTTTTAGGCAAAGAAGTGGAAATTATTATTGATCGCCCTTTGGGCAGCAAACACCCCAAACACGGCTTTATTTATGAAGTAAATTATGGCTTTGTCCCCAACACTAAAGCGCCCGATGGTGAAGAACTAGACGCCTATTATTTGGGGGCCGATAAGCCCCTCCAAAAGGCTTCCGGTATTTGTATTGCTGTTATTTATCGGACTAATGATGACGATGACAAGTTGGTGATTGTTCCAGAAGGAAAATCATTGACCGATCAAGAAATTAAAAAACAAACTAGATTTCAAGAACAATGGTTTAAGCACGTTATTGTTAGAAAATAGAGTCCCAAAAGAGGGGGTTTACATATCTTCCATTATCGGTCTATCTTCAATAAATTCAGAAGGTAATCCTTTTTCTTTGAAATAGTTAACCATCGATATGCAGGCAAATTTCTCAGTAGAATAGTGCGTCCCCCCAAGAATGTTGATTTTATATTTTTCGGCAAACTCATGGACCTTTTTTGAATGATCATTTTTTACGCTAATTCCGGTCACAAAAATGTTAATTCCAGCTTCGGCAACTTCTTTCAAAAAATCAACATCATTCCCTCCTCCGGCGATAAGAGCAACGGCCTTGTTTTTAATTTTTTTCTCTCCATAAGGATAAAGACTTACCCTGTGGCCAACAGCGGCTTCGAATTTATTTTTTAATTTTTGAACCGTTGCAGCGTTTGTTTTCCCAAATATCCCGGACATTGCTCCGGAGTAAGGGGCAAATGGCTTTTCGGAGCTGATTTCTAAAGCTTTTGCTAAAGAAACGGTAGTTGAGTATCCCCCGAAATTATCAAGGGGCGTATGAAGATTGTAGATTGAGATTTTCCTTTCCATAAATTGTTTTAATAGATTTCTATTCATTTGTTGAAAAACGTTAGGGGTTTTTCTGATGTCCCATATTGCCGGATGGTGAACAAAAAGCATTGCCTCTGCAGGATTATTGTCAATAATCTTTTGCATAACTTTTTTTGATGGAAAAACCGCAGTGTAAACCTTGTTTATTTTGGTAGCGAAATCGCAAACTAGCCCCATTGATCTTTTTTTGAAGTTGTCGCTTAAGAAATCGGCAATAGAATCCATGTGTTGTGCCCAATCGTCACTAATTCTGGGCTTAATAAAATCTTTTTCGAGATGTTCGTATAATTGGTTGGCCCTCATAATAAGATTATAAATTTGAAAAAGTTATTTTAAGGTAATTTGAACACGACTTTTTATTTTTAATTTTTCTAATACCAAACTGTTTTGGTTCGATGATATGGTTTATCATCAGGTGATTTTATTTGCCCCTTAAACCAAAAAATTCCATCCACTTTAGCGGCATTGACTTGAGGAAACTTTTCTTTTAGTAATTTAACAGCCAGCTCTATCGCCCAAATAGTGTTGGCTCGGATTTCAATTTCTTCGTCAGATCCGGCCGGAATCTCAATCATTTTATCAATTTTATTGGCCAGTTTTTTATCATATTCAACAATATTAAATTTTCTCAAAATTTGAGGAACCTTGTAATCAGCAAAGGCGGTTAATTGGTCATAATTAGTAATTTTTTCTGAAATTAAACCAAGTTTCTCCAAGTCCACCAGGTGGGCCGGGACAAGCTGGGCCCTTTTATGGAAGACAACTTTTTGGCCATGGTAGCTGGCAGTGTCATCAAATATTTTGGGAAAATCTTTAGTTAGGGTTTCGACTATTTTGATTGAATCAAATTTACCCCCTTTAACAATATTTAAAAAGGAACTATTGAATTTTTTGGTGACAATTTGCCCCAAGTTCCTAAGCAGTTTTAATCTTTCTGAAAACAGGGGAATTTCGGTATTACCGGCAAAAGTATTTCTTAAATCTTCTTCCGGTAAGGAGGCCAGGTAGTTTGAGTCAAGCAATTGATAGCCTTTTTCCAGGCCTCTTTTCAGAGCTCGAAGCATACCAAAACTACCGTCATAATTTTCTCCATTGATGGTAATAGTCCATTTTGGCTGCCCCCAATAACAAAAATTTAAGGAATTAAAAACAATGCTATAGGCAACCTGTTTTTCTTCCGAACCGTTTTCAATAATTGTTTCGCTGTTGTATTCAGATTTATCGAAGTCTTTAGCAGTAACAATTTTGGTAAATTCCAAAATGGCTTTTTGGTTTATTCGGACGTGTCTTGATTTTTCAACAACCGGTTTAATTGAGTTTAGAATTATTTTCATTTTAGTTATTGCTGTTTGCCCTGAAATATTTTGCTTATTTTATGGTATTTTATCAAACCTCCTTTTTGCTTTTATAAGAAAACTTATTATATGCTCGATTGTTTCTTCGGTATTATTTAAGCTAAGAAGATAAAGTCTTAGGGCTACTATTTTAGTTCCATTGTTATTGTAAAAAGAGGCAGATGACCTACTAATAGCGACTTTGGAAGATGAGTCTTGAAACTCATTGTTAAAATACTCGAAAAACTCGTCAGTGTATTTTGAGTTTTTTGCAACTATTTTGTCATCGTCTAACTCTTTGGTGTGCTCTTCAATAACATCCTTGCCTGTTTTGATGCAACGAATGTATACATCAACAGCCGCCAAGCTGGGATGTTCTATCACAATCCCCACCTCATTGAATCTTTTTTGTGCTCCCACAAATAATTCACGCATCTTGAGCGCGTGACCCAGCATTACCTGGTAGCCCTCTTGTCCGAAAGACCTTAAAGTTATCCATGTGGCCAGTATGTTTGCGCAAGATCTTGATGTTTCCAGTGTATAAACCCCAGGATTATACTCTTGATCATCATGAAACAGTGGTGTCATGATATCTTTCTGGCGCTTAAGCAAGTTAAAATCGTTTTTATTTTTTAGAATAAACATGCTCGAATTGTACGGCGTATATCCGGTTTTATGGAAATCAACTCCGAATGAATCAGCGAGATATAGGCTGGAAATTTTCTCGTACTTCATTTGGGCCTTATGTAAAACAACCTCGTTAAATTCCAGCGGGTTCACTTTAAAGTCATACCCCGCAAAGTTAAGCCATACCCAGCCCTGCACACTGTCAACATGAATGTGTGGGACATAATTCAGCTTGAACTTTTTAATAAGTTTATCCCTAATTAAAACAAACGCCCTTATGTCATCAATTGCTTGATGCGAAGTTGTTCCTCCAACCGCCTCAATACATGCTATTTTTTTGCCTTTTTTGAGCAACTCTATACACTTTGCCTCCAAGTCCTCCAGATTAGTGGTTTGATCAGGGTTGGTACTAACTTGCTTGTAGTTCTTCTGACCTATCCCTAGCCAGTTTGTTGCCGTTTGTTGGCTGTAATGAGAAGCATTGTTTCCCACAACTACAACGTTATTTAGTTCGATGCCATTTAACATGTGATCAGGGCAAGCTTTTGCTAAGCCGATTTTAATTGCATAAAAATTGGTTGCTGTGCCACTAAAAGTAAATACTCCAGAAGCTTTTTTTGTATCCATATTTGCCATCTTTGCAATAGCAGCTGCACAAGATAATTCTGATTTCAAGGCCTCTCCTGAATCTTCTCCTGTTACCCCATTACCCATATATAAAGCGGAGGCAATATACGCTGCGAAATAAATAAAGCTGGGTTGTGGAATAAGATTCTTTACCATGTAAGGACTATTTACCTTAACTGACCGCTGCATATCTAGATTTAGATTTTCAAGTAGAGAGCAATGGCTAAAATTATATTTTCGAGGTATAGATGAATTAGTAATCAGTTCCGATATCGTTTTTGTAGCAAACACTGGGAACAGGGGTCCATCGCCTTGTTTATCGACTATATTTGAAATAGAAACGCTAATTAATTTTAATAAGCGCTCAAAATTATCGCCTCTTTCCGATAAAAAAACATTTTTCCTTAAGTCATCAATAATTCGTTGGTATCTGTTTGTTTTTTTAGACATTGCAATAGTCTTACCAAATAGATTTTACAATTTTACCATAACCCACGCCTCAACCCGCACCTCGCTTTTAAAAAAAACAAACCTTCTTGTATAATCAGCTTAGTGTTGTGGTTAATGACTTATAATATCGGTGCTAAGGGTCAAGATAGATTAATTCCAATTTTGGAACTTATTACTAAAATATCCCCAGACATTTTAGTATTGAATGAATTAAGTTGGCTAAATGCTAAGTCTCTCGAATTAAAAATAATATCGCAAAAAATAAACTTACCGTTCTATTTTTTCGCCAATTCTGCTAAGTCGAATAATCACTTATCTTTGTTTTCTAGATTTAGAATAAACGATGTTACCCTAGTTAAAGGATTAAAGAATTCTGGTGTAATCGTTAACGTCAAAACCAAATCTAGAGATATATCTATAGCAGGAGTTCACCTTGCGTCGAACACAGAGGACGTGCGTTTAGCTGAAATAAATAAGATTGTTTTCCATCAAAAAAACACAAAACATAAAATAATATTGGGAGACCTCAATTCCATATCTAAAGAGAATCAAGTAGCAAAAACAAACCCGCTAAATTTACCAGAAGAACCCGTTAGGCATGAAGTGACCAGCTATCTTAGAAAAGCAGGTTATATTGATGCTGCATTAAAAACAGGAAAACAATTTATTCCGACAGTTCCACTAACTAAAGATCATAATATCACCTACTACAACTTAAGGTTAGATTACATATTTTTATCAAAGGAATTATCAAAAAATCTTATAGATTATAGAGTAATTAGGGATAAAACAGTGTTTTCTATTTCAGATCATTTGCCAATCATAACAAATATCAGATAAAATTCAGGAAAACCCGTATTCAAATTACACTTGCAACCCCTAACGATTAAAATGTTCGGTAAAGACCTCCATGGGTGTTTTAAATTTCAACCTTTTTCTTGGCCGGTTGTTTAATTCCCATTCTACATCTTTTAATTCTTCTTGACTGATTTTACTAAAGCCGGTTCCCTTAGGAAAGTAGTATCTGACCCACAGGTTAGCATTTTCGTTACCCCCTCTTTGCCAAGAAGCGTAAGGATCGGCAAAGTATGTTTTCATTCCCATCTCTTTCAATTTAAAATGCTTAACCATTTCTAGACCATTATCTAGAGTGGTTGATCTTCTTAGAAACTTTGGTAATGGCCCAAATATTTTCTTTTGGGCTGATATTGTTTCTTCAGCGTTAAGCCTATCTAGTTTTTCGAGTTTAATTATACTGCTGACCCTTTCATATTCTGTATGTAAACCATTGATGCGGTTTTTACCAACAATACTGTCTCCTTCCCAGTGGCCAATCTGTTTCCGTCGTTCAATTATTCTTGGTCTTTTATGGATAGAAACCCTATCTGGTATTCTGACTCTGTGGGCCTTTCTTCCTTTCTTTTTTCTTCTCCTTTTCTGTTTACGCCTTAAGTATTCCCACCAAGCTCCGGCCTTGTTATCCGGATGATAGATGAACCGATAAATAGTTTCATGGGATATCCACCAGCTTTTGTCACCAGGATACTTTAATCGCAATCTGCCGGCAATCTGTTCCGGACTCCAACCATCCCTAAGCTTTTCTAAAACATAAGCATAGATCTTAGGGTTTTTTAAAGGTTGTTTTGCTCTCCAGGCTCTTTTTTTCCTAGCTTCTGCCCTGGCTTGAGCATGTAGCGGTTCATAGAGTTTTCTTTTCCTGCCTTGTCTGTTGTAACAGGTAGGGCTGTTCCTTTTAATCTCTCTGCCAATAGTAGAAACTGACCTTCCTAAAATCTTAGCAATCCTTTTATTAGAATAGTCTTTCGTTTTTAACCGGGCAATTAAAATTCGTTCGGTTTTAGTTAGTTTACTGAATTTTGGTATTTTTCTCACCTCCATTTTGATCATGGAAGGTATGATACCGGGTTACCCTAGGGGGTTGCAATCGTTTTTAGAACTTACGAAAATTTTAGAAATAACCCCAATATGTTAAAATTAGCAATTACATATGGGAAGAATTACAGAAAATCCGAATTGGTCAAACCGTCCAAGGACTATAGATGTGAGTTTGACTGGAGTGTGTCAGTTGGACTGTCCTTTTTGTTGGGGAGAAGACCATGCCGTTGGAACGATTTATGGCGAAGATGAATGGAAAAATTTATTACGCAAATTTCGTGAGTCAGGGACTTTAGGTGTTGTTTTTACAGGCGGCGAACCACTGACTACAAAAATATTATCAAGTGTCTTGAGATATGCAAAGGAAGCTCTTTCAATGCGAACTACCCTATCAACCAATGCTATATTGCTGGAAAAACAACACCGCTTTCTGTTACCTTGGGTAGATGATCTGGGACTTCCCTTAGACGGATCCACACCTGAGGTTAATAAACTTATGAGACCTGGCGAGATCGACAATTTTGGTGATGTAATTGAAGGAATAAAGTTGGTGCAAAGCGATTATCCCAATGTTGATCTTACGGTCCGCTCCGTAATTGCCAGACCAAACATTAACGATATAGCTAATATCCCTCAAACACTATTAAACAATGGAGTCAATCTTTCCCAAATTCGTTACAAGTTATATCAAGTTGAGCCGATTGGACCCAGGGCGGACGTAGTTGATACGAAAGAATGGAGGGCAAGCGAAGATGAGTGTAAGTTAGTGGAGAGTGTTGTTAGGGGTCGTTATCCTCTTTTGTCCGTAACACTGCAATTATATAAAAAAACTTCAGGAAGATACTATCAAATTGGGCCCACAGGCAATGCTTGCGGAATATATATAAATAAAATGGGGATTCCCCAAATGGTTGACTTGGGTAATCCAATGACAGACTTTGACAATGCTCTTGAGGTTATTGATTCGAAGCGTCTCCTCCTTTCGACACATTAACTTATATTTTTTAATTTACCAAGCCCTTGTTTCATTATTGTATTGAATTTTTGAATTTGTGACTTGCTTTTACCAAAACGAGGAAATGTGTCTAAATACGTCCAGATATCTTTTGAAAAGATTGTTGGATTAAGCTTGTGCGCCCTAATGTGTTTTTCATAAACAGGTAGCACCCAAAAGTGGACGCTGGTTGGGCTGTTGTATTTTTCATCGTGATAAATGTGCGCTCGATTAATCCCCATAGCTGATAATACTCTCCTAACATCTCTCGCCCTCAACATGCTCTTCTCAAAAATATCTTTTGGTGTTTCATCTATTCTAGTATAGTGTTTTTTGGGGCTTACTATATAAAATCCAGGAATAGCATATTTAGCATCTTGTCTTACGACTACAAAATTATCAACATAAACAGGCTTTAAACAATCATCTAGCTCATCTTCGTGATGGGAAATAAATTCACCTTTCGACACATTATCCCTAGAGAGAAAGCACTGGAAGTTTTTATTACCGCCAATACAGACATAATATTTTTTACCTTGTGGTGGTTCGGGTAACTCGCCTTCATCAAACACTTCTAGGATTTCCATAATTTCAAAAGCTTTCTCTGCGGGATTTGTAGCTAAATCTATTTGCTCCTCTCTAATGTGAGAAATAAATTTGGAATTATTTAATATTTTTTTTATGCCAAGGTCAAATTGCTGGATTTGTTGATTTGGTGTATTAGTGTAGCTTTTTAAATAGTCTTCAATATGTGGCTGATAAATTTGCACAGAAAATTGTTCCGACAGCCTATCTATATGAAATGGTATAGTAAAGCTTACAAATTTTTTGCCTGGTGATTCCTCAATGTATAGCCCACATAAGTGTATACCAAACTTTGATTTGAGACCGCCCCGAAGCCTCCTTTGTATTTTAGCTAAGGATTTAACACTCTTATTATCTAAGCTCCCAAACGTTTCCTTGTGTTCCTCAGGTTCAGTAGTATACAAACCTGGTATAGCATAGTCTGTTACATGACTTACCCTGAACAGTCCGTTTGAATATATGGGCCGGTGAGAATTGTTTTTCTTTTGTTTAATTTCTTGTGCTGTCATAGATAATACCTAGTTTGTATAGATCTCTTTGCTGATTTGCAGAATGTATTTAGCAATACTATTAATTTTTATTTTTTTAGGTTGTGTTTCTGGGCAGGCTTCGATAACTCTTTTTCTAAGCATTTTATTAAGCAATTTTAACAACCCTTTCTTATTTTGAAGATACAAATAAGTTACGCTATTTTGGGGTTTAGTTTTAGATATTTGGTCCATCGAACTATCCAGGGTCTCCCTTTTTAAAATATCTATGTAATTATTCTTAACAACATAGTCGTCTAGTATGAGAAGAATTGGCGTTAGAGCATAGTATTTAAGAGAAAATTTAGGAATTGACTTATTCACAAATATTTCTTTGTAATATAGAAATAGTAATCTTGTCATTAATTGAAGATTCAATGTGTATATTTTTTCATTTTGTTTACGAAGCAAGACCGATAACATATCATGCAAAACATCAATTTCGCTCGGAAAAATATCTGCCATAATGTGGCCCATATCGTTTGGGCGAATGTAAAACTTATTATATTTCTTTTTTAATGGCAACTCTGATCCGAAGACTATTTCATCAATAGTATTTCGTAAATGATGTCTTTCTGTGTTGTTGTTGCCAGTAATTAATTTATAGGTTTTCTCATATTTTACCAATGGAGGCTCAGGTAATGGCTCGTGTATATTCAGTTTTTCTTGTAACCCATGAACCAAGTCATTAAATCCATATAAATAACTCCAATTAAGTAAAAAGTTGGTTTTCCACAAATGATCAAAGGAGTCGATTGAGACTTGTTTTGAAAATGATGCATCCTCCCAATCAAAAAGATATATTTTATTCTTGTTTTCGACAATATTGCGAGGCAAAAAACCTCTATATGAAATTCCATTCTCAATAAAAAGCTTAACCATCGAAAGACACTCGTCAACTGTAAGAATGGGAGGGGTTTTACTATATACGTTATTGTTCAAGTCCAAACCCAAATACCTTGACACTAGATGGTGTTGTTTTGGTTTTGTTTTAGCAGAAATCTTTTGTGGAGTTACGATTTCAATAGTTCTTTTCCCAACTCTTTTACTATCAATTCTCTTCTTGGCAATAAGACAATTTCGAATTTCAATATTAGCTTTTTCTTCAGTAATTTCTTTAGCTAAATAAGTTATTTTGTTAAATTTAAACAGCCTGAATTTGCCCTTTATATCAATAAACCATCTACTGTTACAGACAAGATGCTTTTTTTGACTAAAAGCTATCTGTACAGCTTTTTCTAGACTTTCTGCTTCTATATTCCCGATATGGGGATTAACACCTACGGCACGCCAAAAAGAATTATTCATGTTCGTATTATATACGGAACTCTTTCAAATAATCCAATTTGTAGCTTATGTTGAGGGTTATGGAATTTATTTATTCTTCGCCAATTAAGCGCATAAACCTTCTTTTGCCCACCCTTACCATTATTCCTTCAGGGTCTTGGGGTATGCCAATCAACGTTTCCAAATTATCAACCCTCAATTCAGAATTTCCTATATGTATTGCCCCCTGATCCATTAGACGTCTGGCATCTGATTTACTTTTGACTAAGTTGGCTCTTTTTAGAACATCAAATAACTCCGTAACACTCAATTTTGGTGAGACTCTTATAGTAGCCATCTCCTTAGGGGGTTCCTGTTTTTGGACTACTCGCTCAAAATGAGACTGCGCTTGTCGAGCCGCCTCTTCTCCATCATAAAACTTCACTATCTCATAAGCCAGTTCTTTTTTGTAATCCATGGGGTTTCCTTCGCCCTCCTCTAACGCTATTTTTATTTCGTGTACTCTTCGCATAGGTATTAATGTTGCATTTTCTAAATACACTGGTATAAGGGGATCGGCTATTCTCATGACCTTTCCGTATTTTTCCTCTGGAGACTCATTAACCAAGATTACATTGCTCCAACTTGTGCTCATCTTTCTCCCGTCAGTTCCAGCCAATAATTGCAGCGTCATAATATCTTGCGGTTGTTGTCCAAAGTGTTCTTGTATCTTTCTTCCAGCAAGCAGATTGAACAACTGATCAGTGCCGCCTATTTCGACATCTGCCTGTATGTTTACAGAATCGAACCCCTGAAGCAAACAATACATCCCCTCATGGAATCCAACTGGATTATTCTTTGCAATTCTTTTAGCAAAATTATCCCTTTGGGCTATTTGTTGCAAAGTAAAAAGGCTTGCCAAACGAATCCAGTCCTGTGGGGTAAGTCGTTCAATCCATTCACTATTATGGTGGATTTCGGCCTTATTAATATCTATAATCCTGCCAATTTGCTCTAAATACTTTGTTTCGTTAGAAGCCACTTCTTCTGAATTTAGCATTCTTCTAGCATTTTCTTTATCTGATGCATCTCCGATTTGTGCTGTAGCGTCACCGATTATCAATACAATTTGATGGTCTAAATCTTGGAATTCTCGAAGTTTTTTTATTGCGGAACCCCTTCCAATATGGATATTGGGGCCAGTTGGGTCAATGCCAAACTTTACTCTTAAAATCTCTCCAGAAAGCATCCTATCTCTCAGGTGCCCCCTCTCAATGACATCAACAACTCCCCTTGTAAGCAGTTCGTCGACTTTTTGCTCAAGTTCTACAGGTTTTAGTGTTTCTCTTTCTCTCATTTTTTTAGTTGTTCTCTTTTTATTTTTCATACTATTATATCTAAATTTACAAGGATTAGCTAACTACCTAAATTTTACCATTTTTTACGCAATACCTATAGATTAATCCTGGAAAATTTAGAACTCACCATTCTATCCCCTCCTTCCCTCTTCAAAATCACAGGATAAATGTTTGGGTGGGGATATTTTGATCGTAAAATTAGGACGGGACCACTTTTCACTTCTGAAAAAGGTAGGTTCTAGCTGATTGTTTGGGCTTGTTTCCTTTATTTATTTTATCAGATAGCCCCTAAATTTTTTTACTGGCGGTAAGACAACTCCTTTAACCTTTTTCTTATAAGCTCGACTCGATCTTTTCTCCCGGGGCGTTTTTGATAAAATTCTAGTTCTTTTTCAAGGGGATTAACGGGGATTTTCTTGCCCCAAAAATCAACAAAAACATAGTCCCCCTTTTTAAAATCCAGTTCACAAATTTCCACCTCTACCCCATTTATTTTCATTTGAAATTCCAAATATTTTTTATCACCTTCGTGGAAGTAATGGAGAGGGCGGGTGATGTATTTTTTAAAAACCTTTTTAAGGTTAACAACATTGTCTGCTGAAACGAAAATGTCCAAATCTTGCGGGATAACTTTTATTCCCCAAACGAATAGTGCCCCACTGGCCCCCAAAAGCCAATCAATTTCTTTTTTATTGATCTTTTCGGCGACAAAAACGAGGGTTTTGGTTACTTTTTTAAGATGGCCTGGCGCGGTTTTGGTCTTATCTTGATTTTTGCTTGACATGTTGGACATAATAAGATTAATCATGGGGGAGAATAAGAACCATAGACTGCGTGTCTATGAGCGACGCCTCCCATTTTTTACCCCTCTTCCCCTTTTATTAACTTTCTGTATTCACAAAACTCACATTTCGGATCAGGATCGGGGATATTATCTGAATCCAGGCACTCTTTCATTTTATAAATTGTCGGCTCTACCCAAGAATCATCGCCCTCGTGGGCAATAATTTGCAATTCAAATTCTAACCTAGCGTCGAACTTGGGCCGGTTTTTAGAAGCATTAGCATAAACAAAATAGCCGGTGTTGTTCACGGCAAAACCCATTTGTCTAAAAATCCATTGGTAAACCTCCATTTGTTTTTTGTAGCCTTGCTTGTATTCATCATCCAGAGAAATTTCACTTGCGGTGCTAGTTGATTTATAGTCAACAATTAATAATTCTTCTTTTTTGTTAATCCAAACATCATCAATAATGCCGCAGATTTTTAGGTTGGTTGGCTCATGAATTACCGAGGCCCCCTCATAA
>Ga0334888_1003069_pt1 | contig 17010 bp, 18 predicted proteins | sample GraSluR1_MG_FD_207227 | JGI IMG/M metagenome (GOLD analysis project Ga0334888, IMG submission 207227) | Sludge microbial communities from methane-producing bioreactor in Wageningen University, Netherlands - Granular Sludge_3_08-R1 | ecosystem: Engineered > Bioreactor > Anaerobic > Unclassified ...
GAGGGGATAAAAGACGATGTGCTGGAGGCCATGGGCGGATACCATTCGTTGGTAAGAGACGGAGAGGAAAATAAAGAGATGCCTGTGGATGACCTTTCCATGCAGTTTGCTCCACGTACTTTTATTGGTTTGTCAAAAGATAATAAGAGATGCTTCCTGTTTGTGATAGACGGGCGTCAGGAAGGTTATTCTTCCGGGATGCGACTGGAAGATGTCGCCACTTTATGTAAAGGTGCCGGATGCTACAATGCAATCAACCTGGATGGCGGAGGATCCAGTACTTTTGTCATCAAAGATAAAACAGGCAGTTTTAATGTATTGAACAAACCGTCCGACGGTCAATTGCGGCCGGTTATCAACGGATTAGTAGTTATAAAAAAATAAATAAATCATGAAAATATATAATTCCATATATCGAACTCTATTGGGAGTAATTGCACTTGCCTGTGTGTTGACGGCTTGTGACGATTCGTACGAAGTCCGCAGGGTAGAACCTAAAATAGATGTGCAGGAGTCCGTAACAAGCAGTCCGCAGACAATGCGTATGGTTGTGCCGTTAACCTCTTCATATCCTTGGTTTGCCGAGGCTTCCGGCGACTGGATTAATATGACTAGATACAGAGGACAAGCATTGAAAGCCGATTCCATTGTCTTTTCGTGCGAGGAGAACCAAAGTATGGACGATCGTGAAGGCTGGATTGAAGTAAGGCTGATGGATCAGCTCAGTCAAAGAATAAAGGTAGTGCAAAAAGGGCGGGGGTCTCTTATCACGCTGCCTCAGAGCCTGGTCTATTTTAACCGGCAGGGTGGAGAGGTGATCATCGAAGTGGTCACTCATCAGGAATGGCAGCCGGAAGCGGCATCTAAGGACGGATTTACCTTTACCAAGGTTGATAACGGACATTTAAAGATTACTGCTTCTCTAAACGCTTCAGGGAAGGATCAAACAACAGAAATAAAGTTGTTTGACAAAGACAGGACAACTGATGCCACATTGTCGATTATTCAAAAACCGGTTGATAAAATCTTGTTTATCCCTCTGGAAAAGGAGAAAAAAGATATTGTTATCAAGAAGGAGAGCTTTGCGATTGACATTCCGGTGACGTTGAATGTGGATTACGAGTGTGTTTCTTCCGGTTCGTGGATTGAGATAAAAGCTGATCAACAGCTGCAAGGCCATAACGTACAAAATGTAGTGGTTTCGGTAGATATTGAGAACAATCAGACAGGAGTGGAACGGGATGGATTTGTGGTGATAAAGAACAAAGGCAGCGTTGTTGAGGCATCCGACACCCTTTTCATCGCCCAGAGAGGAAAAAATCAGATAATTTACGTTAAGCCCGGCGGTAACAGCGACGGGACATCCTGGGAACAAGCCTTCGGCTCAATACACGATGCTATGGGGGCAGCTTCCAATAACGGAGATATGGAAATCTGGGTTGCCAGTGGGAATTATCAGTTTTCTTCTACGCTTACATGGAAAGCAGTGAATGTATACGGGGGCTTTTCGGGAACGGAGACAAAACTTAAAGAGCGGAACCTGAAAAATAAACCCGTATTCAAAGGGGGCAATTTTAATTTCATGAATGCCTGGAATAACAATGGCGATATCTGCTGGATGGACGGCATTGTTTTTGCCGATTGCGATAATTATGCAAATACAGGAGTCGGGTGTTTTGAAATCTACAAGAATCACGGATTCCGTAATTGTGAATTTCGCGACATCCGTCACGGTAAGGCTATCGGCTATTTCGAAGCATGCAAGATGGTGAATTGCCTGTTCTATAACCTTCATTCTCAGAATTATTTAATAAGGGCAAACAATTCTCAATTATACAATGTTACCATTGCAAATAGCTTATCCGACGGATGGAATTCCAATTATTTCCATGGAGGCACCAAATTGTATAACACGCTTATCTGGAATATTAAAATAACGGGAGGATCTCGTACGCGAGCAGTAGTATGTGGAGGAGATATTCCGGCTGTTAATTGTGCCATCATGAACGGTCTAACAGAAAAAGGACTCGTTTGCAGCAGTTGTATTGAACTGTCAGCTGATAATAGTGCACCCGGTGGTCCTCATTTTACCAATCCTACGGGCAATACACCGGACTTTTCACTCGCGGCCGGCTCGGTATGTATTGATGCAGGTGACTCCGGATATCCGGGTACATCCGTCGATATTGTTGGAAACACCCGTATCATCGGTTCATCCGTTGATATAGGAGCCTATGAGTATATGGTAAAATAGTTTGAATGGATAGACAGTAAATCGAAAATCTGAAATAGCAGGGAAAAACCTCTCTGCTATTTCTTTAAAATTGAAAAAATGAACAGAAAATTAATTTCCTGCCATTTTATTTTCATGTTGATTGGCATCGTTATCATGAGTTGCGGATGCAGCTGCAGCAAAGAGGCCGTTATAACGAATAAACCGGAAAAAAACTTTACATTACCGGAAAAAGCTATTGTGGTCACCAATCAGGCGAATGCCTCTATTGTGATAGCAGATATGGTTACGCAGAAGATTGTATGGGAGTGGAACCCACTGTCGGGAAAGATACCGCAGGAAAGGAGATCATGGTTTAGCAACCCCAGCGAGGTGAAGCCGGTATATGATAACAGCTGTATATTGATGACGGCATCAGGCGGCGCGGTGGCACTGATCCGCATAGCCGACAAGAAAGTTTTGTTCTACGGGTATGCCGGCGTTAATCCGCACTCGGCGGAACTGCTTCCCGACGGGAATATTGTTACCGCCTCTTCCACCGACGGGATTCTGGCTACATTCCGTACCGATACCCTGAAAGGATACGGCGAGATGGTCGCCAAATATGAGCTTCCGGCCGCTCACAATCTATTTTGGGATAAGAATCGGGGCAAGCTTTATTCGGCGACACATGTGATGAATATTTACGATTACAACGGACAGAAAGACAAACCGCTTCTCAAGAATCAAATGAAGGTCGAAGTAGCTTCGAGCGATGAACCTCTTCGCTCTTCACACGATCTGTTTCCCGTAAACGGTGAAGAAGATATGTTGTGGCTTACGACCAACGAAAGGGTTTGGAAATATGATCAGAAAAGCAATAGAATCCAATCGGCATATCGTTTTCCGGCGGTAAAAAGTATTTCCGATTCCCGTTTCGGAACAATCATGCTGTGTCCCGACGAAGAGTGGTGGGCAGATCATTTGGTGGACGAAAACGGAAATGTTGTATTTAGGGTTTATGGGTTTAAAATTTATAAAGCCCGTTGGTTCATCCAATAAGATTTTTATTGTTTACTGATCAAAATAAGGACAACATGAAAAAATATTTGTTTCTATTAATAGGACTGGTGTTATATGTCCATTGTTTCTTTGCCCAAAAGCCTGCATTATCCGATCCCCGCTCATTCAGTATGATTTTACTACCCGATCCGCAAACCTATATGAAGTTTAACCACAACCAGCCTTTGTTCGATTTAATGATGGAGTGGATCAACAAAGAAACGGACGCTTTAAATATCAAAGCGGTTCTTTGTACGGGTGATCTGGTAGAATACAACAGTTGTCCGGTTCCCTCGCTCAACGAAGGCGGCTCAAATGGAAATCAAACTGGAATAGAACAATGGAGAGCCGTTTCTTCCTCATTTGCAAGGATAGATAACAAGTTGCCTTACATTATTAGTCTGGGGAACCATGACTACGGTTACAGAAGGGCAGAGAACCGTTTCACGAATTACAATATTTTTTTCAGTCCGGAACGGAACGAATGCATCAAAAGACATCTGGCGAGTTATTATCCCAATGCTTTTGGAGAAGCTACTCTGGAAAATTCGGCTTATACCTTTCACGAACCGGGGTGGGGGGATATTCTGGTTATTACTTCCGAGTTTCATCCGCGCAATGAAGTCCTGGAGTGGGCGAAACTATTGGCCGCCTCCGACAAATATAAGTCGTATACGGTTGTTTTTATGACGCATTCCTATATGAAATCCGATGGCAGCCGTTACGAACAGGAAACGTATAAGATTGCCGATCCCAATTACGGAAAAGATATTTGGAAAAAGTTGATTTATCCGTCGTCGAACATCCGTCTCCTCCTTTGCGGTCACTACGGCGAAGTTGGAGAGTCCTTTGAGCGCAACGTGGGGAAGCGTACGGATAAGAATGTAATTGGGAAAAATGTCCACCAGATCATGTTCAATGCTCAGACTTTGGGCGGTGGCTGGCATGGAAACGGGGGAGACGGATGGTTGCGCATATTGGAGTTTATGCCTGATGGTAAAACGATCAGGGTAAAAACCTATTCTCCTTTCTTCGGTATTTCGCCTACGACAGAGGAATATGCCTGGAGAACCGATGGTTATGATCAATTTGATATGATGTGCGAGTAAAAATGTTCTATTTTTAACGCTTGATCTATTTTGGATGAAGATGTCGACTGATGTGGCTCGGAAAGTGATTATCGTCATCCTTAACAAGCACCCCTGGAACGGACAAACGGAGAATGTGTTCGAGAGCATGATTGGTTTGGGACGTATTTTTATTATTTCGACGAAAAAGAAGGCTAGGAGATACAAATTTTCGCTGCTTCCGGTACGAAAGAGTATATCGATTTATGGGGCTTTTTGGGGAAGATTTTGTGAACGACCTGCTAAAGAAGACACAACTGGAGCAAATGGTGTCACGTTTCAATGTTCAGGAGAAACCAGGCAATCTTGAAAATCTCTTAAAGGAAGGGAAAGAATTGGTCATATCTTTGTCTCGTTAGTATGTACTCTTTAACTTGCTTGACAGGTTCATACAATATCTGATTCAGAGCCACTTTCGTTTCTTGAAATAGTAGAGGATAAAGAGCGAGGAGAGCACCATGAATAGAATGGCGAGGGGATAACCCCATTTCTTGTCGATTTCCGGCATAAAGGTAAAGTTCATTCCGTAGATGCTGGCAATGAGCGTGGGTGGCATGAAGATGACCGAGACAATAGTAAAGATCTTGATGATCTTGTTCTGTTCGATGTTCACATACCCCAGGAAGGTGTCCTGCAGGTAGTCGAGGCGGTCGAAGCTGAACTTGATGTGCTCCACCAGCGAGTTGATGTCCTTGATGATGATGGTGAGCTTGGGTTGCAGCTCGGCAGGGATAAACTCGCTGCGGAGCATGCCCGAGACGGTGCGCTGTTTGTCGATGATGTTCTCCCTGAGGAGCATCGTTTTTTCCTGCAGGTTCTTGATCTCCGAGAGCAGCTCCTCGTCGGCCTCCTGGAGGGTGAGCGAGTTACTGAGTTGCGTGATCTTCTGCGTCATGTTCTCGATCATGTCGGCATCGAACTCCACCCGTGTCTCCAAAAGCGCTACCAGCACGTGCGCCCCGGTAGGGTAGTTCTTCGGATTGGCCGATATCTTCTTCACCGTCTCGTGAAAGGAGCTCAACTCCTCCCCGCGGACGGTCACCAGGATATTGTTCTTGAGAATAAATGACACCGGGTCGGTTTCGAAGTTCGACAAGAGGAAATTGGAGTTGACCACCAGCGTGTCGTTGGTTTCGATGTAACGTGACGACATTTCGATCTCGATCATCTCCTCCTCTTCCTGGATGTAGATCTTCAGGAAATCCTCCAGTTCGTTTTCCACCTCTTCGTCCACGTCGTTGAGGTCGATCCACAAAAAGTTCTGTATGGGGTTGGATTTGAGGAAGTCAAGGCTGCGACTCAGTCTGACGATGCCATCCTTGTGATAAAACAATTTTACTTCCGCCATGATGTCTCTCTTTTAAATCGTGCATAAATCAGTCCTTTACCCTCTGTAGCTCTGTCTGCCTGATCAATGGTTCCAGCAGGTTGGTGAGCTGTTCGAACTGCTCAATGGAGAGCTGTTCGGGCCTTTTGGTGAGCATCGGGTCGTCGGGTAGCGGACTCTCTTCTGACAGCAGTGACTTGATGGAGTTGCGCAACATCTTGCGTCGTTGGTTGAAGCTGGTCTTCACTACTGTTTTGAACAATTTTTCATTACAGTCGAGCTGTTTCCTCCCGTTCCGGGTGAGTCGCACAACTGCCGATTTGACTTTGGGCGGAGGGATGAACGCTTGCTCGTTCACCGTGAAAAGGTATTCGATATCATACCATGCCTGCAGCAACACACTCAGTATGCCGTAGGTCTTGCTTCCGGGTGAAGCGGTCATGCGTTCCGCAACCTCCTTCTGGATCATGCCCGTGCAACAGGGTACTGATTCCCTGTATTCAAGCAGCTTGAAGAATATCTGAGAGGAGATGTTGTAAGGATAATTACCGATGAGACAAAAGCTTCCACTGTAGTGTACGGAAAGATCCATTTGCAGGAAATCCTGCTCCAGGATACGGCCGTTAAGGGTGGGATAGTGCTCTTTCAGGTAGGCTACCGATTCGCGGTCGATCTCCACCACGGTAAGCTCTCGGCCCAGTTTCAGCAGTTGGCGGGTGAGCATGCCAGTACCCGGCCCCACCTCCAGCACCGGGAGCGCGGGGAAGCCCTCAAGGCTCTCGGCGATGCGGCGTGCGATCGCTTCATCCTTGAGGAAATGCTGTCCTAGGTTCTTTTTTGCTCTTACCTGAAACATTGCAATCTGCCGATTATTCCTTATCTTTACCGCCGCAAAGGTAACATTTTATTATCAGAAATCTGACAAACGCATTCTAAAAAAACAAGATAGGAGGCTTCCGCTTAGACTATGCGCAGGCGGTTCGGCCCCTTTTTCTATCCTGCTGGAATGAACCAATAAACAGTAAACAGGTGAAGATAACTGCCGCATCCCTGAAAAGCCTGCTGAAGACAGTGCTCTCCCTTCTGTTAGGGTTGTTTATCATGTGGGCCATGTATCGCGACACCGATATGGGGGAGTTGTGGGACATTACCCGTTCGGCCAACTTTGGCATCATTGCTTTCTCCCTGATTTTCGGACTGATTGGCAACCTGCTGAGAGGCCTTCGCTGGGAGCTGTTCGTCAAGTCGCTTGGCTATCACCCTCCTCGTGCCAGCCTGCTCTACGCTACGCTGGGCAATTACGCGGTCAATTTTGTGCTGCCGCGTGCAGGTGATGTGTGGCGATGTGGTGTGGTGAGTAAATACGACAGGATTCCTTTCTCCAAGACGTTGGAAACCTTTCTGGTGGATAAGGTGGTCGACATTATTGCAGGACTCACGGTAATCCTGATCAGCGTGTTGCTCTATATTGATTTTTTTGTTTCATACTTTCGCGACAACCCACAGTTCGCAGAGAAGATGAATGACTTCTTTTCATCGGTATGGATTTATCTGATTCCCGCTGCATTGCTGTTGACTGTTATCGCGATGCGTATCTTCTTCCGTCGCACATGGCTAATGATCAAAATCAAACGGTTTGTCAATACACTCCGCTATGATCTCCGGCTCATTTCCGGGATAAAGGAGAAAAAGAGGATAATAATCTACACGCTCCTCCTTTGGTTCTGTTTTTATTTGTATTTTTACATTTGCTTCTTCGCTTTTGATTTTACAAGCGACCTGGGTCCTTTGGCGGGGCTGATTGTCTTCGCGATGACCAATATAGGCATTTCGGTGCCGGTACAAGGCGGCATAGGACCCTGGCATTTCATGGTGATCTCCTCCCTGCTAATCCTGGGAGTGGCCGAGAATGAGGCACTCGCCTTCGCAGGTGCTGTCTTCACCATCCAGTCGGTATGGCAGATACTGTATGGCTTGTTTGGCGTTATTGCCATGCCACATGTGAAGAGAGTATCGCCAACATTACAGAACGAAAAAACCAATTAATGATCAGATAACATGGCTACAACAGATTTGCAACAGCTCACTCCACAAAGCGTATGGAAACATTTTCACTCCCTCACCCGCATACCGCGTCCTACCGGTCAGATGGAGGAGGTGACCCGTTTGGTGATGGCATTCGGGAAAGCACTAAGCCTGCAAACGTTTCAGGACAGGGTGGGCAATGTGTTGATCCGCAAACCGGCTACCAAGGGGTATGAAAGTGCTAAAACGGTGATCCTCCAATCGCACCTTGATATGGTGCCGCAAAAGAATGCCGATGTGTCTCACGATTTTGCCAAGGATTCCATCCAGGCATACATCGATGGAGAGTGGGTGAAGGCTCGCGCCACCACGCTGGGTGCCGACAATGGCATCGGCTGTGCCATGATGATGGCGGTACTGGAAGATGAGACACTGGAGCATCCGGCAATTGAAGCACTCTTCACGGTGGATGAAGAGGTGGGCATGGATGGTGCCAATGGACTGGAGAAGGGATTCCTGCAGGGATCGCTGATGCTCAACCTGGATACGGAAGAGGATGGCGAGCTCTGTATCGGTTGTGCCGGCGGGAGAGATGTGAACGTCTCTTTCCGGTATAAACCTGTCGAGGAGATCGAGAAGGGCGATATAGCCTTCAAAGTGAGCCTGCGCGGCCTCAAGGGTGGCCACTCAGGGGTGCAAATCCACCTGGGACGTGCCAATGCCAACAAGCTAATGAACCGCTTCCTGAAAGAGGTGGTCAGCAATTATGAAGCGCGTGTCGCCTCCATTCAGGGTGGTTCGCTACGCAATGCCATTCCCCGCGAGTCGTTCGTGGTGCTCACCATCCCCGAGCAACTTTCTGATGATCTGCTTGACCTGGTGGCAGAGTACGAAGAGCTGTTCCGCAACGACTTCGCCGGTATCGAGGAGGGGATCACCTTCAAGGCGGAAAAAACCGAATTGCCGGAAACGCTGATTCCTGAGGAGGTGCAGGATGACCTGATCAATGCCGTGGAGGGATGTCCCAACGGGGTGATCAGTTACCTGGCCGATTTTCCCGGCGTGGTGGAGAGCTCGCTTAACCTGGCTCTGGTGCAATCATCGGATGAAGGAATCGATGTGAAGCTGCTGGTACGCAGCTCCTCCGAGAGCCGCAAAGATTGGGTTTGCTCCTCGGTGGAGAGCCTCTTCCTGCTGGCCGGTGCCAAGGTAGAGTTCGATGGTGATTATCCGGGTTGGCAGCCCAACGCTCACAGTGAACTGCTGCACACCATGGAGCGGATCTACCTCGAGATGTACGACCAACGACCCAGGGTGATGGTGATTCATGCAGGTCTTGAGTGCGGTATCATCCAGTCGAACGTGGGACAGAAGCTGGATATCGTCTCCTTTGGTCCCACCATCATCGGGGCCCACTCACCCGATGAAGCGGTAAGGATTGATACGGTAGCTCGTTCCTATGACTACCTGGTATCGATTCTGCGTCAACTGAGATAGCAACATGTACAATACGCTGATTGTTTTTGCGTCGAACCATGGGACGGTAGAGCGCTGTGCCCGTGAGCTGTTCAGACTCCTGAAAGGGAAGGTGGATCTGTGCAACCTCAACCGACGCGAGTCAATTCCTGATCTGGGTACCTACGATACCATTATTGTGGGTGGATCTATCCATTACGGAAAGATCCAGGATGTGATAGCCGGTTTTTGCACAAACAATCAACAGCTCCTTGCGGATAAACGGCTGGGGCTTTTCATCAACTGCCTCTACTCCGGGGTGAAAGCACAGCGGCAATTGGAGAGAGCATTCCCCGAGATTCTTACACGGCATGCGGTAGTGCAGGATTACTTCGGAGGTGAACTGAATGATAAAAAGATGAACTTCTGGGAGCGTATCATCACACGCCAGATTGTTCGCAGTGAAGAGCTGGAGGTGATGCTCTATAAGGAGAAGATCGAACGTTTTGCTGAAATCATCACATCGCATGAAGAGGAAAATTGAGAAGCATATCCTGTTACCGATGTTGTTGGCGCTTTACGCCCTCGTCATGGGTTTCCTCGCTTATCCCCGTTACCGGGCTACTGCAAACTGGAGTGAGTTTTTCACGATCATCGGCATTACCTTGCTGCTGGCTATTGTTCTTCATTTTCTGTTGAAGCGGAGGCAGCAGATCCGTAACCGGTTCAGGGGAGAAGGATAAGTCGCGAGATGTTCTCCTGAGTGAGTACGACCGACGTCGGCCACAACCCATAAAACTGCCCGCAACAAGCTTACCCTTGTTTGCCGGGTTTTTTTTAAACCTTATCCGACAGGAAAACAGTCATCGCTGTCACAAAATCTCACGTACATCGTCTTTCCTGTACAAACAGTTTACATTTTTGGGATGATGAAGCATAAGATTCTTGCGCTGATGGTTTTTGCGCTGCTTGCTGGCGGTATGCAGGCACAGACAACATTGAATGACCTATACCGCGAATTTGCCGGTGCCGAGAAGGTCACAAAGGTGAACTTGAACGGTCTGGCGCTGATGCTTGCCAAGCCCTTCATGGAGAAGCATAGTGGCGGTAAGCTGACCAGTATCCGTGTGCTCTCGCTGGAGGAGTGCCCGCAGGAGGTGAAGGAGCGTTTCAGCCGTGCGGCGCTGAGTTTCCATGATGATCGGTATGAGCTGTTTCTCAATACCAATGACAAGGACGAGAAGGCCCGGATCTTTGTGAAGATCGAGGATCAGCTGATCCGGGAGATGGTGATCCTGACAATGGGCGATGATCCCGCCCTGGTACACCTGAAAGGAAAATTCAACCCATCCGATATCGATCAGATGAATAATGGGGGGAGGTGAATTCAAACAGCGGTTTCTCAGGTTCAGCGGATTGGTCTTCCGCTATGCCTTTGCTGTCACCGGCGACAGGCAGGATGCGGAAGATGTCGTCCAGGATGTATTTGAGAAGCTCTGGAAGATACGAGAGATGCTGACGGGGGTGGAAAATGACGAAGCTTATGTGGTCTCGGTTGCACGGAACAGCTCACTCGATCGACTACGGATGCAGACCCGCCGCCGGACAACAACCCTCACCCCGGCGATGGAGCCTGCTGAGGAGGATGACGAGATGAGTCGGCTGGAGGCGAGAGAGCAGCTGCATCACCTGGAGCGTATGCTTACCACCCTTCCTGTCAACCAGCAAACGGCAATCCGCCTGCGTCATTTCGCCGGTCAGCCGCTCCAGGAGGTCGCGACAGCGATGCAACTCACGGAGATGAATGTGCGACAACTCCTGTCGAGAGCGAGAAGAAACCTGAAGGAAAAAATGAGGAAGTATGAGTATGGAGAAAGAGTTTGAAGCATTGCTTGAGAAGTTCTACCGCGGTGAAACAGACCGTGATGAAGAGCTGATGCTGGCCGGTTATTGTAACCGGGAGTCACTGCCGGAGCAATTCGAGGCTGACAGGAACCTGTTCCAGTCGCTCGCGGCTGCCGCTCCGGAGATACCGGCGGGTCTTGAGCAACGGATGGGTGTACTGGTCGACTCGCTGGAAAATGCGGAGAAATCGGAGGAGAACATGAAAATACCGGGAAAGAGGGTGCTCATCCGAAGGGATTTCATACTTCGGATGGCCGGTCTGGTAGCCTCGTTGCTGATCATTGCCACCACCGGCTACTGGGCCTACTTCAGGCAGAATGGCAGTGAGTCTCTCCTTACCGAAACCTTCGAGAATCCGGAACAGGCGCAGAAGGCAGTATTGGAAGCATTGCAACTCTTCGCCGACAACTTCTCAAAGGGTACCCGCTCCATGGAGCAGGTAGACAAACAGATGGATGCGACATTCAGCATCCTTCGTGAGACGCTGGGGCAGGATCTGGTACGCGTAAAAGATTCAGATAAACAGTAACAACAGTATTCATAAACAATGTGCAACATGAAAAAAATGATGATGGTGATTGCGCTGTCCATCACGGCCACCGGGCTGTTCGCGCAGAAGAATCCGTTTGAGAAATTCACGGACATGGAGGGCGTGACATCGGTCTACATCTCGAAGAACATGATGTCGCTCATGCCCAAAGATTCGAATATTGCATTTGGCCACGTGGATGTCTCTAACTTTATCAATAAGCTCTCGTCAATACTGATCCTCACCTCTGAGGAGCAGCCGGTGGCAAAGGAGATGGTGTCACTGGCCAACAAGCGGATCCGGGATGATCAGTATGAGCTACTGATGCGCATCAAATCAGATGATAATGATCGTGTTAGCTTCTATATGAAAGGCAAGCCGGAGAACATCCGTGAGATGCTCATGATCGTGGAAGATGACGATGGCGAGAGTGTGATCATGCAGTTTCTGGGTGATTTCACGCTGGATGATGCAAAGCAAATCACTGATGGAATGCAGCAGAAAAAGAAATAATCGCTACCATCTATGCAATACCCTTCATACCGGATGAACAACAATTCGTCCGGTTTTTTCTTGTCCGGCAGATAGGGATCGATCGGACAAAATATGCTATATTTGTTCTGCAATTCAATTCAGCAGCATGACAGACGATTCGTACTCATTATCCGAACTGAACCGCCGCGTGAAAGATGTCCTCCGCGATCATCTGCCCGAGACCTACTGGCTGCGGGCCGAGACCAGCGATGTGCGTCGCAACCAGAACGGTCACTGCTACCTGGAGTTCGTGGAGAAGGATGCGGATAAACAACATATTGTGGCCCGGGCCCGTGGCATGATCTGGTCGAACGTTTTCCAGATGCTCTCCGCCTACTTCGAGGCAGAGACGGGACAATCGTTCACCTCGGGACTCAATGTGCTGGTGCGCGTGTCGGTCGACTTTCACGAGCTCTATGGCTTCTCCCTCACTGTGGTCGATATCGAACCCTCCTTCACGCTGGGTGAGATCGCCCGCAACCGTCAACAGGTGCTCAGGCAACTTCAGGAGGAGGGGGTGCTGACACTTAACAGGGAGCTGGAGTTGCCGGAGCTGACCCTTTGTATCGCGGTGATCTCCTCACCCACCGCTGCCGGCTACGGTGACTTCTGCGACCAGCTGGCCCGCAACAGCGGTGGCTTCGCCTTCCAGACAAGACTGTTCCCCGCCATCATGCAGGGAGAGCGGAGCGAGAGCTCCATCATCGCGGCGCTGGAAAAGGTGTATGGATATAGCCACCTCTTCGATGCGGTGGCCATCATACGGGGCGGGGGGGCCACCTCCGACCTGAACTGCTTCGACAGCTACGCGCTGGCGGTCAATGTGGCACAGTTCCCGTTGCCGGTGGTGAGCGGCATCGGCCATGAACGTGATGTGACGGTGCTCGACCATGTGGCGCACACCCGTGCCAAGACGCCCACGGCTGTTGCCGAGTTTTTTATCGGACACATCACCCAAACGGCCACCGAGCTGGCGGACCTGGGGGAACGCCTTATCGGTCAGGCCCGGTCGCTGCTGCAGGAGGAGGTGTCGCAGCTTCGTCTCCTGACCAGGGAGGCGGTCCATCTCTCCGTCCTGCTGCTGCAAAAGGAGACAGCACTGGTGCAAAAGATATCGGACAGGATGCGACATCAGTTGAATCAACGAATGCAGGAGCAGCGTCATCAGGTTGAATCGACTGAGCAGTACATCCGGATGGTGTCACCGGTAAACTTGCTAAAAAGGGGGTATACCCTCACCACCCGCCAGGGACGTATCATCTCCTCCCTGAAATCGCTCTCGCCCGATGATGTGATCGAGACCCACTTCCGGGATGGCGTTGCCACTTCAGTGGTTCGCAATGTAAGACCCGCTCCGGAGTCGGAAGCGATCTGAAAGAGATAATAACAAACAAAACAGATAGAGAAACCGATATGGATAATGTAAGCTACACCGAAGCAAAGAAAGAGCTGACCGCGATCGTTACCGCCATCGAAACAGGTGAGCTCGATGTGGATGCCCTGACCGAGAAGGTGAAACGTGCCTCTGAACTGATCCTCTTCTGCCGGGAGAGGCTGACCCACACCGATCAGGAGTTACAGAAGATACTCGACAACATCGTATGAGACAGGCTGAACAGGAGAGTGCGATCATCGTTGCCGGTGGCAGGGGGCTCCGTGCCGGCGGTGAGCTGCCGAAGCAGTTCCGGTTGATTGGCGAGAGGCCGCTGCTGATGCATGCCATCGACGCATTTCACCGCTACAACCCTGCGATCAGCATCGTGGTGGTCCTGCCCGAAGGTCTTGAAATGCAATGGAAAGAGCGCTGCAAGGCATATCATTTCACGATTCCACATGGTACTACTACCGGTGGTGATACACGTTTTCACTCGGTCAGAAACGGACTGAAGCTGATCCCACCCGGAGGGTTGGTAGCGGTGCACGACGCTGCACGTCCCCTGGTGACCCCTGCCTTGATAGGTAGATGTTTCACCGCCTGTGCCGCTCAGCGATGCGGAGTGATACCGGTGCTGCGCGTGACGGACAGCGTACGCCTCCTCACGGATGGGGGAAGCCGCCTATTCGACAGGGAGCAGCTCAGGGTGGTGCAGACCCCACAGGTGTTTCCCGTTGCCGTGCTTAAGGAGGCATACGAAACGCCTTTCGATCCCTCTTTCACCGACGATGCCTCGGTAGCTGAGCGGCATGGTCTCTCCATAATGCTTGTTGAGGGTGACGAGAGCAATATCAAAATCACCACACCGTTTGACTTTCTCATCGCGGAGCAGTACCTTCGGTATCTGCCAAAATGATAGCATCGATTCCTGTTTTTTTAAAAAATGGATGAAATATGGGGCATTGAGAAAAATATCATTCCATTTTGTCAACCTATCATAGATTTTTATTACTTTTGAGGAAACAATACAAAGTTCACTTTCCCATGGAAAAAATTGATAAGTTAGACAGACAGATACTGGAGATCATCTCGCAAAATGCACGCATACCCTTCCGTGATGTGGCTGAACAGTGTGGTGTATCGCGTGCCGCGATTCATCAGCGTGTACAGCGGATGATTGAAAATGAGGTGATCACCGGCTCCGGCTATCATGTGAACCCCAAAGTGCTGGGCTATGCCTCCAGTGCCTATATCGGGGTGAAGCTGGAGAAAGGATCAATGTACAAAAATGTGATCCCCGAGTTTGACAAGATTCCAGAGGTAACAGAGTGTCATTTCACGACGGGTCCCTATACATTACTGGTGAAATTGTTTGCGCGCGACAACGAACACCTGATGGACCTGCTCAACAACCGCATCCAGGAGATCCCCGGCGTGGTCGCCACGGAAACGATGATCTCGCTGAGCCAGAGCGTGAAGCGCGAGATCCCGATCATGAAGGATGGCATCTGATCCTGATCCCCTCAGCGCACCTGTCACTCCTTTATCGGGCTTAACAGTTTTTCCCGGTGAAGGGGTGATTTGTTAAATTCATTAATTATCCCTATCTTTGCGCCGCATTTTAAGAGGGTGTCACACCCTTATGGATGCATTTGAGGCGGGTTGTGGCTGTTGACACAGAGGGTTTTTCCCCACAATAGCCATCACATCTTAACATATCTTCCTCCTCCCGGTTTTAGGTTTTCGATCCTACGTAAAAGGCATCCGACGATGCTTTCTCCATTTCTCCGGATAGTTCAATCCGTTTTGCTGAACAGATAGTTGTTATCTGATCAGCTTCATCATTGAATCATCAGTATTCAATCAACTACATATTTCGAATGGTTTATCAAAGAATTTTACTTTTTTTTATTTTATTGTTTTACACTGCATCATCATTGTACCCACAACCCCAGGGAAAAGTGGATGGCTTCACCATTGGCGGCGCTCTTCGCTACAACCTGATGTCGACGAACTACGAGAGCAACGGAAACAAACTCAATACGAAGACCGACTGGGATACCTGGCGACTGAACGTGGAGGGATCCCACTCCGGTATTGACCTAAGCTTCGAATACCGCTTTTATCCCTCCAGTGGAACCCATTTCATACATCACGGTTACCTGGGATACGGCTTCACAGATAAGGTATACATGATGCTGGGGGTATCGCAAGTGCCCTTCGGTATCGCCGACTTTGCCTCCCACTCCTGGTGGTTCCAGATCCCCTATTACCTGGGACTGGAGGATGACTACGACATGGGTGTGCGGTTCGATATCGCAGCCGCCGATAACCTGGATCTCTCACTGGCCTACTACCGGCAGGCGGAGCCCGCGGGTCCGGTGTCGGGAGGAAACAACGTGGGGCAGGGGAGATACTCCTACGACATCCTGCCTGGGAGCGGTACCATCGTCGATCAACAGGGTGTGATGCAAGATGCCTATGCCACCCTGCATGAGGTGGATCAGTTCAATGCACGACTCAACTGGGAGTTCATCTCGGGCTGGGTGGCAGGTCTCTCCGCGCAGGCAGGAGGTCTGTACAACGCGGAGCTGGATGAGACGACCACCTCTACCGCCTATGCCGGTCACCTGACCGGCACCTTCGGTCGCTTTAGCCTGAAAACGGAGCTGATCAGCTACGATTATAACGCCCTCTCAGACGAGGGTGAGACGCTTGATGCGGTGCAGATGGGTGCCTACGGCTATGATTATGCCGGTGGCGAAAACTACAGCGGCGGTGTGGCGGCCAGGGCCAATGTCTACGTGGCAGGTCTTGCCTACACCCTGCCTGTTTCGTGGGGACCGGTCTCCTCCATACAGGCACATATCGACTATTCAGTGGTGGACAAGACGGAAGAGTCGTTTCACAACACCCATCATCTTGTTCCCGGCATCCTGGTTACCGCCGGCTCCGTCTACACCTATGTCGATTACGCGATGGGTAAGAACCAGCCCTGGCTGACCGATGATTTCGGTAAGGGACTGGGATCGGGGGTTGAAGATCCCGACTGGAACAGCCGCCTCAACATCAATGTAGGTTATTACTTTTAAACAACAATCATGACAGAAAACAGCGATAGAACGGTAAAAATAAAAGTTGAGGATCTGACACTGATCTTCGGCAAGCGTAAGAAAGAGGCGCTGGCGATGCTTGAGAAAGGAGCCTCGAAAGAGGAGATCCTGAAGAAGACCAAGTGCACGGTTGGGATCAACAAGGCCAGCTTCGAAGTATATGAAGGAGAGGTCTTCGTGGTGATGGGCCTCTCCGGGAGCGGTAAGTCGACACTTATCCGTTGCCTGAACAGGCTGAATGAGCCGACCGCGGGGAAGGTATTTTTTAAGGATCATGACATCACCCGTGAGGGTAACAAGGAGCTGATGAAGACACGTCGCTACGAGATGAGCATGGTGTTTCAGA
>Ga0334888_1003074_pt1 | contig 16988 bp, 19 predicted proteins | sample GraSluR1_MG_FD_207227 | JGI IMG/M metagenome (GOLD analysis project Ga0334888, IMG submission 207227) | Sludge microbial communities from methane-producing bioreactor in Wageningen University, Netherlands - Granular Sludge_3_08-R1 | ecosystem: Engineered > Bioreactor > Anaerobic > Unclassified ...
CTGTAGTCCGAATATCCTAATTCTATCGCTTTTTCAAATGCTGCGGTAGCTTGTTTCTTTCGATTTGACAATGAGTATGTACACGCTAAATTGTAGTATGTTCCTGCTTTAATGCGTTGTAGGGAAAGTTGAAATTTAGCTGTTTCATCGGGAGATAGTTTTAAATTTTCAACCAACCTCAACATTTCTTTCAAAAACATTTCGGTTTGTTTGTATTCCTTTTTGTTGTAATACTCCTTGTATTGGCTTTCAACTTTGTTAATGTCTGAAATAAAAGTATTGAATGCCTGCGAATCTGTTTGCCCAAACCCAGCAATCGAAATAAAAATAAAGGCGATAAAAATAAATGCTTTTTTCATGTTTTTTGTATGCTTATAGGGTATCATCCTGCTCTTACGGCTTTGCAGGTGTTGCCTTAATTAGTGATGGTAAATAAATAGCGAACGGTTTCACCGCACACATTGCATCGCAACAGTTGGCAACAGGATCAGTATAAGAGATTGTGGACTTCGTCATTGTCTGCTGCTACCAGAGATGATGCGGGCAAAAAACTACTAAGCACATATCAGCCAGCCTGTAACTCCAAGCGTATGTTATGTGTTAGCAGCTCCTGGTTGTATGTAATTTATCCGGTCTTTCTGTGTCACAAGCAAGTCAATAAGATTAGTCTTGAACTGCTTTTGAAGATTTACTTTTCTCAAATTGTCTAATCAGCGCATATGCAAAAGGAAAAATTAAGGTCAAGAGTATTTCTTTTTTTTTGGAAATTCAGTTCGAATATTACTATTGCTAATGCACTCAGAAACCAGACAATTCCTATTGACAAGAAAAAGTTGTGAAAAAAAAATTTTGAGTTATTCATCATATTAAACTTTTGAAGTTGGTTATAGATTTTTTTAATCGTATTTTCTTTATTTATAGAAGCTGCATTTTCATCATAATCAAGGGCAACAAAAATACTTTTTTTTGTGTAATTTCTTGGATTTACTTCGCCAGCTTCAATTCGTTGTAAAGTTCTTACGTTAAGATTACATTTTTCAACTAATTCTTCCTGGGTCAACCCTTTGCTTTTCCTTAGTTCAATTATTTTTTTACCTAATTCCGGTTGTTTCATTGCACTCCAAATTTTTGACAAAGATATAATATTAGTGAATAGATATCCTCAATTCCTGAGGTATTTCTCCCGACTTTCTCCCGACATTCAGGCGATTTATTTGATTATTCAGTCGCTCGATAAGCCGTACTTCCCAGTCGAAATGAGCAAACGTTTTCTTTTTACCTTAAAAGGGATCATACTATACTAGTCCACGAGTCACAAATTATTGTCGTCAAGCCATAACCTAAACCTCCTTTCGTTTTCATACCACAATGCAATACTCATAAACGTACCAGCTATAAAAGCTCCCAACGCAACACATAAACTTGTTTCAATTATAGTTTCGCTTTTCCCCATAATTGCTTTTGTAATTACAGTAACTACCAATGAAAACACTGAATATACCGCCCCCGAAGTCAAACAGAAAAACAACTTACTTTTTGTTCTCCAAAACTTCCAAAAATGAATTGTCTTTTTTCCAAATACGATCATGGTTCTAATTATTCATTTTGATAAAATATGTTTTTTGAGAAATAGTATTGATTTCTTGCCGGTTTCTTTCTTAACATGTTGTATAGAAATGATCATACTTACAACTAATAAAACCATAGACATAATTGTAAGATACGACCCGGCATTGTTCGACCAACTTAAATCGTTATAATCTATAACAAAAACAAACTCACCACATATTCCAAGAATTGCAAGTATTAAAAGCCCGATACGTACTTGATTCATAAATTCAGATTGAAAAAGAATTAATTCATACCATGTCAAACCAACAACGTGGGAAGTCGGTCGGCAACTATACTTCCTTCGCTCAAGAAAGAGGCAAAACTACCAACTATTTTCAATAAAAGCAAACTTTGCAACCTTTTCTCGCAAGTATCATTCCTTGCTCTTCTATAGGATTAAGAAAACCATAGATACCCAGCAAAATGACAACTTCCTAGGGTATCTATCTATAAATCCCCAAGAAGAATGATTGGAAATTCGTTGATATTTTAATCCTGTTTGCAAAATGGTTTTTCCTAAACTGTCAGTTAAGTCTTAACTAATTCGGCTAATGCGAAGTAAAATGTTCCATCAACCGCATCACTTACCATTGAGCCAAACGCTTATTAAAGGGAGTTTTGCTTTTATCTCCTGGGTTTTGCTTCGCTTCCTGCTAAAATTCCACCGTCAATTGTAAGTTCAATTCCTGTTACATATTTACTTTCGTCACTTGCTAAATACAAAACTCCATAAGCAACATCGATCGGTTCTCCAAAGTGTCCCATTGGAATTCCGAATTCTACTTCTTCAATTATTTGTTGTCTTTGTTCTCCTTTGCCAAGCATCGCATTCCACATTGGTGTCATAATAGCTGCTGGATGAACACTGTTGCATCTAATCTTATATCCGTTTTCCGCACAATATAAGGCTACACTTTTTGTATGATTCCTAACCGATGCCTTGCTTGAAGCATAAGCTACTGCGCCTGGAATTCCAACTATACCACTTCTTGAAGAAATATTCACAATACTTCCACCTCTGTCCTTCATAAGTCTGATAGCATATTTACATCCAAGCATAACACCTGTGGAGTTTACTCTGTGAACTTCGTCCCACGATGTTAAATCAGAATTTTCTGCATCCCAAGGTCCTGATGATTCTAAAAATCCTGTTATCCCGGCATTATTTACTAAAATGTCAAGTTGCCCGTACTTTTTGCTTATATACTCTGTTGCTGCCAACCAATTACCTTCGTTTCCAACATCTAAATGCAAATAGTCAGCATTAGTCTTTAAATTTTTTGCAAGAGTATGTCCCTCTTCGTCTCGAATGTCAGACACTATGACAAGTGCTCCTTCTTTGTGAAATAGTTCGGCAGTTGCCTGCCCTATTCCCCGAGCCGAACCTGTTATTAGTGCTATTTTATCTTTCAATCTCATCTTTGTAATGTCGTTTTTCCAATTTCTTTTTTACAGACACAATGCTGCATTAGCTTGCCCATATATAGTTTCTCAAATCCGATTCAATTCTCAACACAATCCTTTAATTGTTTGTTTTTCAAGTTTATTTATATTTTCAAGCCTCAATAACGAATGGAAGTTAAAAATCAGTTGTATTGGCGTATGTAAAAATAGAGCAAAGCAGTTCCTGCTCTAACCATTCCGAAAACCCGCCGACCATATCAATCCCGCAGTTCCCATTATTAAGTTACAGGGTGGCTATACGATCACACAACACACAAGTCCATGCGGAAGATAAACCTCCAAAATCGCACAAATTCGGCTACTGTGCTTAGGCGTGTGTTACTGCCCCCATTGGTCGTGAAAAATATTTGTCTGTTTATATTTGAATTTATAAATAAATCCATTTGTGATATTGGCACAAAAGGTCAGGTTATCGCCGACTCCAGGGATGTCCAGCTAATTGCTGGCGCTCTTTGTAGTAGTCCTTGTTTTGAGTTATCCTTTCGACTTTTTGTTCCATCAGGGAGGCAAATTCGTTTCGGTCGATGTTGCAACCGTTTTTCTTACTGATGGTACACATACTTTGCATCGGGTAGATTTTACAGGCTGCTACGTTTTTGTAGCACTGAAACGGCAATTGACATATAGTTTTTTGTTATGGCGCGTTATTCGGCCTTGTCCCATAATGCAAGCATGGCGGTTAAGTCGTTGTATTCCTCTGCAAAAGCTCCGTCGAGAGTTCCAACTTTAGTCTCAAGCTCCTTAAAATATTGCCTTGCTTTTTTGTTGCCCGAGATTGAGGCAATGAATAATCGGTTGGCAATTTCCATTTTACTGCTGTGAAAGCCTGGCGTGGCTGACTCGTATGATTTTATAACGAGTAGAATCTCCGCTTGTGTATATTTTCTTATTTGTCTGTTTACGAGCATTTTTCGAACAACTCGTTGTCCACTGAAATATATCTTCTCTGTTGTCCATACTGTCTCTCGATAGCTAAAATTTGCTCCTGTTGGTAAATTCTGAAGTTGGTCAACGAACAACGTATCATTGGTAACTCTCAGTCTACAAGTCCAAACAGCACCCCAAAAGTCGATGATTGTGTCTTGTCCGCAAACAGCCAAAACAAATTCGGAATACGTTGCCGGCTTGCGCTCAGGATGCTTATAACCGCATAAAACGATTGTCCTGCCGCTTGAAAGGTGAAAAGTCGTGTCAGCCTTCGTCCCCGCAAACGGAGTCTTAGGGCAGTCACAAATCACTTCTTTCTCTTGTCCGAAAACAGTTGTAAAAATTAAAACTGTAACTACAAAAATCATTTTTATTCGTTCCATTATAGTTTCATGGTTAGTAGTGTTTTATAATGCTCCATAACGGGCACGCATAGGCCCAGTGGCTGATTACAGTCGTAATTGACTCATAATCTTAGTGTTGTTCCTAGTCTAAGTCCAAGATATTTCTCAAGATTTAATTCTTCGGGTAGAAATCCTGCTGTTTTGTAAATCATTCCTATGAAAAGTATTTTCGCCCAACAAACTGTATTTAGGAACTGGAAATACACCGAATCGGAATGGTTTAGAATCATAGTGTCGTTGCTGTTAGTTGGTTGTGCATAGATATAGTACAAAAGTTCAAGCGAAGAACCAATGTTGAACCTTGCACAAGTCCAATCGAAGCCATTCAGCCCTGCTTTTGGCAATACCTCGTTAACGGTTCGTTGTTACATGGCTATTAATCCAATATTGGTACAAGGCATAAAACATCCGGGTCAGTAAAATTTTTATAAATTTCTAAGCAATAACCCTTAGGATCAAGCTTAGGATGTTTGAGTAACTTACCAAAAGCGTTAGGGATGTTTGCCCCATCGTCATAATGATTTTGAATGAAGATAGAAGCATATTTCCCTGATTTTATTATGAATGTTTCAAGTCCATAATCATGGGGCTCCGACTCAACAAGTATTTCTACACAAGCTTTGTATTCTATCACTCCTTCTTTATTGGGATGTGAAAACCCAAAATATCTTCTTGGTGTTTTGTCGGCTATTTTTCGTTCTAAATTAGTGTATGTGTTCGGCACATCGTCAGGAAATTTTTGTGCGGTCAAATACATTACGCGAATGTCGTTATTAATTACGTATTGTTCCATATTTTTATTTTTAACTTGTTGATTTGGGTCTGATTTTGGCTGCAAGTTTTTGGGGTGCAACTTCACAATAAGCAGTTGTCAAAGCGTCAACAAATAACTCTTTTCTAACCTTCTTCATTTCAATAAGCGTCCAACCTTGCTTACCCCATTTATTGTCAACCGGAAAAATATTGGTCTTGTCGGCAGATGAAAAAACATCTTGGTCTATTTCCGATAATTTAATGCAGGCTCTTTTCTTTACTTCGTCATAGGTTGCAAAAATTTTCCTTTTCACTCTGAAAGAAGTTTTTTCAAAGTGAGGTTCTTCTGTCGCTTCGGGAAACGATAATGCCAATTCCCGGAAAGTGTCTATCGATACCATTTTTCAAGTTACTTTTTTACAGGTGTCAAATGCGTCATCACGCAAAGCCATTGTTCATTCTCCTTTTTGTAAATATCTGTAATCCATTCGTCTGCCTCCAAAAGTTGTCCTTGCCAAGTTCCGGTATTTTGTCCACGCCCTGTTACAACTGCGATATCACCATAAACTTTTACTCTCAAAACTTCTTTAGTCATTGTTGAATGTGAAAGCAGGCCTTGTTCAAGAACGTTGAAAAAACCTTCCTGAGGAATTATTCCCCCTTGACTGTCCACGAGAACCCAGTCAGAAGTAATACACTTCTTAATTTCGTCAACTTTGTTCGAAATGACCGCACCATTGAAGTTGTCTTCAATTTGTTGAAAGTACTTTCTTAATTGTTCTTCTGTCATATTTTCTGTCTGTTTAGTATTTGTTGAGTCCCCGCTTTACAATGATCGATAATAACCCAGGCTATGGGAACGGGCGGGTTGCGAGAGCATTTGCTGTCGTGAAACGACAAATGAATGCGGGCGTCAAACCCACTAAGTGCAGGTCCGCCAGTCTGTGACCATAGACTTGTGTCAGGCACAATAATTTAGTCGTCTAATATTATTTCAAAGTCGGTTTTTGGCATAAAGTCGGTTTTATTCCACAAATATAGTTTCTTATCGTCAATTATTTTGATTGTGTCTGGCTTATATGTAAAAGACTTAATATTTAATTCTTTTTCTGTGGATAAAGAATAAACTGCTTTCTTTAATGGTTTTCCCCACGATTGAGTTGAAGTGATGATATATTTATTTATTGAAGATTTCTTTTGACGATAAAATATATTCAGGTCAACAGTATCATTTGCAGGAACAGTTATTTTAAATATTACCGAACTTTTCAGTCGAATAAAATCCAAGTTGCTTAAAGTGTTCAAATTGATAATTCTTATAGAGTCGATCGAGTGTGTTTCGTTCGCAAATGGAAAAATAATTTGTTGTGTTTGAAGCATGTTGCTTTTATTCGCGAATGAAAATATTCCATTAATCGTAAAATAATTATTGTCCAAAGAAAAGTCGATATGTTCTTCAAAGAAGGAGATTGTTGCTTGAGCTTCTGTAAAGAATATAAAACAGTAAATCACAACGATAGTCGTTAAAAATCTTTTCATTAGTTAGCAACAATTATTTTTGAATTTGCATAGTTTTTATTGTTCACAAAAAGCTTGACCGTGTAATTGCCCGCTGTCAATTGCTGTTTTAAATTAATTTTTCCACTACTTTCTGTAATATAGTGCCTTTCGACCATTTGTCCGCTTATATTAAAAAGCTCGATATAACTATTCGAGGATTTTACAGGAATAGTTATTTCATAATGAAAAGAAGATTCTATAATTGGATTGGGAGTTATTTTAAAGATATTTTCTTGATTGCTTTTTATACTTTCAACAGAAGAAACTATATCATAAATGTGCAAATCAACATTTACGATGGTATCAGGCTCTGTGGTAACAACAACGGGTAATACCTTAACATAATATCCTGAAGAGATTCCTGATTCCGGTATGAAATAATATAATTTGTCAATATTGTGTTTCGAAGAAGTTATTCTTGCACAATAATCTCCATTTGCGTCGGGCTTAAAATTTATTATTCCATTCCCGGCTAACCAAGCGTTGGCTGGGAGTAAATTATATGGGTCATAAATTTTGCCTCTGATTGTACCACACATTCCGGTAGAATCATTTTCGTTGCCTAATGAGGGCGACTTGTCAATACTATAATCGAAGGCAAAATCATCTTGAAAATCAAAACTGTATAATGCAATAGACTCACTGACTCGGGGCGCTCTGACCGAAGCTGTAACTCGATTACCAAAAACTAATGGATGGATAATTGGATATGCGCTTTGGCGATAGACAAAAACACTATCGCCCAAAGGATTAATTAGTAAATCAGATTTTAAACTATCATTCGTTATCGTCACAATCTTCGTTTTAAAAATTGCATCGTCGTTTAACTGTTTGAGTTCTGATTGTCCCGAAATTGAGCTTACATAAATGCCATCTGTACCAAAGTAATAATCATCGACAAATTTAAGTTCAATTGTCCATTTCCCTTCAGAATTGAAGAATAGTTCTGCCAAAACAAAATTATTGGGTACTGGAAGTGGATTTGCCTTTAAAAAATTTAGTATTAAGAGCAACAAGCCAAATGCGAAATTTCTTTTCATAACCATATGATTTTTATTTTTTTATTATTAGCCATAACGAATAAGCGGCAAACCCGATAGGATTGTGCTTAGTGCAGGTTGTATTCTCTTCGGCGTTCGTTGAAAATTTCTCTTCGGATTCCATAAAAGAGGAATTCAATTCTGTCCCGAAGTTTTTTACCACCAATTCTCTAAAGTCTGCAAAACCTTTTTTCATTGCTTCTTTGCCTGTGTTTTTTGCCATTTCGTGTTCCATTGCAAAATGGTCAAGTGCTTTGTCATCATCTTCTTTTAAAAGTGTTTCAATAAGGCTTTTGTTTTGTCTTTGTGTGTAAATGTGTTTTTTACAATCTGTAAATAGGCTTACTGTCAAAACTGTGAAAGTGAATGCGGGCGTAAAAACCGCAAAGTGCACGTCAGCCGCCATGCGCATAGGGGTGTATTAGGAAATCGTGGTTTTCATTTTTCAATATGAAATTGTAACTATATTTTAATGATTTTTCCCGATTTTATCTGTTTGTTGTCCTTCATTAAGCGATAAAAATACAACCCGCTATTTAACTCTTCTAAACTTATGATATTACTCTTTGTTTTCAACTCTGTTTTTTTTATTGTTTCTCCTTTAGCATCTAATAATTCAAATGAGTAGGAACGAGAAAAGTCATTCATATAAACGTAAATTCTATCGGCTGTTGGGTTCGGATAAACTTTTATTTCCGGCAAGTCTAACAATTCATTAATATTTGTAAGCAACAGTGGAGTACCCCAGGTCGATGAGTTTTTTTTATAATATACTTGTTGAGTATTATTGTAACTTTGCCATTCCCAACACCCACTACTGGACGCTATCAGTCCTCTTCCTTTTTCATATGAAGTATAATTACATGCATCGTCAAGTACACTTGATTTGTGCCAACAATCATTTTTTTTAAAATATATTTCGGGGGAACTATTAACACTAAAGCTTGGATAAACTACCAACATTGAACTATCATTCCGAAATACCGGGACACCTGGTTCATGATCGAACTCAGCATTCTTATAAACGACATTAGTAACTTGCTGATTGTCATATGTTGTTATATAATCACTTGAAGTATTCTGCCGATATTTGAGTAAAGTTTCAATCTGCTCTGTGTATCGTATTGAATCCGCAAAGTTTTCTCTCTTTATTATACGTATTATATATTTTTTTTCATGGGCACTTCCACCAGACATTAACGAATTCGAGGAATTAACATAATGAAATTCATCCCCTTCCTGAAAGTCAAATACATCGAACCATTTAATATGTTGTTGTCCCAATTCAGGGTTTGTGATTCCAATAAGATCTAAATTCTTTGTAATATAATAAGCCGGTCTGAATTTGACGGTAGGAAAATGTGTAAAGTTTAATGTTTTGGTCAGACCAAAATGTTTACTGATGGCTATTGTAGTTCCTTCAAGTTCATGTGGCTGGGGTTTCATTGTATGGTCGTAAACATGCAAAGTAATAATCTTAACAGAATCCAGAACTCCCAAAACAGTAAGTGTATCCCAACTGGTTACTGTTGCAATAATTGTAATGTCAGGGTTTTGAAATAAATTCCAATTTTCATTTAATGTGGCATTGGTCTTAATTTTTATTGTATCATGATCATCATTGAAAAAATAGTTCCAGTGGTCATGTATTATTATTTTTTTACCGGCCCAACTGCCTCCGAAAGGATCATAACATTCATCCCCAATCAGTTGTAAAGTTCTGGAAGGAAACAGAATGGAGTCGTTATTGAACTTGCAAGAGTCAATTTTAATAGTTTCCACCAAATTATATTCTCCCCGAAAATATGCTGTTCTGTTAGAGTAAACAGTTTGATAACTATTTTGAGATTTAAGGGAAATTGTTATAATTAAAACAATGAGAATTAAAAATAATTTTTTCATATCTGTTTTCATTATATGTTAATCTATATTTTTTTACTATGCCCCTAATGGATGACGGTATGAAAAGTTCCCAATTGCGGGCGACTTTCTGCCAAGTTTCACAAAATTTCAAGCGGGCTACAACCCGGGTTAGTAAAATCATCAATTTCATCTTTGGAACAAGATGTTGTCAGAACTGTGGCAAATACAACCCCCAAAATTAATAACTTTCTCATAATACTTAAATTTAATTTATAAAATGCTCTTTGTTTTTATTTTGTATAGTTTATTTCCGGTGATTCTCGCTCGTTTTCTTATTATTTTTTTTGGATAATCATTGTTTCAGACAAGTGTTTGTCTTTAATGTTGACAATATATATCCCCGTAGGTAGCGAAGAGATATTATAATTGTCATTATATTCAGATTTAAACCTTATTGTACCGATTAAATCATAAATTAATACAGTAACAGTATTACTGTCGAAAACTGGTTGTAATTTTATCTGAAAGATTTCCTCAACCGGATTAGGATAAATTTCAAAGTTTGACGTTTGAATATTTTTTACAGCATAATAGATTTGAGAAGCAGTAAATGAATTTTTAGTTGTCCAATCACCAAATGTACCGTTACATTTAGCGCGTATATAAAAATCGTAATCCATACTTCCAAGGTTTGGTAAAATGTTTACATAACTAACATCTGTTTGTATTAAGTTACCTGTACCTTGTTGAAAATCTTTCAACCCGTATTCCAGTTCATACGAATCGGAAAGATCATCCCATTCTATTACAATTGCTCCATCTCCACAATAACATGTTGTCCATACTTCTGAACTTTTTACTCCTGAAATTGCTGTATTACATGGTAAGGTTTTAAAAACATGTTCTGTAAGCCATACTGAATCAGTTGTGGCTGTTCCGTAACTTCTGATAAAAAGGGAGTATTCAGTAGCTTCCTCTAAACCGTCCAGATCGGCAATGTTTAGTATCGGATTTTGTGTTTGCCCTGTCCCTCTTTCAAATCCTTTCGGACCATATTCTATTTTGTATGACCGGGAGGCGTAACCGGGTACAATCCTTGACCAATTTACACGAGCCGACTTGTTAGTTATATGTTCAAAAGCGACATCAAATGCTTCGCTTCCCGGATAATGAAAAACATTTGCAGTTGCAAAGCTGTATTTTTCAGACCAGTCATCATAAATACCACCACATTTTCCTCGTATATAAAAGTCATATTCTGTATTTGATTGTAGATTTGCATTACCAAGTGAAAACCTGTTCTGATTGGACACAATGACATTCCCGCTACCTTGATCAAATCCTTGCGGACCATATTCCAATTCGAAAGAATTTGCCAATGCATCAAATGTAATATGTACATTAAGTAAATCTTTAATATTGATACCATTTGCATACTCCATTTCGGTTTTAATATTCGATATTGAAGTGTTGCAACTTAATGTTTGAAAGTTATATTCCTCAAACCATACTGAAGAATCGGCAGGAACCGTTGCTTTCCTGATAAAAAACGAGTATTCCGTACCCGGAATCAGATTATTGATTATATTTCCTGCCCAAGCAGTTAAACCAATCACGCCTTTACCTCTTTCAAACCCTTTTAGGCCATATTCACAATAATATAATGTATAGTCATGAGTGCTGTCTTTTTCAGAAGTCCCATCAGCTCTTTGCCAAGATAATACAACTGAATTGAGAGATATACTTTCAATCTTTATGGTATAGGTCTTGTTTTGAGCATAGAGACCTATACAGAGTACTAAAAACAGCGTGGAAAGTAAAAACTTTTTCATACGACTATTATTTTAACTATAAACCGGTTTCTTCAATTTCAAATCAAACATTCAATATTTTTTGGGAGAAGACTCACAGTAGAGCATTTTTTACACTGCCGCCTAAGGGTTGATGGTAGGGTGTCGTGCGGGATTACGAGGCGATTTCCTATCGGTTTACACTGATTTTGTCACCAGCCCCAAACACTCGAAAACCTCTGAAACCCGCATGCACTCTACCATATGTTGGGCGCTGGCGTTTATTCAATTCAATGGTATCCCCATCCATGTGTATTTGTAAAATAATGACTTTCTAAACATTTTTCCGGTCGAAAAATACTTGTCAAGGAATGCTTTCTGTTCATTCAAATTTAACATTGCTTCATCGATTGATTTGTTTAATTGAATCATAGAATTTGCAGTATTTGGATCAGGCTTTTTAATTTCTTTCAACTTTTCCCGAGAATTGATAAATGATTTCTCTGGTAAATCAACCATTTCTCTAATTTCACTATCAGGTTTCTTTGGTGTAAATTGTTTATTCCTGTAATCAATAAATCTGTTTAACTGATTAATCCCGTCATTGTAATGATTTACAGCAGAATTATAGGTTTCAACACGTATTTTATTATAATAATATTCCATCTCTCGTTTATTATGTTGAAGTCTGTCGAAAACTAATGAGTTTTTCACTCCGTTTTTCTCAATCCGCCTACTCGATGATTCAAGTTTTTCAATTTCAGTTTCCCGCTCAAATTGAGATAACGTATCTTGGTAGTTAAAGTAAGGTTTGGTCTTATTTAACCCTGTTTTGCCTTCATAAAATTCTTGATTTGTTACAGGATAGTTTAAAAATTGCCATAATGGGTCAAAAGGCATATGCGATTTAACCATTTGTTCCGGTCTAGTCCTAAAATAGTAATCATTAGTTTTCTTGACAAACTTCGCATTTTGAATATAACCGGAGCCCCATGTTGGGTCGACTAAATACCAAGTTGAATCAATAAAACTCGCAATCCAAGCATGAGGAATGTAATCCACGAAACCGTTTTGTTTTGTGTAACCTGAAACTACATAGGATTTTATCCCGACTTGATTTGCTATAGAATGATAGAGCTCAGCATAATGCATACAAATCCCTTTTCTTGTTATTAAAACTTTATCAATAATCTCATTCGTGTTTTGATAAAAATTTATAGCAAACATATTTTCAATATCATACTGGATATTAGTAGTAATCCAAATGAAAATTGCTCTCGATTTCTCAGTCTGACTGATAAAGTTGGAATTTATATAATCGGAAATTCCTATTGTTGAACCCGATAATGAATCGGGAATCTGAAGTGCAATCTTATCTACTTGAGAAAATTCATTATTTTTCTTTTGAGCCTTTAATGCTGCTGAAATTACAATCAATAGAATAAATATTAAAACTCTCATATCTTTTAGTCTAATTATTTGTGTGGCGGTCTCCTACGCTTGCACCTACCGGTTGACTATAATTTTTGGCATCTACCGAAGCCTGCACATTGTAGCCCACCTGGGTGATGTGACGGTAAAGAACTACTGATTGAGCATCTCTATCTGTCGTACTGATTTGTTCTTTACCTGTTGCTTTAAGCTGTGATTCAAGTCCCTCATATTTGCTTTTGCGCACTTTCTGTATCTTGAGCTTCTCTGCCAATTCAGCTTTTTCTTCTTCACTGTCCGACTGATCTAAAGCGTTCTCATATTCCCGTATCCGGGTATCAATATAATCAAGGTGACGATCTATCTTGCCCTGATTGTAGTTGTTCTTCAGCGAGTTTTGTGCACGAACCTTGAATGAATCAATGGCAATGGTTTTATTCGAGGGTACTATTTCGCCCAACAGCCAACGGGCTTCGATATTGAGCCGGGCTTCCCGCTCTAATTTGCGAGAAGAACGAACACCATAACGATATCCGTAAATATACAATTTAAGCAATTGAGCAGGATGAATCGGTGGACGACCTTCACTCTTTAGTGTAACATGCTTAAAGCCGAAACTTTTCAAATCGATACTATCAACAAAAAAATCGATAATGCGCACAAAACTGTCGGGCTCCACCAGTTGATCCAAACAGTAAAATTGTATTTGATTCCGGGGTTCGCTTGTTACGTGGTGCATAGGACTGTTCTTTATTAACTGCATAAAGATAAGTATTTTAGCGCATTCATCCAAGTAAAAAGAAAGGTTTTTCTTAGCTTAGGTTGAAAAATAATGTTTCAGAAATGAAGGTGGTTTTTGCGCAGTCTGACGTGCAGGGATAGGCGTTTTGCCTTTATTGATTCGTCTGTGCAAATTTTTTGCAGGTATTTGAGTTTGTAGTGTAATGTTCCTTTTTTGCTTACAAACAGGCGGTTGTGTTTTAATTTAAGGCTGTGGCGGTAGTTATAAACGTAATCCTGCAACTCTTTGTAAACGCCTGCGCTCATCGGTATTATGCGGTCTTTGTAGTTTTTTCCCTGTTCCACAAAAACGTTTTTTATCAAAATCAATGTCTTGGATTTTTAGTTTATAGCCTTCCGAGAGGCGCAAACCGCAAGCGTAATAAAGGTCAAAAATCAATCTTAATTCATTTTGTTTTACCTGCCGTTCTGCAAACAGAAAGCGGGTATAAGTATTCGGTATAGTGTTGTATAACGTTTTTATTTCTTCCTGTGTAAGCACTTCGATTTTGTTTATCCGTTCCTACTCGTCCATTTTCATACGGTAATTGGCAGGAACAGGCGCATTTGATACACCGTATTGGTGCAAGAACTCCAAAAGTTTATCATTAGCCAAAAAGTTATGATTGAGGTGCGAGGCACTTAATAAACGCCCTTTGATTTTCTTGTTTTGGCGGGTTTCTAAATAGGCGTGGTATTCGGTTATATGCCTGTTGGTTAATAGATTTATGCTTTGTATCTGTCTGCTTTCAAGCCATTCAAAAAAATCATACAGGCGAAACTTGTAATCGTATACCATTCCGTCAGAGAAGCCGAGCGTTTCAAGCCAAGTAACATATTCGGCGATTATTGCTTTGTAACTAACATTCATTAAAAAGGGTGTAACTTGTTTATATCGTCTATTAAATTGTCTAAATTATTGGCTACATACTTTTCTGTGGTGCTTATTGCGCTGTGTCCCGCCAAGTATTGAGCCTTACGCAAGCCTTGTGTTTTTATCCAAAAGGTAATTACAGAGGCTCGTTTTTGCGTGAAGTTTCTAAATTGCTTATCAATGGTTTTTATCTGCGCCGAGAGCGGAGTAAAAATGTTTCTGTTCATATCGTTTTTTGTTTTCTTGTAACTGATTGCAGGTAACGGAAAAAATAGTTTTTTGCCCTCTTTTTCTTTGATATTTAACGACTTATACACTTGTTCGTATCTGTTTTTCGGGCTTGTTTTGGGCGTTTACTGTTTGGTTTTTGGTTATTCATTTTTGTTGTTGTTTTCGGGGTTTATTTTTGGTTTTTTGGGCTTTTCTTTTCTGCTTTTCTGCTTTTCTTCTTTGTTTTTTTGCTTTTTTTCGGGGGCTTTTTCGGGCTGTTTTTTGCCCCGCCCACCCCTCCGAAACGCTTGTCTGAAAGGGGTTGATAAAAAGAGAGAAAAGGGAGGAAAAGAGGCAGCAAACGCCTATAAATAAGGGATTTAGGGATAAAAACACCGATTATTGATAACTTTTTTTGAAAACGGCGATTTTAGAGGATAAAAATGAGCCGAAACGGATAAAAAACACGCTAATTTCTTTTTCCTTTGCGGCGAAGCCGAAAAATTACCGCCTTTTTTTGCCTCAAAGCGGCAACCTTTTTCTTTGTATTGCCTAAAAAAAAGAAAGGCACAGACTTTCAAATCCGTACCTTTCAAGAATTATAAATTTTGTCAATCAATACCACTTTGGAACACTATTTTACTCAAAATTATTTCTTAACGTTCAAATAACAGTTCACTGTATTGCTTTTAATAGTGGTATTTTTGGGAGTTTTCAACGAAACAATAAGTTGAACTTCATATTCGCCACTTTCAATACTGTCCAACGGAAAAAATCCGTCTGTACTTAGTTCTTTAAATGAAACAGGAATTTCAAACAAAAATCTTTCATTCTTTTTCAGTTTAATCACTTTGGGAGGAGTAGTTTTGCCCAAAAACACCATTGGAATAAAAAATCGTTGTTCTTCTTTGAGTATAATTATATCCCAATGAATATCACTTTGATACAAAGAATTATGTAGCTGAATATCCCAAAAAGAGATATTTTTTGCAGAACCATTGCAGATTGTCCCAGATAAGAGAGCAATCTCATTGCTTTGAATTTCTTTCGGAATATCTATTCTTAAATCAACATTTTGATAATTACAAAAGAGTAAATTCAAGTAACATAAAAATAAAGCAAGTACCATAATCAATAGATGTTTCTTAAAAGCATTAACAAATTAAAATTATAGTAAGAAGATAACGCAGCACCGTAGTATTTTGCCCCCGCAGCACTTACCATCCAGTCGTTCATTGATAAAGCGTATTTATTTGCCATTCTTAATTCTAATGAATAGGCATTTCTCTCTGTAAAATTACTATACGCATTACCTGTCATTGAGGGGGTATTTCCTGCTCTTATGGGCGCTACAACATAATTTTGAAAATCGTTATAATGCTGTAATTCGTGTGCAATGGTACTTCTCGCCATACTGCGACTTTGCAGTCCTTTATCAGTTATGAACAATTTAGATTGGCTTGTTTGGGGGTCAAAATAACCATAATCAGTGGTATTTGTTGCATCGTGTTGTATCCTAATGCCAAATTCCTGTTGTAATCGAGCATCTTTTTGGGCAGGCGTATATTTATCCCAAGTGGCATAATCATAAACAGAACCACCAAAGGAAATCAGCCCTGACGTAGCGGCAGCAATTCCCATACCTTTCATATAATCTTTGAAAGGAGTATTTATTTTGCTATCGTCTAAATAATCACCCGTCAGCATTCCCGCACCCGCAGAAAGTCCACCTGTCAGTGCTGCATAACCTGCTTTTCCCAAATAAGTAGGTAAATTACTTGCAAAACTTGTAGAAGAAACCGTAAAAGAAGGTGCAATTAATCCCATTCCTGCAAATACAGCCCCAGAAGCTGCACCGACAAGCATAGAATTACCAAAATCTTTCAAATTCCAATTATTCAATCCACCTTGACTGAAAGCGGCAGATATGGTATATGTCGCACCACCAATCACAGCACCCCAACACGCACCGTCAACAATAACACCTAATGCAGTTAATCCAATAGGGGTTAATAAAGCTGTAAAAATAAACTCCCCACTCGGATCAGTATAAACCAACGGATTATTCCAACAATAGGCATATCTGTTAAAGCTCTGCGTAAAGTCGGGAGCCTGCACATAGGGGTCGGGACTGAGGAACCTTGCAAGAACGGTGTCGTAAATCCTTCCGTTCATATTGATAAGACAGAAACCGCTGTTACTGTCGTCGCCGAAAGGCGTCAGGTGTTCGTGCCCGGTATAGCCGCGGTCGGTAATGTTTACTCCGCTGAGTAAAACACGT
>Ga0334888_1003079_pt1 | contig 16965 bp, 12 predicted proteins | sample GraSluR1_MG_FD_207227 | JGI IMG/M metagenome (GOLD analysis project Ga0334888, IMG submission 207227) | Sludge microbial communities from methane-producing bioreactor in Wageningen University, Netherlands - Granular Sludge_3_08-R1 | ecosystem: Engineered > Bioreactor > Anaerobic > Unclassified ...
GCATGGTGATTTTCGTATTCCCCCTTTTTCTCTTGGGCACAGTGACACCTTCTTTGGTGAAATACACGACAGACAGCCTGGATGACAACGGAAGGATAGTGGGTGCCCTCTGCGCATACAATACTGTTGGCAGTATAATAGGAACATTTGTGCCCACATTCGTCACCATACCGGCGGTGGGGACTTCCATAACATTTTTGATTTTTGCCGGGATACTTCTTGCACTGGCACTGATATATTTCTTGAGTACAAGGTCAAAACTAAAGACCGTGGCTGTAAGCATTGTTGTTTTTTTGATTTGCGTTACATTCGGACATAATAACAGCTTTGCATTCTGGGAAGATGATCTTAAATATGAGGGCGAGTCCGTTTACAACTATCTGCAGGTCAAAGAAACCCAAAGCAGTATTATTCTTTCCACAAACGTGCTTTTCGGTGTACAGTCCATATTAAAGAAAGATGACGGGATGACAGGCATGTATTATGATTATGCCATGGCAGCACCCTTAATGGCAAAAGTGGGCGAAAAGGAAAACCTGGATGTACTGATCCTGGGCATGGGAACAGGGACTTATGCCACCCAGTGCAGGAGCTATTTTGACAATGTAAATGTGGAAGGCGTGGAAATAGATGAAAAGATCACCGGGCTGGCCACGGAGCATTTTGAGTTGTCGGGAGATGTGCCTGTGACCACCTATGACGGGCGGGCATACTTAAATGCCACGGACAGAAAATATGATGTTATCATGGTGGATGCCTACCAGGATATCACCATACCTTTCCAGATGGCTACCATAGAGTTTTTTGATCTTGTAAAAAAGCATCTTACAGCTGACGGAGTCATGGTGCTCAACATGAATATGCGGGGGCAGAAGGAAGGCAACATCAACCAGTATTTGGCCGACACCGTTTCCAATGTATTCAGAGAGGTCTATACAGTAGATGTTCTTGCGGGAACCAACCGGGAACTTTTTGCCTCCAATGCCAAAGATATAAAAGAAGTGATGCGCAAAAATATCGGTATACAGGAAGACATTGCGGCAAAGGAAGAGGAAGAGGAAAGAAAAACGGAACTGATATATATGATGAACCGGGTGTCACGGGAGATGACGGCATATAAGGCGGGAGATTACTGTCTGACCGATGACCGGGCTCCTGTGGAACTCCTGAGCATGAGAGCCATAGATGATATCATAAAGGATGAAGTAAAAATATATAAAGGACTGTATGAGCGTTACGGCGTTTCGGGACTTTTGGATTATTTATGATCTGAATAATTTCAGAAAATGAGAGAACGGTATAAGGGAATTTTGAAGGAGAAAAATTATGAAAATGGAACATGTAACTATACAAACAGCATGCCTTGACGAATCGGTGAAATTTTACAGGGAAATTGCGGGTCTTAAAATACAAAGAGAAATGAAAGGTCCGTTTTCTATAGTGTTCCTGGCAAACGCTGAAGACGAGACATGCATTGAGCTTATCGAAAGCAAAGATATCTGTTATTCCGGGGAAGGCATTTCCATAGGTTTTCATGTCCCTGATGTGGAAAAATATCACGAAGAGCTTCAGAAGAAAGGCTTTGATCCCACACCGATAGAAGCACCGGCTCCCAATGTGAAGTTTTTCTTTGTCAAAGACCCCAGCGGAGTTAAGATACAATTTATATGAGTAGCCGGGGATGATATATTAGAAGCATAAGGGCTTACGAAATAAAATCAAAAGGCTGAATAAGAAGAACAGGAGTAAAAAAACAATTTTATATTATAAAAAGAAGAACTGATATTTGCATGTGTGCATGCAAATATTTTTTGGGCCGAAATCTTATGATGCCATATACATCTTTTGGATAAAAATTTCACAAAAGTTTTTTCAAAATATCCCTGCGGATAATTCTTGTTTTTTTCCATTTTAAGTATAATACTAACATATCTTAAAGTTATATCACATTTTAAGGAGGTGATATTAATGTTACCAGTCAGTAAATTGCCTATTGATGTAAAAGGTTTGACACCTGAAATGCATGAAGAGTTAGAAAAAAGAGTTTTGGAGTTTGAACGTGATCATGAAGCAAGCGTTTCACAAGGCGGAGAAGGGTACGTTCCGCTCATTCGGAAAGGCGATTTTGTCTTTGCCGGAGTTTTCAATGCAATTATAGTTGTCTACTTTATCATCGCAGTTTTGGTAATGTAAAGGAGAAAAAATGGTTAATAGAAATAGTATTCAAGGTGCCGTATATACATCTTTGCTGCCGGCGAAAAAGAGCGACAGGATATATGGCATGTGGGATCTGATTTTTGTCCAGATCTGTTTTGGTATCGCTGCCTGGTTCTTTCTTACAGGAAGTCAGGCGGGATGTTTACTGCCGGCTTATCAGGCAATTCCTGTCATACTTCTTGGGAATTGTACAGGCATATTCCTTATTTCATTTTTGTCAATAGTATCATCCAGATATGGTTGTGAGCAGATGACTGTAACTTCAGGAGTTTTTGGTCAGAAAGGAGCAATGTTAATGCTCATATTCTTTCTGATAGCCTGTTACCCTGCTCTTGCCCTTGCGTCACTGATGTTTGGACAAACAGCAATCAAATTTATTGCTATGCTTGGCGGTTTGGGATTCTGGACCCAGGAAGGATGGGCAGTAACGATATTTGCTCTGGTAGCACTTCTTGGAGGCACTTACATAGCATTCTTAGGACCCACAGCGATGAGATGGTTCACCAGGATATCAGCTATTTCGATGGGTGTAATACTTTTAGGATTGATTATTTATTTATTTACATATCACGGTCTTGCTTCTGTATTTGAGGCTGAACCCAGTGATCCCTTTACAGACGCTGACATGGGTGAAGGCATGGGCATCAGATGGAGCAAAGCCACTGCTCTTGAAGCCAATTTGGGATTAGGTATGTCTTGGGGGTTCTTCTTTGGAGGATGGTCAAGGCTGGCCAAAACTGAGTCAAACGGTTATCATGGATGTCAGTGGGGCTGGGGAGCCCTGGCAGTAGTTGCAGGGTTATTTGCAGCATTTGCAGCACTGGCTATCGGTAAATATGACGTAACATCATGGTTCCTGGAAGTCAGCAAAGATACCGGCTCTGTAATACTTCCACTGGCAGGACTTTTGTTGTTTGCACTGGCCAATCTTACTTCAGTTGCAACTCTCGTATATCCTGAAGCGGTTGCTGTCAAAGCAAAAATACCAAAAATCAAATGGATTCCGGCACTTCTGATTTCAATAATACCAGTGTTATTCATGTTGAATAATACCGTGTACTACATGGTGAGCAATGTATATGCCTTTATTGGTTTTGTTACAGGTATATATTCGGCGATAATAGTAGCTGATTATCTGTTCATATCAAGAGGCAAGTTCAGGATTAGAGAATTCTTCAGTCTGAAATCCGGATATCAGTACGCAAAAGGCTGGAATCCGGCGGCGCTGATTGCCCTGATTGCAGGATTCATAACATATCTTTTGATTTTGAATCCATTGACATGGACAAGTGTTACAGGACTTTTCCCATATACAACAGCACTTATACCGATGTTTTTTGTCACAGCCATCGTGTATACGATAGCAATGAAGGTCTGGATCATTAAAAAATACAAGATCCCCTTTGTTAACGACCATGAAATAGAAGAATAGTATAGATATAATACAAGTAATGATACTGCAGAGCCTTTTGTATAGGCTCTGCAGTATCATTTTTGCATTTGACTTTATTGCGTTGTGAATAGTATAATAGGCAGAAATGTAATCGGATATAAGGGAACAAAAATGCAATCGGATATAAGGGAGCAAAAATGCAAAGAACCTTAGATGATAAGGAATTAATTTTTCTTAATCAATTGTTCGCAAAACTGTATGAAGATGAGAATTACGAAAAAGCATTTTCAACATTTCTCGAAGATCTAAAGGAAATAGTAAGGTTTCGTAAAGGTGACATTTATTTCTATCGAAACGAAAACGAACACATTACTTTTGATGATTTTATTTTTGTGGAATGGGAAAAGGACTCCTTGAACAGCTATTTGAATGAATATGCCGATATAGATGATGTATTGCCTGTTGTTGCATTAAAACAACCTATGATGTTCCGCAGTTCTGATGTTTTCCTTCATGATGAGCGGATGAAAACAAAGTATTATAATGAATTGCTTTTGCCCGAAGGTATGCATCATTCAATAGAAGGGAACATATATAATGACGGTAATGGCAGTATTGCCGGCATAGGGATACACAGGCCTGATGAGTTCGGAGACTTTTCACAGAAAGAACTGGAAATAATGAAACTCTCCAGACCTCATTTACAGAATATAGCCAGGAAGTATATTGACAGAAGACAGGAACTGGAGGTTTATCCCACCAAGTTATCAGTTTTATGCGATATAGATGACATAGGTCTGTGCATTTTAGATAACAGTTTTGAACTGATCGATTGCAATCTGTACAAGAATAAGTTCATAAAAACTGAACATGTTGGGGAGATGATGAGATCACTGATCACTCTCTGCAAGAATTTGGATGCAACTATAAAGAACAAAAAAGAATCTGACAGCACAGAAGATAACAAAAGACACAGTCGCATTATCATAGGCAGCACTTCATATTATGCAGAAGTAACATATAAGGCAATATCAAAAGAAGAGGGAAGATTTATCACAATGATCTACAACAGCAGTGATATGATTGAAAAAATCATATCTGAGGCCTGTGACAGATTCAATCTTACTGAAAGAGAAGGAGAGATATTGAAATGTGTAATTCGAGGATTGAGTAATGCCGATGTAAGCAGAAAACTCTTCATTAGCGTCCCTACTGTAAAAAAGCATCTGGCCAATATATATGAAAAGATGGACATTGAAGGAAAGCACCAGGTCATAAGTACTATTGTGGGATAAAAAATAAAAGCATAATATCTTACCAGGAAGAATAGGGTGGCAGGCACTACTTCTTTTTTTTGCCTTATCGTCAGTATGACGATTTTTTTGATTATATGAAGGTTTTTACTTCATTTTTCTCAAAAAGTATACTCCGGTATAATGTTTTAATTGGTTTTTATAGAGTAGTATAGGAGTGTAACAATTATGCCACGATAAAGTGGGAGGTTAATATGTCTTCAAAAAGAACAGCTTGGACCGGCGGATGTACAGAAAGGATCAACAATTTAAGAAATCAGTATTGGCGCAATGATCCTGAAATCGACACGGAAAGAGCAAGGATATATACAAGGATATATAAAGAGACAGAAGGACAGGACACGGCAATAAGGCGTGCAAAAGCCCTGCAGGCTTATATTTCCGAGAAAACCATATGCATATCTGATGGGGAATTAGTCGTAGGAACTGAAGGAAAGAAAAACAGGTCTGCAACGGTTTGCCCGGATATTTGTTTTAGATGGATATTGGATGAATTAGAGACAATGTCTTCAAGACCTCAGGATCCGTATTTTATTTCTGAGGAAGATAAAAAGATCCTGCGCGATGAGGTATTTCCTTATTGGGAAGGGAAGTCAATGGAAGACTTCTTCGAAGAGAATATGGATGATGAACTTAGGAATGTGGGCTGCGGAACAAATATTATTTTCGGCGACATCAAATCCCAGTCAGGCGGCGGAGAATGGGCAGTCGGATATGATAATATAATACTAAAAAAAGGATTTAAAGGGATCCGGGAAGAAGCAAAAAAATACCTTGATGATTTGGATGAGACCGGTGAAGACTATAAAGAAAAATCAAATTTTTATAACGCGGTCATAATGACTTGCGATACAGCGAGAATACTCGGCAGCAGATATGGGCAGCATGCAGAAAACCTGGCGTTGCTTGAGAAAAATGAAAAAAGAAAAAAAGAACTCCTGTTGATCGCAGAGAATTGTAAAAGGGTTCCATATTACCCGCCGGAAACCTTTCATCAGGCGATACAGGCAGTATGGTTGACTCAGATACTCATTTGGGCCGAAGAGAACCAGCAGTCTGCTTGTATCGGAAGACCGGATCAATATTTATACCCATTTTATAAAAAAGAAATCGAGAATGGAACACTTACAGAAACAAAGGCCCAGGAACTTCTGGAGTGTCTCTGGATCAAGATGGCAGAAATAATCTTTTTAGTTTCCGAAGATTCAGCCTCATTCTATTCCGGATATATCTCATTCCATGGCTTGACAGTAGGAGGAATAGACAACAACGGACAAAATGCAGTAAATGATTTGTCATATAAAATGCTACAATGTACAATGGATCTGAGAATGCACAGTCCAACGATAAATGTAAGAATCAGCGAGAAAACACCTGATGAATTTATGATCAAGCTTTGTGATCTGGTGAAATTGGGTACAGGACAGCCTGCTATTTTCTTTGATAAAACAGTTTTGAAAATACTTGAGAAAAGAAATATCCCTCTTGAAGAGGCTTATGACTGGAGCGTAAGCGGTTGTGTAGAGCCAAACGTTTCAGGCTCCCATATGTGGGCAGAGGGATGCAGATACAGCTATGCAACTGCAGTAGAATGGGTCATGTTCAATGGTTATACTAAATATTGGGACAAGGTGATGGGAGTGAAAACAGGTGATCCGCGGAAATTCCGCTCTTATCAGGAATTTGAGGATGCAGTAAAGATACAGTTGGCTTATTTGATTAAAATGTCAGTTTTAAATACCCATGTATCTGAAGATGCGCATATGAAGAAGCTTCCCAAAACAGTAAGATCCATATGTACTGACGGATGCCTGGAAAAAGGCATTGACTGTATAAAAGGAGGCGCTAAATATAATACCGGACCGGGTTTGGAAACAACAGGACTGGCAGATCTGGCTGATTCAATGGCCGCTGTAAAAAAACTGGTTTTTGAAGAAAAGGTATTTACTTTTGATAAGCTCATCGAAATGGTTGAAAAAGATTTTGAGGACTTTGAATTTGAACGACAGATACTCATCAATAAAGCTCCAAAATGGGGCAATGATGAAGAGTATGTTGATTCCATAGCAGCAAGAATGATGGATTTTTGTGCCGAAGAAACTGCCAGATACAAAAGTCTTCTAGGATACAATTTTGTTACGGGAGTTGTTCCTGTTATTTCTAATATCCCCCATGGACAGGTTACAGCCGCACTCCCTTCCGGGAGAAAAGAAGGGAAAGGTCTGGCAGACGGTATGTCTCCCTTTGGCGGATATGACAAACAGGGACCGACGGCTATTATAAAGTCGGTTTGCAGTATTGACCATACAAAATCGGGATGCGGCAATTTGCTAAATATGAAATTAAGTCCTTCATTGCTTACTTCTGAAAAGGATAAGAAGAGCTTTATATCACTGCTCAGAGCAGAAGAAGAGCTTGGAGGATATCATGTGCAGTTTAATGTTGTGGATACGGCAACATTATTGGATGCACAGAAGCACCCCGAGGATCACAGAGATCTTTTGGTGAGAGTTGCAGGATATAGCGCTTATTTCACAGAACTGAGAGCGGAAGCCCAGCAGGCCATCATAGACAGAACGGAGTTGTCTTACTGGGGAACCGGGTAAAGGTATTATCAGTTAAGGATATAAAAAATATTTGATATAAGATCATTTGTAGGAGGGAGAAGATAAAATGGATTTATTCGATAGAGGATCAAAGTATGCAGGAAATTATTCACTGGAAGGTGACAATAAGTTCCCGAGGATCGAAAGACTGCTCGAAAAATACTGGCAGTGCAAGCCTGAAGTTGATGTTGAAAGAGCTGTTATTTATACAGAATCATATAAAGAAACAGAGGGAGAGAACGTTCTATTAAGAAGAGCAAAAGCTTTCAAGGCATACTGTGAAAAAAGAGAAATAAAAATTCCCGACTATCAGTTGATTGTGGGAGATACTGCAATAAATCCCAGGGGCGGAGTTGTGGATCCGATTTTTCATTGCGGCTGGCTCAGTCAGGAAATAGATACAATATCTACAAGGGCTCAGGATCCGTATATTTTATCAGAAGAAAACAAGAGAGTTCTTAAAGAAGAAATTTTCCCTTACTGGAAGGGCAAATCAGTCAGTGAGTATTGGATAAAACAGATTCCACCACATGTAAAAGAACTGGCAGTGAAGACCGGAATAATCGATGTTGAGATCAAGACACAGAGTGCAGCCGGGGAGACTGCACCGTACTGGGAAATGCTTGTTGAAAAAGGCCTAGGGCAGATGAAACAGGAAGCAAGAAAAAAAATTGAGAGTCTTGATGAAACTGATCCGGAAGACTATCAGAAAACCATGTTTTTCAGAGCTTCTCTACTTTCTCTGGAAGGTATTAGCACTTACATAAAAAGATTTGGAGAACAGGCTGCTGTCGATGCACAGAACGCCGGTGGCGACAGAAAAGAAGAACTTAAAGAAATAGCAGCAAACTGTGAGTGGATGGCAGAAAATAAACCGGAAACATTTTGGCAGGGATTACAGTACATATATTTTCTTCTGGTCGGATGTTTGATGGAAGGAAACGGGCCTTCGTATTCTCCCGGAAGAGTAGACCAGTATCTCTATCATCTTTATGATAACGATATAACAGGAGGAAAACTGACTCAGGAGAAGGCTCTGGAACTAATAGAAGCATTTTATGTAAAAACAGCGGAAACAACATGGTTTCTCAGTGAGAACGCATGTATGTATTTTGCAGGTTATCAGCCTTTCCAAAGCATTATAGTAGGTGGTGTGGACAAACATGGTCTCGATGCAACCAACGAACTGTCGTACCTGTTTATTACGGCAAAAATGGATGTCAGACTTCATAGCCCCTCCCTTTGCACAAGGGTACACAAACAATCACCGGAAGATTTTATTTATCATATGGCTAAACTGGTGAGGATGGGTACCGGGTTCCCTGCAATATATAATGATGAGGTGGCAATCAAAATGATGCTCCTTTCAGGCGGCAACATGGAGGAGGCTAGAAACTATCAGATGGTTGGATGTGTGGAACCTTTCATTGGCGGAAAAATGGCAAAATGGTCTGATGGAGGCCACTACAACTTTGCTGCTGCCATGGAATTTGTTTTGACCAACGGAAGAAGTATTATTAATGACAATAGATTATTGGGACTAACAACAGGAAATCCGGAGACAATGACTTTTGAAGAAATAAAGCAGGCGGTAAAAGCACAGTTGAAATATATGATAAAAGCTATCAGTATTTGTGCCAATGTGAATGAAAAAATTGCTGCGGAATTGACTCCCTATCCATTTGTATCATCACTTTTGGATGGGACATATGAGACAGGAAAAGATCTTACTGTAGGCGGGGTAAAATATACGATAGGACCCGCTTTGATCGGAACCGGGATCGCAGATCTGGTCAATTCTCTTTCGGCAATAAAAACACATGTGTTTGATAATAAAAACATAACAATGAAAGAGCTTGTTGAGGCTATTGAACATAATTTTGAAGGGTTTGAGGATATGCGTCTCATGCTGCAGAATAAAACACCCATGTATGGAAATGACATTGAAGAGGTTGACAGGATGGCTGGAGAAATGACGGATTTTGCATATGAGGCGATTTCCGAGATGAAGTCATGGAGAGGACCACAATTCATATCTGGGCTTTATCCTGTATCATCACATGTACCACATGGTCTTGTTATCGGAGCATTGCCCTACGGAAGGCTTGCGGGGAAGGCCCTTGCTGACGGATGTTCTCCAAATGGCGGAACAGACCATGACGGACCAACAGCAGTATTGAAGTCAGTATCAAAAGTAAACCACGAAGTTCACACATCAGGCACATTGCTTAATATGAGACTGGATCCTGTGAGTGTTAAAGGAGAAACCGGCCTTAAGAGGATATCCAATATTATCAGATCCTTCGTTGATCTCAATATATATCATATCCAGTTCAATGTAGTAAACAGCGACGTCCTGAAACGCGCACAGAAAAATCCAGAGAAGTATAAATCTTTGATAATAAGGGTTGCTGGGTATAGCGCATATTTTACAGAATTATGCAAAGATATGCAGGATGATATCATCAACAGAACGATCCACAACGCGTAAATTTTGGAGAAGCAAGTATGTCGGCGGACAAAGGTATAATTTTTAACATACAGAAGTTTTCAATACATGACGGATCCGGAATCAGAACATTGGTTTTTATGAAAGGATGTCCGCTTAATTGCCTCTGGTGCAGTAATCCGGAGTCACAGATTTCTGATATAGAAATCATGGATATAAAGACAAATTGTATCGGATGCGGCAAGTGTGTAGAGCTTTGTGAAAGCCGAGCCATAAACCCTGATTCATTTGATATAGACAGGAGCCTTTGCACAAAATGCGGAAAATGCACAGAATATTGTTTTGCTAATGCAAAGAAGAAAGTTGGCGATATCGTAACGATCAGGGAATTAATGAAAACAATAAATAAGGACAGGGTTTTTTACAGGAACTCTGGAGGAGGTGTTACTGTCGGTGGCGGAGAACCATTGATGCAAAGTGATTTTGTAGCAAATCTCCTGAAACACTGCAAGGATTCGAATATCCATACTGCAATTGAAACCTGCGGGTATGGTAAATGGAATGAAGTCAAAAAAGTGTTTGAATATGCAGATCAGATATTTTTTGATATCAAAAGCATGGATCCGATACTTCATGAGAAGTATACCGGTGTGAGCAATGAAATAATCCTTGAGAATGCCAAGAGAGTAGCAGAGCTTAAGAAAGAAACGATTTATCGCATCCCTGTAATACCGGGGTTGAATGATGATAAAGAAAACATAACGGAAACCGGTGAGTTCGTAAAAAAGCTGTATGAAATAAACGATAATATTTCCGTCGAATTACTTCCATATCATAATCTCGGGGCGGATAAATACAGATGGTTGGGGAATGAATATAAAATGCCGGAAATAACAAAACCAGATGATAAAGCTATAGAAGAATATAAAACCCTCTTAAAAGAAAACGGACTAAGGGTTTTATGAAAAAACTCAAAAAACAATGATATACCCTATGACCATAGCCTCTTTCCACTTTGACGAAAAAACCCCCGTTAGACTCTTGTACATCAAGGGTTAATGGGGATTTTTTCTTTATATGGTATTTTAGATTATTTTGTTGAATTGAAATCAGATATCCTTATCCATATATATGCAGCAAAACGGCGGATTTTCCAGTTTGATGTCGTTATCCGGCACATATCCAAGCTTTTCGTAAAAAGGTACAGCCACATCCCTGCTTTTCACAACGATTTTTTTATAGCCGGACTCATGTATCCATATTTCCGCATGCTCGATAACGGATCTTCCTATGCCCTGATTCCTGTATTCGGGCAGAACAACGACTCTGCCTATTTCAGCAATGCCGTCATCACAGCCATACCATCGGCATGTGGCAACGGGAAAGTCGTTACAGAGAGCCAGGATATATTTTGTTTCCGGTGTATCGTATTGATCAAACTCCTGTTCCGGAGAAATATTATGCTGCCGACTCATGCCCTGTATTCTTACATAATATGCACCGGCATGCTGCCATAGTTTTGTGGCTCTGATGATCTCCATATCCGTTTCCTTTCTTTATATGAGGATCAAGACCCCGGTTTGAAGCTGCATTCCCCAGCATCAAGTTCAAGCTTCAGTCGAACTTGGGCAGACTCTCAACTCCCTTGGCAAGTTCTTCGTCTGTGGGGATATAGTCGGTCATCTTGCCGTCGTTGAATTGCTCATAGGCTTTCATATCGAAGTATCCGGTGCCGGTCAAACCAAAAAGGATGGTTTTTTCTTCGCCGGTCTTCTTGCATTTGATGGCCTCATCAACGGCAACAAGGAGAGCATGACTGCTTTCGGGTGCCGGCAGGATCCCTTCGTAACGGAGGAATTTTTTTGCGGCTTCAAAAACATCAGTCTGTGCCACCGAGCGGGCTTCCATAAGACCGTCATCATAAAGCTGGGAAAGAATGCTGCTCATCCCATGGTATCTAAGGCCCCCGGCATGGATGGGAGAAGGCATGAAGCCGCTTCCCAGAGTGTACATCTTGGCAAGAGGACAAACCTTGCCGGTATCACAAAAGTCATAGGCAAATTTGCCTCTTGTAAGACTGGGGCATGATGCCGGTTCAACTGCAATGATTTGATAATCCGCTTCTCCTCTCAGTTTTTCACCCATAAAGGGCGCCATCAGTCCGCCCAGATTGGAGCCGCCGCCGGCACATCCTATGATCATATCCGGCTTTATGTCGTATTTATCCAAAGCGGCCTTGCATTCAAGCCCTATGATGCTTTGATGGAGAAGCACCTGATTTAAAACGCTGCCCAGCACATAACGGTATCCGTCACTTGATACGGCCACTTCAACAGCTTCAGAAATAGCGCATCCCAGCGAACCGCCGGTACCGGGAAATTCATCGATCATTTTGCGTCCCACCTGAGTGGTATCAGAAGGCGAAGGCGTAGCGCTGGCTCCGTAAGTACGCATCACCTCCCGGCGGAAAGGTTTCTGCTCATAGCTGACTTTGACCATATAGATCTTGCAGTCCAGGTCGAAGTATGCGCATGCCATGGCCAGAGCGGTGCCCCACTGACCGGCTCCGGTTTCTGTGGTTATCCCTTTGAGCCCCTGGGTTTTGGCGTAATAGGCCTGGGCAATGGCTGAGTTCAGCTTATGACTGCCCGATGTATTGTTGCCTTCAAACTTGTAATAAATTTTTGCCGGAGTTTTAAGTTTTTCTTCCAGGCAATAGGCTCTTATAAGAGGAGAGGGACGATACATCTTATAGAAGTTATGTATTTCTTCGGGTATGTCAAAATAGGCGGTGTCGTCATCCAGCTCCTGTCTGACAAGCTCATCACAAAAGACAGGTGTAAGGTCATCAAAGCCCATGACCTCATGTGTTCCCGGATCCAGGAGGGGTGCCGGTTTGTTTTTCATGTCGGCGCGCATATTGTACCATGTCTTTGGCAGCTCTTCTTCGGTCAGATAGATTTTGTAAGGTATTTCTTTTTTCATGGTTTTACCATCCTTTCCTTTGCGGAACAATATAAAAACTCCTGTTCCGCAGTTTAATAGAATAACTGCTGGGACAGGAGAATTATTTCACCCGTGGTGCCACCCAACTTGACGCTTATTTGCGTCCACTCGGCGTATGCAAACACATACCGGCTTTGTTTACGAAGGTCCTACTCCGTCTTACCTACTTGATTCGGCTAGCCCTCAAAAGCCCATTCAGTTCGATTCTCCATGCTGCGATCACACCGCCCGCAACTCTCTTTGTCGGTATCCTGCAAACCTACTCACACTTCTTCAACGGTTTAAAGTATCATAACATTGAATTTTTTCTCTGTCAATAAAAAAATTGCAGGCTAAGTGGGAAACTTTTATTGACAAGTGGAGAAAGGTGTGATATTCTACTAAAAATTTGTGAAAAAGCAGAGGACAAGCGAAATGCGGATATTGCTAAAAGGAGGCACCATACTGACAGCCGGGGGATTCGAAAGAAGAGACATAATGATAGACCGGGGAAGGGTCATTTACATCTTTCCTTTAAGGGAAGGGGTTTCGGATCCGGTGTTTCCTTCAAACCCGACAGATTGTTCGGGGCAGGCCATTATTTCAGACTCATCAAAGGTTTCAGACAGTGAAGACACAAAATATCATACAGATTTTGACGGAAGAGTTATCCATTGTGATAACTCTTTTCTTATACCCGGAATGACCGATGTACATGTTCATTTCAGGCAGCCGGGACAGGGATACAAGGAGACCATAAAGACCGGCTCTGCCGCAGCAGCAGCAGGGGGATATACAACAGTGTGCACCATGCCCAATGTTTTTCCTCCGCCGCAGGATATGGAAAGCCTGAAGAAGCAGCTTGACATCATAAAAAAGGATGCTGCGATCAATGTCATACCTTACGGCAGGATATCCCGGGGAAAAGGATTGTCAAATATGGAAGAGATGAAGGATCATGTGGCAGCCTACAGCGATGATGGTGAAGGTGTCCGGTCTTATGAACTTATGGAAGCTGCCATGAAGGAGGCAAAAAGACTGAACAGGATCATAGCCTCCCATTGTGAAGATGAGAACTTCTCCCGGGGAGATCCCGGAGCGGAATGGACACAGGTAAAACGGGATGCAGAGCTTTGTCTGAAAACAGGCTGCAGATATCATGTTTGCCATGTATCAACGGCAAAGAGCGTGGAAATAGTAAGGCAGGCGAAAAAGGCCGGGGCGGATATTAGTTGTGAAGTAACGCCTCATCACCTGCTGCTTACCGAAGAAGATGTCTGTGATGAAGGCCGCTTCCGCATGGAACCGCCTTTGCGTTCAGCCAAGGACAGGGAAGCTCTTATTGAAGGCATATTAGACGGGACGATTGAGATCATTGCCACCGATCATGCTCCCCACAGCTTCAAAGAAAAGGCAGGGGGAATGGCGGGAAGCCTTCCGGGAGTTTCGGGTATAGAGACAGCATTTCCCGTTCTTTATACCGGTCTGGTACTGCCTGGGATAGTGACCCTTGAAAGGCTTATAAAAATCATGACTGAAGCACCTTGCAAAAGATTCATATCTGAAGACAAAAAAAGTCCTTACATAAAGGAAGGTATGCCCGCAGATCTGGCAGTTCTGGATGCCAAAACACCTCATATAATATCTTCCGAAAAATTTATTTCCAAGGGCAAAAGCACTCCCTTTGAGGGCATGGAAGTAAGGGGAGTGAATGTAATGACTTTCCTGGACGGCAAAGTGGTATTTGAAGCAGAGGAGAAGAAAAAAAATGAAACAGCAGTACTATGAAGTGATAGAAAACAGACTGATAGCAAAAAACACCTATGAAATGAAGCTTATGGGAAACACCGGAGAAATAAAAAGACCCGGGCAGTTCATAAATCTGGAAGTCAAGGGCTTCTTTCTTAAGAGACCGTTTTCAATTTGCTACCGGACAAGGGAATATATATGCATAGTTTATAAGATCGCAGGTGGTGGGACGGAGGCCATGAGCAGCATGGCCGTTGGGGAAAAGCTGAGCGTACTATGTCCGCTCGGCAATGGTTATGATATGGAAGACTGTTGCAGTCTACTCCTCCGTAAAAGCAGCAGTCTTCTCATAGCCGGAGGCGGCACCGGAACGGCACCCCTTTACGGACTCACCAAGGAACTGCTGAAAAGGGGCATAAAACCAAAAGTGATTTTGGGCTTCGGCAGTAAAGATGAAGTTTTTTATGAGGAAAATTTCAGGGATATTGCTTCTGATGTGACAGTGGTGACTGAAGACGGCAGCCCGGGGGAAAAGGGCCTGGTGACGGATATTATGTCGGGAGGGGAATATGTTTTTGCCTGCGGGCCCACATCCATGCTTAAGGCTGTCTGGGAAAAATCAGCGGGAGGACAGTTCGGATTTGAGTCCAGAATGGGCTGCGGTTTCGGAGCATGTATGGGCTGCTCATGCAAAACCACAGGAGGAAGCAAAAGGATATGCAGAGAAGGCCCCATACTGAAAAGAGAGGAAATATTATGGTAAATACAGAAGTTAACATAAGCGGGCTTATGCTGGAAAATCCCATCATACCTGCCAGCGGCACTTTCGGTTACGGCAGAGAATTTGCTGAACTTTACGACATAAATATACTGGGTTCCATAGCATTAAAAGGAACAACCATGAAGCGAAGATACGGAAATGAGGGACCCAGGATCGCTGAATGTGAAAGAGGAATGCTCAATTCGGTGGGTCTTCAAAACCCGGGAGTCGATGCTGTGACAGATGAGGAAATCCCTGCATTATCAGAGGTTTTCACTAAAAAGGTAATAGCCAATGTGTGCGGCTTCAGCATTGAAGAATATGCCCTTTGTGCTGAAAAAATAAGCAGGTCTGATAAAGTGGGGATCATAGAAGTCAATATCAGTTGTCCCAATGTATCCGGAGGGGGCATGGCTTTCGGAACATCTCCTGAGGCAGCCGGAGAAGTGACCAAAGCCGTGAAAGCAGTTTCAAAAAAGCCCGTTTATATGAAGCTCAGTCCCAATGTGGCGGATATAGCGGCCATAGCAAAGGCCTGCGAAAAAGCAGGAGCGGACGGACTCAGTCTGATAAATACGCTTGCCGGAATGAGGGTGGATATCAAAACAAGAAAACCGGTACTGGCCAATAAAAGCGGCGGACTGTCAGGACCGGCAATATTTCCGATAGCCCTGAAAATGGTCCACGATACGGCAAAAGCTGTGAACATACCGGTAATGGGGATAGGGGGAATAAGCAGAGCATCGGAAGTTCTTGAAATGATAATGGCCGGAGCCCATGCGGTCCAGATAGGCACGGCCAACCTGATCGACCCCTGGATATGCAGAAAAATCATAGAGGAACTGCCGGTGCTGATGGAAAGATCGGGGATAAACGATCTGGATGAAATAAGAGGTGCAGCATGGAAAAAACAGTAATAACAGCACTTGATATGAAAGGAAAAGAAGAAACTTTTCTTTTCCTCGACAGATTCAGAGAAGAAAAGCCATATGTGAAAATAGGCATGCAGCTTTTTTACTCTGAGGGGCCGGATATAGTGAGGGAAATAAAGAAAAGAGGGCACAGAGTTTTTTTAGATCTAAAGCTTCACGACATACCCAATACCGTGGGAAAAGCGGCGGAAGCCCTGGCAGAACTTGATATAGATATGTGCAGTATCCATGCGGCAGGCGGCAGGGAAATGATGGAAGCGGCCATGGAAGGGTTTTCTTCGGGACCTTTCGGGATGCCAAAAGTCATAGCTGTTACCCAGCTGACTTCCACCGGAATGAGGATGCTGAAGGAAGACCTTCTTATAAATGCATCAATGGAAGATACGGTGATCCACTATGCCATAGCTGCAAAAAATGCGGGACTCAGCGGAGTAGTCTGTTCTGTTTGGGAGGCAGAAAGGATACACAGAGAATGCGGCACAGATTTTCTCACGGTGAGCCCGGGTATACGTTTTTGCGATACCGAAACAGATGATCAGAAAAGGGTATCCTCCCCCATTG
>Ga0334888_1003083_pt1 | contig 16932 bp, 10 predicted proteins | sample GraSluR1_MG_FD_207227 | JGI IMG/M metagenome (GOLD analysis project Ga0334888, IMG submission 207227) | Sludge microbial communities from methane-producing bioreactor in Wageningen University, Netherlands - Granular Sludge_3_08-R1 | ecosystem: Engineered > Bioreactor > Anaerobic > Unclassified ...
GGATGATGACGTCCGCGGCGAAGGCGCCTCTCTCCCCGCTCTCGAAGACGGATGTGGTCTCGTAGGTGACGGGGTCGATGTCGAGCCACGCGACGAGCGGCTTGCCCTTGACGACGGGCGAGGCGACGGGGAAGAGGGTGACCGAACTTCCCGCTTCGAGCTTCTTCGCCAGTTCGGGGCGAAGCCCGGCCTTCTTCATGCGTTCCAGCATCGCCTTCCGCTCTTTCCCCTTCGGCGGGAGGACAACGAGGTCCGATCCCTGCCAGAGCTGGAAGACGCCCTTCCCGGAGAGGACCGCCGCCTCCAGGTCCGCGAGGAAGAGGCCGTCGACGATGCGGAACGCCGCAGCCGCTTCCTTCTCCCCCCGGACGTCCGGATGGACGTCGCGCAGGTCGATCGTTGCCCGAACCCCTTCGGGCGCGGAGGCGTCGCGTTCGAGGGTGAGCAGCAGCAGCCTGGGCCTGCCGGACCTGTCGAGCGTCACGCCCAACTGCCCGGCGAGGTCGCGCTCGTGCTTCGTCGAGGCGGCCAGAAAGGCGTAGAGCCTGCTGCGCGTGTACCAGCGCGCGACGGAGAGGTGCGCCGGAACACGCTCGCCGCGCATCCCCTTCCAGCGCTCTTCGAGGCGCGCGGCGGCCTCCTCCGGCAGATCGGGGAGCAGCGCGCCGACCGTGTGCATCCGGTCCGTGAGCGGCATTTCCCCGTCGAGCTCCCCGACGTACTCGCAGAGCTTCGCCCTTCCGGCGGAGAGGCGGACGAGTTCCCGCACCGGTCGGTACTCGCGCGTATCGAGGACGCTCTTGCCCGGAATGCGCCCGAAGACGCCCTCCACCGAGGCGGTCACGCCCGTCTTCCCGTCCGCGTCCGTCCCTTCCGTGTAGATGATATCGAAAGCGTCGAGCGAGGCGTCGGCGAGGGAGAAGACACCGTCGGCGAGCACGACCTGGACGAGCTTGTTCCCCGACGATCCGCCGAGGGCCGAGCCCATCGAACCGAGCTGCGCGGAGGCGTCGCGAACCTTCGGCTCCGCGAAGACGATAACTTCCACGCGGAGTTCCGGCCGGTCGGCGGGGACGCTCTTGGCCTTCGGAAGATCGATCAGAGCGGCGCACTCGTCCAGCGGCTTCATGAAGGGGATGACGAGCGACGCTCCCTTCTCGACCTCCAGCACGGGACATTCGTTCCATCCCGGGGCGGCGGCGCGCCCCTCCGCAGTGAGCGAAACGCTCTTCCGGGCGACCTTCGCCCCCTTCGCGAGGAGCCACGCCTCGGCCATCCGCGCGGCCTCGCCCGCTCCGGCGCTCCCCTGGAGCAGCAGCGCCGCCGGGGCCATTCCCGCCCGCCACGGCTCGCCGCCGGTGATCCGCAAACTCCCGAGCGCGTTCAGCAGGTCGGCATACTCTCCTTCGAGCAGCGCGCTCCATCGCGCCGCGCCCTCCTCCGTCAGCACGGGGTGCGCCAGCGGCGGGGGCGCGACGGTCACGGAGCCGTCGGGAGCGGCGATGCGCTCCTCTCCGGCCTGCGCGACGCGCCCGGAGGCGGCCCTGCGGACGAGCGACTCCTCCACCCTGGCCAGCAGCTCCTTCTCGAACTTCGGCGGAAGCGCCTGCGTCATCTTGAGGGTGTGCGCGCTCAACAGCACGGGATCCGGCGAGGCTTCGCGCTCCGTCAGCGGGACGGAGAGCGGAAGCACGGGGGAGGCGAGGCGGTACGGGCCCTTCCCCGGACGGAAGAGGACGAGCGCGCGATGATCGGCCCCGTCGGGGACGACCGCCGAGGGGTTCCACCCGAAGAGCAGCTTTTTCGTCTCGGCGTCGGGACCGACGTCGTTCCTGGTGCGCTGCGCGGGCTCGGCCCGTACGGCCCCGTCCGATTTCGCCAGGAAGAGCATCTCGCCCAGACGTGTCGAAAAGCCGTCCGGCAGGTCCTTCACCGTGACGTCGGCGAAGACGGCTTTCCGGCCCGACCCGGCGAGGTAGGCGAAGTCGTTCACGCGGAGCGCCACGCCGTTCCCCTCCGCGTCGAAGGGCTTCCCGCCGGTTTTGGGCGCGACCCCGGAGAGCGGCAGCAGCAGATCCTCCCCCTTCAGCTCCACCCGAAGGCGGGAGGGAGCGTCCGCAAGCCGCGCGGGGAGGACGTACGCCTGACGGAAGGCGTTGAACGAGCCCGGCGCGAGTCGGACCTTTCCGTAGAACGCGCCCGGCAGACCTTCGGTGACCGGCGACGGCGGAAGGCGGAGCGTCCCCTTCTCCGAGGGGAATTCGAGGAAGGTTCCCTTCTTCGGCTCGAAGTCGAGCAGCGCCTGCACCTCCGACGTCATGCCGAGGCGGAGCACCCGGAAGAGCTGCCCGTCGGCGATCGCGCCGCCGCCGAGCTTCCTTTCGACGTCCTCCATTCCGTCGACGCGGAGCGTGAAGGCCCCCATCGGGCCGGAGGGCGCGCGCGGCAGCGACGCCGCTCTGTCGGCGACGGCTTCGGGAGCGCCGAGCAGCGGCACGGTGGCCATGCCGTAGGCGGTGTCGTAGAGGTCGAGCGCGGCCGTCTCCGGAATTTTGTCGGAGACGACGAAGACCAGCTTTCCTTCGACGTCTTCCTCGGGGGAGACGAACAGCCGCCAGCGCCCGTGGACGCCGAGACAGTCCTCCAGCAGCCACGTTCCCTCCGAAGGGGAGAGGATCTCCGCGCCCCATCGAAGGAAGATGTGGCGCTTCATATCCTGTACAAGGTAGGGGGGCTTCATCACGACGACCTTCCCTTCGCCGCCGCCGCGCACCCACTTCGCCGGGTGCGGCGAGCCGCCCTCGGGGACGACGACCTCCTGGGAGGGAAGTACGTTCTTCCACGAGAGCGAGAGGACAAGGAACAGTTTTCCCGAGGGGGCGCGGACGCCGCCGAGGCTTTCGGCGAGCGCGAACTCGCGCGCCGAGATCTCGACGGCCTCGTTCCAGCCGCAGCTTCCGAGCGGGACGACGCGGGAGGGCACGAAGGCTTCGGCTGTGGTGAACGCGGCCGGAGACGCCGTCTCTTTCCGGGGGGCATCCTTCTTCGTCGCGTCGCGCTCCTTCCCGGGACGCGACGCCGCCGAGAGCTCCAGCGGCTCGAACGAGATCGAGAGGGTTCCGGCGCGCGCCGAGAACGGCGTCTGCGATTCCTCCTTCGGCATCGCGGGGAGCGACGCGAGTCCGGAGCCCGCGAGCGCCACCGGCAGCCCGTCGTCGCCGGGAATCTTCACGACGGCCTCGACGGCGACCCGGTCGTCCGAGGCAAGAGCGCGGACGCGCTTCAGCAGATCCTCGACGGCGCGCAGCAGCGCCTCGTGGTTCTCCCCGAGGACGTACGCGCCCCCGGAGAGCGCGGCGGCGCGCTTGAACCCCTCCTCGGCCTTCCCCTTCTCCATGGAGATCCACAGCGTGAAGATCCCCTCGTCGCGGATGCGCCCGAGCATGGCGTCCAGCTCGGCTTCGTTGTTCTTCCCCACGTTCATCGCCGCGTCGGAGAGGAAGAAGAGGTACTTGCGCGGCGCGGGGGTCGCGGACAGCTCTTCGAGGGCGGAGCGCACCGCCTTGAGAATATCGGTCCCGCCAGAGGCCGCCATCGAGGAGACGGCCTGATGGAGAGAGGCCTTCGAGTGCGTCGGAGACTGGAGCGAACGCACCGTGCCGGTGAAGGCGGCGACCGAGACGGCGGCCTCTTCGGGCAATCCGTCGACGAGCCGGTGCAGCGCGGAGCGCGCGGCGTCCATGCGGGTGAAGCGCCCCTCGGACGCGCTCATCGATCCGCTGTTGTCGATCATCAGCGCGACGACGGCCTTCGCCCCCGCAGGCTCCCCCTTCGGCCGCCGGTAGAGCACTTCGAACTCGCGGGAGAGGCTCTCCGCGACCTTCGAGAAGAGGTCGGCGACGTTCTTCTCGTCCGCAGCCCGGTACTCCCCTCCCGAGCGCTCCGCGACGCGGCGCAGCGTGGCCTCGTCGGACTTCGCCCCGAACCCGATGGAGTAGACCGGGACGGAGGAGGCGGCGAGGACTTTGAAGAAGGCGTCTTCCCCGATCTTGCTGCCGGGGCCGGTGTCGTTGGAGTTGGCGTCGAAGCCGTCCGTGAACAGCACCAGCGCGGGGCGCGGGGCGTCCGCGAGCAGCTTCAGCCCTTCCACCACGGCGTCGCGGAGCGCGGTGGCCCCGTCCGCTTTGATCTTCGCCATCTCGGCGAGCAGCGCCTTCCGGTCCGCCGCCTTGAGCGGCTTCACCTTCGTGTCGAAGTCGAGCACGCGCACGGAGGCGTCGGCGGGCAGATCCCGCACGAAGGCCATGGCCGCGTCGAGCGCGGGCTTCATCGAGCGTTTCATGGAGCCGGAGCTGTCGAGCGCGAGGACGACGGAGAGCGGGGCCTTCGCCGTCCGCACTTCCAGAACCTCCCCCTTCCGGCCGCCTTCGAAGACCTTCACGTCCTCAAGCGCCGGAGGCTCCTTCAGAAAGGGACCGGCGAGCCGAAGGAGCGCCGTATCAGGCCCGGCGGGGTCGGCCACACGAAGAATCAGGCCGCGACCGCCCCTCCCGGCGACGAACTCCGCGCGCGGGCGCGAAGGCCAGTCGAGAACGGTCCGGACGCCGGAAGAGACGGGAACGAGGCGCGCCTCGGAGGGGACGTCGCCGTCGCGGGTCAGCCGCCACAGACCGGCGGGGAGCAGGAAGTGGACGTCGCCCGCGGAGGTTTTCACCCCGCGGAAGCTCGCCGAGCGCAGCGTCGCGCTCCGCACCTTCGCGCCCCCTTCGGGAACCGCCGAGACGGCCCCCGGCCCCGGATCGCGGAGAAGCAGTTCGCCCGGCGCGTCCCCGTAGGTCACCTCGGGCGCGGCGCCCAGATCGACCGCCTCCAGCCTGACCGTTCCGGCGCCTCCGACGAAGCGGACGGCGAACGGAAGCGGCGTCGGGAGGCGGGGCAGATCCTCGATCGTGAAGAAGCGCTCCTTGCGCGGATCGACGTCGCGCCTCAAGTTCCACGTCCACTCCCCTTCGCCGAGCGCCTCCTTCAGGCGCGATTCAACGCGCAGACGCCCCTCGCCCTCGACGATCTCCGCGGAGAGCGCGAGGCAGCGGCCGTCGCCGGAGAGCAGCACTTCGGCGGGAACGTCGGCGTCGAGCTTCAGCAGCAACGACTCGCCCCCGGCGAGCGTCCGGGCGGCCGCGGGGGCCGTCCACAGCAGCAACAGAAACAGCAGAATACCGGGAAGCCACCCCGGACCACCATGCGGCGCGGAACATTTCGTACGGAGCGGACTGAGCATTCGAATCCCTTCCTTGTCTGCGGAATTTTTTGCGGGCGGCTCTCCCCTCCGGGAGATTCGAAGAACGCGCCGTCCGCCGAACCTTTTTCGAGGCGCGGGTACATTTCCCAGAGTATAATACCAGCACAAAGGGACGTCCAAAAGGGCAAAGAGAGGGCGGACGATATGGGGCTCCATCGGAAGCGGTGTGCACGGTTTTTGTGTACAAGTTATCCACAGAGAGTGTATAACCCGGAGCCGCGAGTACAAACTGTCCACAATAGAGAGTCGTTTACTCACAAAGGAGGCGGTACGGATGATTTCGATGATTTCCAAGGGAGCACGCGCCATAGCGTGCGCATGTGTTGTTCTTGCGTTCGCGGCGGGTGCGTTCGCCGCTCCGGTCGCGGTGGTCTTTTCAAAGGGCGAGGGGATTTTTCTGACGGATTCGGAGGGGAAGCAACCGGTGAAGCTGGCCAAAGGAAGCAATCCGGAGATCTCGCCGGACGGGCGCTTCGTCGCCTTCACGGCGCCCTCGGGCAAGGACGGATGGGGGCGGAAGATCGCCGTGGCGGAAATCGCGTCGAAGAAGGTCACGATCATGAAGACGGTTCCCGGCGAGAACAGCTACGGCCCGCGCTGGTCGCCGGACGGAAAGTCGCTTCTCTTCAACCACTGGGACGAACGGAGCGGCGACTGGGTGTTCGGCACGGTCGCGCCCGCCGACGGGAGCTTCCGCGTCCTCGCGCCGGAGCAAAAGAGAATCTACTCCCCCTTCTGGTCGGCGGACGGAGCGTCCGTCTACGGACAGGATCTGGACACGCTCTACCGGATCGACGTACCAAGCGGCACGGTCGGCGAGCGGCGTCCGCTCGCCGAAGTCACCGGAAGCGAGGCGATGGTGTCGAGCGCCCTCCGATTCTCCCTCTCGCCGGACGGGACGATGTGGCTCTTCGACGCCCAGGTGGAGGACACGGGAAAGCTGATGAAACACGGCGAACCGCTGAACTCGGCGATCTTCCTGCACACCCCGGCGGACGGGAAGACGCGGCGGCTGACGCCGGAGAACATCTGCGCGATGCACCCCTCCTGGCTCCCCGGAGGAGAAGAATTCCTCTTCGCGGGGTACGGCCCGAACGAGGCGAAGCGCACGAGCTCGCCCTTCGCGATCTTCCGGCAGTCGCTCGAAAGCGGCAAGGCGACGCTCTTCATTAAAGAGGGAGACAGCCCGTCGGCGGGACAGGAAAGGAGCGCCAAGTGAAGCCGGCTCTCTTCCTTCTCCTCTGCGTCCTGCTCTTCGCGCTTTCGGCGGAGGGGGGAGCTGAAAACCGACCCGGAGCGGAAGTCCGCGCTGTATAAGCGAACAGGGGAACCCGGGAGCAACCGGAGTCCGCAACGGAGCTTCCACTCCGGCTTCGTATCCGCGCTCCGGATGGAGGACATCGTCTCGGAGCGCTTCTCTTCGGAGGGAGTGTCCGCAGTCACAGTCTCTTGCGCCTTTTTTCAAGAAAAAAGACGGCCACATCGCAGTATTCCTGCAATCTCCCTCTTCGATCCGGAGTTTTCCAGCCGTGCACCATCCTGTCGACCTCCGCCCTGGTCCTGCACCCCGCCGACTTGTTCAAACACTTGATTACTTCGTCCGAAACGGCTCGGCGGTTGTTTATCAGCTTCGCATGGTTCAGGTTGAGTCTTTCGTCCAGCTCTCTGTTGAAATTCGCATCGTCCGAACGTATCTCGCCGTTGATCGAGTACGAAATCGCGAGTCTTGGATGGTGCGCCGGATTCGCCGGGTTGAATTTGATGTCGCCGTCGCCCTTGCGTTCGTCGCAATGCTGCTCTTTCGGGGCTCCTCCTCTGTTGCCCGTACACACGCCCAGCATATTGCCGTAATCGATCTGTTCGCCCTTGTACACCTTGTTCGAACGGCAGTGCCAGTGTTCGACTTTGACATTCTCGTCGATTCGAGTCATGCAATACGCGCACAGCCACCCCTGCTCCTCCAGAAGAGCCGTTCGAATCGCGCCCTTCACCGGGGTGAAGTTCGGACCATCGTATTCGGTGTTCCCCGCAGCCCGGTAACGAGAGAGCTCCAGCGGCTCGCTTCCCTTTCGTATCGCCCTCACTCGGCGACTCCTTCGGAAGAGTCCTCCGGCGCGTGGGCGTATTCAAGCATGGCGATATGGGTCTCGGCTCGCAGAAGCGCCGGGATGTTGCCGGCGATCTCTTTTTTCAGCTTCGCGACTCGGGCTTTCGCCTGATCGAATCGTTCCATATCGATAAGTTTATCTATTCGGGAGAGCTCTTTTTCTATCTTGCCGTCCCGACGATTCGTCTCCATCAGCTCTTCCAGAATTTCCGACGAGTCCAGCCCAAGAGAACGCTCGGGAACATCGACTACGAGCCCTTGATCCGTCGAAACGCGCAAGAGGCGGATACATCGCGCTTCGACCTCCCCCAGAATTTGCGGGGAATGCGTCGTGACGATGAACTGGCAGTTGGGAAAAACGCTCGTCAGTTTGGCGAGCGCATCGCGCTGCCAGGCCGGGTGGAGGTGAAGATCGAGTTCATCGACGAGCACTACCCCGGAGCCGTGAAGAGGCTCGTTTTCATAGGGGTTCGCGATCGCGACCCGCCTCGCCAGGTCGCCGACGAGGGCCAGCAGACATTTTTCTCCGTCGGACAACTGGCGAACGTCCAAAGTATCCCCATTTTTCAAGACTTCCATCCGCAACGGACTCCGTCGGACTCTGATTTGCGTAAATCCTGTAAATCGTTCGATAGCCTGTCGAACGGCGTTCAGCTGGGGGTCGACGAAACCTGCGCGATCACGCAGCACTTCGTTCTCATAGTCCTCTCTGTTCCTGAACCACTCGAAAAAAAGGCGAAAATCGTTCCGTTTGCCATCGAGGGCCGCCTCGTACGCCGCAAGTTGATCGAACGGATGTTTTTTTCGAATCCTCAGCGGCACGTCGAGCACGGAGCGATTCACGGAATAGTACACGGCCACGGGAAGACTCCGACGCTCGCCGGTTTCCAGCTCTTCACGCACATCCTCCGCAAGAGTTCGGAGTTTCGCAAGATTCGTTATGGTATGGCGCTTCGTCTTCTTCGCGGCTTTCGAAACCCGCCAGTCTATCTCTCTTCCTGAAAAATCGATTTCTATGTCCGCGTCCATTCCCGAAGCGCCGTTCCGCACGTCGGCCTCCGTGAAAAAGCGCCCCGTCCCGCTGCTCGAGCAGATTTTGCCGATAAGCCGGGAGAGCATGATCGCCAAGGCTTCAAGAATGCCGGTCTTTCCGGAACCGTTTACGCCGGCGAGCACGGTTGTTTTTTCTTCGAAGTCGAGAGTCAGATGTCCGGCTCCGCGATAGTTACGAAGCTCGAATTTCTTGATCTTCATAGCAATCCCTCCTTCGCAACCCATTTCTTCGGTTCATTATACCCGCTCCAGCGACGAGGACAAGGTCGAAAAGAGAGCCTGGCGGGCGCACGGTTCCGTACGTCGGTCGCTTCACTCTCGGACAGTTTCATTCCTCGTCCTTGCACGGGGCGCGGAGAGGTTCTATACTCTGGATTCATAAAGTATCGCCGCGTCCCGAGCGCGGGCGCAGAAGGAGGAAGAACACGATGAAGATCGTCGCCATTGTACGCGCTATCGAGCATATTGCCGGTATAGTTCGCCGACGGAAAGAGAGAGACTGTCCTATGGCACGGAGACATCCGGAACTGTTGCTCCTTTTCGTCAGTCTGTTCTTCGCCGCGGGAGCGTTCGCGCAGCCGGAGTACAGCTTCGGCAGGTCGTTCGGAGTGAAATCCGGACATGCGGAGTACCGGCTGACGGGGGAACTTTCCGGCACGAAGTCGCTCTGGTGGGACGACTGGGGGGCGAAGTACCGGGAGGAGATCGACACGAAGGAGATCTTCGACGCCGGGAAGAAGCGGGAGACGATCCACAGTCATTCGCTCGCGCTCTCGGACGGCGAGTACTTCTATGTCGTGAACATGAGGACGATGAAGGGGACGAAGGTCCGCGCCGACGTCGCGCTTGCGGCGGAGAGGCTCTACGGAGCGCCTCCGGGGCGTCCGCTCGCCGGGAAGAGCGCGAAGGTCCTCGGTCGCGAATGCGACGCGACGGAGCGCTCGGGGGCGACGGTTTTCTCCTACAAGGGCGTGCCGCTGCGGGTTCATGAGCGGACGAAGAGCGGCGAACGCCGTATGGAGGCCGTCCGCTTCGAGGAGAACGTCGCGGTGGGGTCCTCCCGCTTCGCGCCTCCCGCGAAGGCGAAGATCGAGGACGCCACCGCCGACATCGAGGCCGAGACGCGCCCCGAAGGAACCGTCGGCGAAGGCACGGACGAGGGCGACACGCCCTACCCCGGCGTTCCGTTCGAGAGGTTCTCGTCCGAGTGCAAGTACGTCGCCGGGTCGATGGGGTACTCCATGACCTCGGAGGAGGCGCAGTACGGCGTCTACTCCAGCTTTTGGGAGAAGGAGGGGGCCTTCCTCGCCTTCGAGATGAACCCGCTGGCGACCAACCTGGACTGGCAGGTGGTGTACGGCGAGGGGGCGGAGTTTTTCACGCACGGAGGACGGCGAATGGGCTTCCGCAGAGAGAGCGTGCTCGCCGGGGAGAAGGGCGTTCCGACGCCTGGCTCGGTGCTCGCCGTCGAGATGAAGAAAGAGGACGCGCTGCTCCTGATCGTCGCCGCGCCCGCGATGACCAGAGGGGAGCTTGTCGCCGTCTTCGATGCCCTGCGCTTTTAGATGAACATTCTGCCCGGGAGGCTGGCGCGCCAGATTTTTCGACGGATTCTCGTGGTCTACGCATGCATCACCGTCGCGATCACGCTGTTGCAGATGACGGTGGAATTTTACGATACCAGGGCTCTCATCCATCAGGAGCTGCTGCGCATCGAGCGCATCTTCACGCCCCCCCTCGCGGGCGCGCTGTGGGAGCTCAACCACTCGCAGATGGAGGCGATCCAGAAGGGCATCATGGACTTCCCCTCCGTCTCCGTCATGACCGTCGAGGACGCCTTCGGACACAGAACGCGGCTTCCGGACGACGCGTTTTCGCCGAACATCATCATCGCCCACGAGTTCCGGCTTTTCTACAGCTTCGCCGGGGAGACAAAATTTCTGGCGACCGTGAAGCTCGAAACGGGGAACGACGTGGTGATCGACCGTCTGGCGTTGCGCTATCAGCTCCACTTTTTGGCCGCTCTCGTCAAGAGCGCCGTGCTGACGCTGCTCTTCTCCCTCGTGTTCCGACGCAGTCTCGGCAAGCCTCTCGAACACCTCATCGCCACGGCGGGAGCCGTCAGCATCTCCTCCCTCGACCGGAGCCGCGTCGACCTGGGGCAGACGAAGGAGAACGAACTCACCGACCTGGAGACGACCTTCAACACCATGCTTCGCACGCTCGATTCCGAACGGCGCGAGCATGAATCGGAGCTGCTGCGGATCAACAGCGCGCTTGAAGAACAGGTGCGCGAGCGGACGTCCGAGCTGGAATCGGCCAACAGCGCTCTGCGGAGTCTCGCGAGCACGGACCCTCTGACGAAGGTTGCCAACCGCCGCTCGTTTACGGAACGTACGCTCTCGGAGATGGAGCGCTCCCGACGGAACGGGCGGCCGCTTTCGCTGCTGATGCTGGATCTCGACTTTTTCAAGAAGGTCAACGATACGTGGGGGCATGCCGGAGGCGACGCGGTCCTTTGCGATTTCGCGCGGACGACTGAGTCGGTGGTTCGCACTACGGACATTGTGGCTCGCTTGGGCGGCGAGGAGTTCGCCGTGCTGCTGCCCGACACGGGGATCGAGGGTGCGGAGATTCTGGCCCGTCGACTCCTCGATTCCGTACGAGCCCGAAGAGTCGGGTACAACGGCGGAGAGATCGTCTACACCGTCAGCATCGGACTCGCCGCGTTCGGAGGCGCGGAGGAGACGTACGACAGCCTGCTCCACAGAGCCGACTCGGGGCTCTATCTGGCGAAGAAGAACGGGCGCGACCGGATGGAGACGGTACTGTGACGGCCGGGCCCCCCCCGCGGCGTTATCATCGAAGAAGCGGAACGGAGGCCGAACGCCGTTCCCGACACGGACGACCGGCGACAGAAGCATTCGCGCGCACCCGCTCCGGACACGCGAGCCACCACACGACTCCTTGTTCGCTTCGCTCACATTCGCCGGTCGTCTACTCAAAAGGAGGATGACGAACATGAAGAATTTCAGAAGGAAGATACATCTCCGCACTGTTTTTGCAGCGTTCGTCGCCGCGCTTCTCCTCGGAGGAATCGTAGGCCTCTCCCCATCGGAGGGAACCCCGACGATCATTCGTCACACGGCCATGGTCAACCCGAACGACACCCGCAGTCAGTACTATATCGACATGCTGCATCTCGCCCTGTCGAAGACCCGAGAGGCGACGGGGGACTTCGTCGTCCAGGGAACCACGCAGATGAACCAGAGCCAGGCTATCCACAATCTGTCCAGAAATCTGTGGATAGACGTCCTGTGGACCATGACCTCCGTCGAACGGGAGGAGCTGCTTCTCCCGGTGCGCATTCCTCTGCTCAAGGGGCTGCTGGGGCATCGCATCTTCATCGTCAGAAGAGCCGACAAGGAGCGTTTCGCCCGAATCGAGACCCTCGACGAATTGAAGCGCTTCTCCGCCGGACAGGGGCACGACTGGCCCGATACCGCCATTCTCAAGGCGAACGGCTTCAACGTGACGACCGCGTCCACCTACCCCGGACTGTTCGACATGCTCCAGATGGAGCGGTTCGACTTCTTCCCGAGGGGCGTGAACGAACCGTGGAACGAAGTGGTCAGGCACGCGGACAAGGACTTGATCGTGGAACCGACGCTGATGCTCTACTATCCCGCCCCAACCTACTTTTTCGTAAACAAGGAGAACGCCGCCCTCGCCGAGCGCCTGGAAAAAGGGCTCAAAACGGCTATCGAGGATGGGTCATTCGACGAGCTGTTCCGGACGCACCCCGCGAATATCCCAATTTTCGAACAGGCGAACCTCCCGGGGAGGAAGCTCTTCGTCCTGGAAAACCCCTTGCTTCCCCCTCTGACCCCTCTCGACGTGCCCGAATACTGGTATTTCCCCGTCGAAGGGAGGAAACCCTGAGGGAGCGGGCGACCATGCCCGCGTCATGGCTAAGAAGAAAAAAAGTTCGACAGTGAGGATGAGTTCGACCTCCCGAAGGCGACGGAGAAAGAACGCTGCAAAGGAAGAACTAGAAACCCGAAAGAGGCGTATTATCCACCCTTTTGTACGAGGCGACGCGGAGGCGGACCTTTTCGGAAGCGACATCGAGCAGCTCTCTGCGCGGCGGCGGCGCGGGCGGTTCCGCGTCGGACGGCGAGCGAAGCGATCGGGCCGTGCGTTCGAGCGTCGCTTCCGTGTCCCCCTCGAGTTCGCACTCCCAGACGACGATGACGCGCCACCCCGCACGTTCGAGTTCCGCCCGCGTCCGCGCGTCGCGCTCGACGTTCCCGGCGAACTTCTCCGCCCAGAAGGCCTGCCTGCTCTTAGGAAAGGTCGCCCTCCGGCAGCCTTGGTGCCTGTGCCAGAAGCAGCCGTGCACGAAGACGACCGTCCGGTACTTCGAGAAGACGAGGTCGGGCGTTCCGGGGAGACTCTTGTCGCGCAGACGGTAGCGGAACCCCATCCGGTGAAGCCCGCAACGGAGTATCCACTCCGGCTTCGTATCCGCGCTCCGTATGGAGGACATGGTCTCGGAGCGCTTCTCTTCGGAAACGGTGTCGGTCATGCGGCGAGCGCCGCCGAAAGAAGATCGGTCGGCTGGATGCTTGTTCCGGGAGACCGAAGACTCATTACGAGCGGGCAGGTACGAAAACTCTTTCCCCCGACGCCGGAAAAGAGGTCGACGACGGCGAATTTCTCCGTTCCCATCGATATCCACTCCTTTATCCACAAAATTCTTCGACGAGAGAACAGGCACTCGCCCCCCTATCGGCTTCGGGAAGCGCAACGGGAACGTTTCACGGAATTTCCACCATATTCGAAGTGTACGCCGAAGCATCTTCTTTGTCAAAACGAGCGCGGTCCCGTCTGTGCAGTCCCGGCGTAGTTCACTCCTCGTTCTTGCGCGGGCCGCGGAAACGACCTATCCTCCGGGTTCATAAAGGATCGCCGGATCCCGCACACGAGCGGGCATGGCGCGCTCCGTGGCTGATACGAGGGCCGAAGCGCTTCACGCCGTATAACGGATTTTCCGTCGGTATCCCTGGTTCTATCCGGGCGGTTGCGTGCAAAAAGACCCTCGGGCGTATAGAATAGTGACATGATCTGTAAAATAAGGAGGCCTGCGAAGTGTACCGACTGATCGATCTCTTCTCGGGGGCCGGAGGCATGGCGCTGGGTTTCGTCGACGTGCGTTTCTGCGGCGGATACGAGTGCGTCCTCTCGCTCGACAGCAACGCCGCGGCCATGAGCACGCACGCCGCCAACTTCGTCGGAGAGGGCGTCGTCGGAGATATCGAGGAGTTTCTCTCCTCCGGCGCGCACGTGCCGCAGGCCGATATTGTTATCGGCGGCCCTCCGTGTCAGGGGTTCAGCCTTCTGAACAAGACGCGGACGGGAGACCCCAGACGCGCTCTGTGGGAGCCGTTTCTCGAAATCGTCTTCCGCAGCGGCGCGGTGGTCTTTGTCATGGAGAACGTTGCGGAACTGCTTCGATCCCCCGAAATGTACCAGATCAACGAACGGGCCGAGGAGAACGGATTCCAGCTCCATGCATCCGTTCTCAACGCCGCCGACTACGGTGCGCCCCAGACACGCAAACGGACCGTCACTATAGGAGCCAAGTCGGACCTCTTCCCTTTCGGGATACTCCTCCCAGAGCCGACGCATACGGGACGTTGGCGCACTGTCCGAGAGGCGATCGGCGATCTCCCTGATCCCGAGGGAACCGAGATACGCGACGAAGAGCCGCCTCTCGACCTCCATTTCGGGAGGAACCCGACGAAGACAAGCATTGAGCGCTACAAGGCAGTTCCTCCGGGAGGAAACCGCTTCGATCTGCAGAAGAACGCGCCGGAGTTGCTCCCGGAATGCTGGCGCAAGAAGACCTCCGGCGGCACGGATCTCTTCGGACGTCTTTGGTGGGATCGTCCGTCCGTCACCATCCGAACGGAGTTCTTCAAGCCGGAGAAAGGGCGCTACCTCCACCCGGAGAAACACCGTCCCATCACCCATCGCGAGGCTGCGCGTCTCATGGGTTTTCCGGACGATTTTCTCTTTTCCGGCAGCAAGACCGAGATCGCCCGCCAGATAGGCAACGCCGTTCCGCCGCCTCTGGCGGCGGCCGTAGCGAGGCAGGTCAAAGAAGCCCTCGACAGCATCGCGGAATCCAAGGAAAGGGCGCGAAAAGTCTCATGACAGACGGCTTTGTTACGAAAGCACGGAGAGAGTTTCACCTTCGGATTCTCTCGGGCATCGTCAGAACGAACCCCAAAGGGACCCCCAACTTTGCCGACAGTTCGAGCGTTCTCAGCTCCTCCATCGCACGCGAGATGATGCCTCTTCTCGGCGGCTCGGCGGGCGAGGGAATTCTGACTGCGCAGACGGCCGGGCTTGTTTTCGAGGATCTCTGCCTTTCGTTTCTTCGGGGCTGCTTTGAAAAAATCGCTCATTTGCGCCCAGGTAAATGGACGTTTGCGCGCAATCTCTCCATAGCGCGATTCGAGCAGTACAAGCATCTTGTGGACGTGGAGAATCTCACGGCGCGGCATCCGGAGCTTGCTGCGGTCCTGGGCGGAAATTACATCATCAAGCCTGATATAGTCGTTTTCCGCGAACCCGAAGAGGACGATATTATCAATATGTCGGAGAGCGTGGTCGACACACTCTCGGCGAACAGGACCGTACTTCGGAAAGCGAACGGAGCGGACCCCATCCTTCACGCAAGCGTCTCGTGCAAATGGACCCTGCGGAGCGACCGGAGCCAGAATTCAAGGACGGAGGCGCTGAACCTGATACGCAACCGGAAGGGGCATCTACCGCATATAGTCGTCGTAACAGCCGAACCCATGCCGAGCCGGATAGCCTCCATCGCCCTCGGAACCGGCGACGTGGACTGTGTCTACCACTTCGCCTTGAAGGAGCTGGAACAGGCGATAGACACAATCGGCGCGGAGGATTCCGCCGAACTCATCGACAACATGATTCGCGGCAACCGCTTGAAGGACATAAGCGATCTCCCTTTGGACTTGGCGGTTTAGAACCCTCGGAATCGACGTGATCCGACCGCTCAAGGATGGAGAGGAAGCGTAGCTTTTGAACGCTTTCTTTCCATCCTTTTATTGTGCATATTCGAGCGTGCTTAGCTCTATTCCATCGGCAAGTTCATGTGAATATTCTCTCTAAAACGTGTTCGACTGAAGCGAACAACAAGAGGAAATGCACGTCGCCGTCGCCGGAGGGAGCATCCACTCCGGCTCCGGCGACGGCGGATTCACTCCGGCAGCTTCATGACGGCGCCCTCCGCGGCGGAGGCGGCCAGTCTGGCGTAGGTGGCCAGGAAGCCCCGCTTCACCGTCGGCTCGGGGCGCTTCCAGGCGCGCAGGCGCTCGGCGATCTCCTCGTCGGTCAGGTCGATGCGCAGCGAGCCCGCGGGGATGTCGATGGTGATGCGGTCGCCGTCCCTGACGATCGCGAGCGGACCTCCCTCGGCCGCCTCGGGGGAGACGTGCCCGACGAAACAGCCGTTGTTGGTGCCGGAGAAGCGTCCGTCGGTGACAAGCGCGGTCTTCTTCGCCAGCCCCATGCCGTAGAGGTACTTCATGGCGGCGAACATCTCGCGCATTCCGGGGCCGCCCTTCGGCCCCTCGTAGCGGATGACCACGACGGTCCCCTCCGGTATCTCCCCGGCGAGGATGGCCTCGTCCGCCGCGTCCTCGCCGTCGAACACCCTGGCCGCGCCGGAGAAGACGCGCATGGACGGGTCGATGGCCGCGGGCTTCGTGATCGCCGTGTCCGGGGCCAGATTGCCGCGCAGAACGGCAAGACCGAGGTTGACGCCGAACGGGTCGGACGCCGGGCGGATCACCTCCGAGTTCGCCGGATAGCGCTCGACGTGCGCGTCGAGGTTCTCGCCGACGGCGGAGCCGGTGACCGTGACGCAGTCGGTATGGAGGAGCGAGCGGATCTCCTTCATGACCCTCGGAATCCCTCCCGCCAGATGGAACGCCTCCATGTCGTGCTTCGACGCCGGATTCACCTTCGCCACGTGCGGCGTCGTCCGGCTGCATCGTTCGTAGAGCGCCATCATCTCCTCGGCGGGAATCCCGATCTCGGCGGCGATGGCCGAAAGGTGGAGCACCGCGTTGGTGGAGCCTCCCGTCGCCATCAGCACGCGGACGGCGTTCTCCAAAGACTCCCTCGTGATGATGTCGTGCGCGCCGATCCCCTTCTCCACGAGCGCGACGATCGCCTTGCCCGTCTGTTCGGCGAGGCGGAGCCGCTCGGCGTAGACCGCCGGGACGAGCGCGCCGTCGGGAATGGTCATTCCCAGAGCTTCGGAGAGGCAGCACATCGTGTTCGCCGTCCCGAGGAAGGAGCAGGAGCCGCAGGTGGGGCTGCAGAGCCCTTCGAGGTTGCGGTAGGTCTTCTCGTCGATCAGCCCGCGCTG
>Ga0334888_1003087_pt1 | contig 16919 bp, 9 predicted proteins | sample GraSluR1_MG_FD_207227 | JGI IMG/M metagenome (GOLD analysis project Ga0334888, IMG submission 207227) | Sludge microbial communities from methane-producing bioreactor in Wageningen University, Netherlands - Granular Sludge_3_08-R1 | ecosystem: Engineered > Bioreactor > Anaerobic > Unclassified ...
CCCGGCCGGCCGCACGGTCCCCTCAGGAAGGGACTCCGACCAGGCGCACGCCGATTCGCGTGTGACCCGGTCGGCCAGTTTCTGCCCCACCATACTCGGTGCGGCCTGCGCGCGGGCGATCAGTTCGCGGTCGTCCAGGGTTTCCGTTGACATCGCCCCGCGCAGCGACCCCAGCACGCGCAAACGACGGGTGAGCGCCCGGGTATCCAATCCGGACAACGCCACGATGCCGTTGGATTCCAGATACGCGCGCAGATCCTGCTCGGCCCGCCAGTTGCTGTAGCGGTCCACCAGTTCCCGCACAACGAACCCGGCCAGGAACGTCTTGCGTGATTCCACGTCTGCCGCGTTCACACCGTAGTTGCCGATCATCGGCGCGGTCATGGTGACGATCTGCCCGCAGTACGACGGGTCGGTCAGCACCTCCTGGTAGCCGACCATGGCCGTGTTGAACACGACCTCGCCGGTCACCGTGCCCACCGCTCCGGCCGGCTGCCCGGTGAACACCGTGCCGTCTTCCAGTGCGAGCTTGCCGATCATACCGGTCGCCCCCTTCCCATGTAGTCCTGCACGGCGGCCACCGACCATTCGCCCTTGCGCAGGGCCCCGATCGCCCCGACCGCCGCCCGGGCGCCGGCCAGCGTGGTGATCAGCGGGATGTTCTCCTGGATGCAGGCGGCCCGCCAGCGGCCCTCTTCCCACGCCGCACCCTTGTGGATGGGCGTGTTGATCAGCATGGCCAGTTCGCGCCGGTGGATCATCTCCAGCAGAAACGGGTATTCGTCGCCCGCGTGCTTGGACACGATCTTCGACGGCACGCCGCCCTCCTTCAGGGCCTGGTGGGTGCCGATGGTGGCCACCAGTTCAAAGCCCATCTCGTGCAGCTCGCGGGCGATGGACACCACGCGCGGCTTGTCCGGATCGTTCGTGCTGACCAGCACCGTGCCTGCCGTCGGCAGGCGGATGCCCGCGGCCAGCATGGCCTTGGCAAACGCGATGGGGTACGAGCGGTCCATGCCCATCACTTCACCCGTGCTCTTCATCTCCGGGCCCAGCACGGCGTCCACCCCGCGGAACTTGTTGAACGGAAACACGGGCACCTTCACGGAGACGTGGTTCGGGTCCCACACGGCGTGAATGCCCGACTCGGCCAGGGCCTGGTTGAGGCTCAGTCCCAGCATCACTTTCGTCGCGATGCTCGCCCAGGGCACGCCCGTGGCCTTGCTCACGAACGGCACGGTCCGCGAGGCCCGCGGGTTCACCTCCAGCACGTACACCGCCCGCTCGTGAATGGCGAACTGGACGTTCATCAGCCCGCACACGTTCAGGTGCCTCGCCAGCAGCTTCACCTGGTGCGTGATCTCGTCCTCCAGGGACGGCGACATGGAGTACGGCGGCAGCGTGCAGCAACTGTCGCCGCTGTGTACTCCCGCCTCCTCGATGTGCTCCATGATTCCGCAGATGTCGCAGCGGCGGACGGACGTCGGCTTGCCCGGCTGGCCGTGGTCGCTGACGGCGTCCACGTCAACCTCCACTGCGTCCAGCAGGAACTTGTCGATGAGGATCGGGTTGCGGGCGCCGTCGAGTTCATCCCGGTCGCTGGCGGCCCAGGCCCGGTCCGCGTACTGCCGCAGGTCGGCCGGGTTGTTGCAGATTTCCATCGCCCGGCCGCCCAGCACGTACGACGGTCGCACGATGACGGGATAGCCGAGCTCCTCCGCGACTCGCAGCGCATCTTCGACGGAGTTTGCCATGTCGCTGGCCGGCTGCATGAGGCCCAGCTCGTGCAGAATCTTCCTGAAATGCTCGCGCTCCTCCGCGAGGTGGATGCTCCGGGGGCTGGTGCCGATGATCGGCACGCCCCGGGCGGCGAGGCCCTCCGCCAGGTTCAGCGGCGTCTGCCCTCCGAACTGCACGATTACGCCTTTGACCAGCCCTTCCGGCCCGCCCGCGGTGAACGGCCGACCGTTGAGCCGTTCGCATACGTTGAACACGTCCTCGTGCGTGAGCGGCTCGAAGAACAGCAGGTCGCTCGTGTCGAAATCGGTGCTGACGGTCTCCGGGTTGGAGTTGATCATCACCGCCTCGTAGCCCATCTCCCGGGCGGCCATGGCCGCATGCACGCAGCAGTAGTCAAACTCGATGCCCTGCCCGATGCGGTTCGGCCCGCCGCCGATGATGATCACCTTCTGCTTTTCGCTGACGCGGATCTCGTCGTCGTACCAACTCACCGACAGGTGCTCACTGTCCAACGGGCGATAGCCGTACGGCGGGCGGATGTTCCGCGACTCGATGAGGCTGCGCACCTGCGTTCGGCCGTTGCCCCCGGCCTCGGCTGCCTCCGCGACCCGCGCCGGGGTCTTCAGAGAAGCGACCGCCTCCGGACTGCGGATGATCGTGGTGACGGGTGATTCGTGCGTGGAGTAGTAGTACGGCGTGTACGCCTCGAACTCCGCGGCACACGTGTCCACCAGCTTGTAGACCAGGCGATTGCGACGCAGCTCGGCCAGGGCCGGGCTGTTGGCGCCCAGCCGCCACAGGTTGCAAAGCTGGATGTCGGAGTAGCCCAGGGACTTCGCCCGTCGATACAGCTCGTGCATGTGCGCGTCTACGCGGGCGGGGCCGCTGCCCGGAGCGGCAGCCGCCAGTTCGTCCTCGAATTGCACGAGGTCCTGGATTTGCGTCAGGAACCACGGATCAATGCCCGTCACCTCGTGAATCTTCTCGACGGACCAGCCCAGCTTGAGGGCATAGCGGATGTAATACAACCGACCCTGGCAGGGAGTGCCCAGCTTGTCGTGCAGCACATCGTCCGGCACCGGCCACTCGCTGGCCGACTCCTCTTTCCAGTCGCCCGGCGCCTCGCCGAGGTTCGTGCCGCCGAAGTAGACGCCGCCGTTGGTCTCCATGCCCGCGTCGTCCACCCAGACGTACGCTGCCGGCTCCGGCACGCGGCTGTGCCTGGCCCGGTGCCAGTTCAGCCACCGGTCGTTGCCGTCCAGGCCCAGGCCGAAGCGCTTGATCTCCATGGAGCGGATGCACTTCTGGAGCGCTTCCTTGAACGTGCGCCCAATGGCCATGGCCTCGCCCACGGACTTCATCTGCGTGGTGAGCGTTTCGACCGCGTCAGGGAATTTCTCGAACGCCCAGCGCGGCATTTTCAGCACGACGTAGTCCAGGGTCGGCTCGAAGCAGGCCAGGGTCTCCTTCGTGATGTCGTTGGGAATCTCGTCCAGCGTGTACCCGACGGCCAGCTTCGTCGCCACTTTGGCAATGGGAAAGCCCGTGGCCTTCGAGGCCAGGGCCGACGACCGCGAGACCCGCGGGTTCATCTCGATCACGACCCGCCGGCCCGTCTGGGGATGCACCGCAAACTGAATGTTCGACCCGCCCGTCTCCACGCCGATGGCCCGGATGATGGCGATCGCGTCGTCCCGCATGGTCTGGTATTCGCGATCGGACAGCGTCATGGCCGGGGCCACGGTGATGGAGTCGCCCGTATGCACGCCCATGGGGTCGAGGTTCTCGATGGAGCAGATGATGACCACGTTGTCGCGGCGGTCCCGCATCACCTCCAGCTCGAACTCCTTCCAGCCGTACAGGCTCTCCTCGATGAGGATCGCGCTGACGCGCGACTGCTCCAGGCCGCTGCGAGCGATCTGTCGGAATTCCTCCAGGGTGTGGACGAACCCGCCGCCGGCCCCGCCCAGCGTGTAGGCCGGCCGGATGCAGCAGGGCAGCCCCACCTCTTCGAGAATCGTCTGGGCCTCGCGCATGGAATGCGCCACGCCCGACCGCGGCAGGTCCATCCCGATGGATTCCATCGTGTGCTTGAAGGCCGTGCGGTCCTCCGCCCGGTGGATGGCGTCGCGGTCGGCGCCGATCATCCGCACGTTATGCTCGGCCAGGATGCCGCGTTCCTCCGCCTCGACGGCGCAGTTCAAACCGGTCTGTCCGCCGAGGGTGGGCAGGATGCTGTCCACCGGCGTGCCGCTCGCCCGCTCGCGGGCGAGGACCTTGCCGATGAGGTCCGGCGTGATCGGTTCGATGTAGGTGCGGTCGGCCACGTCCGGATCGGTCATGATGGTGGCGGGGTTGCTGTTCAGCAGGACCACGCCGATCCCCTCTTCGCGCAGCGCCTTGCACGCCTGGGTCCCGGAATAGTCAAACTCGCAGGCCTGCCCGATGATGATCGGGCCGCTGCCGACGATCAGCACGCGACGAATCTGTGGGTCTTTGGGCATATACGACGTTCAGCGCTTCCGGCGTGACGGGCTCGGACCTCGCTCCGGCATCTCCCGGCCGTTCGACCGCCAGAGCATACTCATCCCTCGTCCCGGATTCCACCCCTTCAGACGCATATCCAATCGCCATGATGCATACCGGTCGGACATCGCGCCGGGGTTCCGCCGGGCACCTCACGCTCGCCAACACACTCCTCCATCCATGCACGTCCGAGCCGCGACCGCCCTGTCCTCCGCGGCGACCCGCGCATCGACCGCGGCACGGTTGACCTCGGCGGCCCGGCGCAGCCGTCGGCCGGGAACCCCCGGCCCGAGATCACCTTCGCGGTCCCCGCGGACGGTCACGCGGTCGGGTCGGTTGCCGCCGTTCGGTTGCCGAGCCGTACGGCTGCGAGTATGAAATGACGGACCGGGCCTGGCGGCGCACTACGTCGCGAACGGGAGTGAATCGGATGCCTGCGAAACTGACACCGGAAGACCTGGGCGCGCGGATCACGGACTACGTCCATACGAACATGGTCGCGCTTCGCCAGGAACAGACCGCACGAGAGGCCCTCCACGCGCTGCGCCGCCAGGACATCAGCGACAAAATCATCTACCTGTACGTGGTGGACGAGCAAGACACCCTGGTCGGAGTGGTGCCGGTGCGGCGGCTGTTGACCGCCGAGCCGGACGCGACCGTGCAATCCCTGATGGTGGGCCCGGTGGTGTCGATTCCCGGGTCCTTGTCGGTGCTGGAGGCGTGCGAGGTCTTCCTGAAACAGCGGCTCCTGGCCCTGCCCGTCGTGGACCACGAAGGCCGACTGCTGGGCGTCGTGGACCTGACCCTGTTCACCGACGAGGTGCTCACCGCGGCCCAGCAGCAGACGGACAGCGCGTTTCAGTTGATCGGCGTGCATGTGGCGCTCGGGCGGCGCGTCTCGTCGTGGACCAGCTTCAAGGACCGCTTCCCCTGGCTGCTCTGCAACATGGCCAGCGGAATCGCATGCGCGTTCATCGCCGGTCGGTTTGAGCTGCTGCTGAGCCAGGTGGTCCTGCTGGCCATGTTCCTGACCGTCGTGCTTGCCCTGGGGGAGAGCGTCAGCATCCAGTCCATGACCATCACGTTGCAGGGTCTCATGGGGCTCCGCACCGATCGGCGACACTTGCTCCGGTCCATTCGAAAGGAGTTCACCACGTCGGCCCTGCTGGGCCTGAGTTGCGGCCTGGTCGTCGGGCTGACGGCCCTGGCCTGGCGAGGGGCCCCGCTGCCCGCGCTGGCCATCGGCGGCGGCATCTTCATGTCCATCATCACGGCGTGCCTGCTCGGCGTCGCCATCCCGACGGCCGTTCATGTGATGCGCATTGATCCGAAGGTCGCCGCCGGGCCCATCGTTCTGGCCTCGGCCGACGTGGCCACATTGCTGTTCTACTTCGGCATCGCGCAGCGGCTGCTGATGTGAGTTGCACCGGGCGCCGTGTCGCATCCGGGGCAGCACGGGTCCGCCACGGTCCCGGGCGGAGTCGTCAGAGTTGGTGCTTCTTGCGCTTGTTGTAGAGGGTTCGGCGGGACAGGCCCAGCTCGCGGGCCAGGTCTGTGTGGGTTCGGCCCGATTGTTCCATGAGGCGGCTCAGCAGAAGCCGCTCGCATTCGTCCAGCACGTCGGTGAACGTGGTCTGACCGGTCCCCAGCATCCGGCAGGCGCTGTCCACCACCTCGCGGGCCAGGCCGGCCGAAGCGGTCGAATCCGCAGCACCGGTGTCGTGCAGCACGGAGGCCAGGTCCTCGACCGTGATGCGGTCGCCACGCGTCTTGAAGGCGAGCGCCCGGCGGATCACGTTCTCCAGCTCACGCACGTTGCCCTGCAACCGCTGGCGCATCAGCAGGTCCAGGGCGTCGTCATCCATGCCCGCCAGCGGCCGGGGGTAGTAGTCCGCGTATCGCTTCACGAAATGCCGGACCAGCAGCGGAATGTCCTCCGGCCGCTCGGACAGCGGCGGCACCTCGATGCGAATGACGTTCAGCCGCTGGAACAGATCCAGGCGGAAGCGGCCTTCCTCCACCTGGGCCTCCAGTCGACGATTCGTCGCGGCGATCACCCGCACGTCCACCGGCTTCTCCTCGTCGGCCCCGACGGGCAGCACCAGCCCTTCCTGGAGAACGCGCAGCAGCTTCGGCTGGAGGGCCAGGTCCAGCTCGCCGATCTCGTCGAGCAGCACCGTCCCGCCGTCCGCCGCCCGGAAATGGCCCAACCGGCTTTCCGTCGCACCCGTGAAGGCGCCTTTTGTATGGCCGAACAACGCGCTGTCGGCTAAGGGGCCGTTAATGGCAGAGCAGTTCACCGACAGGATCCGCCGGTGGCCGCGCTTGGCGTCCAGCCTGTGAAGGGTCTCCGCCAGGAGTTGCTTGCCCGTGCCCGATTCACCGTAAATCAGGACCGGCACGTCGGAGATGCGGGCGGCCCGAACCGTACGCTGCAGCACGTCTCGCATGGCTCGGCTGCAGCCGACGAACCCCGTCACCTCGAATATGTCGTCGCGCGACGCCGGATGGCCCTCCGGCCGGCTCTGCCGATAGCGACGCAGGGCACGCTCGATCTGCTCCCGGAGCAGCACCGGGTTCACCGTGCCCTCCGTCACCTGCAGAAAGCCCTGGACGCCGGCCTGAATCAGTTGCGAGCACCGCTCCCGCGTGAGCGGCCTGTCCATCGCGACCAGCAGTTGGGTACGCGGCGCCTGCCTGCGAAGGGACGACACGAGCTCCACCAAAGCTGCGGAGTCCTCGTCCGAGCAGCCGGAACGGGAACGGTCCCTCGTCGCGGACGCGCTGACCACGACGATCGCGCACCCGCCACACGCCGACAGGCCGTCCTCCCGCCCACGCAGGCCCCTCGCTCGATCGGTCTGAAGGCCCAGGCGGCTCGCCAGCGCAGCCACGTGCGCCAGCGATGGCTGGTCACCGTCGACAATCAACAGCCGATCGGCCGGCGATGCCGATGACGCTCGCGACGGCAAAGTCCTCCCTCCTGTTCGTCCCTGCAACTGGTGGCGTCAGGTTCGACCGACGCCAGCCAGGTCACCACGCCTGGAGAGATGTCTGGGACTGGGCTTGCCTACGTTCAACCCCATGAACCATCACAGGTTGGGTTCAACACAGGCAGAGCAATTTGGACAAGATGGGGAACGGGTCGAAGTGCCTCTCTCTTCTCCTCCCCACGTCCAATCTCTCTCCCGCATCCGTACTGACCACCATACGGAAAACGACGGCCCGTGTCAACATCCAGGATCCTGAAACGTTCCGCTCCGGCCTCCCCGTAATGGCTTGGTAATACAGGGAATTGTGCTAATCGTGCGACAGACCTGTCGCGATCATCCAGCCTGCCAACGCCCCCATGAGGGCGCCAGTGAGCGGATGGTTGGTCGCCACTCAGCCCCCCCCGCCGCCGCATTGGGAGTTCCTGCGGCCGCGATAGCCCACCAGACCGCCCACTGCGGCTCCGATAATAACGCCCAAGACCGACTTCCACACCGAAAACCCTCCCGAAAAACCCCTCTTTCCCAGATTCTAGGACGCGACCCTTACTCCGGCCACCATCGGTTTCCGAGGGACGGTCGCATTCTCGATCCCCGGGAGGGCGATCGGCCCCCGTTGCGGCGACTCCCCGTACCGGGTCAAATGAACCAGCGGACCCGGTTGGCACGGTTAACCTTTCTTTGCGAGCATGGGTGACTCATGAGCAACCTCCCTGTCAGCGCCCCCCGGCCGCTCGCGGTCCTGCGGGCGATGATCGATTCGGTAGACCGCGAGGTCCTGAACCTGCTGGCCCGGCGGACGGCCCTGGTGGGCGAGATCGCCGAATGCAAGCGGCACCACCGCCTGGAGATACGAGACCGGGCCCGAGAGAACCAGATCGTCCGGGATCGGCGTGAGTTCGCGGCCGAACTGGGCCTCTCCCCCAACGTGGTCGAAGGGATGTACCGGCTCATTCTGTGGGAAAGCCGCGACCGGCAGGCCGCCCTGCGAGCGGAAGTCCCGCTCGACGCCGAACCGAAGACGATTGCAATCGTGGGTGGCATGGGGCAGATGGGACGATGCCTGGCGCGCCTGTTTGTGGATTTGGGGCATTACGTGATTGCCGCCGACTTGACGACGGATACGTCGCCGGAAGAAGCGGCGCGAGCGGCAGACGTGGTGGTCATCAGTGTCCCAATTTCCGAAACGGTGTTGGTGATTGAGAAGCTGGGGCCACTCGTGCGAACTGATGCGCTACTTATGGACGTGGCGTCCATCAAGCAGGCCCCTGTGGAAGCGATGCTGCGTTGCACTTCTGCGAGCGTGGTGGGGACTCACCCGATGTTCGGGCCGTCGGTGCATTCGCTTCAGGGCCAGCGCGTCGTGCTGTGTCCCGGGCGCGGCAAGGAATGGGAAAGCTGGCTGCGGCAGACGTTGCACGCCCGCGGACTGATTGTCCGAGATTCCGACCCGGCCGCGCACGACCGGGCGATGGCGATTGTGCAGGTGCTGGTGCATTACCGCACCGAGGTCATGGGGCGGACGCTGTCGCGCCTGGGCGTTTCGATCGAGGAGACGCTGAGCTACACATCGCCCATCTACCTGATGGAGCTGCTGATGACGGCCCGCCACTTCGGCCAGTCGGCCGATTTGTACGCATCCATCAGCATGAGCAACCCCGCCACCGCCGACGTGACTGCGGCGTTCACGGAAGCCGCCCGTGAAGTGCGCGAACTGGTCTTACGGGGCGACCGCGCCGGTATGCAGCGGTTGTTCAACGAGACGCAGCGATTCTTCGGTGATTTCACAGGTGAGGCGATGGAGCTGAGCAGCTACCTGATTGACCGCCTCGTGGAACGGGCGTGACCGATTGCGACGTGGGAATCGCCAGAGCAAGCTTCGAAGGATCAACGGCCGGCCGGAAGGCTGTCTGCCAGGCCGTGGCATCGGTGTCAATCTGTCGTCACCGTCTCGAACCGGCACCCCACACGCCGCCCCTCGCCCTGCACCGTGTACGACCACACCCCGTACTCCTTCGCCGCGCCGCGATTCCGCAGCGGCTCTGTGGAGGCCGGCGCCCCCACGATCCGAACGCCGGTGATCCGGCGATCCTCCTTGAGGTGCAGGTGTCCGTGCAGCACCAGTCGCACGCGATGGGCCACGCACAGCAACATCAGCCCGTGCCGCTGATCCTCCGGAATCTGATGCATGAGCCGTTCAAGCCGGGTGAACGGCCGCTGTCGTCGCCGCGCGGCGGTCTGGACCATCGGGATGTTCGGGCTGTGGTGCAACGCGACGATCTTCACCGGCACGTGGCGGTGCTGATAGAGCCGGCCGGCCAGACTCTTGAGCTGGTAGTACCGCACCTCGCCCATGGCGTTCGTCGCCACGCCCAGGTTCCCCAGGTTGTTTGAGTTGAGCCCGAACACCGCCACCCGCGGGTCCGGCCTCTCGACCCACGGGAACGTCGTCAACCGGCTCCCCCGCTTCAGACCCGCCACCGCACGCAGCAGGTCGGCCTTGTTGTAGTTCCGACTTGGCCAGCGCGCCAGACCCAGGTGGCAGACGTCATGATTCCCCGGCAGCACGGCCAATCGATCGTGGAGCCCGGCCTCGCGAACGGCCTTCCAGAACACCTCCCACGACGCCAAGTCCCCCCGATCCGTCACGTCCCCCGTGACGATGACGTAGTCCGCGCTCTGCACCGCTCGCGAGTGGACGATCCGGCGAAACGCCTCATTCATCCCCCGCAGCGCGCCGAACAGCCGCGGCTCACTGCGCGCCGCGCCGTCCTGACGCGTCAGGTGCAGATCCGACAGATGAACAATCCGAAACCGCCGCTTCGCTGCCATCCGCCAACCCTCCACACGCCCCGCCCGGCAACGTATCCTCCGGAGCCGGCCTGCGAAACCGCGCCGCGGGCACGGCAGACGTGGCCGGGCATAGTTGACCCAGGCTTTGGGTTGGTTGGATCTGTCATGTGGTTCGACAGCCTCTGCCGCGCAATAACACATCAGGCGTTCGCTTGGCAGCGGAAGCGACGGAGGAAACGCAAAAACGCAGAAACGCAAAAACGAACTCACGTGGGCTGCGTTCGCAACCCAAGCGACGAAGCGACGGGGAAGACTGAAAGCAGAAAACAAAAAGCAAAAAGCAAAAATGGCAGGGGAGTGGCCTACGGTCTACAGCCCACAGCTCGCCACAGCGAGTCCCCGGGGTGAGCTACGGTCTCCAGCCCACAGCCTACAGCCTATTCCGCATGGGCGGGCGTTGCGCCGACGATTTTCTGCGCGATGGCGCCGATGGCAGTCCGGACGGGGTTGTCGGCGGAGAAGGCGTCGGCGGGGCGGCCCAGATCGAGCAGTTCGGAGACAAAGGCGTAGTCGTTGGGGACCCAGGCGAACACCGGCTTCTCGATCGTCTCCTGGGCGTCCTCGATGGTGATGAGCCCGCGCGAGCCGTCGTGCCGGTTGACCACCACTTCGACCCGCTCCGGCGGGACGCCCAGCTCGGCCAGCGCGTCCATGTATCGTTTGGCGTTCCCGATGCTGAGCACGGAAAGCTGGCAGACGATGAGCATCAGGTCCGCCTGGTCCAGCACGGCGCGGGTGCAGGCGTCGATCTGACGGGGGAGATCCACGACGACGTGGGCGTAGCTTCCGGTCAGCAGGTCCATGACGCGGCGGACCAGCTCCGGCGTGACGCAGCGCTGCTGCCGGAGGGTCGCCGGCCGCGGCAGAATGGACACGTTGCAGGGGAACGTGGTCAGCGCCGCCTCGAGCACCGCGCGGTCCAGCTCGCCGTCCGCGTGCTCCTGCGCCAGGTCAAAGATGCTGAACTGCGGCTCGCAGTCAAACGTGACGGCCACCGTGCCGAATTGGAGGTCCAGGTCCGCGAGGATGCACCGCGTCCCCGACTGCCGGGCAATCTCCAGCGCCAGCCCGCACGCAATGGACGTGGTGCCGCAGCCACCGGCGGCGCCGGCGACACAGACGCAACGTCCTGCTTTACGCGTCAGGCGGCACTTGCCGGCCACTCGCGCCAGGGCCGTGCCCAGATCACCCGGCTCGATCGGCTCGCACACGAACTGGTCGCAGCCGGCGCGCATGGCGGAGAGAATCACCTGCGGGCTCGTCTGGTGACTGGTCGCGATCAGCACGAGGTCCGGGTACCGCACGGAGACCTGGTCGATCACCTCCAGGACCGGCCCCGGGTCGGGATCCAGGTGGAAGAACACGAGCTTCGACTCCCGCTTCCGCAGGAGTTCCGCCAGTTGCTCCGGCGTGCCGACTTCGTGCGTCACCTCGAGCGTACTGGCCGCTCCGATCTGCTCGCGCAGCGCTTTGGAGGAGGCCGGCTCTGTGTTGTAGAGGCACGCCCTGCGGAAGCTGTTCATGGGAATCGGAACCTGCGCAACGCATCCCGGGGCAACGGTATGCCCGTACACGGACGTCTATCGGCTGTCGTGGGGGGCGGATTGCGATTACAGCGCCACTTATTGGGCACGGCACGACGGCTTCGCGAGGTTATCGAGACGCTGCACGACGCGACTCGTCGTCCGGGCGCCGTGGATTGCCCGAATAATCATGCCCAGCTCACCCCGTTACGCCGTGAAGCCTGCCCCGTACGTGTTCATCCGTATTTTGCGACGAACTTCGCAGTTTGCCGCTGTCGAAAAGGCGCATCGTGCAGCGGCACTTGAATGGGCAGGGGCATCTCAAGCGTGGCGCGTTTGTTCACGACATAAGCCGGTAGGAGAACCGGGGGCGCGGTGCGCCCGTGAGTTGCCGTGACCACCACTGCTCGAGAGCCGTGGCCCAAGCGGGGGCGGCCTGCGGCCGTGGGGTGCGGGCATGGGTGGACGCGGTCCGGCGCCGGAGTCAGGGACACGCGACATGCAAGGTGCGGAATCCGTTGTGGTGAACCCGTCGCCGGCAGCAAACGCCGAGGGCAGCCCTGTCTCTTCGTCTCGCGCGGGGTATCTGCCGATTCCGCTCAAGCACATTCCCATCACGGTCCTGAACCAGATGCCGATTTATCTGAAAGCCCGCCCGGGATCGGAGAACGCGGTCCAGACGGGGGACGCGTTTTCGCTGTACGCCAGCGGGGTGGTTCCCTTCACGGAGCTGGATCGCCGGCGTCTGCAGGACAATCGGGTCCGCTTCATCTACGTCCGGACCTCGGATCAGCCCAGGCTGCAGAGGCAGTTGGAGAAGTGTCTGGCCGCGGTGGCCGCGGATCCGGAGACGCCGACGCCGGAAGCCTCCGCGCTCATCTACGAGACGAGCTACGAGCTGATTCACGAGGCCCTGTCGGAGCCGGGTCTGGAGAGCCTTTCCGGCTCGCTGAAGGAGGTGTCGCACGCGGTCTCCACGTTTGTGCTGCACCATAAGGACGCGTTTTCTCATCTGTTTGCCACCGCCCGGCACGATTTCTACACGGCGACGCACCTGGTCAACGTGGCCACGTGGATGGTTCCGCTGGCCTATCAGCTCGGGCATCAGGACAAGGACGAGCTGACCGCCATCGGCCAGGCGGGGCTTCTGCACGATGTCGGGAAGACGCGGATTCCGCCGGAGATCATCGCCAAGCCGGGCAAACTGTCGCCGGACGAGTTTGCGCAGGTGCAACGGCACGCGACCCTCGGCGGAGAGATGGTTCGGTCGGCCGGCGAGTTCTGCGAGCTGGTATCGACGGTGGCGCTTCAGCACCACGAGCGACAGGACGGAAGCGGGTATCCGTACGGACTCTCGGCGGGCACGATCCACCGGATCAGCCGGATCTGCGCGGTGGCGGATTCGTTCGACGCCATGACGGCGTTACGCCCGTACAAGGACCGTGCCCTGACAGTCCCCGAGGCGATGTCCATCCTTCAGAGCGAGACGCCGAGCAAGTACGACGCGGAGGTGGTCGAGGCGTGGATCGGGCTGATCCAGCCCGAAGGGAGCCGACCGAAGGAGGCGCCGGAGTCGGACGCGAACCGGCGTGGGCACGCGCGGTACACGTTCCGCTGTCCGGCCCGGGTGATCGAGCTGGATTGGACCCGGGAGGGGGGAGGGACGCCTTCGCCCGTTCTGATGGTGACGCACAGTCTCTCCCGAAGCGGCATCGGACTGTGCAGCCCCGTTCCGATCCGCAGGGGCCGGCGCATCCGCATCCAACTCAAGGTTCGAACCGCCGCTCGCGAGCATCTCGAGGGAACGGTGGTCCGGTGCCAGGCCCTGTCCGGCGGCTCATTCGACATCGGAGTGATGTTCACGCAGCAGAGCGCGGACCTGACGGCCATGCGCGCGGGCTCCGACGGTCGGTAGCGCGGCGGCCCCCCGAAGGCCGAGCCCGGCGCCGGGTCCGACCCGGGCCGGACGGGACCCTGCCGAACAATTCGCACGTTCACCGCGCGGAGGAATGGAAGCGTTACACGTCACACGAAGACGCGCTTGTTGTAGATGATCCACTCCAGCAGCACGAGGGCCAGCGCGGCCAGCAGCACGTAGGGCCAGAGCGGCTTCTGGACCTTCTGGACGCCCTTGGTGCCGGCCACCGCCTCGGCGCCCAGCGCGAACTGCTCGTTGGGGGCGACGTTGCTTTCCGTCGCGCTGAAAAGGTTTACGGCGAAGCGCTCCTGCCCGGGCGTGGTGGGCGTCACGCGGTACACGCCGACCGTGCGAGTCTGGGCGTACGGCACCGTGTCGGAACCCAGCGTGTCGACTGTGTCCGTCCGGCCGTCCGGGCGGCGGACGGTCACCTTCGACGCCCTGCCGGTGACGGGGATCAGCATCGGTTCGCCCGGCCAGACGTTGCCCTGCCCGCTGGTGGCCAGCGTGGCGGCCAGATACTGCACCGCGTTGTAGCAGAACATGGGGAAGTGCGTCTGGGTGACCCAGAACGTGTTGAGCACGGGCTCGCCGGTTTCGTCGTCGGCCGCCACCAGCGAAAACGCCGAGATGAGGTACTGCCGGCCCTCGCGCGAGAGGTAGACGAGAACCGGTGACGTTTCGCCGTCGATCAGACGGGTCGCCTCCGGCGGCACGGTCAGTCGCCGCCATTGAAGCACCTGGATGTTCTCCACGGCCACGTGGCGGAGGACGGGGTGGGTCTCGTCCCAGTTCACGAAGATTTCGTTGCGGACCGGGTCGGCGGCTTCGACGCCCTCGATCTGCGGCACGCTGCCCCAGAAGAAGTAGTTGCCGGCGGGCAGGCGGCGGGTGGAGTGCCGGTCGAACATGACCAGGTCAAAGCGGGAGCGCGGGCCGTCGAGCAGCGTCTCGTCGTCCGCCTTTTCGTATTCCTCGGGCGTCATGCGGGTCAGACGGACGGGCAGCGTCTGCATGACCCGGTCCAGGAAGAGGTTGCCCTCGCTGACCATCAGAAGTTCGGTGTTCCGCGGCGGACGGATGACGGTCCAGGCCCGGTTGTCGGCCTGCAGCGCGTCATCGATGCGGATTCGCACCTCGATTTCGCCGCCCCCGCCGAACGTCACGTTCTGGAATGTGACGGCAGCGGTGCTGCCCGGCGGCGGGCCGGTCTGCCGGGCGGCGCGAGACACGCCACCCGCCGCGGGCGCCGCTCCTTCTTCGCCGTCCGCCGCGGGCGGCACGAGGCCCGGCTCCAACTGCGACAGCGTCTGCACGCTTTCCAGCGTGCCCTCCAGGTACAGCATGACGTCGAGGTTGCGCACGGGTCCCTCGCCGAAGTTGCGGACCTCGGCGAACACCTCGACCTGGCCGGGGCGCTCGTAGTGGCGTCGGGCCTCCATGGCGACGATGCCCACGTTGTCGGTCCGGCGGGCGACGTTGATGATCTCCATGTTCTCCGTCCTGAAACGCTGGCTGACCACCTGGTCAGCGTCCTGCACACGGCCGTCGGTGATGAGCACCACGCCGGCGGCGGACGTCAGGTCCGGGGCCAGAACCCCGCCGCCCTCTTCCGAGCGGTCGATCACGAGGTTGGTGGCGTGGGCCTCGGCCAGCGCGAGCGCTTCGGTCAGGGTGGAGAGGCTTTCGGTCGGTTCGATGCCGTCGATGCGGGCTTTCAGGGCGGCCCTGTCGGTGTCAAAGCTGGAGAGGATGGCCGCCTTGTCCGAGAAGGCGATGACCATGGCCTGGGCGCCGTCCTTCATGTTGTCAATGACGCGCCCGGCTTGCTGCTTTGCGATCTCCAGACGGGTCCGGCCGTCCTCCTCTCGCACATTCATGGACGCGGACTGGTCGATCATGAGAATGACGGTGCCTTCGTGAGTCTGCTGGGCTTCCAGGATGGGTTTGCCCAGGGCGAACGCGGCCAGCAGCAGCACGAGCAGTTGGAGCAGCATCAGCAGGTTGCGGCGCAGGCGCTGGAAGGGCGAGTTCACGTGCAGGTCCTGCACGGCCCGCTTCCAGAGCAGGGTCGAGGGGATGGGCTGCTCGCGCCGCTTGAGCTTGAGGAAATACAGGGCGACCAGGGGCGGTACGGTGGCCGCCGCTGCGTATGCGATGATGTGCCAGCCGGAAAGGAAGTTCATCGCCGCCTCGTTCTCCTACCGCAGCAGCCCGCGCTGCCGCAGGTACGACAGGATCACCTGGTCAAAACCCACGTCCGTGCTCGTGAAGAGATACGCGACGCCCCGCCGCGTGCAGTATTCCCGGAGCGATTCGCAGAAGGCCCGCAGCGTCTGCCGGTAGCGGTGGAGCAGGGCCTGGCTGACGGTGATCTCCGCCACGTCGTCGTCCTCCACGTCCACCAGCCGCAGGTCGCCGGCCAGTTGCGGGTTCACCTCGTCCGGCGAGAGCACCTGGACGCAGTACAGGTCCAGGTTGCGGCCCAGCAGGTACCGAAGCCCCTGCTCAAACCCGCCCTTCTCGAGAAAATCGCTGATGACCAGCAGCACGCCCGGCTGCGGGTGCCGCACGGCGTACTGTTTGCAGGCGGCGGCCAGGTTGCTCACGCCCTCGCCGGGCAGGTTCCGCAGGAAGTCCACCGCCCGGGCCATCAGCCGCTTGCCGCGCAGGCCGGCCATCTCGGCCACCAGCCCGTTCGCGTAGCCGTAGAGGCTGACGCGGTCGTAGTTGGACAGCCCGATGTAGGCCAGGGCGGCGGCGATCTGCTTGGCGTATTTGAGCTTGGCGGGGCTGCCCCAGTCCATGCTGCGGGAGGCGTCGATGAGGAGGCTGACGTGCAGGTCCTCCTCCTCGAGAAAGAGCTTGAGGAAAAGCCGGTCCAGCCGGGCGTAGATGTTCCAGTCGAGGAAGCGCAGGTCGTCGCCGACGACGTAGTTGCGGTAGTCGGCGAACTCGACGGACTCGCCCTTGCGCTTGCTGCGGCGTTCGCCCCGCATTTTGCCCGCGAAGATTTTTCGCGAGACGATCTCCAACTGCTCGATCCGGCTCAGAAACCCCGGATCCAGCAGGTCGTCGTCTTTCTTCTCCACTGCCGTCGCCATCTGCCGCCGCTCCTTACGCCGCCACGCCGGCCATGGTGGGCGTGGCGCTGAGGATCTCCCGCAGCACGTCGTCCGTGCTGACGCCCTCCGCCTCGCCCTCGAAGTTCAGCAGCACGCGGTGCCGCATGGAGGGGAGGTAGACCTTCTGCACGTCGGAGAAGCTGGCGTTGTACCGGCCGTCCAGCATGGCCTGCAGCTTGCCTCCGAGGGTCAGGGCCTGCGCCGCGCGGGGGCTGGCTCCCCAGCGGACGTACTTGTTCGTGAT
>Ga0334888_1003092_pt1 | contig 16905 bp, 9 predicted proteins | sample GraSluR1_MG_FD_207227 | JGI IMG/M metagenome (GOLD analysis project Ga0334888, IMG submission 207227) | Sludge microbial communities from methane-producing bioreactor in Wageningen University, Netherlands - Granular Sludge_3_08-R1 | ecosystem: Engineered > Bioreactor > Anaerobic > Unclassified ...
TTCTGCGTGCTGTCCCTCGCCCGGCGCTGATGCGGGTTGCGTCGTCGGTCGTTTGTCCGGCGGCACGAGCATCACGCCCAGGTTGTTCGCGACCAGCCGGGGCGGGCGGTCCGACGGCGTGTTCACGATCTTGTGTTCGCCCGTCTCGGGGTCTTGCAGCACCATCGTGGTGGACCCGCCGCCGTCGAAGTTCAGCGCCTGATGCGCGCCCAGGTCCAGGAAATACTGTCCCAGTTCGTGCAGCGTAATGCCCTCGCTGACGCCCTTCTGCCGTCCGTCAAAAACCGCCAGCCACAGCGTGACGCCGTCCTTGTCCACGCCCACCGCCGTTCGCGGATTGACGCCCACGAACCCCGGCGCCTGTTTGGACGCCGTCCGCTCCACCACGTCCCGTCCGTTTTCGACGAGCATGTGAAACCCCGACACGGCCTCTTCGACCTGCTCCAGGTCATACGGCGGGTTGCCGATCCGGATGCGGCCGTCCTTACGCACGATGAACGCTCCGAACCGTTCGTCCGGCGGCGAATACACCTGCCCCTCGCACGCGCCGAGGCCCACCACCTGCATCGGCTCGCCCGACTCCTTGCGAAACGGCCCGAACGCGCTGGCGTTCACCGCAAACTGCACGTTGCGACGCTTGGCAAAGTCCAGCGTACGCTCGCATCGCGTCTCAAACTCCGGCTGCACGTCTTCCGAGCCGCAGGTCGCCACAAGACGCACGTCCGGGTGTTTCAGGTCGACCCGGGCCACCCATGCCCGCAGCGGCCGCGGCTGCTCGTACCGTTCATACGTCAACTCCAGCGCCGGGTACGGGCGGGTCGTCTCCTTCTCCACCGGGTTGCGGAACGGGGTGACCGGTTGCGTTGCGGCCGGCTGCGTGGTCTGCGCCGACACCGGCGCCAACCCCATCCAGCAGAACACCGCAATTGCCGCATACCCCGGGACCCTGTGGTTGCTCATTCGTTGTCTCTTCTCGCTGTTCAGCAATGCCATACCGCTCTTCTCCCTTTTCTCCCGTTCGATCGCCGGTTTGCTCCGGGCACGCAGTATACCGGACGGCGGCAACCCCGGGGAGAACGTCTCCGAAACCCGGATCTCCCATTTGGATGGTGTGCCCGCCAATCGAACGGGCTGGGGCGATTCCCTCCCGGTTGCCGCGGCGGGCGTCGGCCTCACCGGCCGGCCCATGCTCAGGCTTCGGCCGGCCTTCCATCCGCGGCCGTCGGCGCGGCAGGACGGCGGGGACGTGGTGAAGTCGTGCAAAGCCTGGGAAACAGTCGTCCGAGGCTCTCGTCCAGTTGACGCATCGATAACGGTTCTCGCACAACCTGCCAGCCGTCGCCCGGTTGTCCGATGTCCTGCCCATCCCACGCCTTCGACAGGACCAGCAGCCCGCCGGGGCGCTTCAGGAGTGTTTGCACGGACTGGAGCCTCGCCTGCGTGGGCAGACCGGTGGTTGCGTCCACGACGCAGAGCGCCGTTGCGCTCGCCCCGCTGGAGGGGCCGTCCAGCGGCTCGACGTACGTCGTCAACCCGCAGGCATGCGCCAGCCAGACGGCCGGAAGGTGGACCGGGCACGGGTCACACGGGACATAGACGACGACGGGCTTCTCCGCGTCTGCCGCAAGCGGGGCCTTCTGCTCCTCGGATGACGAATCGTCGAACAGTCCCAACATGAGTATCGTCTCTCGCATCCGCTCCGCGAGGGACTGTCGCAGCGCCGCGGCGTCCAGGTTCGCCAGAAACGGCAAGCGCGAGAGGAGGGAGGCGGGGATCGCCGGCAGGTAATCCGCCAGGCCGCTGCGGAACCCGAACGCCAGGGCCAGGCCGTCCGCCAGTTGAACCCGAAGCGTGGCCTCCTCCGTGGGGTCAAACGGCTGCGTCTCGTCCCAGTGGCGGTGATGCTCCCCGACCGGCTCGATGATGGTCGAGGGCAAACCCCAGCGAAGCAGCATCTCGGCGCCCAGTTCCGCGTGGTTGTGCCCGAGCAGCGTTCCTTCATCCGCCAATCCGGCCGTCTCGGCCAGGGCCTGGATCTGCTCGGGGGCCGAGTCGATCACCATGAACTTTCCCACGTCGTGCAGCAGCCCGATGAGGTAATCGTCGCTGCCGACCCGCCGGCTGCGCTCGGAATCCATGAGCGTGCCGACCATCGCCGTGGCAAAAGAGTGTTCCCAGAGCCGGATGTACGCGCCGGACGCGTCCGCCTCCCGGCTCACCGTTCGCAGAATCGCCATTCCGGCGGCCATCTGCCGGACCGCGCTGAAACCCAGGCGGGCGACTGCTTCATCCACCGTCGAGATGCGCCCCCGCTCGACTCCGTGGCCGCACGAGTTGGCCAGCGCCAGCACGCGGGACGTCAGGGCCACGTCCCGCTCGATCGCCCGCGCCAGCTCGCCTCGATCCGCATCTCGGTTGCCGGCCAGCACCAGCACTTCACAGACGACGCTGGGCAGCGCGGTGATCTGGTTGACGCCGGCAATCCGGCCGCCCGCGGCGGCCGGTTCCGTTATGGCGACCCGAGCCGCCCGCGCGGGACGGGGCGTTGCCGTGCGGGGTGGGGTGTGCGGCTCTCGCGCGGCGGCCGTCGGCGGGCTGCGCAATGCGGCCGCGTCGGGCGGGGCCGGGGCCTCACGCTCAATCAGGGACGCGAAAAGCTCCGCCTGCATCCGGCTCGCCAACTGCACCACGTGCGCGCCAAACTGGCTGGCGGCACACTTGTGCAACTCGGCCACAATGGCGCCCGGCTCCATGCGGGGCCGGTGGGGTCGGCCGGAGTACATGGACTCAACGGCGTCCGCCACCGAGAGAATCTGGGCCGTCAGGGGAATGTCAGTGCCCTTCACGCCGAGCGGCCCGGTCCCATCCGCCCGTTCGTGGTGAAACCAGACCGTTTCCAGCACTGCGGGGAAGTCATAGAACCCCAGGCTCAGCAGTTGACCGCTCAGGCGGACGTGAGAGTCGGCCAGCTTTTGCTCGGCCTCGTCGAACGTGCGATCCGTCGACAGAAGCGTGTCCGGCACGCCGTGCAGGCCCACGTCGCAGTACCGGGCCCCGATCCGCAGCGCCATGATCGACTCCTGGGGAAGATCGAGGGCGATACCCAGACGCGTCGCGATATTCTCCACCCGGCCCGCCTTGCCGTCCAGGTACGGCAGGCGGCGCTCCAGCAACTCAACCATCTTGTCCAGATAGCAGCAGTCCTTGCTCTTGGAGCTGAAATCGCCCCACCCTCCGGAAGGCTGGCCCGATCGTGCGGCGGCCGGACGTGCTGTGATTCCGATCCGGGAATCTGCCATGATTGTCCCTTTCTATTCCGTGGTCGCGAACCCGACTGGCTACGCCAGCCGGGAGAGGTCGCTGGATCGCCCCCGGCGACGGTGTTCTGCTGTGGACCTTGGCTCCGAAGGGGACGGCGAGCCGGCCGTGTGGAATCACGCTGCGGACCTGCCGTCGCGCCGCGCCGGAGACGCCGGCGTGATGCATAGACTGTCCCCCTCTGTGAGAAGGCACCCAAACCCGAAATGACGAAACAGAACTCGGGATTCGCGCCGCCAGCCTACCGTGGCCGCACGACGCGCATCCAGCCTTCGATCTGAAGCAGGCTGATGCGGGTGTCCCTTCCATTGCTCGTGAACGGCAACTCGTTCACATTCATTACCCGCAACCGCCGCCCAACACAAGTCAAATCTGAGTTCCAGTTACCCTGACGAGCTTGCAGCGGGAACAGACGGCCGGGGGACACCGGCGTCCGGGTGGCTGAGACCCGGCTCCAGTCCGGTCACTGCACGCGCTTGTAAGGGCTGTAGTCTCCGCCGTCGGCCATTACGGGCTGAAGAACACACGCGGTGTGCGCAGGGACGGTGACGCGGATGAGGCCCGATTCGGCCTGGGCCTCCACGTCGCTCAGGGCGTCACGCACCTTGGCGAAATTCATGAGCTTCGAGTCGCGGACCGGCAGGACCTCCGTGACGGCCTTGCTCGTGGGGTTGGCGACCACGATGACCAGTTCGCCGATCCGGTCCGTCGACCGCTGGAAGGCCAGGAGCGTTTCGGAGTCCAGCCGGCGGAAGTCGCCGATCTGCAGGGCCCGGCTGCCCCGTCGCAGCCCGATGAGCCGGCGCATCCATTGCATATCCGGGTTGTCGTCAGAGACGAGGTCCCACCGCATGGGGCCGCGCATCTCCGGGTCCAGCTTGCCCTCCATGCCGACCTCCACGCCGTAGTAGACGTTCGGCGAACCGGGCAGCGTGAACTGAAGCACCTGGGCCATCCGCTGCGGCCACGCCGGCGGCAGAAGCGTCCTGAGCCGCGGCACGTCGTGGTTGTCCAGCACGAGCCACGCCTTGAGGATGGGGTCCAGCCCGGCGTCGGCGATCATGGTCTCCACCAGCCGGCCCGCCGCCGGTCCGGACAGGTGACCCTGCACCAGGTTCAGGATGATGCCGCGGGCGTGGAAGTTCATCACCGCATCCACGGCCGGGCTCCACTCCTGTGGATAGTTCCAGATCTCGCCGACCACCAGCGAGCCGGGCCTGGCCCGGTGGGCGGCCTCGGTCAGTTCGCTCAGGAAGCGGAACCCGATGTCATGCGCGACGTCCAGCCGCCAGCCGTCCACACCGTCGCGGAGGTAGCCCTGCACCACGGAGTCCGGATCGCCGTAGAGGCGAGCCCGCACCGCCGGGTTTTCCAGACGAAGTTCCGGCAGATTCGGCACGTTGGCCCAGGCCCGGTATCCGTGCTTGTACCGCTTGTCGATGAAGAACCAGTCACGCTTGGGGCTCTGCGGGTCGGCCAGGGCCTCCTGGAACCACGCGGAGTGCCGTCCCATGTGGTTGAACACGCCGTCCAGCACCAGCTTCAGGCCGCGCTCGTGGCAGGCGTCGGCCAGGGCCTTCACGTCGTCGCGCGTGCCATACTCCGGCGACACCGCGAAGTAGTCCAGCGCGTCATACTTGTGATTCGTGTACGCGTGGTGGATGGGGTTCAGGTACAGCACGTCCACGCCCAGCCCGGCCACGTAATCCAGCTTGCCGCGCAGGCTGGCCAGGTCGCCGCCCCAGAAGTCGATCTCCTGGGTCCAGACCTGCGCGTCGGGCAGAAACGTGCCGCGCTTCGGCGTTTCCGACCACGAACGCAGCCGCTTGGGCGCCGGATAGAGATGCCGCTTGGCCTCCAGGTCCGCCGGCGGGGCGAACCGGTCCACGATCACCTGGTACACGATCGCCCCGTTTCGCCAGTCCGCCTCTCGCGCCGCGAGGACCGGGCCGCGCTGGCGATCGTATTCACTCGCGTAATCGGACTCGCCCGCCGGCATCGTCGTCACCGTCCCCACATCCGCGTCGCAGCCGGCCATCACAGCGGCCAGCAGCACCACACCGAATCGCCTCACCATGTTCCGCGCCCTCCGCATCCTCCGGTCTTCCGCACCGGAGTGAGCGATTGTCGGGGATGGCGGAACGACGGGCAAGGGCGATCCGGAGTCTCGGGATCGGCCCGGTGGCGTGGCCGGGCCGGGTCAGCCGGTCGATCGGGGTCCCGTCGAGAGGTCCCCGCCGGTCTTGACGGCGCACACGCGTGGTTCTGACGGCTCGCCTTCCTTGGCTCACAGACGACACGTGGCTCCGGCTACCGGTGCGGACCGCTATTCCCGGACCAGCACCGCCGTCGCCCAGGACGACGGATCGGTGAACCAGTACAGGTCATCGCCTACGGTGAGATACTGTTGCCCGTGGTCCGTGTCCTCCAACATGTAGTGAAAGCCGATGCGCGGATGCTCAACCGGGTCCCAGCCGGGCAGAGCGCGGGCGTGGACGTGGACCTCGAGCGTATAGCCGGTGCGGGTGACGCGGGCGGCCACCGTGAAATCCGACGGACTGACCGGTGGCGCGTGCTCTCGGGCCTGCGTGAACTTGCCGGCGCCGGCAGTCGGCCGGTCACCGCGGGGCCCGGCGCCGGTGGGCAGGATGTAGACCTGCCGGCAGAACCGCGACGCGCGGCGGATGTTCCGGGCGTCCCGCGTGTCGATGCACAGCCGAAGATTGTCGCCCTGCCAATAGGCAAGTGGATCGCAGCGCAACGGCTGCCGCTTGCCCTCCACGCGGCAGGCCACAAACAGCCCGCTCTCGTGCCAGCCCGCCCAGACCGGCGCGAACGTCCGCGCGTTGTCCAGTTCACCCAGGTCGGGCAGCCGGTATGCGTCCGTCCACCCGGTCAGCTTGCCGTCCAGCGCCGGCGGCGTCACGAACCGCCGCAGCGGGAACTCGAAGTCAAACAGGAATCGGTTCGGCACAAGCTGAGTCACGGCCGACTACCCCTTGTGGGACCGGCTTTCCAGCCGGTCTCTCGCATTGTTGTGGGACCGGCTTTCCAGCCGGTCTCTCTCTCGGTCACCAGACCCATCGACGACCTGCCCGCACCGCGTCCGGCGCATCGAATCCTCCATTTGCCATTGGACATTTGACATTTGCCATTGCTCATTTGCCATTCGCCGCACCTTCCCCTCCGGCCAGTTCCAGGCTCGCCCGGACTACCAGGCCCAGCGGCCCCGCGTCCACGTCGCCGGTACGCTTCATCCAGAAACTCACCCAATCCATCCCGCGGTGGTTGCGAATCTCCGGCCTTCGGCCCAGTTGCTCGATCTGCGTAGGCGTCACGGCCCCCGTGGGCGTCTGAAACTCCACCCGCAGTCCCTGGGCCTGGTTTGTCACGATCCGGCCCAGCCGACACTCCACGCGCGGATGCCGCAGCATGACGGCCGTCTTCTGAGACCAGTCCGCCTCGATCCTCGGGGCCAGTTTCTTGAGCCGTCCCAGCAGTTCCACCAACGCCGTCGGTTGCCACGCAACGCGGCCCGTCGCACGGATCCCCTGCTGCGACAGGTGCCACGCCTGGCCGTCCGCCTTCCAGGGCTCGGCCGCGGCCGGGTCGGACCGGAGCTGTTCGATCATGCGGAAGTACGCGGCCGCCGCCTGCTTGAGCACCTTCGTCATCGCGGCTTTCTTCACGTCCTTCATGTCGTGCAGGTGCAGGCGAACGTCTTCATATTCCGGGCCGCTGGAGACGACATCCACGCGCGGCCATTGCCCGTAGGCGGGCACATCCTCCCGCTCGTCCAGCGTGCGGATGTCCAGCTTCTTCCGCAGCGCCTCCCCGTCAAACGAACCGGGCGGCACGCGCAGCGTGACGTCCAGCAGCCAGCGGCCCTGGGTGCGCGCGTGGAAGAACCACGGACCGCGGCTGCCCGGGGCGCGAATCTCCACCCGGGCCCGGTCGTTCCAATCCGTCGGGGCGAAGCCGCCGATGCCCTCCAGAACGGCCACCAGCCACTCCAACACCTCCGACTTCCACTCGATGGGCTTTCCGGTGTGGGAACGCCGGTCGCGCAGGTGCCACGATCGACCGTCCCGTTGCCAGGGCAGTCTGGCGTCTGCCTCCGAATCGGGGAGCGAGACCGGTTTGGCCAGTTCGGTTTCGGCCGCCGCCTGCTTGCGGGGGTCAAACACTTCCCGCACGGCGTGGGGGCTTGCCTCCAGGATCGGCCGCAGCGCCTGCCCAGTGTGCGACGACGCGCACCGCGCGAGCTTTTCCGGCGTGCCGGCCGCCACGATGAGCCCGCCGGCGTCGCCCGCCTCCGGCCCCAGGTCGATGATCCAATCGGCCGTTTTGATGACGTCGAGGTTGTGCTCGATGCACACCACCGTGTTGCCCAGATCGACCAGCCGATGGATCACGCGCAGCAGCTTGCGAATGTCGTCAAAATGGAGTCCCGTGGTCGGCTCATCCAGGATATAGAGCGTCTTGCCGGTCTGCGGGCGGCCCAGCTCCGCGGCGAGCTTGACGCGCTGGGCCTCGCCGCCGGAGAGGGTCGGCGCGGGCTGGCCCAGCGGAACGTAGCCTAAGCCCACATCGTCCAGCATCTGGAGCATCCGCCGCAGCTTCGGAACGCGGGCGAAGTGCTCCAGCGCCTCTGCAGCCCGCATGTCCAGCACGTCGGCGATGGATTTGCCCTTGTAGCGAACCTCCAGCGTCTCTGCCGTGAAGCGTCGCCCCTGGCAGTTCTCGCACGTCACCCAAACGTCAGGCAGAAAGTGCATTTCCACCCGAACCTGGCCCATGCCTTCGCACTTCTCGCACCGCCCGCCCGGCCGGTTGAAGCTGAACCGGTTGGCGGTGTAGCCGCGAACCTTCGCGTCGGGCAGGCGGGCGTACAGTTCGCGGACCAAGTCAAACACGCCGGTGTACGTGGCGGGGTTGCTGGACGGGCTGTTTCCAATGGGCGACTGGTCGACGTTGATGACCTTGTCCACGTGTTCCAGCCCGGCGATGCGGTCGTGCCCGCCCGGGACCACGCGGGCGCGGTGAATCCGCATGGCCAGCGCCTTGTACAGAATGTCCGTCACCAGCGAGCTCTTGCCGCTGCCGGACACCCCGGTGACGGCAATGAACCGGCCCAGCGGAAACGCGACGTCGATCTCTTTGAGGTTGTTCTGCCGCGCGCCGAGAATCCAGAGCCAGCGGTCCGGCACCACATCCGCGGGCTCCTCGCGATCCGCGTCCGCCTGGTATTCCCTCGGCTCCTTCACCGGCCGGCGGTTCGTCGGCACGGGGATGGCCTCGCGGCCGGAGAGATACCCGCCGGTGAGCGAGGTCTTGCGGGTGCGAATGCGGCCGGGCGTGCCGGTGGCCACGATTTCGCCGCCGTCCGAGCCGGCGCCGGGTCCGAAATCCAGTACAAAGTCGCCGTGGTCAATCACATCGCGATCGTGCTCGACGATCAGCAGCGTGTTGCCGAGGTTGCGCAGGTGTTTCAATGCCGCGATGAGCCGGCCGGTGTCGCGCGGGTGTAGCCCGATGGTCGGTTCGTCCAGCACGTAGAGCACGCCGGTCAGCCCGCTGCCGATCTGCGACGCAAGCTGGATTCGCTGCGCTTCGCCGCCGGAAAGCGTGGCTGCCCCGCGGTGCAGCGTGACGTAATCCAGCCCCACGTCCACCAGGAACCGCAAACGCGACGTGATCTCGTGCAGAAGCTCTCCGGCAATCTTCCGACGCCGCCGGTCCAGCCGAAGCCCTTCAAAGAACGACAGGGCCTCGGCCAGCGACAGCGCGCAAACCTCGTGCAACGTCCGCCCTTCCAGACGAACGGCCGCCGCGTCCGGCCGCAACCGCCCGCCGTGGCAGGTCTGGCACGGCACGTCGGTGACCAACTCCTCCAGCCGCTTGCGATACTGCCAGCTCACCCGCGTGGCCCGGTCAATCGCCGGGAAGAAACCCCGCCAGCGAAAACGCATTCCGCCCGAACCCGCCTGGATCCAATCGTCCCCCGTGCCGTGCAGCAGGTCGGTCCGCTGCCGCTCCGAAAGCTGATTCCACGGCCGATGGGGCTCAAAGCCCAGGTGATCCGCCAGCGCGCCAATGAGCCGGCCCAACGGACCGTCCGCGTCCACCTTCGTCCAGCCCGCGATCGCGCCATCCAGCAGTGATCGCGTCGGGTGGAGTACGATGGCCGTCGGGCTCGCCCCGAGCTGCGTACCCAAACCCTCGCACGACGGACACCAGCCCAGGCGGCTGTTGAACGAAAAGTGATGCGGCGTCAGTTCCTCGTAGCTCCGCCCGCACTGCTCGCACGAGTACAACTGGGAGAAGCGCAGATCACGCCCGGCGCCGCGCCTCTTCGATCGCTTGCCGGCTTTCTCATCCTCCAGCACCTGCACGAGCAGCACGCCGTTGCCCACGGACAGGGCCTGCTCGATGCTGTCCGCGATGCGCGACGCGGAGGTCGGTCGGATCAGCACACGGTCAACCACGACTTCGATCCGATGCCGCTGCCGCCGGTCAATGTCGATGACCTCATCCAGCGCCCGGACCTCCCCGTCCACGCGCACCCGCAGGAAGCCGCTGCTGCGCACGCGGTCCAGCAGGTGGCCGTAGCTTTCGGTGCCCGCCCGCTCCACCGGTGCCAGCAGCATGGCCTTGGTGCCCTTGGGCAGGGTCAGGACGCGTTCGATGATCTCGTCGGACGTCTGCGTGCCGATGGGCACCTGGCATCGCGGGCAGTACGGCCGGCCCACCCGCGCCCAAAGCACGCGCATGTAGTCGTAAATCTCCGTGACCGTGCCGACGGTCGAACGCGGCGAGCGGACCGTGTTCTTCTGCTCGATGCTGATGGCGGGTGACAGCCCGGTGATGTGGTCCACCTTCGGCTTTTGCAACTGCCCGACGAATTGGCGGGCGTACGCGCTGAGGGATTCCACGTATCGCCGCTGCCCCTCGGTGTAGATCGTGTCCAGCGCCAGGCTGCTCTTGCCGCTGCCGGACGGGCCGCAGAAGACGGTGGTCTTCTCCCGCGGCAGCGCAACAGTCACGTTTTTGAGGTTGTGCTGGCGGGCGCCGGTGACGGTGATTTGCCTGGCCGAGCCGGATTCCGTCGTCTTCCCCCGGCGCCGGCCGCCTGTTGCCTTTGCCTGCGGCGGTCGTTCTTCCAGGCCCAGGACCGGGCGGAGCACCTGCCCGGTGTAGCTGCCCGCCACCGCCGCGACTTGCTCCGGCGTGCCCTCCGCGACAATCCATCCGCCGTCCTCGCCGCCCTCCGGACCCAGGTCGATGACCCAATCCGCCGTTTTGATGACGTCCAGGTTGTGCTCGATGACGACCACCGTGTTGCCGGCATCCACAAAACTGTGCAGGACCGCCAGCAGCCGGCGGATGTCCTCGAAGTGCAGCCCGGTCGTCGGCTCGTCCAGCAGGTACAGCGTCCGGCCAGTCGCCTTCTTGACCAACTCGCGGGCCAGTTTGATCCGCTGCGCTTCGCCGCCGGACAGGGTGGTGGAGGATTGCCCCAGCTTGACGTAGTCCAGGCCCACGTCGTGGAGCGTCTGGAGCATCGAGGCGATGGCCGGGACGTTCGCGAAGTGCTCCAGGGCCTGCTGGACGTCCATCTCCAGCACGTCGGCGACGCTCTTGCCCTTGTAGTGAATCTGGAGAGTTTCGCGTGAAAATCGGTGACCCTGGCAAACTGGGCAAGTTACCCAGATGTCGGCCAGGAAGTCCATTTCCACCCGGTTTGCCCCGTTGCCCTCGCACGCTTCGCACCGCCCGCCGCCCGTGGCGCCGGTGTGGACGTTGAAGCTGAACCGACCGGGGCGGTAGCCGCGGACCTTGGCATCCGGCAGGCGGGCGTAGAGGCTGCGGATCTGGTCAAAAACCTTGATGTAGGTGGCGGGGTTTGAGCGGGGCGTCCGCCCGATAGGGGACTGGTCGATGTCGATGACCTTGTCGAGGTGGTCGGCCCCTGTGATTTTCGTGTGTCGTCCGGGCCGGGCCTTCTCGGCGCCGTTCAGGTCACGGGCCAGTTGTTCGCGCAGGATGTCGTTGACCAGTGAGCTTTTGCCGCTGCCGCTGACCCCGGTGACGCAGACGAACCGGCCCAGGGGGATGTGTACGTCGATGTCCTTGAGGTTGTTGTGGGCCGCCCCGACGACGGTCAGCCACTTGACGGCCCCGTTCCCCCCGGCCTGCCGGCCCTCCTGCGTTTGCCCAACCCTGCGAGCCACGAGTGCGACGCCCCTGCCTTCCCGCAAAACCGGGAATTCTAGCCCGTTTCCGCTCGCCCGCCAACGCTTGCAAGAGCGGCGGGTTCCCGTACACTGCAGCGACCCTGGGCAGGTCCGCCGCGACGGCGCGGGCGGGCGGCGACTCGCTGAAAGACCCGGGGCGAGCCCGGAAAGCAGCGCGATCCGACCCATGCAGACGGGTTCTCCGAATCTTCACGAGCCGGACGCGGCGTTCTTCGAGCACCCGCCGGGGTATCGACTGCGCCGGTTCCGCAACTGGTTTTTCCTGGGGCTGCTGTACGCGTCGTACTACCTCTGTCGCTACAACCTGGGAATCGTCTCGCCGGAGCTTCGCGAGGAGTTCGGCTTCAACAACGAGCAGTACGGAGCCATCAACAGTGCCCGCGACGGCGGATACGCGGTGGGGCAGTTTGTCAACGGCCTGTTTGCCGACCGCCTGGGCGGCATCCAGTCCATGGCCATCGGAGCCCTGGGCACAATCATTCTGAACGTCTGCTTCGGACTCACCTCGTGGTCGGCCATTTCCTGGATGCTCGTGGCCCTGGTGACCATTCGGCTGTTCGACGGCTACATGCAGGCGTTCGGGGCGCCGGGCATGGTGAAGATCAACGCAGCCTGGTTCGTGCGTCGCGAGCGGGGACGGTTCGCGGGCATCTTCGGTGGCATGATCCAGCTTGGGGCCATCAGCGTAGGCGCGCTGGGCAAGTACCTGCTGATCGGCTTCACCATCCCGGTGATCGCGATTGTCGTGGGCAGGCAGGACTGGCGGATGATGTTCTTCGTGCCGCCGGCCATTCTCGCGTTCGTCCTGATCATCACGTGCCTGAACGTGAAGAACCATCCGGAGCAAGCGGGGTATCACATCCAGCACGACGACGAGACGGCGGACGACCGGCACGACGAACGCCTGCCTCTGGCCCTCGTGTTCCGTCGAATCGCCGGAAATCCGCTGGCCTGGATCAACGCCGGCGCGTACTTCTGCACGGGCTTCGTCCGACGAGCCATCGAGGCATGGTGGGTCCTGTACCTGGTCGAACAATGGAAAGCGGACAAGACGTCGTCGTACTACTCCGCCCTCGTCTGGCTCCTGCCCATCTCCGCGTTCGTCGGTTCGTTCAGCTCCGGTCTGATCTCCGATACGCTGTTCCGCGGACGTCGATCGCCCGTGGCGGCCCTGCTCTACGGACTTGAGACGGTGTGCGTGTTGATTGCCCTGGTGGTCCTGGGGTACACCGACCACGGCACTCCCCTGGTCGCTTGCCTGCTGTTCGTGCTGATCTCCCTCACTTGCAACTCGAGTCATTCCATCATCGGTACTGCGGCGGCGATGGACATTGGCGGCCGCAAAATGACCGGCTTCGCATGCGGTGTCATCGACTCGTTTCAGTACTTCGGCGCCATCCTGGCGGGATTCATGCTGGGCAGACTGATCGACGGCCACGGCTGGAACGCACTGTTCGCAGCCATGTTGCCCTTCAGCACGCTTGGGGCCATTCTGATGACCGGCATCTGGTGGAAGACCCGCGGCCGGGACGTTCGAGGCTCCTGACGCTCACACCGCACGCCCCAAGTAAGTGGCACTGTAACGGCGATCCCCTTCCGCGATTCGGCGAACCGACTCGACCGGCTCTGCGTAGTAGCCCCCCATTGGCCACGTGAAGGATTCGTCTTTCTGGGCTACAATGCCGCAAGGGCGCCGGGCACTCCCGGAGAACCACGCCCTTGCAGGGAAAGGGATGACGTAAATGCCTTTTCAGCCGCCATTACCGGCCGAATATCACAACCTGCCGCCGGACGAAATCGCTTGCCGGGTTCGCGAGCACAAGGACCGGTTCGGCCGCCGTCTGGTCATCCTCGGCCACCACTACCAGCAGGACGACGTAATCCAGTTCGCCGGTTTTACCGGCGACAGCCTCAAACTCTCCCAGATTGCCGCCCAGCAAAAGGACGTGGAATACGTGGTCTTCTGCGGCGTCCACTTCATGGCCGAATCGGCCGACATCCTCACGGACGATTCCGTCACCGTCATCCTGCCTGACCTGTCCGCCGGGTGCAGCATGGCCGACATGGCCGCCATCGACCAGGTGGAGGAAGCCTGGGACGTGCTCACCGCGGCCACGCCGGAGACGATCATTCCGATCACCTACGTGAACTCCGCCGCCTCCGTAAAGGCCTTCTGCGGCGGCCATCTGGGCGCGTGTTGCACCAGCAGCAACGCCCGCATGATCCTGGAATGGGCCTTCCGACAGGGGCGGAAAGTGTTGTTCCTGCCGGACCAGCACCTCGGGCGCAACACGGCCTACGTGCTGGGCATCCCGCTGGACGACATGGTGGTCTACGATCCCCACGAAGCACACGGCGGCCTGACGCGGGAACAGGTGCAGGCCGCCCGGGTGATCCTCTGGAAGGGCCATTGCAGCGTACATCAGCTTTTCAGTGCTGCCCAGTGCGATGCCGTGCGGGCCGCCGACCCGGACGTGCGGATTCTGGTCCACCCGGAGTGTGACTGGTCCGTGGTGCAGAAGGCCGATCTGGCCGGCAGCACGGAGTACATCATCCGAACGGTCGACGAGGCCCCCCCGGGCTCGAAGTGGGCCATCGGCACCGAGATCAACCTGGTCGAGCGGCTGGCAAAGCAGCACCCGGACAAGCAGATTCGATCCCTGGCGCCCATCCAGTGCCTCTGCACGACGATGTACCGGATCAGCCCGTCGCACCTGCTCTGGGCCCTGGACAGCCTGGCCGACGGGCGCGTGGTCAACCCCATCCGCGTCGATGCGAAGACCAAACACCTGGCGGTTGTGGCGCTACAGCGCATGCTCGCCAATGTCTCCGCCCAGCCCGTGGCGGCGAAGTAGGGTGCGCCGCCCGGCCGACGACACGCAGAAGGGCAAAGAAGGACGACCGGGCGGTTCCGATAACCCGATCTGGCCGCCGGCGACCATCTCGATATACTGAGTCGGATGGACCATGACATCGAGCGCATCCTCATATCCCGCGAGCAGATCGCAGCCCGAGTGCATGAACTGGCTCTCGAGGTCGTCGAATCGTATTCCGACCTCCACGATCGGATCACGATCGTAACCATCCTGTCCGGGTCGATCATATTTCTGGCCGATCTGATCCGGCATATGCCGATAAAGATGGAGATCGGGCTGATCACGGTCTCGAGTTATTCGGGCGCCGCGACGGAATCGCGAGGCGCCCGGCTGATGAAGGACCTCAACGTGGACATCCGCGATCGCGACGTGCTGATCGTGGACGACATTTTTGACACGGGGGGGACCTTGCGGCTGGTCAAGGGGCTGCTGGCCGAGCGGCGTCCCCGCTCGCTCAAGACGGCCGTCCTGCTCCGCAAGCGGGCGAAGAACCCGCCGGACGTATCGGTGGAGTTCGTGGGCTTCGACATCGAGGACCGCTTTGTGGTGGGGTACGGCCTGGACTTTAACGACCAGTACCGCAACTACCCCCACATTGCCGTGCTCAAGCCAGAGGTGTACGCCACAGGATGAACCCGGATGGTCCCGGCCTTCGTTGATGTTCGATTCGGGCCCGCGGCCTTTGCCGCGGCGGCCACGGCGCCGCCGCAGCGGGCGGAGGCCCTGAGCACACCCTCCCTGAGCCTTCCCGCCGACCTGCTGGACGGCGGGGAAGTCATCCTCTTCGCGATCAAGCCCTCACCGTGGTTCGTGTTGCTGGAGCCGCTGAAGTGGATTGCGGCGGCGCCGTTGGTGCTGGCGCTCATGCCGCACGTCTGCCCGCCGTCGATGCTGGGGCTGTCTCAATTCGTCTGGATCCAGTTCATTCTGCTGGGGCTGGGCGCCCGCATGCTGGTGACCCTGATGCGCTGGGGCTCCCGGTTCTACGTGCTGACGAACCGGCGCGTCATGACGGTTCGGGGCGTGCGCCGGCCGGCCGTGTGGTCGTGCCCTCTCGTCCACGTCCGAAACACGCGACTCTCCGCAACGGCGGACGAACAGCTTGCCCGGCTTGGGACAATCGAGTTCGTCCCCGATCAGGACCCCCCCGACGTCCGCCGCTGGACGCACGTCGCGCACCCCGCGGACGTACACGCCGAGATTCGCAAAGCCATTTCCCGCGCCCTGGATTGAGCCGGCGATGCCGGCCGAGCGTGTCCCCCGCGCGCCGATCCGACCCGTCCACGTGTCTGCGCACGCGAAGGGCTTTCGCCATTCGTGATTCGCGATTCGGGCGTCAGCCCTCGCCGATGCCGCGCTTGGCCTTGGCGACCTCCCGGCTGAGCGCCGCTTTCAGGCGGTCCAGCGCCTTGTTGATGGTGGCCTCGAACTGGTCGCCCTTCTCCGAGATGCGCACGCCGCCGGAGCGAAGTTTGACATCGATGCTGCAATGCTTGTCGTGACCCTTTTTGGCGGGCCCGGTTTCGTCTTCCAGACGCATCGCGACGTCCAGAATCCGATCCTCGAACCGGGCGAGCGCCCGGGCCAGCCGGCCCTCGGCAAACTCGCGCAACTTGGTCGGGTTCTCCACGCCGCGCACGGTGATGTTCGTTTCCATACGGAACTCCAACGAAAAGACGCGATTGCCTCTCCCCAGGCAAAGGGGCCGTCAGGCGGTCACCGGCACGGGGGCCGGGCGCGGGCCGGCCGGTTCCGGCTCCGCCGGCGGGGCCGACGCGGCGAACTGGTCACCTTCGCCGAAACGCACCAGCCGAGCGCTGTTGAAGATCACGATTGCACTGGCCACCGTATGCAGGAAGGCCGCCGGAAGCGGCGTCAACTGTCCCCAGATCGCCAGGATTTCCATGATCACGATGAACAGCACGCCGTACGTCAGATTCTGGTAGATGACCTTCGTGGTTTCCCGGGACAGCCCCACCACGAACGGCAGCAGGTTCAGATCGTTGTTCATCAGGACCACGGACGCGGATTTGACGGCCACGTCGCTGCCCGCCGCGCCCATCGCGATGCCCAGGTCGCCCGCGGCCAGCGCGCCGGCGTCGTTCACGCCGTCCCCCACGACGGCCACCCGGTGGCCCTTCTTCCGCAGGTCGTCCACCAGCGCCTTCTTCTGGTCAGGCAGCACCTCCGCCTGGACCTGGCTGCAGCCCATCTCCGCCGCCACCCGCTTGGCCACCGACCACTTGTCGCCGGTCACCACGGTCAGGTTGCGGATGCCCTGTTCCCGCAGCCGGTCGATGGCCCGCCGGGCCTCCGGCCGCGTCTTATCTTCCAGGCCGATCCACCCGATGCACCGGCCGTTGCGCGTGACGTACAGAATGCTGAGGCCCTCGACTTCCTGATAGTCCGGATCGTCCAGCAGGCTCATCTCCGCCCCGTGCTCCTGGAGCCAC
>Ga0334888_1003128_pt1 | contig 16764 bp, 15 predicted proteins | sample GraSluR1_MG_FD_207227 | JGI IMG/M metagenome (GOLD analysis project Ga0334888, IMG submission 207227) | Sludge microbial communities from methane-producing bioreactor in Wageningen University, Netherlands - Granular Sludge_3_08-R1 | ecosystem: Engineered > Bioreactor > Anaerobic > Unclassified ...
GCCACAATGCGCGCAGCGGTTCGGGGTCCAGGCCGCGGTCGAGAAAACTGAGCCGGTCGCAAGTCTGGGTGCCCACGAAGAGGATCTGATCCATCGGTACGCCGTAGTACGGCTGGCGGGTGCGAAATAGCGGCGCCGCGGCGAGGATCTCCTGGCCCTCGCGCACCACCAGCACCATCAGCTCGGCGCCTGATCCGTAGATATCCCACCAGGCGCCCAGCCACTGGTGGCAGAGGAATGGATTGCCGCCCGGCATCGCAGCCAGGCACTCGTTCCAGGATTGCTCCAACGCCTGGAACTCGGCCAGGTTCGTGATCACGTCAACCCGCATTGGTTTTCCCGGCGGCGGCAAGCACACGGGCGTAGATCGCCTCGTGCCGCGCCGCCATCTCGTCGGTTCCGTGCAGCGCGCGCATCCGTTGCGCGCCCGCAGCGCCCAACGCCAGACGCCGCGCAGGATCATGGTAAAGGTCGAGCAACACCGCGGCCATGGCCTCGGCGTTACCCGCCGGCACCAGGCAGCCGGTTTCGTCGTCGGACACCTGCTCCAGATTGCCGCCGACCGCGGTGGCGATCAACGGCCGCTGTAACACCATCGTCTCCACGTTGCTGTTGCTGTAGCCCTCTGAGTACGAGGCGTTCACGGCAATGTCGCACCCTTTGACCCAGCTCAGCAATTCGCCGCGCGGCAGATGGCCCAGGAACGTCACCGCGTCGCTCAGGTGCAGTTCCTCACAGCGCCGTCGATACTCGTCGATCACGAACGAGTTCTCGCCGATCGAGACCAGGTGCAGCCGCGCGCCCGCCGCCCGCGCCCGCGCGAGCGCCGCCAGCACGATGTCGCCGCCCTTGACCGGCCGCAAATTGGCCGGGAACACCAGGCTGACGGTCCCGGGCGGCAAGTTCAAGGCGGCGCCAACGTTCTGCGTCCTTACCTGTTCCAACTCGGCCAGGTCGACCGTGTTGCGCACGACCGCCAACTGGCCGGGGCGCAGCCCCTCGTTGCGGATCACCGCCGCGCGGACCGCCTCGCTGTTGGTCACGCAACATGCGGTCCAACGGCTGCTCCAGCGCAGCAAACGCCGCACGCCAGGGGTGATCCAGTAGCCCAGGTCGCGCCGCCAGGTCACGTGCGGCGCCCCGGCCAGGCGGGCCAGCCAGGGGCCGGCGGTGACACTCTCGGGGAACGTCGTGTGCAGGATCGCCGGACCGACCCTGCGTATGGCGCGCGCTTCGGCCGCCAGCAGCCGCCAGTAACGCGCTTGCCGCCGGGACTGCAGGCCTAGGCACCGGCACGGGCAGGGAACCTGGTCCGAATGGATGAACTCGCTCCGGTCATACAGCACGACGAGCCGCGGCTCGAAGCGGCGCCGATCGAGGCCGGCGATGAGCTGGAGCAGTTGGCCCTCGGTGCCGCCGTGGCCAGACCAGATGTGGTCGATGAGAAAGATGACGGGAACAGGGTGGTGGGCCTCTCGTCCCGTGGCCGCGCAAGGCCCGGCCTCAGGCTGATTCGCTGTCACCCTCGCCGCCCTTGGAGGTGCTGCGGAAGCCGATCACCCGGGCGGGATTGCCCATCAGGATCGAATACTCCTTGTACTGCTTGACGCCGACCACCGACCCGGCCGACACCACGCAGCCCTGGGGCAGCACCACGCCGGGCAGGATGATGGCGTTGGTGCCGACCCAGCAATCCCGGCCGAGCGAAACGGCGGCGTACTCGTAACCCTGCTGCGCGACCGGCCGTTCGAGATCGTCGAACCGGTGGTTCTGCGTCCAGAGATGCACGCCGGGACCGAGCATGACGTTGTCCGCCAGTTCCACGCCGCCGCCCGCCTGGATCATGACGTCGTTGCCGATCAAAACGTTGTCGCCGCAGGCGATCTTGTGCGGGTTACGAAAACGCGCGCCCGTGAGGATCAACAGACCGCGGCCGCAGCGCGCGAATTTGCGGGAGATCATCCGGCACCGCAGCACCGTCCCCAGGTGTCCGGGGATGTTGCGGACCAGCTCGTAATTGTACTCCAGGCGACCCTGCCAGCTCCGCAGTTCCCACCAGAGTTGCTTGCAGAAGTTGATCAAGCCCAGCCTTTCCCGCCGTTCCACCCCCCGCGCGGCCATATTCTGAGTCCATCGGTCATGAATGTCAATGTCTTGCCAGCCGGCGTCGTTGGTGTACCCTGGGTCGACATTCGTCACCACCGCGACGCGGGGCGGCGGGATATGAACGGCCATGGCAACCGCGGGACCGGGCCGGAGGTAGGGGTCGCTTTGGTGCGCTTATTAAGCCAGCGGATCTTCGGGCCGCTCCTCGCTCGCCGAGATGGACTCGTCTATACCCGATACCTGACGCCGTTGCGGCGCGAGTTGGAGGCTGTGTCCGACCCCGAAACCTGCGAACGCCTGCAGATCGAACGCATCGCCGCTATCCTTTCCCACGCCTACTCGCACAGTTCGTTCTATCGCGAACGCTACGACGCGCATGGCTTTCATCCCGGCCGCTTTCGCGACCTGCGCGACCTCGCCCTGGTGCCAATCTTCGAGAAGCAAGACATCCCCGGCCGCCAGGAGCAGATCCGCGCCGACAACGTCGACCGCCGCGACCTCATCCCCACGGCCACTGGCGGCACCACGGGCAATTCCTTCAGCTTCTGGTACGACCGCGCGTGCGCCGGCCGGCGCCATGCGTTGACCCTGCTGGCCAACGAAGAGTTTGGGTGGCGGTTCGGCGATCCGGTCGCCTATGTTTGGAACGCGCACCAGGACCTGCCCGGCAAGTCGCCGTCCTGGAAGCGGCGACTGCGTTCCTGGCTCACCGAGCGGCGTCTGTACATCGATGCCTCGTTGATCAACGAGTCTTTGCTGGCTCATTGGGCCCGGCAACTCCGCGAACAGCGGTGCGAGATCCTCTACGGCTACGCACACAGCCTGCGGGCGATCGCCGAGTACTGTGATAGCGAGCACATCCGGCTGCCCAGCGTTCGCCTCGTCGTGTCGACCGCCGAAGCGCTGTTCGATGCCGACCGCCGCCTGATGGAGCGTGCGTTCCAGTGCCTGGTCCGCGATCGTTACGCATCGCGGGAATCGGGGCCGATGGCGCAGGAAGACCAGAACGGCGACCTTCGCTATTTCGCCAACAGCATCTACCTGGAAACCGAGGCCGAACCTGGCGAAGCCGGCGATATCCTGGTGACCGATTTCTGGAACCGCGGCTTCCCGTTCATCCGCTACCGCATCGGCGATACCTGCGTCCTCGCGGCTGCAAAGGATCGCACCGCGGGCCTGCCCCGCCTGGGACGCCTCACAGGACGCCAGACCGATTTCCTGATCACGGCCGCCGGCGCCAGCGTTTCCGGCATGTCATTCCACGAGGCTTACGTGGACCCCGACACGGGCATCGCGGGGACCGACGACTTCCTGGCCATTCAGTTCGTCCAGACCGCACCCCTGCGAATCCTCATCCGCTGCGTCCCGGGACCGACGTTCACTCGTGCCCGCGTGTTCGCCAGGCTAGAGGGCCTGGTCCATCGCCTGCTGGGAGACGCGATGGCGGTTGAACTGGAGGAAGTGCCTGAGATCGCTCGCACGGCGTCGGGCAAGTACCGGTTCACGGTCAATCAGATGACGGGGCGAGACAAACAGGCGTCGCAACGCGACGCCTGAAGATCCTGTCGTTCCGATTGAGATCAATCCACGATCTGCGTGAACGTGACCGTGCCCGGCGCGCCCGGCACGCCGAGATCGCCCTGCTGGTTGTCCTCGCCAATAACAACGGGGAAGCCGACCGAGGGCTGCCGGTTCTCGTCGACGACGAAGAGATAGACCTGTGTGCCCGAGGTGAAGGTACCCACGTTGCCGGTCACCGTAATCGAGTTGTTGTTCCAAGCCGTGGGGATCTGGATTTCGCGGTGCGTGCAGGCGTTCCAGGTCGGCGCATCGCCAATCTCGACGCGGGCGAAGGAGTGGTCGACGTAGAGTTCGGAGATATAATGACGCAACAACGCAGCGGGTTCCGTGTCGCCGGAGCGGAAATACTGGCCTAGATTAAAAGATCCGATGAGTTGGCTCTCGCATTCAACGGGCGTGAACAACCCAGTGTACTCGCCTCTCGGTAACAGGTTAGTGAATCCGGCATGATACCCGTTTGAAATGCCGGCATCGCCTAAATCCAAGAACCTTTCCACTCTGATCCACTGATTCCGTACATCCTCGTAAGCACCCCACGTGTTGTGAATTCCACCTTCAGCACCACCGTTGCAGTTTATACCGAAAATGTGGCCGCTCTCGTTGTTCCAGTATTCATCCCATCTAAGGTTGAATTCACTGGTCCAGCCGCTGCCGTGAAAATTGCCGTGGATTTTATTGTTTGTGCATTGCAAAGCCGTTCCGGCATAATCGTCTTGATAGGCCCAGAAAGAAACGTACCATACCCGCGATGGTTCGTCGATTACAGCGATCGCTCTATTCGATCCGCAACCGTCGGGCAAGCTGTAGAAGTTCTGTAACGCCGTGATATCCCCGGAGAACCGCTGTTGGCCCGGAACCTGCGAATTCGTGCGAGAGTCGTATGCATATTCACCTGCATACTCTGGGCGCCGACAATCATAGCTTTGTAGGTCCCAGATGCTCCCGTCGGGTTCGTGCCGATCAGCGAGAAGATTTCCGGGATTCCCGTTCTGGAAATCGTCCCAACGAAATGGCGCAGCCTGCGCCTTGGCGCCAAAAGAGGACCCTATTAGAATTATTTGGACACCCTGGCTGAGAGTCCCCTCCAAGCCGAGCACCATTGGTTGCGCCCGTACGCCCGTAGTCAGAATTATCGACCACAAACACGCCGAACCAATGAGCAATTTGGAGCGCATGTTCAACCTCCGACCTCTGGTCAAGCAAAAAACATACCACAACAAGGCGTCTCGTCTCTTTGGACCAGCCGGCCGCCTACCGTACCAATGGCTTAGCCCTGGCGATCAACGACCTTGAGTAGACGGGCACCGTCCCGTCCCCAGTTATAGCGCTCAAGAACTGCTTGGCGGCCTCGATGTCCCATACGTTTTCGTAGCGCGGCGTCCTGCAACCGCGCTATTGCAAGTCGGCAGGCCTCGTCGTCACCATCAGGCACGATGATTCCACACGCGTCTTGCTCGACGATCCGGCGTATGGGCCGGATATCCGTCGCCAGGACCGGCATGCCAGAAAACATGTAATCGAAGAGTTTGTTGGGAATGGTGTGGTCCCAATGACTGCAGCGATGGTAGGTTAGAACCCCAACATCGCTGTATGCATACAGGGCGTCTACGGACTTTTGATCCAACCAGCCGTGGAAATGCACGTTGGACGTGATTTCCAGACGTTTCGTCAGAAAACGGTACTCTGCCAGGGCACTACCGACGCCTACTACGTGGAACTCTACCGGCCGAGCCTCCGGATCCCGTTCTAGATAGGCCTTTAATCCCCGTAGAAGGTTGTCCAGGCCGCGTATCCTGGTAACGAATCCCACATAAAGCAATCGCAGCACCTCGTTTGAATGATGTTCGCGTAAAGGCCGTCCGTCCAGCGGTGGTGTGTTGGATACGATCGTGATTTTTTGACTGTCGAATCCCATCGCAAGAAGACGGTCGCGTGATTCCTCGATCATCACCAACGTGTGACTCGCTCCCGCAACGGCCACCCGCTCAAAAAGTGCTGCGATCGCGGGATTTCTAACTATCCAGTTCCGGATTCGGCCAGGGTTATACATCAGCATCGACTTGTACATTTCCGGATAGCATTCGGCCATGTCGAACACGGTTCGACAGGCAAACACGCGGGCCACCAACAGGACCCCTAGCATCAGGGGCAAATCCCGTACCACGATCATTCGGGCACCGGTGACAGTCAATGCCCTCCAGAGTGCTAGCAACCAGACCGGATTGAGGAACAGCGGCACGCCCACCAGTCCGTTCAAGGGTCCGAACCAGCGAGGCAAGGCTGGCAGTCGGCGTACACTGAAGGTCCCCGCATCTTCGCTGGACGGCAAACGACGGTTGTTACGTGCCAGGATCGTCACATCATGGCCGGCGTCGGCCAGCGTGGTCACTATCTTCTCGACGCGAACGTCCCATGGGTAGTCTTCCTTGTAGACAAAAAGAACCTTCATCCCGTCTCCTGCTCGTCTCGCCCGCCAGATTATCCAGTCCTTATGGCAGCGCATCAAAATATGTGTATTTTCGTCCCGGATCAACTGGTATCGGGCCATACTCGACGTCGACTGCAATACCATTGCCGAGCGTCCGCGCGAGATCGCTCAGAATGAGGTGCGACACGATCTCCCGCTCCTGCGGCAGGGTTTCGTCGACAATAACATGGACACGATTCAAAGCCCGTTGTTGGACCTTGAACTGGGCGAAAGTCAACCCCCGGTCCTGAAGCCTCTCGAAGAGCTGGGCGAATAGCACCGCGTGCAGGCGGCGGCCGTCTGGAAGCTCGACGTATCGCTCGGGATGCCTGCCCTCGATAGAAACAAGGCGCTTTGCGGACCAGCCGCATTCACAACGATCGTTCGACAGATGAAGCCTGTCGCCTAGACGATAGCGAAGCAGCGGCATGAGCCGATTGTCGAGATCCGTGATGATCGCTTCACTGGTTTCCGGATCCACTTCGAGTATCAGATGGTCCTCCAGAATGTGCCACCCGCCATATCGACATGGAAATGAGATGATGTCACATTCACTGCACCCGTATTCTTGCCATACCGGACAACGGAATACCTCCTGGGCTGTGATCCGCGCGTGCTCGGACAGCGTCTCGGCCGTTGACACCACACCCGTCAGCCCCGGCATTGTCCATCCCCGTTCACGCATTAGGGTAGCCGCGCGCAGGATGATTGATGCGTATCCGTATATATACGTAGGGCGATATCGCCTCAATGCGGTCAGTTCGCGCATCAGGCATTCCTCATCGGTGCCGTTAAAAGTGAACACCTTCCGGTTGGTTATCAATCCTATAACGGCCTCCCGGCGCACATCCATGGTACGTCCCCACAAGCGTGCTTCTGGGCCGGCGAAATCAACACCGAGGCGGGCCAGCAAATAGTTGCGCCGGGCCACCTGTCTGGCATGGCCGGACGGATCGAGCAGAACCGTCACGGGCCGGCCGGTGGTTCCCGTTGTCCTAGTCGTAACCGCCCCCCGCGCGTGGCCGGTCAAAAACGGCCCAGGTCCTGCTTGGGACAGGGTCTGCTTCTCCAAGATCGGCAGGCGGCGAATGTCTTGAAGTTGCTGCAGTTCACGCCTTCCAATTCCAGCCTGCTCCAGCACGTTGTGGTAATGCTCCGAGCACTCGTAGGCATGCAGAGCCAGGTTGCGCAGACGTTCCATCTGCCGAGCTGATCGTTCCCTGGTGTCGAGACCGTAGAACTCGTCCATCTCACGGCGGAACCTGCTGTAGTCCACGCCGCCGCGGTGTAGAATTGCTGGAAGAAAGAGGTACCGTGTCATGAGCCTATGAAGGTATCGCACGTCCATCCTCGTCTAGGAGGGAACACCGGGCCAGTCTATAACCAGCCGGCCGAAACCATGGTTAATCGTGGAGCAGACCAACTCGCCGCATCATGAATTTGCCGATCAGTTCGGCGGCGACGTCGAGCCGATACCGGTGGAGGTTCTTCAAGAAATAGAGGTTGCGCGACGAGCGTGCTCGGGCCAGCGCCGCTCCTACGGCGCGACGATATTCGTCGTCGTGCACGGCAGCTGATGATCCAGTAGGATTAGCGAGTTCGCGCCGAGCCTCGTCGAGGAAATCCATGATCTCCCTACTCTCCGCCTCCGTCGCAGGTTGCGGGCAGTGGTTCCCGTCGAGCACGAGCGGATGAATGACGACCTCTTCGCAACCCGAAGAGGATAGCATGCAATCGCAAAGGAACGTTTGGCGGCATTCGGGTAGCCAGGGCATGTCGAAAACGAGGTTGCCCAAACTGTAAAAAATGGCTCCCCGGCCATAGCGCTCCCATCCCTGCATAACATGAGGGTGATGACCCAGAACAAGCGTACATCCAGCATCGATCATGCCTCGACCCAAGTCTACTTGTTCCGACGAGGGGAACGCTACGTACTCATCGCCCCAGTGGATGCTGACCAGCACAATTGCGCCTGCCGCACACCCCGCCTCGATATCGGCAAAGATGCCCTCGGGAGTACCTTCTGCATACTCGGGCTGGTGATCGAAATGCTGACGTGGCCGCAGAGAATAACCGAGCAGCCGCACCGCCATCCCCTGTATGTCCATGTCTAAGGGCCGGCAGGTGCCGGGCTCTTCGCCGGCGAGGCCAAACGCTGCAATGCCGTGTCGGGAAAGCGCTGCTAATGTTTCTCCCACGGCCGATTTTCCATGCTGCTGAATATGATTGTTAGCAACGGCCAAGGCTCCAAATCCCACCTCGGTCAGTGTTTCAACCGCAAGCGCGGGAGCGCGACATTCTCGGTGTGAAGGCAGACAGAAACGCGGCCAGTCGGACAGTGCGCATTCAAGGTTTGCGAGTGACAGGTCTGCCTGGCGTAGCAACGAGGTAATAGCCGCGAAAGGGTTGAAACCACGATTACGAAGAATGGCCGTGCCGACACCGCGGCCGACCATCGCAGGATGCTCGCCCAGCATCACGTCGCCGCCGGCTACAATTCGAATCCTCGTGTCTGATCTCTTCCCGTCAACGCCCATTACTTAAACCTTTTCGACATGTGACGACCCGGTCGTTCTCGATAACACACACAACTGGACGCTCACTCCTCCGCACGTCGGGCACCGTCGTCTACCTTAATTCATTGCTTAATTTAGCTCCTTAAAGTCAGCCCGCCAATTCAGCAGACCGTCCTCGGGTCGGCCGATTACGGTCGTGGATCCGTCGTAGCAAATACCAGAATCAACACGGACACAGCTTCGAATCTATGCTTGAACGGACCTCTGAGAAGACGGACTCCAGGGGCAAGAACGGGTCTCATATCGAGAAGCACGTTTTACCGAGCTTAGAATCGCCTTTAGGCCTTCCTCACTCGGCTAGGACCCGATTCTACGCATTGCTGGGTAGGTACTTGAAGCTAATCGCAGTTCAGTGGAATAACGTGTACTTCGTTTGCGCGAAATACCTGTGGGCCAGCATAAAACCCGATCAATGCAGAGGATGCTCATCTTTGGTTCGCAACGATGGCGTCAAGCGACGGAAGATCTCGATCGCCGGGTTGTGCCCGAGGGGCTCCTGAAAAACGGCACGCCCCGTTGGTTTCAGGACCCTTGAAACCTCACGGTAGGACTTTTCCAGATCGAGATGATGCAAGATACCTTCGCCGATCACCAAGTCGAAGCTATCGTCGGGGAAGGTCATGTTCTCGGCATCCATGACCTCGAAACTGGCCTTCTTGAGTCCTTCGTTGGCGGCACGTTCAGTTGCCCTTGCAACACCGACCGGCGAGATGTCGATCCCTACGACCTCTGCCCCGCGCCTGGCTAACTCGAATGACCGCGAACCTGTGCCGCACCCGTACTCCAGCACACGCTGGCCGGCCGGGTCTCTGAAAATGAGGTTTTCATAACAGTCATTGCGATTTTGGATGATTGAATAAACGTGACCGACCACCAGGCGCTTCCCGGTCGAGTAGTCCTCGTCGAAGAATCGGGCCTCGGCCAGCTTGTCCGCCATTGCAACGTCCCCTTTTCACACCTGCATCGTTTCGCTCAGAAACCAGACTAGCTTAATGCAAACACAAATAGTCCACCATTAAGGCCCGATCGATCGATCGCCGGGAATCGACTCAGCCATTGTACATCTTCGACTTGGACCAATTCAAACCGCAGAAGTCTTTGGCTGCCGGACCTCGGTACGCTACAATCCCAGCCACGGAGGCAGAGCCGTCGATCAAACCACCCCGCCCCCACCCCGAGGTCACCGCCCATGGACTTGCAAAAGGAGAAGATCCTCGTCACCGGCGCCGACGGCTTCATCGGTTCGCACCTGACCGAGGCGCTCCTGCGCCAGGGGCACGACGTCCGGGCCTTCGTCTACTACAACTCCTTCAACTCCTGGGGCTGGCTCGACAGCCTGCCGCCCGAGCTGACGGCCGGGCTGGACGTTTTCGCCGGCGACATCCGCGACCCCCACGGCGTCGCGTCCGCGATGGAGGGCTGCACGGTCGTGCTGCACCTGGCCGCGCTGATCGCCATCCCCTACTCGTATCACTCCCCCGCGACCTACGTCGAAACCAACGTCCTGGGCACCCTGAACATCCTGCAGGCGGCGCGGCAGCGCGGCGTCAAGAAGGTGGTGCACACCTCCACCAGCGAGGTCTACGGCACTGCCCGCCACGTGCCGATCGACGAGGACCACCCGCTGCAAGGGCAGTCGCCCTACGCCGCGTCGAAGATCGGCGCCGACCAGATCGCGCTCTCGTTCCACTGCTCCTACGACACGCCGGTCGCCGTGCTGCGGCCGTTCAACACGTACGGGCCGCGGCAATCGGCCCGGGCCATCATCCCCACGATCATCACCCAGATCCAGAGCGGCGCGCGGACTCTGAAACTCGGCGCGCTGCACCCCACCCGCGACCTCAGCCATGTCAGCGACACCGTGGCGGGTTTCCTCGCCGCTGCCGCCTGCGACGAGGCCGTCGGCGAAGTGATCAACGTCGGCACCGGACACGAGACGTCGATCGGCGCCCTGGCCGCCCTGATTGCCGAGTTGATGGGCGTCGAGGTCCAGATCGAGACCGAAGCCCAGCGCGTGCGGCCCGCCCGCAGCGAAGTCATGCGGCTGCTGGCCGACACGACCAAAGCGCGTACCCTGCTGCGGCACGAGCCGCGCTACGCCGGCGGCGACGGGCTGCGCCGGGGGCTCGCCGAAACCATCGCCTGGTTCAGCGACACCGCGAACCTGAGCCGCTACAAGGGCCACCTGTACAACCTGTGAGGCGAAGAACGAGCCAAGCATGAACATCCCGCTGTCGGTCCCCGAATTGCGCGGCAACGAATGGAAGTACGTCCAGGAATGCCTGGACACCGGCTGGGTCTCCTCAGCGGGCAGCTTCGTCACGCGCTTCGAGACGGAACTCGCGGCCTACACCGGCGCGCGGTTCGCTGTCGCCTGCGTCAACGGCACGGCCGCCTTGCACGTCGCGCTGCAGATCCTCGGCGTGGAGCCGGGCGACGAAGTCATCGTGCCCACGCTCACCTTCATCGCCACCGTCAACGCGGTGCGCTACCTCGGCGCCGTGCCGGTCTTCATGGACTGCGACCCGTTCTACAACCTCGACCCCGATAAAACCGCCGCGTTCCTGCGCGAGGAGACCGAGCTGCGGGACGGCGCCTGCGTCAACCGGTCGACCGGCCGCCGCGTGGCCGCGGTCGTGGCGGTGCACGTCTTCGGCAACGCCGCCGATCTCGACGCGCTAGTCGGTCTGTGCCGCGAGCGCAAACTGGCCGTGCTCGAGGACGCCACCGAGAGCCTGGGCACCCGCTACCGCGACGGCCGCCACACCGGCACGCTCGGCGACATCGGCTGCTTCTCGTTCAACGGCAACAAGATCATCACCACCGGCGGCGGCGGCATGATCGTCACCGCCAGCGCCGAGCACGCTGCCCGCGCCCGCTACCTTACCACCCAGGCCAAGGACGACGAGGTCCGCTACCTCCACCACGAGGTCGGCTACAACTACCGGCTCACCAACGTGCAGGCCGCGATCGGCGTCGCCCAGCTCGAGCTGCTGCCCGAGTTCCTCGACGCCAAGCGGCGGCACCGTGCGCGCTACGCGGCGGGCCTGGCCGGCATCGCGGGCCTCGCCCTGGCCGCGATGCCGCCCTATGCCGACAACAACCACTGGCTGCACGCGCTGCAGATCGACGCCGCCCGCTACGGCCGCGACCGCGACACGCTGCTGGCCCAGCTGCAGGCGCACGGCATCCAGACGCGACCGGTCTGGCATCTCAATCACCTGCAGAAGCCCTACCAGCGTTGCCAGGCCTACCGCATCGAGACCGCGCCGCGGCTGCTGGAAACCACGCTGACCATCCCCAGCAGCGTCGGATTGCGGGACCAGGACATCGACTTCGTCGTGAGCAGGTTGCGCCATGAATAGGATCGTCGTGATCGGCGGCGGCGGGCACGCCAAAGTGCTGGTCAGCATGTTGCAGAAAACCGGCTACGACATCGCCGGTTATACCGATCGCGTCGACCGCGGCGAATTGCTCGGCGTATCCTACCTTGGCGGCGACGACCGCCTCGCCGAGATCATCGCCCGGGAGCCGCAATGCCGGGCGGCGCTGGGCATCGGCAAGCTCGACACCGCGGCCGGCCGGCTCGAGCTGCTCACCCGCCTGACGGGGCTCGGCTTCTCGCTGCCGCCGATCGTGTCCTGCCACGCCGTGGTCAACCGCGACGTGGTCCTCGGCGCCGGCACCGTGGTGTTCGACGGCGCGGTCGTCAACAGCGGCGCGCGGATCGGCGCGGCTGGCATCCTCAACACGCACTGCACGGTCGAACACGATTGCGAGTTGGGCGACGACGTGCACGTGGCGCCGGGTGTCGTGCTCTGCGGCGGGGTCCGGGTGGGCGACCACTGCCTGATCGGAACCGGCGCCTGCGTGATCCAGGGCGTGCGCATCGGCCCGCGCGTGCTGGTGGGGGCCGGCACGGTCGTGGTGGCCGATCTGGCCCGGCCCGGCGTCTATGTGGGTAATCCGGCGCGACGATTGCGCTGACCAGCGCGGGGAGCGAGATGGACACGAACGACTGCCTGGCCGTGATTCCCGCCCGCGGCGGCTCGCGGCGCATTCCCGGCAAGAACACGCGCCCGCTGCTGGGCAAGCCGTTGCTCGCCTACACGGTCGAGGCTGCCCTTCAATGTGGTCTCTTCGCGCGCGTGGTCGTGTCGACCGACACGCCCGCGGTGGCGCAGGTCGCGCGCGACAGCGGCGCCGAGGTTCCGTTCCTGCGCGACGCGTCGCTGGCGGACGACCGCACGCCCGTGTCGGCGGCCACGGCCGACGCCCTGCGGTGGCTCGATCCGGGCGGCGACCGTTACCCGCTGGTCTGCCAGCTCATGCCGACCTGTCCGCTCAGGCCGGCGGCGGCGATCACGGCCAGCTACCAGCAGTTCACCGCTTCAGGCGCGCGGGCGCAAATCTCGGTCGTGCGCTACGGCTGGCAGAATCCCTGGTGGGCGCTGCGGCTGGGCGACCGGCACGCGCTCGAACCGCTCTTCGCCGACCGCTTGCGCGAACGCAGCCAGGACCTGCCCGAGCTGTACTGCCCGAGCGGGGCGGTCTGGTGGGCCCGGGCCGACACGCTGCGGCAGGAGGGGTCGTTCCACCTGCCGGACCGCACGGGCTGGGTGCTGCCGTGGCAGCAGGGCCTGGACATCGACACCGAGGACGACTGGGCGCTGGCGGAATGCCTGCTGCGCCTGCGACACGGGCCGGAGGACCGAGCGTGAAGCTCGCGCTGTTCACCACCATCTACCCCGGGGTCGAACCGCTGCTGGGCGACTGGTTGCGGTCGGTGCGCCGGCAGACCGACCGCGACTTCCAGCTCTGGATCGGCCTGGACGCGCTCTCGGTGACGGCGGTGGTCGATGCCCTGGGCGGCGATCCCGGCGCCGCCTGGGTTTCGTCGGCGCCGGGCGATTCCCCGGCGCAGCTCCGCGAGCGCGTCTGGCGGCAAATGCTGCCCGCCTGCGATGCGGTCGTGATGGTCGACAGCGACGACATCCTGGCGCCGTCGCGGGTGGCGGCTGCCCGGGCCCAACTCGCCAAGTGCGACCTGGCGGCCTGCGCGCTGCGGCTGGTCGACCACCGGGGCCGGCCGCTGGGCGGCACCCTGGGCGCCGCGTCGGGCGGCGAGGCCGCCTCTATGTTGCCGCGCCACAACGTGTTCGGTCTTTCGAACACCGCCTACCGCGCCGACCTGCTGCGCCGGCTGCTGCCCTTGCCGGCCGGGATCGCGATCGCAGACTGGTACCTCGCCACGCTGGCCTGGCTCCGGGGCGCGCGCCTCGATTTCGACCCCACGCCCCGGATGGACTACCGCCAGCACGCCGGCAACCTGACGCAGGTCGCCGGGCCGTTCACGCCGGAACGTGTCGCACGCGACACGGCGTTCACGCGGCTGCATATCCAGTTGCTCGGCGCGCAATTGGGCCCGGATCATGCATCGGACCGCCGGGCGGAGTTCGACCGCTTCGCCGCGGACGTCGAACGGTTCCAGGCGCGAATCGTTGGCGATCCCGAGGCATTGCGGCAATATGTAGTCTCTTTGAACGCCCTGGACCTCGAGCCCGCCTGGTGGCTCAGCGTCGCTCACCCGTCCCTGGCGGCCATGTGGCGGCCGGAAAGGACGTGAACCATGCAACCCGTGCTGCTCGGCGATGTCGCGGTCGGGCCCGGCCTGCCGCCGTACGTGATCGCCGAGATCGGCTCGAACCATAACGGGGACATGGATCTCTGCCGCAAGCTGATCGACGCCGCGGCCGACGCCGGGGCGCCCGCGGTCAAGTTCCAGTCGTGGACCGAAACGTCCCTGATCGCCGAGTCCGAGTACGCGCGCAACACCAGTTACGCCGACCGCAAGCGCCATTTCGGCTCGCTGCGGGAGATGGTGCGGGCTTACCAGTTCACCGCCAAACAGCACCGCCAGGCGCGCGCCCACTGCGCCGCGCGCGGCATCGCGTTCTGTTCGACGCCGTTCTCGCCCGAGGAGGCCGACCTGCTCGAGGAACTGGACGTGCCGTTCTATAAGATCGCCTCGATGGACATCGTCCACCTACCGCTGCTGCGGCACGTGGCGCGCAAGCAGCGGCCGGTCGTCATCTCGACCGGCATGGCGACCCTCGCGGAGATCGAACAGGCCGTCCAGACGGTGCGCGCCGAGGGCAACCACGACCTCGTGCTCCTGCACTGCGTGTCGCTCTACCCCCCCGCCCACGACCAGATCCACCTGCGCAACATCGCGATGCTGCAGGAGACCTTCGGCGTGCCGTGCGGCTTCAGCGATCACACCCTCGGCGTGGCCGTGCCGCTGGCGGCGATCGCGCTCGGGGCCTGCGTCCTCGAGAAGCACTTCACGCTCGACAAGGACCTGCCCGGCTGGGACCACGCCGTCTCGGCCGATCCGGCCGAGCTGCGGACCATCGTCGCCGAAGGGCGCAACATCCACCGGGCGCTCGGCGCCGCGCAGCGCACGGTCTCGGCGGACGAACTCGCCAAACGGGCGCAGTTCCGCCGCAGCCTGGTCGTCCGCAGCGACCTGCCCGCGGGCCATGTCCTGAGCGAGGACGACCTGCTGGCCAAGCGCCCGGGCACGGGCATCAGCCCGGCCGAACTCGCCTACGTCGTCGGCCGCAGCCTGCGGCAAGACCTCAAGCGCGACGACCTGCTCGCCTGGAGCGACCTGCAATGACCGACCGCGTCGTTCACGTCGTGCACTGCGTCGATACCGAGGGGCCGCTGTACGAATCGCTGGCGGCCACCTTCGAGCGGCTGCGCGCGCTGTTCGGCCTGGAACTCGCACCCGACCCGGTCACGCTGCAGAGCTTGCAGGCGGGCGCGCTCGATCTCGGCGGACTCGAACGCGCCGTGCAGAAGGCGATCGGCCCCCGGCTCCTCGCCTACAACGACACCTGGGACAAGATCGACGCCATGCTCGCCGACTGCATGAGCGCGGAGTACCGCGCGCGACAGCCCGACTCGTTCGGCGGCGGCTGGGTCTACAACTGGTTCTGCGTCGATCACGTCGACTACGACGCCAACCCCCGGCGCCGCGACTTCGGCTATCACAACGTCTTCGACCACTACCGCGAGGCCATAACGCGCCACGCTTCGCCGCAGGACGGCCTGCACTTCCACTATCACCCGCACGGTTTCACCCGCGAAGCGCACCGCTGCGCCACGCACTGGTGGGCCAACTCCGACAGTCTCTACCAGATCCTGTCGCGCCGGGTGATCGACCGCGGCTGGTTCCCCGCCGTGCACCGCCCGGGTTTTCACGTGACCCGCCCGGACAGCCACTGGTTCCTCGAGCAGTACATTCCGTTCGACTACGCCAACCAGGCTGTCGCCCCAGGCGGCGATCAGCGCGCGCAGTCCAACCTGGCGGCCGGCCGCTTCGGCGACTGGCGGCGCGCGCCGGCCGACTGGCAGCCGTACCATCCGTCGCCCGACGACTACCAGGTTCCCGGCGATTGCCGGCGCTGGATCGCCCGTTGCCTGAACGTCGGCACCCGCTTGCGCTTGCTCGGCGAAGCGGACGTGCGGCAGGCGTTCGTCGAGGCCGCCGCGGGCAAGCCCGTCGTCCTGGCGTTCACCAACCACGACTTCCGCGACCTGCGCCCCGACGTCGACCACGTGCGCGCCCTGCTGGCCGGCGTCGCGGCCGATCATCCCGGCGTCGCCTACCGGTACTGCGAGGCCGCCGACGCGATACGCCGCGCGCTGCGTCTGGATCCGCTCCCGCCGTGCGAACTCGAGCTGACGCTCACCGCGGCCGGCCCGGCGGCCCACATCCTGGACATCACGTCACGGACGCCGACCTTCGGGCCGCAACCCTGGTTGGCGCTCAAGACCACCGCCGGCACCTACCACCACGACAACCTCGACTGCGAGCAGCCGCATCACCGCTGGCGCTACGTTTTCGACGAGGAGACGTTCCCGCTCTGCGCCCTCGCGCGGATCGGGGTCGCCGCCGCCAACGCGTACGGCGCCGCCGCGGTCGCGGTCCTCGATCCGGCGACCGGCAAGGACGTCAGGCGATGA
>Ga0334888_1003143_pt1 | contig 16735 bp, 13 predicted proteins | sample GraSluR1_MG_FD_207227 | JGI IMG/M metagenome (GOLD analysis project Ga0334888, IMG submission 207227) | Sludge microbial communities from methane-producing bioreactor in Wageningen University, Netherlands - Granular Sludge_3_08-R1 | ecosystem: Engineered > Bioreactor > Anaerobic > Unclassified ...
GAATTAAGGAGATTCCCTCGAATTTATCGTTGTTTTTATTCCGTTTATTATTTTTTGAAAGAAAAACAAGTATTATTCTGAATTATTGCGCTTTATAATGATAATTTTTGCAGTGGCGCCATTAATAGTATTTACAGCAAAATTAGGATTGAGTGTACCCGATGACAGACTTAAACCTGATAAATTTGCATCGGTACTTGGGACACTAAGTCTCGTTACCACCACCGTATAGGTCTTAATAGTGGTTCCATCCTGGGCGATTACTACTATTGTTATAGTATTGGCTCCATAACTCAAGGTGATACTCTGTGAAGCCGTGTTTGATACTACAGTATTATCCTGTACTTTTATAGTTGCACCTACTCCCGATGCAATTGGAGTTACTGTAATAAAGGATGTTGTATGTGCAACTTGTGAAGAATAATTAATCGTATTTACAGCAAAATTAGGACTAAGAGTACCAACTAGCAGACCCAAACCAGATAAATTTGCATCGTTGGATGGGACATTAAGTTTCGTTACCACCACCGTATATGTCTTGGTTGTTGTTCCATCCTGAGCAGTTACTACTATTGTTATAGTATTTGTCCCATAAGATAAATCTATACTTTGCGTAGATATACCCGAAACAACAACCTGACCATCAACAGTAATTAAAGCACCTACACCCGCTGCCGTAGGTGTTACTGTAATAGAATCTACCGTATGATCAACCTGCAAGTTATATCCAGTAGTATTTGCAGTAAAAGACGGCGATAATTCTCCAAATGATAGACTCAGGTTAAAGAGATTCGCATTTGTACTCTGCACTTTCAGTCTTGTTACAACCACTACATAAGTCTTTGTAGTCTGACTGTTCTCTGCAGTAGCTACTACTTCAATTATATTGATTCCTACGGCAAGGCTAATAGACTGGGAAGCTGAACCTGAGCTTACTGTGGTGCCATTAACTTTGACACTAGCATTTGTTCCAGCTACTGTAGGAGTTACTGTAATTGCATTAGTACTATTAGCAACTTCAACATTATAAGCTGTCTTATTAGAATCAAAGCCGGACAAACTCCCTGCAGAGGTTGCCAGATTAGATAGATTGGCATTATTGCTTAATACCTGTGCCAAGCGGTTTACAACCACCGTATAGGTTTTTGTAGTCTGACTGTTCTGCGCAGTAACTACTACTTCAATTGTATTAATACCTACGACAAGGTTAATAGACTGGGAAGCTGAACCTGAACTTCTTGTAACACCATTAACTTTCAATGTGGCACCAACACCAGTTACTGTAGGCGTTACTGTAATTGAAGAAGTGGCATTAGCAACCTCAATATTATAAGCTGTCTTATTAGAATCAAAGCCAGACAAACTCCCTGCAGAGGTTGTCAAATTAGATAGATTGGCATTATTGCTTAGGACCTGTTCCAGTCTATTGACTGACACTACATAAGTCTTTGTAGTCTGACCGTTCTGTGCAGTAACTACTATTTCGACTACATTACTTCCTACAACCAGATTAATAATACCTGATGATGAACCAGAGGCAACTGTAGTGCCATTCACTTTAACAGTAGCTCCAGTTCCAGCTACTGTAGGCGTTACTGTAATTGTTGAAGTGGCATTAGAAACCTCAACATTGTAAACTGTCCCATTCGAGTCAAAACCGGACAGACTCCCTGCAGATGTTGCTAGATTAGATAAATTGGCATTATTGCTCAGTCCTTGAGATAAACGATTAATTGAAATAAAATACTGCTTAGTGGTTATCCCATCCGGCGCGATGACTATGATTTCAACTATATTATTCCCGGCATCGAGGCTTTTAATATACTGACCATGATAATTATTATAACTTATATCATTAATTCTAATGGCAGCCTCAAGATCAGATGCTACCGCAGTTATAGTTATTGCCGATACATCATATGCCACTTCAACACTGTACACAGTTTTGGCTTGTTCGAAGGAAAGCACTCCTGCTGAAACATCAAGTGAAGAGAGATTAACATCGTAATAATTTATTAATCCCCCGGAAGCATTATCTATACTATCCTCTAGCATATTCCCGCAATTTAAAAGCATTGCCGAACATATTATTGCAAATACAAGAGAGATTATTCTTTTAAACATAATTACCTACCTCATTATTTAAAACATGTAGCCTGCGCTCAGGCTCATCAGCATAGAATTCAGTCTGGCATTACTCTCCAATATGCTCGAATAGTACAGGCCCGCACCAAACTCAATGTTATCAATAACATAAACTGCAGCAATCCCGGCTTTAATTATTGGATTGTAAGCAGTAGCTGTTCTACTTATTCCGTTATTTTTGTATTCAAGTCCAGCGAAGCAAAAACCTGAAGATATTGATGGTTCCACATATATCGTTTCTGATATGCCAAATTTATATCCGCCATAAACCATTAAAGGCACTGCATAATAGCTATCATAACTATTAACTCCAAGCTGTTTACCGCTGGTAAAAGAATAATAACCACCTTGCAGGCCAATAGACAGACCATGCATATAATAATTATTCATAGTGGCTGTAATTAATAGGGCTTTCCCGGGATCAAATAAATGCTCCAGATCTCCGGATGGTTGTAAATATGCGGCTTCTAATCTGACTGAATAATATTTAGAAGAATAGGGATCTGAAAATCTCTCTTCAGACTCAAGTCCGGCGTTGTCTTCAGCCTTTATGCTGAATATATGTCTTTGGAATAGACTACGGGGACTATAATTATATTTAGTTTCTTTCGTTTTCCCTATCTGTTTAGAACTGGAACCTGTTTTCGTATATACATTGTAATAGTCAACGGTTCCGTCAATATCCTGAGATTTACCCCAGCTCAACAATATATCTTTACCTGATGATTTCTTTATAGATATTGGTCCGGGCCTTGTCGGAGGCTGATTAATTGTAGTAAATGAAACCGACCGTCCCGGGAAAGACTCAAAGCCGTCATCATTAACGCTTCTTACCAGAAATTCATACTCTAAACCGCCGATAAGATTTTCTAAAACAAACTGAAGTTTTTCTGTTTCTCTGGCCAGATCAAGATTATCCTCACCTTTTTTCCTGAAATACACTCTGTAAGACTTTACTGATTTCACAGGGGATTCCCATTTAATAGAAACTGAGGCCGTTGATAATTTAAAACTTATGTTTGATGGATTTAATGCAGACTCGAAGTACATTATCTCTGATGCGGGAACTACTATATCCTTATCATCAGTCAATTCTTTAAGAAAAGTATATGAATGCGGATCATAGTCTACACAATAAGCATCAAAGACTGTATTATCAGATTTGTAGATTTTCAGCTTTTCCAGGTATAAAGGTTTTCTTATTACCTTTAAAATATTAGGAGTTGGAACCTCTTGAACCTCACTCCCATCTGATTTAATAGAAGTAAAATCCTTATTAGTATTAACTATAGAGCCCTTAAGATGAGTGCCATCTTTAAGAATTAAATAATCTGCATTAAGAATCTGGGTAGAGAATATTAGAACTGAGACTATTAGAAAACTTATTAAATTCTTCATAACCTTCCATAATTATTAACATATATGCTTTACCATTAAGTTATATAAATATTCATGGAAGTAATTGGCATTTTTATATTTAACACAACCCTATATCACTGTCAGAATAATTGCAAGCCTTTCCGGGCTTTTGCACTTATTTTATATAGCCAAATTCTGACGATCAGAAAATGGCTGGTTATTTGGAGGTAAAAGTTGAAAATTGCGGGAGATGAAAAGACATAAGGTATTTTATCAGAAAAGATACAGAGGGGTTTTACTAGCTGAGAATTAGACTGTTATGAATAATCCCGGGAGTTCAAAAATAATTGAACTCCCGTGCTAGTTAAATCTTATATAACTTACTTAAATTGCTTGAGATAGCATTCCTATTATTTACTGAGTCCTCACAAAGCGTAAGCCCATGACGACGTATTCGGTATACGGGTAGCTGTTGGCTAGCATAAACAATTGCAGATAGTCCCTTCTGGATGCCCAGCTACCGCCCCGTTGAACGCGGGCTTGCCCGCTATACGACGGATGCCAGTCAAAACACCATTCAAACACATTGCCGCTCATATCATAGAGATCGAGAGAGTTTTCGTATTTTTGCCTAACCGGCTGCGTTGTTATTGTATTGCCATTTGGTTCTGTTATAGAATTGCCATACCAGGCAAACGGGCTAAAACTATCATAGTCCCTCTGTGCATCAATCCCTGTATATGATTCTGTACCACCGCTTACCGCCATGGACGGTGTCCAGTTTGTTCCATCTATATAACGTGCAGCGCACTCCCACTCCATACTTGTCGGAAGGCGAAAGCCTTTCGCTATAGATTTTACATAAGGTTTGTCCTGACTACCATCAGTTGTTGCTGTTATCGTCGTCGAATCAGTCGCTGTTCTTATCGGCGTTGTGTATCCGCTGTCTGTATAATAGACCAGATCAAGATCGGCATCTGTTCCATTATTTGCGTTATAATACTCTGTAAGCGCGTTACACCATACCATTGCTGCACGCCAACTTACCATAGTTACAGGATGCTGATTTGTCATTCCGGAACCATCCTCAACACTACCCTTTCTTCCTAAACTCGGGATAGTGTATTCCCCTTCACCTACAGCCCCACCTGTACCATTTACTGCCCATTCATATACGGCAATCCATAATTCATAGGTCACCTCAGTCTCTGCCATCCAGTATGGGGTACTAATGGTCTGGTTAATGGTCTGGTAACCATTATATTGTGGAAATGTGCCGCCAGGTATGTATCTCATATTAAAGCTTATACTGGAAGGAAGCGTGTATGCCATATTTGTTCCTGCTAAAGGCACTTCTTTAACAGTAAGAGTAAAATCTTTAGTATCAGAAACAATACCCTTCGTTATAGTTGCTGTTAAAATAACTGTAATGTCTCCGGAACCATCAGAAGGACGGGTTACAGTACCATCTATACTTACAACACTAGAATTACTTGTTACCCAGGTTATTGTTGTACCACTGGAACCTGATGTCGGAAGAGTAACATTCTGAGTTACACTGCCAGCACTGTCTAAACCGGAATAACCAATCACAAGAGAAGTTGTATCTGCAGCTACAGCTTCTGTATCTGTTGGAGGGGTTTGCTTAACTGTAATAATAAAGTCTTTAGTATCAGAAGCACTACCCTTCGTTATAGTTGCTGTCAAAGTAACTGTAGCGTCTCCCAAACCAAAAGTCGGACGTGTTACTACGCCACCAATAGTTATAACACCGGAGTTACTTGTTCCCCAGGTTATTGTAGTACCGCTGGAACCTGAGGTCGGAAGCGTAACATTCTGAGTTACACTGCCCGCACTGTCTGAACCTAAATAACCGATCTCCAGTGAAGCTTTATCTGCAGCTACTGCCTGAGCATCTGTTTGGGGAGCTTCTTTAACAGTAAGCGCAAATGTTTTAGTATCAGAAGCACTACCCTTCGTTATAGTTGCTGTCAAAGTAACTGTAGCGTCTCCCAAACCAAAAGTCGGACGTGTTACTACGCCACCAATAGTTATAACACCGGAGTTACTTGTTCCCCAGGTTATTGTAGTACCGCTGGAACCTGAGGTCGGAAGCGTAACATTCTGAGTTACACTACCAGCGTGATCTCCTTCTGCATAACCGATCACAAGTGAAGTTTTATCTGCTGCAACGGCTTCTGCTTCTGTTGGAGGGGTTTGCTTTACTATGAGTGTAAATGTTTTAGTTTCTGAAATACTCCCCTTAATAATAGTTGCGGTCAAGGTAACAGTTGCGTCTCCTGTACCATAAGGAGGCCTAGTTACAGTACCGTCCGCTGCAATTATACCCGGATGACTGCTTGACCATGTAATAGTAGAACCATAAGTACCTTCTGTCACCAGAATTAAATGTGTTGTTACATTATTTATATCATCACTGCTTCCATATGCTATATCAAGATCATCGTTATCTGCAGCTACGATCTCCTCATCTGTCATTGGTGAACCCGATGAACCACCGCTACCACCTCCACAAGCAGTAAAAAGCAGGGAAACCGTCAATGTAAGTATTAATAATTTCATTAATTTGTTCATGTAATCCTCCGGATTATTACTCATTCATAATTGATTAAAGTTATCATATTCATGGAGGGAGTTTCTATATATGTATAAACAGCATTAAATACAATAGCGGAATAATTTCAAGGAGAAACGGTGTACTACGTAAATTTTGTATAGCCATTTTCTGACGATCAGAAAATGGCTGGTCTTTTGGAGGTAAAAGTTGAGAATTGCTGGAGTTGAAAAGACATAATGAATATTATCGGAAGGGAGGAAGGTGAGATCTTTACAATAACACAACCTTAACACCACAGAAGATATGAGTCAAGAAGAATAAAAGCCCAAAATCCCAATGTTCCGCCAAAACAGTCCGGAGTCAAAAACCAGACCTGACAAGGGTATCCCCGGGAAATTGTTAACATATATGTGTTATTTTTTGGAATTTGATTACTACGGAGACATGTTACATGTAGGAATAATCGCTCCAAAATACTTGCAGAGGATCAGATCATCTCGTAGTGCCGTATTGCCTTAGGCTAAGGTAAAGACCGGTAGAATTTATAATAATTATCTGCTAAACAACAGAGTAAATCCTTCTGATGTACATGCAGTATTCTTATACATTTCATACTCTTCGTCAGTATAATATAAATATATCCATCTTGCAACTGGTGGGTTTAACGCTCCCACATATCCATAATAAACATAATCTTTACAGATAATCGTATGAGAATAGTCTTTGATGATCTTTTTACATGCAATATCCTGAAGTGTTGCGGGCCATGGATCATATTTACCCCAGTCATTTCCTGCATCATAACAGTAAGACCCGGTTCCGGTTGAATTCCAGGGATACTTTCTGCCGCACCCGGTCTCTTCACTCATTACATGTATCCAGTAAGTCGGGGTCTCACAGTCCAAAAACTCGACATTGAGAATTGTCTGCACGCTCTGGCACCCCTCTGAGTTGACATAGTCAAGATGCTCAGTCGAATATCTTCTTCTGCCGCAGCGGCAGTCATCCTCCACTGTTTCTGTTCCCATAAGATTACCTTCAGCATCTCTGCCATTCCAGTTTCTGCATTTGTCCCATTCCTTGGTCGGGTCAAAAGTAGCAAGCCACTCCTGACCCTTTGCTTTAACTGTAAAGTGCTGCGAAAATCCTTCCACTTTAAATGTCACCTTATTATTCGCTGTGTCCGCAATAATATCTGTATCTGTGATGGTCAGTGCATTCCCAACACTAATAATTCCATGCAACAGTATTGTTCCGGGATCAATTACATCCTCTATCTCAATTGTAATTTTAACAGGTTTATTGAATACCAGCCCTTCCGGAGTTCCTCTGAAACCGCCAAAGAACTGGCTGTCTACCAGAGTACTGGAGTTTACCGCATCCTCCACCTCAGATTCCGTCAAAGGAACAAGAGAAATTTCTGTATCCTCATTCAGTGAGCCCGGCTCCATCTCAAGAGTTATACCGCCGGGAAATGTGAATGTTCCACCTTCAGAAGTTGCATTAGCCGAACTTCCCCCTCCGCTGCATCCGATTAGAAATATAAAATTGAGTACCACAGCAGCATAAACAGCAGATTGAAGAAGATTCTTTATGGAAAACGCAGATTTAATTTTCATCACAATCACCCCTAAGTTTAAAAGCAGATTTCTTTAATTATAATAACTATCATCCTTATTACGCAAACTCTGAGTCTAAATACTCTATATACACAGTAATAGACAATTATCTAAGTTAAATCTACTATTATTAATATGGGGTGTCATCGTGGTAAACCCGTAGTTTTCTAAAAAAATTAAGATTACTGTATATAAATATCATTATCAATTAAATAAAATCTTATATATTGGAATTCCATGTCTTAAAAGGGTACTGAAGGGGAAAAGAACGAAAATGAAGGTTATGAACTGTTTCGGGATATTGCTCTATATCGGTGCAACAAATCCCGTAAACTCAGGAGATGTGATTTTTAACCTTTCAAGTTCAGCATCTGCTAAAGCCTGATTAGCACCAGCCCAGAATAAAATCTCTGTACCTGATGGAATTACATAGTTAGATTCGTAAACCAGAGTAGAGTTGACATAGACCTTTTGAGATGTACTGCCTATTACAAATTTAAAATCAAAAGGAGTATAATCAGGTATTGAACTAGTATACACATTATTATAAATTGAGCTGAATTCATCTACCCAGTAACTAATTCTTCCTGAAACAGGAGTAATATCCCAACCCAGATCGAGAAATATTCTTATAATTGGTGTGGTTGCATATAATGGATGTGATATCTGAACTCCGGTATTTGAATAGCTTGTAGTTGAGGGTGAAAGCATAATTCTCCCCTCTACTGTTGCAGGAATTTTAAATGATTTTGTATATACCATGGAATTTGCCATTGGAATAATCATTTTCGAACTAACTATGGACGGTGATGTACCAGTATAATCAAAAACAGATGTATTAAAAATGCCATCATCAAAGCCAGTATCAATCAATACTTTCTGTCCAGTATTATCACTCATGAAAGTGTACAAATCATTACGTTCGCAAGCTATCATAATCATTGATAAAATAAACACAATAATTCCAATCTTTATTATATGCATAAAGGTACCTGTAATTATAAAGTTCACGATGTAGTTAAAATCAGCAAAGGATATTTTAAAATATTTATGATGACTAAAACGATTAAACGCGACAACAGCACTTATTACAAGCACTTTTAACCTCTTGCACTATTTTTATGGATTCAATTTCTGACGGTTAGAAAATGACCTGATCTATTTGCGAATAAATTAATCAAGAGAAATTGAACTCCCAATATCCCAATGTTCCACCAAATCAGTCCCGGGCGGAAATTCAGACCTGGTATATAGTCCCCGGATTAGCGAATCCATTCGAGCCCCCGGGGGTCCCCTGATTCGTTGAACAGTAGCTAGCCTGCTATATAAAGGAAAGACAAATATTGTTCCATCAGAAAAGCAACCAGTGAGAAATTTAAAGAGATAGAACCTCTATCGATAAAGATAAATCTCTAAACCTATACCCGGTAATTTCTATAAAGATTTTTATACGATATTGCTTCCAGTATATGCTTCTTACCGATATGTAGAGATTCATCAAGATCCGCGATTGTTCTTGCCACCTTTAATATTTTGAAAAATGACCTGGCAGTAAGATTGAGTTTCTTGATCGCATTCTCGAAAAATATCTCATCCTCACCCCCCAGAGCGCAGTAATCCTGCACCTCCTTCTGCCCCATACCGGAATTGAATTTCAGCCCTGTGCCGAATCTTTTTCTCTGCACCTCCCGCGCCCCAAGTACCCTCTCCTTGATTCTCTCTGATGACTCATACCTCCCCTTATCCATCAAATCCCTGTAGGGAACCCTGTTAACCAGAACCTCAATATCGATCCGGTCAACTACAGGTCCTGCAATCTTCTGGAAATACATACTCACCTTTGATGATGAACAGGAGCATTCAATATCATCATCAAAAAGATGGCCGCAGTGACATGGATTACTCGCTGCAACCAGCATAAAGTCCGCCGGGAATGTCACTGTGCCTGAAGCCCTTGACACAGTAACACATTTATCCTCCAGAGGCTGCCTGAGTGCTTGAATTACATTATTCCGGAATTCCACAAACTCATCAAGAAAAAGCACACCATTATGGGCAAGAGAAATCTCCCCTGCTGAAATTATTGAACCTCCGCCAACAAGGGCCACCTCAGATGCTGTATGATGGGGGGACCGGAACGGAGGCATAGCAATAAGACCCCTCCTCTCCCCCGGATCACCTGTGGCGGAATGGATCATTGTAGTTTCTATAGATCTTTCCCTGTCAAGATCGGGCAGAATTGATGGGATCCTCCTTGCCAGCATTGTCTTCCCTGAACCGGGGGAACCGTAGAGCAGAATATTATGATGCCCTGCAGCAGCTATTTCCAGGGCCCTTTTTGCACTCTCCTGCCCCTTTACATCAGCAAAATCGTAAAAAAATTTATCCTCAATCATCTCCTCTGATTCACCCTGGAATGATTCAGCATTTCCGGAAAAGACCCTGCATGCCCCTTTAATATCCTCAACCGGGAAAACCTCTATACCCCCTACTGCTGCTGCTTCAAATCTGTTCTGATGCGGAACAATTATCTTTTTATAACCAAGCCTGTAAAGGGCTATAACCATGGATATAACCCCCCTTACAGGCTTGACTTTGCCGTCAAGGGAGAGTTCACCCACCATGGGAATCTCATCAATAGCGAATTTTATCTGACCAGTTGATTTGAGAATAGACATTGCCACAGGGAGATCAAAATTGGCTCCCTGTTTTTTAAACCCGGCAGGCGCCAGATTAACGACATAGTTTTTCGGGGGGAAATCGTAGCCGGAATTCTCTATAGCAGCCCTTATCCGCTCTCTTGACTCGCGGATGGTTGAATCAGGGAGCCCCACAATAATAAAATTGGGGAGCCCCCTCATTATATCCACCTCCACGTCAACCCTTACAGCGCTTATTCCGTGCAGGGCAAGTGAGAATGATTTTGAAAGCATTTTTAAACCTTCCAGTGATAATATAACCGCATTAATTAATAACTGCCCATAAATTTACCGGAAAATTGCTCTCCTGAGTTGTCTGGAAAAGGTGAATTCACCTATATTTGTCATTCCGGTTTTGCAGCTTCATTTTTTGCAAATACCGGAATCTCATGATTGAATCAACTGTATGAGATACCGGCTTTTCGCTTCGCTACAGCCGGTGTGACAAAAAAATTACTTTCTGCTCAGCTCTGGATACATAATTTCCTTCGGATTTCCAGCAGTTACATTAATTATTACGATTAAGGGCCGGTTTTTTTTGATTTTTTTTTAAAAAACTGAATTTTTTTAATTTTCGCAGTTGACAAAAATCAATCATGTTTCTATATATAGAAACATGAAAACAGCTAATAATAATCAGTCAAAACAGATTCTTTACTGGTGGCGCTATACCAGATTATAGAGGCCGCCCATGATATAGTATTGAGATATATCCGCAGGCGGTAAGACCCCTGCGGTTTTTATTTTACACAAAAAGAACCGCTCAATTTTAAAGGCGGTTTTTTTAATTAAGGAGGAATATTATGATATCAGCACAAATTAACAGTGAAATCCAGATACCGGGAATAGGGGTAATCAATGAAACACTTCTGTCGGTTTATAACGGCATGAGTATAGACTCCCTCATGAGTGAAAAATTATTTGAACATCTCTTTAACGGGAATCTTTCAGAGATTGAACTTGCCGGGATGCTCATGGCAATGAGGCTCCGCGGGGAGACCCCTGATGAAATTTCCGGAGCTGTGCGCTCAATGAGAAAATTCTGCAGAAATCTTGATCTGGGAACAGACATGGTTTTTGATACATGCGGGACCGGAGGGGATAATTCAGGCTCATTTAACATCTCCACATCTGCGGCAATTATACTCTCTGCAATGGGGGTTCCTGTTGCAAAGCATGGGAACAGATCTGTGAGCGGGAAAAGCGGGTCAACCGATTTTCTTGAGGCTCTGGGGATACCTGTTAATCTGAAAGATGATGATGCAAAAAACTATTACAGGCGCAATAATTTCATATACATGGCAGCCCCGGAATATCATCCTGCAATGAAATTCGCAGTACCTGTGAGAAAAAAACTTGGAGTCCGCACTATTTTCAATTACCTGGGCCCCTTCACCAATCCTGCAGGAGCAAGGAGACAGGCAATAGGTTTCTTCAGTCATGAGCTGCTTGAAAAATATGCTGCTACCGCGCTTCAGCTCAATTACGACAGGGTCCTACTCTATTCATCATACGACGGCATGGATGAAGTTTCCCCCTTTGATAAAACCCTGGTTTACGAGATACAGAATAATACCTCACACAGCTTTATTATAGATCCACAGGAGTACATCTCAAAAGATGAAGCTATGCTCATTCCCTCCCATCTTAATCCTGATGAAAATGCAGTGCTTTTCATAGACACATTGAGCTGCGGCATGGAAACACCACTGGGGAAACTCCTTGCCCTTAACAGCGCCCTTGCCATGTACGCCTTTGATGAAAGAACTTCCATCAAAGAAAGCTTTTACACAATCAATAAAGAGATAGTCTCAGGTGCGGTTAAAGCTAAACTCGATTCACTTATAAAAGGATAATGATGGAAAAGTTCAATCTCAAAGATATGAAGCATATTAAACTGTCGAAACTCCCTGATACAGAAAAGATAATCAGAAAAAAGGGTAAAAGGGTAAGACCCATATACTCAATTTTAAACACCCTTAATGATCCGATTAATATTATAGCAGAGATAAAAAAATCATCACCATCTGCCGGAACCATAGAGAGCGAAGTATCTCCTGCAGACAGAGCTTCTCTCTATGCTGAAGGGGGCGCTGCAGCAGTCTCGGTATTAACTGAAAAAAATTTCTTCAACGGCTCAATGAGTGACCTTGAAACTGCTGGTTCCGGTTTAAATCTGCCTCTGCTCTGCAAAGATTTCATCTATTATGAAGAACAGATTGAAGCAGCATATTTATGCGGAGCTGACATGATTCTTCTTATAGCTAAAGCGCTCAGCAATGATGAACTGAGAAGCCTTTACAATTTCGCAAAGAGCAGAGGTATAACACCGCTAATCGAAGTACACAGCTCTTCAGAGCTTGACAGGGTGCTGATTCTTAACCCGGAAATTCTAATGGTAAATATGAGGAATCTGGAGACCCTTAATATTGATTACACAACAGGTATTAATACATTAAATAATATCCCCCCTGGTATAAAAAGAGTGAGCGCCAGCGGCATTGAATCATCAGATGGTGTAAAAAAAATATTTCATGGGACAGGAACCGACACATTCCTTGTGGGGACAGCACTGATGAAGGGAAAGGATCCTCAGGGATTTATCCGGGAGCTGAAAAATGTTCGTTAAATTCTGCGGCTTTACAAGAAGTCAGGATATTGAATGTGCAGCCATGCTCCCTGTCTCATCTGTGGGCTTCATTTTCCATGAAAAATCGGATCGTTTTATAACAGCTGAAAAGGGAGCGGAATTTTCCGGCATCCTTAAAGGAACAGGCATTCTTAAAACCGGAGTCTTTGTAAAGAGCAGCGTTGATGAAATCAAAAGAACAGCAGAGATTGCCAGGCTTGACATGCTTCAGGTCTATGATAAATCAACAGCAAGAGAGCTTAAAGGCTTTCTACCAATAATTGAAGCTTTTAGAGTAAAAGGGGCAAATGAACTCCCTGATAAATCTTCAGCGGAGTTTATCCTTCTTGATGCATTCAGTGATAATGAATATGGAGGGACAGGCAAGAGCTTTCACCATGAAATACTTAATAATTACCCTCTGATAAACAGAACTATTATTGCCGGCGGGGTTAACAGCAGCAATTTAAAAAAAATTATCATAGAAGCTCAACCCTTTGGTGTGGATATATCATCAGGTATAGAAACAGCCAGGGGGATAAAATCTTCACATAAAATGCGTGAAATCTTTTCAATAATAATGGAGGCGGAAAATGGAACAGATGCCTGACGGCAGCGGCTACTTCGGGAAATTCGGCGGGCGCTTTGTCCCTGAAACCCTTATCAATATAATAAATGAACTTGAAGGGGCTTACAAAAGCTTCTGCAGCAGTGATGAATCAAAGGCTGAACTGAAGACATTCCTTGAGGATTACGCCGGAAGAGCAACCCCTTTATATTTTGCAAAGAATCTCTCCGCTGAAGCAGGGTGCAGCATATATCTGAAAAGAGAGGACCTTCTCCACACAGGTGCTCATAAAATCAATAATGCACTGGGGCAGATTCTGCTGGCAAGGCACATGGGGAAAACACGCATAATAGCTGAAACCGGAGCAGGACAGCATGGAGTGGCAACAGCAACAGTATGCGCCCTCATGGGTCTTGAATGCGTAATATACATGGGTGAGCTCGATGTGCGGCGCCAGGCCCCTAATGTGAAAAGGATGGAGCTCCTGGGCGCCAGGGTTGTTCCTGTAACAAGCGGATCAAAGACACTTAAGGACGCCATGAATGAGGCGATCAGGGACTGGGTAGAGAACTGCCGAAATACATATTATCTGATCGGCACAGTGGGGAGCGCACACCCCTTCCCCATGATAGTGCGTGATTTCCAGAAAATAATCGGGGAAGAGGCACTTGCACAGTTCCATGCAAAAAAAGGGAAACTCCCTGATTATGCGGTTGCCTGCATCGGCGGCGGGAGCAATGCAGCAGGGCTCTTCTATCCCATGATAAACAGCGGCATCAAGCTGATCGGGGTTGAGGCAGGAGGGAGGTCAGATGCTGAAGGGGACCACTGCTGCTCACTTACCCTGGGGAGGCCGGGAATTCTTCACGGCAATTTAACCTATCTTCTTCAGAATGTGGAAGGGCAGATTATTGAAGGCCACTCCATATCTGCCGGACTTGATTATCCCGGCGTGGGTCCTGAGCACAGCTACTGGAAGGATGAAAAACTTGTGGATTATGTATCCTGTTCAGATTCAGAAGCACTTGAAGCACTTAAAAGAGTTACAAAACTTGAGGGGATAATCCCCGCTCTTGAGAGCAGCCACGCCATAGGGTATGTTCTCAATAACAGGGATCGTTTTGCAGGGAGCGATATTATTATTAATCTTTCCGGAAGAGGCGACAAGGATCTGGGGATAATTTTTAATGAGGTGAAGCAATGAAAAAAAAATACAATGGATTCTACTTAATGTGCTCCTACCCGGACAGGGAGACCTTTATAAAAGCTGCAGTAAAGGGGCTTGAACATTTCGATTTTCTTGAAATAGGTGTCCCATTCAGCGATCCTATTGCTGACGGACCGGTAATTGCTGAGGCATCTCACCATGTCCTTTCGAATGGATTTACCTTTAATGATCTTATATCCTGCCTCAAAGAGATTCGGGATCTGGCAGGGAACAATAAAGATATATACCTCATGACATATTCAAATATCATATTCAACAGGGGGGCTGAAGAACTTAACAGTTTAAGCAGAGACTACGGAATCAGTGGACTTATTATACCTGACATCCCATTCTGCGAAAGAAATTTTTTCAGAGAACTTGATCCTCCGGTTAAGATACCTCTTGTAAATTTTATTACACCTGAAAGCAGTGATGAAGCGATTAAAGGGATTTCCGGAAATAATTCGCCCTTTATCTACTTTATTTCCAAAAGAGGGATAACCGGCGGGGGGTTCACCCTTGATGAGGAGACTAGGGGGAAGATAAAACTTGCAGGGGAACTTTCATCATCCCCTGTGGTTCTCGGATTCGGTATAAGAGATAGTTCATCTGCAGTAGAGGCGCTTAAAAATTCTGACGGTTTCATTATGGGTACAGTGCTTGCAGAATTGCTTAAAAAGAAAGATATTGAGTCTTACGGGGAATTTGTTGATAAACTTTTCAGTGATGTCGGTCTTTTCAGGGCCTGAATTTCGCTAGTTGAATATTAGGTATATGCTTATAATGCTTTTCATTTGCTGTTAGAAGAATTTCGGAGTTATTAACGCAGGTTGCGGCAATTAAAGCATCTGCCAGCTCCATAGAGTGACTCAATGAATATTCCTCAACATATATCATTGCCCGGGTGGATATATCATTATTGATCTGAATGATGTTAACACCCCAGCTTGTCAGCTGTTTTATAAATGTATTCAGTTCACCCTTATTTCTCATCCCCTGAACAAGTTCCATGTATGTAATAACTGATATACAGAATGGAATATTTTCATGAATAATCTTTTTCGGGTTTAAATTCCCCCGCAGCTCCCATATTATTACATCAGTATCAATTATCAAAATTTTCTCCCCTTCCTCATTGATCTGACATATTCATCAACATTTTCTGCTTCACCTTTATCATTCCATATTCCGAAGATTTCATCTTCAGATATATTTGTTACTTTATCCGATTTGTAAGGGATCAGCCTTGCCATTTTTTTCCCGCGCACAGTTATAACAACTTCTGTACCGCGTGCAGCCTGTTCGATAATCCGCACAGGCTTACCCCTCAATTCTTTTGCTGTAATTTCCATTTTCTTCTCCATCTAAAGTGTACACTTCTAATATACACTTATCATTTTAAATGTCAACTTTTTTCTACACCCATTCCTTACCAAAGAGCTTTTCCCGTAATATCAGCACAATATTACTTACAAATAAATATTGACAAAAAATTGTTTTTTTGCATAAATAACTCCATTATAGTTAGCGACATAATATTCCAGGAAAAAGTTATAGCAAATGAACCAGGACTTAAAACTCCTTTCTGAAAATTATACCTGTAATGTTATTACAGGCAAATGGAATATTCACATCCCCACAGGGAGAATCCAGCTTGATAATGACTGGCTTACCATGCTTGAGTATTCAGATGAAGCAGGAGATACCGATTTTAATATGTGGCTCGACAGGCTTCACCCTGACGATGTCTCATCTGCTGTAAGCGCCTATCTTAAGTACCTCCGAGGCGAAACCCCCGATTATCATGATGAGTTCAGAATCATGACAGGTAGAGGCTCATGGAAATGGGTAATGACAAGGGGGTGGATTACAGAGCGGGACAATTCAGGGAATCCCCTGATTATCTCAGGAATCAACGTTGATATTGATAG